>Ga0209060_10000186_pt1 | contig 150907 bp, 128 predicted proteins | sample Coa_R1_8_FD_187155 | JGI IMG/M metagenome (GOLD analysis project Ga0209060, IMG submission 187155) | Surface soil microbial communities from Centralia Pennsylvania, which are recovering from an underground coalmine fire - Coalmine... | ecosystem: Environmental > Terrestrial > Soil >... | reverse complement strand
ATGACCGCCTACGGCACAGGGTCATTCAAGCTGCAAGAGAAGACTATGAGAAGAGCGAAGGCTACTTCACGCCAGAAGCGGGCGAAGACGTAAGAATCCCTGCTGAGGAATTCGTCGTCGATACCAAGACCGCATTTCTCGAAATCGCAGAATCAGGGTTTCGAGCCGTTCTCCCCTACATCGAGCCGAAGGCCTTACGATGTGGTATCGAAAAGGGTGTTGAAGTCAAGCCTATCTTGCACGTCCGCCGGAGTTGCCGCCCCAGAAGGAGCCTCCGTTGACCGCCGACCTGTCACGTCGGAGGTCGCGGGTTCGAGCCTCATCCTGTGGTTTCAATTATTTCCCGCCGCGGCTCGCTCCAAACACATCCCGCCGAGTCGCAGCTTCTCAACTCATCGTTGGAGAAAACTCGCTCGGCCAAACTCCAATACAGGTGAACGCAAATTCGGGCCTGCTCATCCCTTGACGCGCGAGCTATTGACGTATTCGCCAAATGGGTGGGTGTTTGGGTGGGCGGATTCCGCGTCCCCAATTTGGCGGTCGGCGAAAAGCCTGCGTTCTCTGGCCCGCAAACTATTCAGCGCTTCTGACCGTGGCTTGACCGCCTGGTCGACACCCAGGCGGCCGACGAGTGACCGCAGCCGCGGCTGTCCATTAAACTTGCTCGTTCCATTGGCAATGTGCTGCGGCACAAGATCCATTACGGCCTCCTGTGTGCATACCCGAAAGGGTCCGATAGCAGAATAGGGGTACCTGGAATCGGGCGAGTCTTTGCTTCCATGCCGACGACTTCGCGCGAAATCCTAAGCGTCCGCTCGGGATGGTTACTGAAATCCGACCGAGGGCCAACGAACTGTCGCGGGATGGCGGCATGCCACCCAGTCGGCAGCCGGCGCGTCAAACGTGCCGGCCGATCCGGGCTCCTAAAGTGTTTGTGTACACCTTACTGAATTCGACGCCCCAAAAGAATAGCTGCGCCGAGTAGTATACCCACAGCAGCACGATGATCGGAGAGCCGGCAGCACTATACGTCGACCCAAACCTCGCATGCGCGAAGTAGAGGGCCATCAACTGTTTGCCGACCATAAAGAGGAGTGAGGTGATGGCGGCTCCGAGCGCGACGTCGCTCCACTTCAATCCAACGTCCGGAACGATTTTGTAAAGGGCTGCAAACAGCACTGTTACTAGCAGAAATATGATCGTGAACGTGGCGCCCCGCGGCACATCTATCCTCGTGGCCGTGATCCATGCGTTCAACACCAGAGAGAGCAGCAGCAGGAGACCTATAGCTAACACCGCCACAAAGGAATAGAAGCGATCCCGGATCAGACGAATGACGGTTGCAGCATTGGTTCGCTCCTTCGGATGCGGAACATCCCAGATTGTGTTCATCGCATCGTGCAACTCTACAAACATCGAAGATGCGCCAAATGCCAAAGTAGCCAAGCCGAGCGCAGTAGCAATCAGGCCTGTTCGGGGCTGGTAGGCTCCCCTGATGATGTCCTGAACTGTCCGTGCTACATCAGGTCCAGCGAGGCCACGGATTTCCAATGCGAGGCGGCCTTGGGCCGCGTCTTGCCCATAAACAACGGCCGCCACTGCAATAGCAATAACAACAATGGGAGCCAGCGACAGCAGAGCGTAGAATGCGACGGCCGCGCCCAGGCGCGGAGCATTATCGTTCATCCATTCGCTGGATGCCTGCCTGAGCATTCCCGGCAAAGCCTTGAGCAGAAGCCATGAACGCCTGCTGCTGTGGCCAGAGGCGCTTGGCCACCGTGGTTTCAACTCTCGGCACATCTCAAACTCAAATCAGATGGATAACCATGCGCGGGTGCCGGGCAGAACGGGATCGGAACTGCACCATGGTGAGCCGTCCATCAACCGGAGGTTGTCGCGTCCGCCACTTCACGTATTTCGGCGATCCGGTTCTGCAACGTCCGCAGGCTAATTCCCAACATCTCGGCAGCGCGTTTGCGATTGCCGTGCACATGCTCGAGGGTGAGTTGGATATAGGCCTGTTCGATCTTCGTGAGTGGCTGGCCAGGCCGAAGCATTATGGGACCCTCGTAGTCGTCCGACGGCCGGGCATACGGGTCCTGGCTTGTACCGAGCGTTGGGGAAGGAAGGTGCATCAGCCGGATCAAACCCTCACCCGCAACGATGGTGGCTCGTTCGAGAATATTCCGTAGCTCCCGCACATTGCCCGGCCAATCATACCGATGCATCAGATCCAGCACCTCGGGATCGACCCCTGCAACACGGGTGCCGTACTTCTTGTTCAAATTCTGCAGCATCACATCCGCGATCGGAGGGATATCCTCCTTATGTTCGCGCAGCGGAGGAACTACGATTTGGAATACACTCAGCCGGTAATAAAGCTCTTCGCGCAGATGCGTTCCGATTTCCTGGCTGGTCGCTGCAAGCACCCGGGCGTCTACAGCGATTTCGTGCTTACCGCCAAGCCGGCGCACCCGCAGGTCCTCGAGAACCCGCAGTAGCTTCGGTTGTGTGGAGAGGGGCATCTCGCCGATCTCGTCGAGGAATAAGGTCCCTCCGTGGGCCTGCTCGAAGCAACCGGCCGAACGCTCCATGGCTCCCGTAAACGCACCTTTCTCGTGGCCGAACAATTCGCTCTCAATCAGAGTCTCGGGCAAGGCAGCCGCATTGATCGCGACGAAAGGCCCATCGCTGCGCGGGCTGGATTTATGGATCTCCCGCGCGACCAGTTCCTTCCCTGTGCCGCTCTCACCACGGATCAATACGGGTGCTGAGGTCGGCGCCACCTGCCTGATCAGCGAAAAAATCTGCTGTATCGCGGGGGAAGTTCCCACCAAGTCGCCAAGTACACCGCGAAGGCTCAGGTCGCGTTTGAGCTCGTCAGTCTTCTGCAGACTCCTGTTGTGGCGAATGGCGCGCTCCAGAAGAATCATCAAAGCGCGCCGTTCCACTGGCTTCTCCAGAAACCAGAACGCTTTGAGGTCATGGACGGCAGAAAGCGCCTTCTCCATGCTGCCAAAGCCCGTGAGTGCGATTGTTGGGGTGAGGTCGCCGCTTTCTTTCAGTCGGCGGAGCAGCTCGAAGCCGTCCATGCGCGGCATGATCAAATCCGCAACAATGACATCTGCATTGAAGGTACTGAGCCGTTCCAGCGCTTCCTGCCCGTCGGCCGCGACCTGCGTCTCAAAATTACAATCGGAAAGCATGGCAGCCAAGGCAGAGCGCTGCTGTTCATCATCATCGACAATAAGGATCCGGCCCGGAACCGTAGGCAGACGCGGCATCGCCTCCCATTCTAGCGCTTTGGAGAAAGCGGTTTACAGTTCTCAACCACTGCCGCCTTCCTGCTGAACGAACTTGAGGATGTCGAAGCACTTCAGTGCTCGATCCGGAAAAAAGCTGTTCACCGCATCCTGCTCATCATCGAAGAACTCGAATGCGATCGCCAGCTTGGTCAATAAGAACAGTTCCAGATGCGCCCGATCAAGGTTTACCAGCGCCAGTCTTCCACCCGCCTTGCGCAGCCTGGCAAGTCCAACCAACGTCCCCAGTCCGGTGCTGTCGATATCGCTGACGTCCTTGAGATTCAATATTATATTGACCTTGCCGGATTGATGCAGTGCCGGGAGCCTGTCGCGGAGCTCCAAATCTCCGTGGCCTAGAGTGAGCGGGCCTTTCAGATCGAGAATCATGATGCCCTCGTTCTCCCGCTCCTCAATATGCAGACTCATGGCCTACCTTGCTGCAGATCATTGGGGGCTAATGATGGCTTGCGGTGGGGAATCTTTCGTTTGAGGTCCGGCAGGAACTCGGCGCCGACATTGGTGGCGAGATCGAACCCGAGTTGGAGGGACCCCTGCAAGGCGCCCAGGCGGACGGTATTTAGTCGATCCGGATACCACTGGTTCGAAAGGAAGGCGGCACCGTATGCGCTACCCAAACGCCACGTGGACACCGTTTCGCGCCCGCTGTCAGTGCGGGTCAGGATCGTTCCTTTGAGCGCGTGGACCGTTCTTCGCCAGAATCCTGTTCGGCGAGATCGAAAATACCGAGGGTCCTGGTGTAGCGCCGAATCGAGACCAAAAGCGAGAACCGCATGGATGCCGGAGCAGCCGACGGTAGAGGCGAAGCGCTTGCCGTAGGCTCCGCCACCCTGCCCCCACTCTTCCGGCGTGCCGATTTTTTGGAGGAGTCCAGCGTATGCAGCGGAGCCCGCCACAGACCACGGGCTATTAACGCTTTCTGCGTGAAAACGCAGCTTGCTCGTGAGATCAAGCGTAGCTGAGGGCTGAGCCATGCCTGCAATCGGAACGGCGCACACAAGAACCACGGTGAGTGTTGTCATCCGGCGGTGAGAGGTGAATCGCATTGACTCAGTGCACTCGATAACTAGTTACGTTGCCCCACAATCCAAAAGCCTGTAAGACCCAAACGCCGACGGCAACCACAACCACTATATTCAGAATGGTTTTGATTCCGGAAGCCATCGGGATGTAGTTGTTGATCAGCCACAAGGCGACGCCGACGACGATCAGCGCAATGACGATGTTTATCAAAGGCATATTGTCTACTCTCCTAACGTCCAAGTACAGTTCCTTGACTACCGGCCTACGCGATGCCTTCGGATCGAGTGAGTTCATCCACCTGCTAACCCAGAATCCTGCGTCCCTGAACCAGACGGATTACGAGCACCACCAAACCGACGACCAATAAAATGTGGATCAGTCCGCCGGCGGTATAGGATGTCGCGAGTCCCAAGGCCCACAACACCAGTAGAATCACGCAGATTGTCCAAAGCATCTTTTGCTCCTTGCGCAATGCGAGAGTGCATGTGCAGGTCCAAAGCGGCGCGTTCAGTAAAATGGGCCATACAGGCGTTGCACGGCCGCAGAAGCGGAGACCACCCGCACTCAAGGTGCAGGATCTGCACCGAACGGGGCTATCTCTGCACTTTGCGGCGGCTCCGCTGCCGTGCTTGTACGCGAGAACTCCGGTTCACTGATCTCCAGGACCTGAAAACGGGGGCCAGGACCGTGTGAAACTCCCAGCCAACATGCAAACACTTGGCATTAGCCGTGCACCGGCCCTAAGTCGCGCAACACTCTGCGCGTAGGGTGTCGAGTTCAGACAAGATGTAGCATTCAAGGGAGAGGGCTGCGCATGAGCAAGCAGGACAAGAAGCTGGACCGTTTCTGGAACATGCCTTTGCAGGATCTCCTCGGTCTGCTTGAAGCCACTCCGGGCGGATTGGGTTCCGCCGAGGCGAGACAGCGATTGCGGGTGCATGGCCCGAACAGCCTGGAGAAGGAGTCTCGCTTCGCCGCCCTGCTCGGTTTTCTCCGCTTTTTTGCGAATCCCCTCGTCCTCATTCTCCTGGCGGCCAGTAGCATCTCGATCATGTTGCGTGATCCGGTCGGCGGCTCAATCATCATCGCCATAGTCCTGCTCAGCGTGGTCGTGAACTTCTACGTAGAGTTTCAGGCTCGGCATGCCGTGGAGGATATTCGAAAGCAGGTTGCTACAACCGCCGCGGTTTTGCGTGACGGGCGCGAACTGGAGTTGCCGATTGCAGCGCTGGTCCCCGGTGATATCGTCCGGCTCAACGCGGGGGATTTGGCGCCCGCTGATGCGCGTTTGTTGGACGCTAAAGACATGCACGTGCGCGAATCCGCCCTGACGGGGGAGTCTTTAGCCGTCGATAAGACGGCGAATGATCTGCCACAGGGGCAACACAGCATTGCGGACGCCAGCAACAGCGTCTTCCTGGGGACGGCCGTTCAGACCGGAATGGGCGTCGCAGTCATCGTTCGCACCGGCAAGGACACCGCTTTCGGCGAGATTGCTCAACGGTTGGCCAGGCGGCCGCCGGAGACCGAATTCGGCCGTGGCATACGCCACTTCGGTCTGATGATCACGCGAGTGATTATGCTGCTAGTGCTTTTCGTCCTGCTGGTGAACATCGTCTTACATCGTCCGCTGCTCGAATCATTCCTGTTCTCGGTCGCGCTGGCCGTCGGGATGACGCCGGAGATGATGCCGATGATAATTACGATCACGTTGGCGCAGGGCGCGCGGCGGATGGCCAGGAAAAAGGTGCTCGTCAAACAACTTTCGGCGATCGAGGACTTCGGAAGCGTAGAGATTCTCTGCAGCGATAAGACTGGGACTCTGACCGAAGGTGAGATTGTGCTGGACCGGCACGTGGACGTTCATGGACAGGACGACGAAAACGTGCTTCGCCTGGTGTATCTGAACAGTTGCTTTCAGGCCGGTATCAAGAGCCCGCTGGACGACGCTATCCTGAGGCACGACCACCCGGCCATTGCGGAGTACGAGAAGGTGGACGAAATTCCTTTCGACTTCAACCGCAAGCGCCTCTCCGTGGTGGCCCGCCATTGCGGCGAGTACCTCCTCATTACGAAGGGCGAGGCGGAAAGCGTTTTTACCGTCTGCGGGACGGTCATCGTCGAAGGGACTCCGCAACTGTTCGACGAAAGGCAGCGAGCCCTAGCGACCGAGACCTTCCAGAAATTAAGTGCCGACGGCTACCGCACCCTTGGAGTCGCAGTGCGGAAGGTGGAGAAACAAGACGCGTATGCGCAAGCGGCCGAGCAGGAGATGACGCTGGCTGGTTTCGCAGCTTTCCTGGACCCGCCCAAGGAGGGGATTCCTGCGATTCTCAAGGCACTGAACCAGAACGGCGTTTCCGTGGTGATCATGACGGGCGACAACCAGTACGTGACGCAGAAGGTAGCCCATGATGTCGGGCTGGCTAGCGATCGCATAGTGACGGGCAATCAGCTGGACACGATGGACGATGACGCTCTGGCTTACCAGGCGGAGCACGGCGCCATCTTCGCCCGCGTGTCTCCCGAACAAAAGAACCGGGTAATCCTCGGCCTGAAGGCGCGCGGGCACGTCGTCGGGTATATCGGTGACGGCATCAACGATGCTCCTTCGCTGCACACAGCAGATGTCGGTATTTCTGTCATGAATGGTGTGGATGTGGCGAAAGACGCCGCCAAGATCATCTTGTTGGAGAAGGACCTAGCGGTCTTAAACGAAGGGGTAATCGAAGGCCGGCGGTGCTTTGCCAACATCATGAAGTACATAATCATGAGCACCAGTTCCAACTTCGGGAACATGTTCAGCATGGCTGCGGCGTCGCTCTTCCTGCCATTCCTGCCGATGTTGCCGACGCAGATTCTGCTGAACAATTTTCTTTATGACACTTCGCAGGTCGCCGTCCCCGGCGATAACGTCGATCCGACGCTGCTGCACAAGCCCAAGCGGTGGCAGATTGCGTTCATCCGCCAGTTCATGATGATCATCGGCCCGATCAGTTCCGTCTATGATTTCCTCACGTTTGGCGTGCTCCTCTGGATATTTCACGCCTCCTCCAACGCGCCACTGTTTCGGACGGGATGGTTCGTGGAATCCCTCGCGACGCAGACGCTGGTCGTGTTTGTGATCCGGACGGCGGGCAACCCGTTCCGAAGCCGTCCGAGCGGGCGGTTGCTTATTGGGGTTGTGGCCGTCTCTCTTGCCGGAACCGTGCTGCCGTACACGCGCCTCGGCGTCGTACTCGGGTTTATCCCATTACCACTATCTTTGCTGGCCGCGATTTTACTGCTTGCGCTGACGTACCTGGTCCTGGTGCAGACAGTCAAGACCTGGTTCTATCGGCGCCACGCGTTGCTGTGACGCTTGGAGGGGCCTCTGTCTGAACGGCACCACGCGTGCTGTAGCATTCCTCTCACCTCCTGCCTTGCGAAACTAGAAAGGCCAAGGCCGCGAAGTAGCTCTGCTTTCGAGGCACGGCGAATATTCAGATAGAGAGGACACTATGGATACAAAGACGAACTTACCAACCGAAGTGCTGCATTCGGAGAATCATAGCAAGCTGTCTGCCGAACAGATCGCGAAAGCTGTGGCGCGGCACAATCGGGATCACGCCGGTGGTCCCAAGGGCGCCCCCTCAGACAAAGGTGCTCCAGTCTCCAAAGGTGCGTCTGTAAAGACGAAGAGAGCCCCCAAGAGCTAGGATTGCGAGGGCCGAGCGGGGGCCTGCCCGGCCCCGTCCGCGTCACCAGAAGGGTACCGTGCGTGCTTTGACATCCCAATCTGCCTTGGGAAACGGAAGCTTAGGAGATAACTCGTGAAAATCAGTGCAGCAATTGCCGAAGCCGTTCTGACGATGTCGCTATTCGCGATCTCCGCCTTCGCGCGCGACCACAATGTCCTCAATGGCATCTGGACGCTGGTGCCCGCCAAGAGCGATTTTGCCGGCCAACCGGTGGTTCAGACCGGCACCGTGACCATCCACGACCGCCAGGGAATCATCATTGTCGAGCGCAGCTTCGTCTATGAAGGCGCCGCCGAGACGTTCTTCTACAACGACGTAACCGACAGCGAGCGCAACGCCACGATTAAGACGGGCAAGGACCTCAAGAGCAAGACCACCTGGGACCACGACGTTCTGACGGTAAAGACCACGCGATCTGGGGCGGTTACTCTCGAAACCTACACCCTTGCTGCGGACGGCACCATGAAGGTCAGCGTCGTAAAACCGGATCGGACGTCGATCACCCTGGTATTTGAGCGCAAGTAGCGCACTTTGTCAGAAGCAGGGATGCCGCGTTACGCTCCTGTCGTAGCCGTTCCGAACAGTGCCCCAACGCCTGCGGTTACCGTCATTGCCAGCGCGCCCCAAAATGTCACCCGCAATGCGCCCATTGCCACACCCGCGCCCCCCGCTTGCGCGGCAAGCCCTCCCAGAAACGCCAGGAATAACAGAGACGTCAGGGCGACGATCGGAATCAGATGTGTCTCCGGGGCTAAGGCTGTGACCGCGAGTGGCATGAGTGCGCCGGCGACAAAGCTGCCGGCCGACGCCAGTGCGGCCTGGATCGGACGCGCCTGGAGAGCCGCGGAAATCCCGAGCTCGTCCCGGGCGTGCGCTTCCAGCGCATCATGAGCCATCAGTTGGGCAGCCACCTGTCTGGCTAGTGCGGGATCGAGCCCCCGCGCGACGTAGATCGCCATCAGTTCCCCGTGTTCGCCTTCGTCGTCGTTCTTCAGTTCCGCGCGTTCCAGTTTGAGATCGGCCTTCTCGGTATCTGCCTGCGAGTGGACAGACACATATTCCCCCGCCGCCATGGAGATGGATCCGGATACCAGGCCGGCAACTCCCGCGACCATCACGCTGTCGTGAGTGGCATGCGCCGCCGCCACACCCAGTATCAGGCTAGCCGTCGAGAGGATCCCGTCGTTGGCGCCCAGTACAGAGGCTCGCAGCCAGCCAACGCGCCCGCCGCGGTGCCGTTCCTGCTGGTGTCCGCGCATTAGTCAGTTACAACGCAATCGTGACGGCCATCCGGATGTATGGATACCTCCTGTTATAGAGGTAGTACCCATCGTCGTAATCGATATAGACGTCATCGGTGGCGTACCAGTCGTCTGCCCAGTATTCTGGCCAGGGATCCACCAGCAGGAACGAATATCCGCCGTACGCGAAACGCGGATAGCCCATGTACATCGTGGGGCGACTCCGCATGCGGAACCAATGGTCACTGCCGAAATAGAGACCGAAGCTGGCCTGAGGAATGTAGTAGCCGCCATAGCCTCCACGCTGCGCCCAGCTGCGATGATCACTTGCCCAGCTTCGAGCACGATTCTGCTGCCAGGTGCTCTGCCCCTGCCAGGCACCCTGCTTTGCCCATCCGCGCTGCTGCTGCCAGGCGACGGCCTGCTGCCGGTTGCGGAGCGGCTGCTGTTGGATCTGACGGTCCGGTTGCCGTTGCTGGGACTGCTGGACCCGCTGCTGCTGGTCCCGTTGCTGTTGCTGGGTGCGCTGGACCTGCTGCTGCTCGGACCGCTGCCCCTGCTGTTGTTGGTCCCGTTGCTGTTGCTCCGGTTGTTGAACCCGCTGCTGCCGTTGCGGTTGCTGTTGCTGAGGCTGTTGTCGGGCTTGCGGTTGTTGAATCGGTTGCTCGCGGCCTCTCCGTTCGCCCTGCTGTTGCTGCCCGCGTTGCTCCTGCTGCTGTTGCGGTTGCCCCTGAGGGTGCTGCTGTTGCGCGGGTGGCGCTTCCCGCTGGCCCCTACCCTGCTGCCTTTCTGGCTTGCCATTCTTTTCATCGTTCCGGTCTTGTTGCGCGTTCCCGGGGATAGCGGTCCCGAGAAGCAGCAACAGAGCAACGGCGCTCATAGCTCGAACGAATTGCATTATTATCGCCTCCGTTAAGGTCGCTTTCGGGTATGCACGCGGACGGCCAGTCCGCCTCAACGTCGGATCCGCGCCACGATCAATGTGAGATCATCCTGCGCCTGCTCTTTATCGAGGAAGGCGTGAACTCGACTCAGGATTTCACGTCGAATTTCGGCTGACGATCTGTCCGAGTTCTCGCGGACAGCGGCGAGGATGCGGCCCTCGTCAAACTGCTCGCCGGCCCTGTTCTCCGCTTCGACAACTCCATCAGAATATAAAACGAGCAGATCGCCAGGGCAGACCACCGCCTGGCCTTGGCGGTAGTCGGCCTTTTGCAGCAGTCCCAATACCGGCCCGCCTTCCGCCAGACGCTCGATGTCGATCTCGCCCCCAGCATTTCGCCTGACCAGCATCGGGGGCAGATGGCCTGCGTTCACGTATCGCAAGAGTTGCGACTCCGATTCGTAGTAGCACCAGAACAAGCTGGCGAATCGTTCCAACGACGTTCGCGTCCGCAAGAGTTCGCTGAGCCGTCTTGAAGACGCTTCGTGTTCTCCACTTCCCGCTGTCCACGCGCTCGCGCGTACAGCCCCCAGGAGCACGCCTGCGACTACTGCAGCCGGCAGCCCTTTGCCAGAAACATCCCCCAGCACAATCGCGATCCGAGCATCGCCAGCTGAGAACACATCGTAGAAGTCGCCTCCGACTTGCCAGGCGGGGACACACGCAGCGGCGAAATCAAGGTTCTCGATGGCGGTGCCTCCCGCGGGGAGCAAGTCCGTCTGGACCTGGCGTGCGAGTTCCGTCTGACGTTCCAACTGCTTTCCACGCACATAATGGGGAAACCGGAGCCACAGCAGGATCATCGACGCGAGCAGTCCGATCGCGGCTGACAAGCTAACAGCCAGATTACTCCGCAGACGCCCGAAGGTTGCGGAAGCGCTGTCCAGGTAGAGGGCCATCTCCACAAACCGCGGAACGGGCCGGGGCACTGACCCGCGGTCGGGATCTGGCGGGCCGGCCAACACAGGAGGCCTTCGCGCAAGTCGCAACGCAAGGACGGTGACCAGCACTTTGCGGGCTCCCGTTTGGCGGATCTCGGAAACCGCGGTGAACCCGTCCAGCGCTCGTCGCAGTCTCTGCTCGCCGAATGGCAGCCCAGACGAGTTTCCGCTCTGTGCCAGAGGATGGCCCGCCATGTCGACGATCCGGACCCAGGCGATCGCACCAGCCGCGTCCTGCCGGATATCATCGAGGACCTGGCTCAACTCCGTCGGATCCCGGATGCCCAACCGGCGAGCCTCCCTCTCGAGTGACGCTACATGCTGCTGCGCTTGCCTCCTTAGTTCCGCGCTGACCAGAAGCCTCGAAACCTGGTAGTAGGTAACGACGGACTGTACCAGTAACAACAGCGCCAGCAGGGAGCCCACTGTGAGCGTGAGCTTGAGCCAGATGTAGCGCGAGCCGAGTGGCCGCATTCGTCTCCCTTAACGGTGTTCCATCACCTCTGCTGCCTCCGCCTCCGCCTTGGTCTTGTGCACCGTCCCTTCCGGGTGGTTGGGCGGAGAGTAGAGCGTAGACAGCTTCAAAGGCGCTGTGTTCGACGTGTTGATGACGTTATGGTACGTGCCCGCGGGAACGACGACCACGTCGCCCTCTCGCACCAGGTGCTCTGACCCCTCGTTGAAGACAAACCTGGCCGCCCCCTGTTCAATGCGGAAGAACTGGTCGACGTTCTGGTGCACCTCGTCACCGATTTGTTCCCCCGGTTCCAGGCACATCACCACAAGCTGGGCATACTTTCCAGTGAATAACACTCGGCGGAAGTCCGTGTTCTCCCGAGTCTGTTTCTCAATGTGTCCAACGTATGCAATCATGGCCGTAGCCTCCTATTTTTTGGCTTCTTGATCGACGTATTCGGATATCTGCCGGGCAGGCCCTTCGACGCGGTCAATGGCAGCGGGCGCCCTCTCGGTCGGCTTATCCGTCGTCCCATAATCGGCGGCAGACTCCGAGGCAGAGGAGATCTCTCGGGCGCCAGTGTCTTTCAGGGTCTTCTTCGCCCGCTCACACCACTCCTGGCTGTCGCAGTGTATGGACAGGAGAATGCCGCCGCGTCTGATTCTACCGGCGTACCGTTTGGCGACGTATTCGGGAAAGCGCATTCCGGCAAGCAACCCCACAATCCAACCCAGCGCCCCGCCGGCGCCGGCTCCCGCCAGAGCAGTCGGCACCGGTCCGGCGGCGACGAGCGGCGCGAGCGCGGGGATGGTCACGGCTTGAATCGCAACCAACCAGGCCGATACGAGGCCTATAACGGAACCCGCTGCCGCTCCAATCGCCGCGCCCTCCAAACCCTTGGTGCGTTTTTCGTGTGCGAAGTCCTTTGAGCCTTCGTTGTCTGACGCCAGGATTGATATGTCCGTCGCTCGATACCCTGCTTTGCGCATAATGCTGATGGCATCCGAAACGGTTGTGCGATCCGTATAGATTCCCATCACCGATGTATTCTTGGCCATTCCTGCTTCTCCTTTTGGAATTGTCGCGATTGTGTCTGTGCACGGGCGGGGCCACCTGCCAGTCGTGCCGCGAAAGCCGGAGGATCCATCAATGTCGGCGCATGCGCAGGTGCAGAATCTGCTGTTCCGCATGCACATTTCGCTGTGCGCGGCGGCCGGAGGGGCGGTCCGCCGCAATCCCGCCCCGCAACTTCTCGAATTCAAACGGTGGCAAACGTGCCTTCCGGAACTGCGGAAAACGGTGAGGAGCAGGAGACACCATGAATTGGGACGAGATCGAAGGCCAGTGGAAGCGGCTTACCGGCTGGGCGCACGAGCGTTAGGGGAGACTCACTGGGAACGACTGGAAGGCGATTCTCGGGAAGAAGGATCAGTTGCTGGGCGAATTCAGGAGCGGTACGGAGTGCCGAAGACGGAGTCCGAAAAGCAGGCCGACGAATGGTCGCACGCCTTGGAGTAGTACGAGCGCGCCAGGGTCGCCGCCACCCGTTCCTTAGAAGTCGACCGCCCGGCCAAAGGAGTGTGGACGATGAGACTGGCCCAAGCGAAAATCGCGGACCTCTGGTGCAGGTTGATGCACACGGCGCCAATGTGGCCTGCGCACGGGCAGTACGAGTGCTGGACATGCGGGCGGCGGCATCGTGTGTGTTGGGAGGCGCCCGCGCCCTTCGCGCTGCGCCGAGTGCTGCTGCCCTGCGAAGCGCCGGACCAGCGCGCCTTGTTACCGGTCAAAGATCCCGCGTGCGGGACGGTGGCTCTGCTGACCCCAGCGGAACACTCATAGAAAGCTCTCGTCTATAGGGGCGGGGCGAGAAGGTGCTGCAAGAGCGGCCCAGCCGCGGACGCTAAAGGCGGGGAAGTGCCGAGGCAATACGATGCAGATCGATAAAGGCGCGAATATGGCTGTCGTGATCGTGATCGCAGACCAGTTCTCCGCCAAGATCCGTCAGGAAACGCGGAGGATCGCCTTCACCGGCGAAACGAAACCGGAATGACTCATCGGACGTGGAAGGCATTCATGATCGACTCTGTCATTAATCTGCTATTCCACTGTGGACACCGGCATCTCACCCGTCCGTTCACTCCCCTCAGCGAAATAGGCGGACCACGGGGTGAGACGTACGTTGTCTGTCTGGACTGCACCAAACAGTTTGCGTACGACTTGAAAGAGATGCGGATTGGAAAGGCGATCGACCACTCGCACGGTGCTTGCGTGATTCCTCGGGGTGTCCCCAAACCCCGCCAGATCAAGCTGATCTATGCGCTCGGGGCCGTGCCAGTCGCCGCAGTATTGCTGGGTGCGGCGCTGGCGGCTAAGAGGCGGTAGCGGAAAAGTAGCCGAAGGAGCAGGTCGGTCCCAGCAAGGATTAATATTCGGAGGCGGAAACCGCCACGCGGCCCTCGGGTTGCTAAACAGCTTGTGAATTGGCGAAGTAACTTTCAAAACCTCTGTTGCAACTGGCAGTAGGAAAGAGAGTGGGCTGGAGCGTCAGCGTGCTTGCGGGAGCCGTGTTGATGGCTATTCCGATCCATTCGAACTTTCTCCTGTTGTTGCAGCAGAGGCGTTTTTCTGCATACGGCTCCATGTTGGTCCTCAGCTCTCTTGCCGCTCCGGACTGGTTGTTAGTTCCACAGCAGATCCTGCATGTCACGCGGCAATAACTGCATTCGCCCGCCGCTCATCTTCCGGCTGGACGCCTGGGCCGCCTCTCGAATCATAGCCGTAGAACGGCGATCGACCTCATAACTGATGCACTGAGCGCCGATGGACCTAGGAGTGCTCCTGGTGCGCTATGCGACCAGTCAGCCGATCATCTGAAAGCATGTTGCCGACAGAGCAAGGAGCCGGTTGCAGAGATTTCAAAGGAGAAAAAGAAGATGAGTGTCCTCAAAGCAGTAACCGCGTCCGCGTTTTGCCTGGGACTACTGGGGGTGGTAGCCGCACCAGAAGCCAAGGCTGACGAGTGGAACAGAAAAACCGTGATCACCTTCAGCGGTCCCGTGGAGATTCCAGGAGTTCACCTGGCCGGGTGGGGTGTGCTGCCTGCCGGAACTTACGTGTTCAAGATCCTGGATTCACAGTCGGACCGTCACATCGTCCAGATCTTCAATAAGGACGAAACTACTATCTACGCCACGATACTGGCGATTCCGAACTATCGTCTCAGAGCCACTGACAAGACTGTAATCACCTTCCGTGAAAGACCGGCCGGCGAGCCCGAGGCGCTTCGTGCCTGGTTCTATCCCGGCAGAAACTGGGGCGAGGAATTCGTCTATCCGAAGGCGAAGGCGATCGCGCTGGCTAAGGCCACCAATACTCCCGTCCTGTTCACTCCCGTCGAGTTGCCTCTCGAAGTGGCAGAGCCGATCAAGTCGGCGGACGCGCCTGTTGTGCTGGAACTGAAACGGGCGCCCATTATGGCCATCAAGCCGACTGGAGAAGAGGTGCAACTCGCCGAGGTGATTACTCCGCCGCCGGCGCAGCCTCAAACAGAGGTTGCGAGCGTACACGAGAAGACACTCCCTGCGACGGCGAGTCCGCTGCCGCTGATCGCCCTGCTCGGTTTGCTGGCATTGGGCGGAGCCTGGACCCTCCGGCTCGTGCAAAATCGCGTCCTGTAGGGCGCCTGGTCTGCCCGCGGTGCGCTTCTTTCTCGCGCGCCGCGGCGCGGAGGCGCCAGTGGGAAATCAGAAGGAGAGCCGTTATGAGGAGGGGGCTGTGGTGGGCGGGAGAGCACAGCGTTGCGAAAGCGATGGCTCTCCCGGTGCTTCTCTTGACTTTCCTGGTGTGCGCCGCCGGCGATCAGCATCCACCCGCAGAACAGGATCACGACGCGGACTCCTTTCGACTCTCGGTAGACGTTTCCCTGGTAGTGTTGCACGCGACCGTGACCGACCGGCAAGGTGGCTTTGTCCATAGTCTGGGCGAGCAGAATTTCGAAGTTTATGAGGACGGTGTACGGCAACGCATCAGGCTCTTCAAAAATGAAGACATTCCGGTCACCGTGGGGCTGGTGGTTGACCACAGCTCAACCATGCGGCGGAAACTTGCGGAGGTGTCCGCGGCCGCCCGGACCTTTGTTCGGTACAGCAATCGGCAAGACGAAATGTTCGTCGTCAACTTCAACGAGAGGGTGTCGTTGGGCTTACCCACCACGATCCGATTCACCAATAGCACTGCCGAACTGGAACGCGCGATTACGAGCGCGCCTGCTGGCGGCGAGACGGCTCTCTACGATGCGATTGCCAGGGGACTGGAGGAATTGCGAGCAGGCAATCGGGACCGGAAAGTGCTGATTGTTATCAGTGATGGCGGTGACAATGCCAGTGCCCGCAGCCTGACTCAGGTCATGAAGCTCGCTGGACAATCCAGCGCCGTCATTTACACCGTGGGCATATTCGACGAAGAAGATCCGGATCGGAACCCAGGTGTGCTCAAGCGGCTGGCAGCCACGACGGGCGGCGAAGCCTACCTTCCCAAGGAGCTCAGCGAAGTGACGGCCATCTGCGAGCGCATCGCCCGGGACATTCGACATCAATACACGATCGGATATGTTCCGAGCAACCCGATTCGTGACGGTACTTATCGAGCAATTCGGGTAGTGGTGCGAGGGAAGGACCATGAGAGACTGCTCGTGCGCACACGTACCGGCTATTTCACTGGAGGCGGCGAACCACGGCTTGACCATAAAGGCGCGAAATGAAGGTTGTACTCCGGGTAAAGCCGCTTACGCGAATTCTGAAGTGGACGGAACGTGCACTGTTTGCCTGCGCCGCCTTGTTTCTGGGCTATTGCGGATTCGCCGTGGTGGACGCCTGGAGTTTTCAGCGGAGCGAGAGCATTGACCTCGACCGCCTGCTGGCTGACCAGCGCGCCGTGAGCCATGGCGTGGCGGCCGCTGCGGGAGGCGGCCCGATCGGCCGCATCGAGATCCCGCGTCTGGGCCTTTCCGTCGTCGTCGTCGAAGGGATCGGCAAAACCACTCTCCGGCGCGCGGCCGGACATATTCCCGGCACGGCGCTGCCGGGACAGCCCGGCAATGTGGGGATCTCCGGGCACCGAGACACGTTTTTTCGTCCGCTGAAGGATTTGAAGATCAAAGACGAGATTCAATTCTCGACGTTGAATGGGGATTTCAGATATGTAGTCGAATCGCTCACCGTCGTCGATCCGAATAACGTAGGAGTACTCGCGCCCACATCTGAAAACCAGTTGACGCTGGTGACTTGTTATCCCTTTTTCTATATCGGAGCTGCGCCCAAGCGGTTCGTCGTAAGAGCCTGGCAGATTCCCGCGCAGGCGCTGGCGAGGTCAATTGTGAAATGATGAATAGCGATGGCGGAGGTAGTGAGGTTGAAACGCCCTTCGGTTGTTCCCGCAGCCCGGATTCTGGTCATTGAAGACAACCGCTCCGACGTCTTCCTTCTCGATCGGGCGCTGAAGAAGCAGGATTTCCGGTTTGAACTGGTTCACCTGCTGAACGGGAACGAAGCCCTCGCCTTCATTCGCCGGCAGGGCGCCTATGCAGGAGCTGCAATTCCAGACCTGATCCTGGTGGACTTGAACCTGTCCAAGTATACGGGCGAAGACATATTGCGCGAGGTCCGAAACGCCAGCCACCTCGGCGGCATTCCAGTGTGCGTGTGGAGTTCTTCCCGCTCCCGGCGAGACGAGGCCCTGCTCAATAGGCTCGGAGTTTCCAAATTCATCACCAAGCCCTCCGGCCTGGATCAATTCATGAAGATCGGTAAGATCATCGCGGATCTGCTCGCAGTCTCCGGATCCCACTGACGGCTGTTGGCTTCGCGGCGGAGCTACAATCCAGTGTGGGTGGCCACCAGCCGCTCGGATTGCCGGCTCAGATATCTTCGCAAGACTGGCACTCGGCATGCCTTGGTGGTGGGAGATGTTGGCCGCCATGGCGTCCGTCTGTTGCGGTGAGAAAGGTAATGGTGGCGCGTGAGGAAGAAGACCCGCAAGCCCCGGCCGGGCGACTCGGCCCGGCCAAAGCGACGAACGGCCCGGGTTCGCACGACCTCTACCGCGGGTGCGGCCTCCGCGCGGCTAGTCGGAGAGCGGCCTGCCGAAGACGATACCCCGCTCATCGTCGGCGTAGGAGCATCCGCGGGCGGACTGGAAGCGTTCACGGAACTGCTCAGCCATCTGCCGGACGATACCGGCCTGGCATTCGTACTGATTCAGCACCTCGATCCGAGTCACGAGAGCCATCTGACGGAGTTGCTTTCCAAGACAAGCAAGATGCCCGTCTCGGAGGTGAGAGGTGAGACTCGCGCCGAGGCCAATCACGTCTACGTGATTGCGCCACGATGCAATCTGGACATTTCCGGTGGAGTCCTCCGAACCCCGCCGAGGCCAGAGAGGGGCCGCAACATGCCGATCGATGCCTTTCTGGGGGCGCTGGCGGCAGACCGCGGCAGGAAGGCGTTAGGCGTGGTGCTGTCGGGAACCGCATCGGATGGGACGGTGGGCCTGCAGGCGATCAAGGCCGCGGGCGGCATTACCTTCGCTCAGGAAATGAGAACGGCGAAGTTCGACAGCATGCCGGGAAGCGCCATCGCAGCCGGTGTAGTGGATTTTGTGCTGCCTCCTGCCGGAATCGCGCGGCGATTGGTGACCATTGCGCGAGATTCTCATGTCCCGGTCGAGCCTCTGGAGGCGGCTGAGCATTCGGGGCATGGAGAACTGAACAAGATATTGCGGCTGGTGCGCCATGCAACCGGAGTGGATTTCACGGACTACAAGCACAGCACCCTCCAGCGGCGCATCAAGCGGCGCATGGCCATCCGCGGCATCGAAACGCTCGAAGATTACAGGCGGGATCTCGAGCGGAACCGCGAGGAAGCAACCGCATTGTGCGAGAGCTCCTTTATCACCGTCACTTCGTTCTTTCGGGAACCAGCAGTGTTCGAGGAACTGAAAAAAAGAGTGTTCCCCGCTCTGGTTGAGAATCGAGGGCGCGAGGATCCAATTCGGATCTGGGTGCCTGGGTGCTCCACGGGTGAGGAGGCTTATTCGATCGCGATCTGCGTGATGGAATTCCTGGAGGACGCGGATGCGAGCCTCCCGTTCGAGATTTTCGCCACCGATATCAGCGAAACGGCGATCGAGAAAGCGCGCGCCGGCACGTACGCGGGCGCCGCATTGGCCCATGTCTCGCCGCAGCGATTGGCGCGGTTCTTCACTAAAACGGAAAACGGGTACCAGGTAGCGAAGGCCATCCGCGACGTATGCGTTTTTGCCCGGCACAACGTGGCGCAGGACCCGCCTTTCTCCAAGCTGGACCTCATCAGTTGCTGCAACGTGCTGATCTACCTTGGAAGCGTGTTACAGCGCAAGGTGTTGGCGATCCTGCACTACGCCCTCAAACCGACGGGCTTCCTGTTGCTCGGTCCATCGGAAAGCATCGGCACGCTTTCGGAGGCGTTTCATCAGGTTGAGAAGACTCATAGGATCTACTGCTCGCGGCCGGCTGTGGGTACGCCGGCGCCGCTCGTCAGTGAAGGCCATCGCGCCGAAGCTCGGGTGAATCGCCCGGAGAAGATTGCTGAGGAACGAGCAGGATTGGACGTGCAAAGAGAAGCCGACCGGTTCGTGCTGGCGAAACACGGCCCCGCCGGCGCCATCATTGACGATGAATTGAATATCGTTCAGGTCCGGGGCCACACCGCTCCATACATCGAGCTTTCGCCGGGCGAGCCGACGCATAATCTTCTGAAGATGGCGCGCGAAGGTTTGGTGGCTGGCCTGGGTAAGGCTATCCAAACTGCCAGACAAAAGAACACCGCAGCCAAGGAAGGCGGGTTTCGCTTCGAAGGCAATGCCCAGGTGAAGGAGGTTGAAATCGAGGCCGTCCCGCTCAAAGGCTCATCTTCCTCCAACGAGCGCTATTTCCTGGTCCTGTTCGAGGACGTAGAACCGAACGGTGACCGGGCAGGGACACACAGGTCCCTGACACCGGCGAACAGGGAAAGTGCCCTACTGCGGCGCGAGCTCGCTGCAGCCAAAGAGCATCTGCATTCGATCGTCGAGGACAATGCCAGCACGCTCGAAGAGCTTCGAGCAGCGAACGAAGAGGCGCAGGCAGCCAACGAGGAACTGGAAACCGCGCAGGAAGAACTCGAGTCGGCCAATGAAGAACTAAGCACGCTTAACGAAAGCTTGAAGATCAGCAACGTGGAATTGAGCCAAGTCAACCGCGATCTGACAAATCTTCTGGAGAGCATCAGCATACCCCTTGTCATGGTTGGGCGGGATCTCCGCATTCACCGCTTCACTCGCGCCATGGAACCTATGTTGAATCTGATCCCCTCCGATATCGGGCGGTCAATAACCGATCTTCAACCTCAAATGGAGTTACCCGACTTGCGGCGCCTGCTGTTGGACGCGATGGAGGGCGGCAATCGGAAACCGCTTGATATCCGCGACGCGCATGGGCGCTGGTATTCGCTGCGGATCCTTCCGTCCGTGGGACCGGACGGCAATATCGATGGCGCCGTGATGATGCTGATCGATATTGATGCCGCCAAACGCGGCCTTGACTTCGCCGAAGCTATTGTGGAAACAGTCCGCGAACCTCTGTTGATTCTGAGCCAGAACCTGCAAGTTCTCAAAGCGAACAAGACGTTCTACGAAACCTTCCAAACGGCGCAGGAGGAAACGGAGGGGCGTCTTGTCTACGACCTCGGGAACGGACAATGGAATATCCCGAAACTGCGCGAGCTGCTGGAGGGTATTCTCCCCGCGCACTCGACCTTCCGGGACTTTGAAGTGACACATGAATTTGAACATGTCGGCCGCAAAGTGATGCTGCTCAACGCGAGCGAGATCTTCAATCCGCATGCGCAGGCGCGGACCATCCTCGTCGCGATCGAGGACGCAACAGACCGCAAGCGGGCTGAAGAAGCACTTCGAGCAACCAATGCCGAATTACAGCATTTTGCCTATGCGCTCACGCACGACTTGCAGGAACCTCTACGGATGGTGGTGAACTTCACTGAGCTTCTGAGGAGTGAGTATGCGGGAAAGCTGGGCGAAGAAGCGGACAAATTCATTTCCTACTCGGTGGAAGGCGCCCACAGAATCGAGGACCTGCTGAAAGCCCTGCTTGCGTATTGGGAAGTCGCTGAGCGGGAACGAGACATCTCCGCCGCGATCGATTGCGGCGCTGTTCTCGCGAAAGCGCTGTTGAACCTCCAGGCGGCCATCGCGGAGAGTGGCGCCCTGGTAACCCACGATCCTTTACCAACCGTCGTGGCCGAAGAGATCTTGCTGATGCAGCTTTTCCAGAATCTGATTTCGAATTCGATCAAGTACAGAGGTGAGGAAACACCGAGGATCCATATCTCGGCAGAGAGAGTAGCGGAAGGGTGGCTGTTTGCGGTGCGGGATAACGGAATCGGTATCGATCCGCAAGACGCCGACCGGGTGTTTGGCCTATTTAAGCGCCTGCACGGCAGCGAAATTCCAGGTACCGGCATCGGTCTTGCGATTTGTAAGAAAGTTGTCGAGCGTCTGGGGGGACGAATTTGGGTAGAGTCGGAAACCGGGCGGGGCGCTACGTTCATGTTTACAATTCCCGGCGGCCGCAAGGAGCCGGGGCGCAGGCGCACCGAGTGAAAATGGCCAACTCGAACCAGAACCGCACCGAGGGCGAAATCGAGCGGTTACGCCACGCCCTCGACGAGGAAACGCGGCGATGCCTCGAGGTCCGGGGGCAGTTGGACCGGGTGAACGCAGAATTCGAGCAGTTTGTCTCGATGGCGGCTCACAACTTACGCGAGTCTCTCCGAGACGTGGCCTCATTTAGTCAATTGCTGGCCGAGACTTATGCGGGCCGGCTGGATTCCGATGCCGACGTGTTTTTCGAGCGAATCCAGGACGGGACGGCAAGGATGCAATCACTGCTCGCCGACGTAGTGGATTACTGGGAGACTTGCGCCGGAGACCGGCAGACCTCCCCGACGGAAATGGAGGCGGTGCTTCGCCAGGCGCTTCTTTGCACGGAAAGGCACATAGCAGAACGTGGCGCCGTCGTTACGCACGATGTTTTGCCCTCGGTGTGCGGAGACTTCGATATCCTCACCAAGGTCGTGCACCACTTGATTAAAAACGCCATCGAATACTGCGACAAACCCTCTCCGCGAGTTCACATCTCGTCCAAACGGGTGGATCTCGACTGGGTGATCTCCGTAGAGGACAACGGCCCTGGCATAGATCCTACGTTCCAAGGACGGATCTTCGAGGTGTTCAAGCGACTGCAGGGGAAAGAACACCCCGGGAATGGCCTGGGGCTCGCATTCTGCAAGAAGGCGATCGAGTGGCATGGCGGTCGAATGTGGATTGAGTCGACACCAGGAGCGGGATCGACATTCTACTTCACTCTACCGCCTGCCGATTGAAGAGGAATCCTTCAGTTACGCCACGGATGGACTCCGGCTTCCAGCAATTCTTGCCTCACTGATGTCAAAACTTGCACCAGGCGTCCGGCGGCTTGGAGCTCCGCGCTTGTGTTCACAGGCAGTTTGGCTCCAAATCTGCTTCTCGCTCTGACGCCGGCTCAAGAAAGCGGGTTAAGAGATCCTTTAATCGGTAATCGCCCATAAGCAGCCGCGATCCCGGGGCTTCACTGTGAGCGGTCTCGCGGCTCGTCCAGTTCCTGATCCGAAACAAGGAGAAATCATGCCGCAAACGAAAGATGCTAAAGGGCGCTTTGACCTGCAGAAAGTTCTCGCGGCAGACACCCTTACCAGTGATACGGTCGTGAACCGTCAAAAGGAGGATCTCGGAAAAATCGAACATCTGATGATCGACGTGGAAACGGGCCGCGTCGCTTACGCAGTTCTTTCGTTCGGAGGATTCCTGGGGATGGGCGACAAATTGTTTGCCATTCCGTGGAGTGCCCTAGCAATAGATACCGGTGAAAAACAGTTCATCCTTGGAAGTCGACGGTGCCCGTCCAGGCCTCCGGCCGCCGAACGTAACGACATCGCTGTGAACTCTTAGGCCAAGCGCGGGGATCTCGCCCCGTTGCACGGGGGGTACTGGAAGTTCGAGCGCCTGCGCACTGCCCGGTCGCAAGCCGTGGCCGATTTCTGGGTGCCCGGTGTCACGGTCGCAGTTGTTGTATCTGTCGGGGGTGATGCAGGCTCTGCCGGTGCTCGCGCACCCGTCCGACGGCGTGTGAGACGTTTGCGGGCGGCCACGCACGTGCAGGGTTTTGACATCGGATCGTCTGGCAGGCGGTTGGATAACTAAATAGAGCGCCCTATGAACATGTCGCTGCAGGTTGTGTCTTTGTTTATCATTGCTATTCCGATTGCATCCATTTCGTGGACCATCACGCATGAGGAAGTTCTTCGGGAATTCCGCGAGCTTTGCATGGCGGCGAGCAAGACGCGGCAGCACCTCTACGCACGGAAATTCTTCTATCTTTTCACGTGCGAATTCTGCCTCAGCCATTACGTGGCAGCGGTGTTTCTGATCGTCACCCGTTACAAGCTTCTGTTCACGGACTGGAGGGGGTACCTGATTGCCGGCTTCTCACTGGTGTGGGTGGCCAACATATACATGGGTCTGTTTGGCAGAATTCGACTGGACCTGCGGAAGGAACGAGCCGAAATCGCAACAGAAGAAGCCGGACTGGCGCATACGAGGTAGCGTGCCAAACGGTTTGGACATTCCGTGCGCCTGCCGCAGCGGCTACCGCCGATTCACTTGCAGCGACCGAATTTGCCCGTTATCCGGATTTACCGAGCAGCGGATCTCGAAGTCATAGCCGCGCCCGTTGTTGCCCCTTTGGCCGGTGGCAGTTCCGGCAATCCCACCATCTCGTCGATTGTCGGCGTCCAACGAGCCGAATTGCACGTTCCGGTATCCATCCCGCTCAATTCGCTGCTCGGCCGCCCGTTGGCATGCGGAGATCGCATCGTTGCGGCCGGCGTACCGATCGGCCCTCTCAGAGTCCCGTCCAGGGGAGATCTCGACCCCCCGAACTCTGCCATTGGCCATGTCTACCGAGCACGAGAAACGGTATGTGTCGCGATCGTTGCCCCGACGCACATCAAAGGAGCCTATGATCGCGTCGTTGCGGCCCGGGTTGTCGTCAGTGTTTACGCCCCTGAAATCGATGTCGCGGAAGCCGTACTGCTGATTCGCCCTCTCCCTGATAGCATCCTGGCAGGCACGAGCGGCGTCGTTCGGGGGACCACCGCGATCCCTGCCGTCCCATGGCTGGCCCGTGGGATTGGAAACGAATCCTGCCCCGCGCCACACCAAGTCGAAGGTGTAGCCCTCGGCGCCGCCATTCGGATCCTGAATCCTTACGATCACCGACCCGCGGCCACGGCTTGGGTCCTGGACCAACTCTTGTTTCCCGCGGCCATCGACGCCGCTGAACCGAAACTCACCCGGACTGGTTGGCATCGGCCCAGAACACTCAAACCGCCGCCATTGCGCCGGCTGCCCGGACAGCGTCCGCAGGAAGCCGCGGTCACCACGGATTTCAACATCCGCGGAGCCGTCAACGTAAACCTCGATGGTGCACTTGCCGGCATCGTTACCGCCACCGCCTGTGAGGGTCGCCCGGCGCTCCGCGGTTTGGGCGCATATGGGCACGACGAGTACCGTAGCGGCCGTAAGGGATAAAAGGCAGCGTTCCAAAGTGTTCATGGGATAAGGAAGAGCACTCGTATGGCCGAACCCCCGCGGTTCATCTCGGAATTGACGCTCCCACCACCGCAATCGTAGGATGGCGCAGGTCCGCTTCGGACGTAGTGGGTCAGATCGCTGAAGAATTTGCTGCCGAATGGATAGTACCCAAGGTCCTGGATGATGCATCCTCCGTAGGCATACGCATGAGCCCTCGTCAATTCCCCGGCGGTTGCTAGCGGAAATCGTTTGAGCAGTAACGGTCGGATCGCGCTGTCCCAGGCGGAATCGATAATCGCTTCGTGAGTGGGAACGGAATATCCGGAGGCTGTTGGGGCGGAGAACACGAGCAGCAACGACAGAGCTGTTGCAGGCCGTAATATCCGAATCAACCTTATATTGTGCTATCAGCATAGCCTCTTCCTGGTGGCGGGTTCGAAGCACGTTGGAGACCACCGTTCGCCTGCGGGCGCTAACGGGGGAGTAGAACCTCAGAAGAGGCAGATTCCGCACTTCAGATGCAGGTTTTGCTCTCCGCCGGAGATGTCCGGAATGTTGTGGTCTGAAACGTGCCGCCGTCGGTCTTTATCCTGAAGATTGCCTGTCTGTCAGTTGATCTCAGGCTTTAAAATGATAACGGCATATCCAGCATCAAATTAGGGTTCCAATGCCGCATCCGGAGGCTTAAGAGGCTACTGTGGACGAGACGCAAGCGCACGCTTTCACCGCAGTAGCACCCGAACTCGACACTGCCACTCGGGCAGCGATTCCGGTAGTCGGAATTGGCGCGTCCGCGGGCGGATTGGAGGTTTTCAAGCGCCTGCTCGGCCTCTTGCCGAGCGACACCGGCTTTGCCATCGTATTCGTTCAACATCTCGATCCAAACCACCACAGCACGCTGGCCGAGATTCTGGCGCGAGCCACTGCCATGCCTGTCAGTGAGGCTGCGGATGGCATGGCGGTAGAAGCCAACCACGTATACGTCATACCGGCAAACGTCGATCTGACCATCGCTCACGGCGTGCTGAATCTGACCCCCCGCACGCAAGCGCCGGGGTCGCACATGCCCATCGACCGGTTTTTTCGATCGTTGGCTGGCGAGTGCGGAAGCCGGGCAATCGGGGTCATCCTGTCCGGCACGGGGTCGGACGGCTCGGCGGGCGTGGACGCCATCAAAGCCGCGGGTGGCGTGACGTTCGCGCAGGACGCGGCCACGGCGAAGTTCGCCACCATGCCGCAAGCCGCGGTGGCCACCGGTTGCGTAGATTTCATCCTTCCGCCCGAGGGCATTGCCGCCGAAATTGTGAGAATTGGCCGGCACCCCTATATTGCGAATGCCCACCGCGCCCATCAGGAGCCAACGCCAGCCGACGACGAAGAGCGGTTTGGCGCCATCCTGGGTATTCTGCACGGGGCTACCGGCATCGACTTTTCACGGTACCGCGAAAAGATGATCAAACGCCGCATCCTTCGGCGACTTGCCCTGCGCAATATCGACGGGCTCGCCGAATACAGCAAGCGGATCGAGAACGATCCCGGTGAACTGATGGCTCTTCAGCGGGACTTGCTCATCGGCGTGACCAGCTTCTTCCGGGATCGGGAATCGTTCGAGTGCTTGAAAAAAGTCGTGTTCCCCCGCATTCTCGAAGGAAGGCCCGCGAACGAGACGATTCGCGTCTGGGTAGCGGGTTGTGCCACGGGAGAAGAGGCATTCTCCATTGCCATATCGCTACAGGAGTACCTGAACGAAACGGGCACCGCCTTTCCGGTGCAGATCTTTGCTTCCGACATCAGCCTGGCGGCAATTGAAAAGGCCCGCAGCGGCAAGTTCATCGAGAACATTGCGGCGGACATTTCCCATGAACGCCTGAACCGCTATTTCATAAAGGTCGAGGGCGGCTACCAGATCGCCAAGAACCTTCGCGAGATGTGCGTCTTCACCAGACACAACCTGCTTGAGGATCCGCCGTTTTCGAAGTTGGACTTAATCAGTTGCCGCAACGTTTTGATCTACTTGGGCAGCGTGCAGAAGGAGATCATCCCCATCTTTCATTACGCTCTCAAGCCCACTGGGTTTCTCATGCTGGGCGCATCGGAGGCGCTCGCTTCTGGCGACCTGTTCACGGTGGCCGATCGCGAGCACCGCATTTACGCCAAGCGGGAGACTGCCAGAAGGCCACACTTGTTTCCTGCTGCCGGCCGCGGTTCACGCCGGAGTCCCGTGGCCGGTGACAGTGCCACAAAGGCGCCAGCCGCTCCGCAAGTGTGGGGCGGCATCGATGGTCGGAAAGAAGTCGATCGCATACTCCTGTCGAAGTACAGCCCCGCTGGTGTCGTGATTGACGACGATATGGAGGTACTCGAGATCCGAGGCAAGGCCAGTCCCTACCTCACGCTGCCGGTTGGCAAGGTCAGCTTGAACCTTGCAAAGCTGATTGCTGACACTGGATTGTTCCTGGAAGTCGAGAAACTGATCCAGGAGGCACGGCAGAGTGGCGAGCCGGCGCGGCGCGAGCGCGTTCCTTACGAACACGATGGAAGGTCCGGCGGGTTGAACGTGGAGGTAGTCCCGCTGGACGCCAGTGAAAAGCGCTCGAACTTGGTTCTCTTCGAACCCATACCGGACGCAGGCGGCGGCGATCCCCCAGTGCCGGACTCGCCTTCCGAAAGCGATGCCAGGGACCGCAAGATCTCACGGCTGCAACAGCAACTCGCCGATGCGAAAGAGAGGTTGCTGTCGGCGATGGAAGAGCACCAGTCGTCCAGGGAAGAGAGCCAGAACACGACCGAGGAGGCGCTTTCGGCCAACGAGGAGCTCCAGAGCCTCAATGAGGAACTGGAGACCGCCAAGGAAGAATTGCAGTCAACCAACGAAGAACTGGTCACGGTCAACGATGAATTGCAGGCCAAGAACATGGCGCTGGCGCAGGCGCGCGACTTTGCCATGTCGATCGTGGAAACCGTCCGCCAGCCGTTATTGGTGCTCGATACGGATTTGCGGATCAAGATGGCGAACCGGGCTTTCTATCGGACTTTCCAAGTATCGCCACTCGAAGCCGAAGGCCAAATCATCTATTCGCTGTCGCATGGCCGTTGGGACCTTCCCGGCCTGCGGGATCTGTTAAATGGGCTTTGCCAGGGCGCCAACTCCTTCGCGGATTTCGAGATCGAGCGGGAGTTTCCGAACGTGGGGCGCAGGAGCCTCGTGCTCGGGGGCTGCCTCATCAATCATCTCAAGATGATTCTGCTGGCGGTCGACGATATCACCGAGCGCAAACTGGCACAGCAGGCACTACGCAAGAACGAGGAGCATCTTCGCCAATCACAGAAAATGGAGGCCGTCGGCAGGCTCGCCGGCGGCATCGCGCACGATTTCAACAACCTGCTCACGGCGATCATCGGCTACAGTGACCTCCTTATCGATACGCTGTCCAGCAACGAGCCAGCCGTCCACCAGGTGCTTGAGATCAAGAGCGCCGGCGATAGGGCGGCCTCACTTACGCAACAGTTGCTGGCTTTCAGCCGGCGGCAGGTCCTGCAGCCCAAGGTTCTCGATCTGAATGTCATCGTGGCGGAGTTCGAACGAATGCTGCGCCGCCTGGTCGGCGAGCAGATCAAGGTGGCTGTCGATTGCGAGCCCGCGCTCTGGCAAGTTAGGGCCGACCCCGGAGAGATCGGCCGCGCGATCATGAACCTTTCCCTAAATTCCAGGGACGCCATGCCCGACGGCGGCACGCTAACCATTAAGACGGCTAACCTCGCTTTGACTGAAGCCGATGCCAGCGAGCCGGCACTTGAGCCGGGGCGCTATGTGACGCTGGCCGTACGCGACACCGGCGTTGGAATCGACGCGGAAATGCAGGCCCACATCTTCGAGCCGTTCTTCACGACGAAAGAGACTGGCAAGGGAACCGGCCTGGGCCTCGCAACCGTTTTGGGAATTGTCGAGCAAAGCGGAGGCTTCATTCGTTGCGAGTCGCGACTGGGCGAGGGAACGACCTTCAGAATTTTCTTGCCGGCAGTAGCCGAAGCGGTGGACCACGGAGCCCGTCCGACCGGAGGTCTGGCCGAGGCGCCCAAAGGCTCCGGAGTCATTTTGCTGGTGGAGGACGAGGATGCCGTCCGCAAGCTTGCCCGCCTGATCCTGGAGGCGAGCGGGTACGCGGTTCTCGAGTCCCGCAACGGACGCGAAGGTCTGGCGCTGTGCGAAGCTCACGAGGGCCCGATCGATTTGCTGGTGACCGACGTGGTAATGCCCGAACTCGGCGGACGGGAACTCGCTGAAGGCGCCCTTAAGCTGCGGCCCGGCATGAAAGTCATGTTCATGTCCGGGCACACTCAGGATGTCGTGCTCAAGGAAGGCGTCCAGAGGGGAACTGCGTTTCTGCAAAAGCCATTCACGCCCGCCAGTCTCGCGCAGAAAGTGCGCGATACCCTGGATGGTGATGCGCGGTCCGCCTAAGAACGGTAATCGAGGCTTGTTTCGCGGCAGAGCCGGATAGCGGACTGCCGAAAGAACGGCATCCGCCGTCACGCAGACCGGCAAATTCCGCATTTCAGGTGCAGCGTTTGCACTTTGGATCCAACGGATTTCCCTGGAGACTGCAGCCGACGCCTTCCAGATCGGAGATTCAGGTGTGGACACCTCCGTGCTACTAACGTTGGGCCGCCGGTACGGCGAAAGGGATGAAATGAAAAAAACACCTACGGAACTGGTCGGGGTTCGAGAGATCCTCGAACGAAAACAGGCGGAGCTGACGCGGCTATGGCGAAAGCGGGCTGATATCGCCATCGAGAAGAGCGCGGATCAAATGGATGAGATTCAGTATGCGTCGGAACGAGATCTGGCGATTCGCGACGTGGACCGCGAGTCCACCCTGCTGCGCCAGGTGAAAGCCGCATTGGGACGGATTGAAGACGGCAGCTTTGGAGATTGCATTGACTGCGACTCGGAGATCAGCTCCAAACGCCTCGGAGCGGTGCCATGGGCGTCTCGTTGTATCCAGTGCCAGGAGGCTGCCGATCGGAACGGACAGGAGAGAGCGGATGCCAGCGAACTTCTGGTCAATGCCGCGTAGTCCGGTTGTGAAACCGGCCCCCGGGCTTCAAAGCGTCGCGTTTCTCGGCAACTACTTGCCGCGCAAATGTGGGATCGCCACGTTTACGTCCGACCTGCTCGGAGCTGTGGCCGGCCGGCATTCCCAAAGCCAGTGCTTCGCGGTGGCGGTCAATGACATCAAGGGCTGCTATCAATATCCAGAAGCCGTGCGGTTCGAGATTGAGGAGCAGAATCTGAGTTCTTATAGGCGCGCCGCCGACTTCCTCAACACCAGCAACGTGGAGGTCGTTTCAGTCCAGCACGAGTTCGGAATATTCGGCGGGCCAGCCGGCAGCCACTTATTAGCCCTTCTGCGCCACGTGAAGGCCGCGGTCGTCACTACGCTGCACACCGTTCTGCTCAACCCGAACCCCGACCAGCGTCGTGTGATGCAGGAATTGATCGCGCACTCGACGCGGCTGGTCGTCATGACGAAGCGAGGACGAACGATCCTGCAGGAAATCTATGAGGCGCCTCCGGCGAAGATCGACCTCATCCCGCATGGCATCCCAGACGTAATGTTAATCGCCCCGGACTATTACAAGCACAAGTTTGGTGTGGACGGCAAAAAGGTGTTGTTGACATTCGGGCTGCTTTCACCGAACAAGGGCATTGAGCATGTGCTGAACGCTCTTCCGGATATCGTGGCCGAGTTCCCCGACATCGTCTATATATTGTTGGGGGCCACGCACCCGCACGAGTTGCGCACGCGGGGCGAAGCCTACCGGCTGGGTCTGGAGGCCATCGCCAGGAAGAACAAGATCGAGAAGAATGTCATTTTCCACAACCGCTTCGTAGAACTGAGCGAACTGACCGAGTTCATTGGAGCCGCAGATCTTTACATTACTCCTTATCTTGACGAAGCCCAAATTACGTCAGGAACATTAGCGTATGCGTTTGGGGCGGGCAAAGCCGTGATCTCGACGCCCTACTGGCATGCAGCCGAATTGTTGAGCGACGCGCGCGGCGTACTGGTGCCATTCGCAGACCCGGCGGCAATTGCGCGTGAAGTGAGCGGCTTGGTGCGCGATGAAGCGCGCCGGAAAGCCATGAGCGACAACGCCTACAGGCTAGGTCGCGAGATGGTGTGGAGCAACACAGCAACCATCTACATGGGCTCCTTCCAAATGGCGGTACAGCAGGGAATGCCGGGCTGCCGAACTGCTGCGGCTAACAAGTGTTTGCCCAGGCCGCATGAATCGCCCGAGTTGAATCTGGATCATCTTTACCGTATGACCGATTCGACCGGCATTTTTCAGCACGCCAGCTTCGCTGAGCCGAATCTTGCGGAAGGCTACTGCACGGACGACAATGCGCGGGCGTTGATTTTGGCAGTGTTGCTGGGGCAGATGGAAGACGCGCCGAGACGTATCCGGACGCTCGCCTCAACCTATGCCGCCTTCTTGAAATATGCCTTCGATCCCAAGACGGGACGTTTCCACAATTTCCTCGGGCCTAATCGATGTTGGCTCGACGAACTCGGGTCCGAAGATGCTCATGGCCGGACGATCTGGGCTTTGGGCACAGCACTGGCGCGCTCGCCACATTGGAGTTCGCAGGCGTCGGCGGAATCGCTATTCACCCACGCTTTGCCAGCCGTGACGCACTTCACCTCGCCACGGGCCTGGGCATTCAGTTTGATCGGAATCGACGAGTATCTACGCCACCGTGACCATGACTGTCCAGCCAACGACCTGCGGAAAGACCTGACGAACCGGCTCGTGACGATTTTCGACAATGTCGCCAGACCCGACTGGACGTGGTTTGAAGATGGGTTGACTTATGACAACGCCAAGCTGGCTCACGCCTTGATCGTTAGCGGACGCGCCACTGCACAGCCAGGCATCTACGAACGAGGCATACAGGCGTTGCGATGGCTAGTGGGCGTGCAGACCTCAATCCATGGACAACTCCGGCCGGTTGGCAGCAACGGTTTCTATCAACGCAACGGCGTACGCGCCGATTTCGACCAGCAGCCCATCGAGGCGCAGAGCACAATCTCGGCTTGCCTGGAAGCATACCGCGCAACAGCCGACCTGTGGTGGTATGAGCAGGCCCAACGGGCCTTCGACTGGTTCCTCGGCTGGAATGATCTTGGTCTGGAACTCTACGCTCCCGAGACGGGCGGCTGCCGCGATGGGTTGCACGTGGATCGGGTCAACGAAAACCAGGGGGCGGAATCGATGCTGGCCTTTCTGCTGTCGCTAGCGGAGATGCGGCTGATACAGAACACCGCAAGCGGCATTAAACGAACCGGGGTCGCAGCTCCCATCACCCAATGAAGCCAATCGACGTAACCCGCAGCACCATCACCTTGGACCCCGACCGCACTCATGTGCTCGCCCGGCCCTTTCGTCTCATGAGCGATCAGCGTTCCATCAAGATCGCCGCGCGTGTTATGGCTCTGCCCGAGGACCAAGTCCATACCCTTTTGGATGGTGTCCGGGCCGAGTTCGCCGACCGCCAACTGAAAATCGACGAGTTCCTCGGCCGTCGTTTCGACGAGGTCAGCCCCTATCTCCTGAATGGCCAGAGACTCTCGGAGGAGCGGAAATTGTTGTTGGGCGGCTATTTTACCCATGAGTATTCGCTGGAAGCGGCGGCGTTGTTCAATCCCTCGATGGTGCGCCACCCGGATCAATCGGACGTGCCGGCCGGTTCCTTGCGTTTTATTCTGAGCTTACGAGCCACGGCCGAGGGACACGTTTCGTCGATCGCTTTTCGTAGCGGCATGTTGGACGCTGACAGCAACATCACCATGATTTGCCGTCCCGCTACAGCATCGAGCCCATGCAAGTCCCGAACGCGACATTTGAGAAACCCCTGTTCGAACGGAAACTCCAGGAACTTCGTCTGATGGGCGACTTCAACCGGGAGGTGCTCAACGGCTTGCCGGACGCGTTCACCATGCAAGATCTGTGCGCCAGCATCAGTCGCGCGTCAAACCATCTTCCGGAGAGCGAACAGCAGTCCACCAAGAACACAGCCAGACAAACGCTAATGCTCGCCGGTTCCAATTATGAAGTGCAGTTCAAGCCGGACTCAGGTTTGTCCGAACGGGTTCTGTTCCCAGTCACTCCTTCGCAAAGCAACGGGATCGAGGATGCTCGCTTCGTCCTTTTCCACAATGAAGACGGCACGCAGAGCTACTATGCGACCTACACTGCATATGACGGAAGAATGATTCTGCCGCAATTCCTCGAGACGTCCGATTTTCTCCGTTTCAAATTCATCACGTTGAATGGCCCGGCTGTCGAGAACAAAGGCATGGCGCTCTTTCCCCGAAAGATCAGCGGACTCTATGCGATGCTCGGCCGTCAGGACGCGGAGAATATCTATGTGATGTTCTCCGACCATCTCCATTTCTGGCATTCCATGCAGCTTATTCTGGAACCCAGGTTTCCATGGGAATTCATCCAGCTAGGAAACTGCGGCTCGCCGATGGAGACCGAAGCCGGCTGGCTCGTAATCAGTCACGGCGTGGGTCCAATGCGAAAGTACTGTATCGGCGCGTTCCTTCTCGATCGTGACGACCCAACCAAGGTAATCGGACGCCTTCCTGAACCACTGATCAAGCCAAATGCGAACGAGCGCGACGGCTACGTGCCCAATGTCGTCTACTCATGTGGAAGCCTGGTGCACGGCCGGCGCCTGTTATCCCCTACGGAATATCCGATTACGCAACCACGTTCGCGACGTTGCCGCTGGACCAGGTCCTAGCTGCGATGGAATAGCGCCACAACGAAGGCGGGCATCGCTTTACTCCGGCAAGCACACCGCTGCCGGCATAGCGGCGACGGGGCGGTTTGGGAGTACAACAAACAGCAAAATCTGCACTTCCTACGGCGAAACCTGCATTTCCTCCGGCCCATGCGGCGCCTTCTCAGGACGCGGCGAGCCGGCGCGCCGCCGTGGGTTGCCTCACAACGTCCTTCGCCTGCACAATCGCGGCGCCGCCCGGAGCCCTGAGGTTGAGGGTGGTGCCACCCGTGCACTAGCAAAACAGTCGCAACAATCATTGCGATAGAAGAGGCGAAACAAATGAAGCTAGTGATCGCAGCCGGCTTGGCCCTGACAACGTCTTTGCTGGCGATGGACAAGGAGCCCGCCAAGAGGTTGAGCGAGGCTGCTTCGGTCTTCTCGGAGGTGATGGCGACTCCGGATAAAGGAATTCCACAAGACTTGTTGGATAAGGCGCACTGCATCGTCATTGTCCCAAGCCTGAAGACAGCGGCTTTCATAGTTGGCGGTAAGTACGGGAAGGGATATCTTTCCTGCCGGAACAAGAGCGGCTCCGGCTGGTCGGCGCCAGCCACGGTTCGCATCGAAGGCGGCAGCGTTGGTTTTCAGATCGGCGGCTCCACGACGGACCTGATTATGCTGGTCATGTCGGAACGTGGAGCGGACAAGCTGCTTTCGAGCAAGTTCACTCTGGGAGCCGAAGGCTCAGTCGCGGCGGGTCCCGTAGGCCGAACAGCTACAGCTCAGACCGATGCCCAGATGCACGCGGAGATCCTGTCCTGGTCGCGGTCCCAGGGCCTGTTTGCCGGTCTCGCTCTGGAGGGCGCTACCCTGCGGCAGGACCAGGATGACAATGCCACGCTCTACGGCAAGAAGCTAGAGAATCGGGACATTGTAACAACCGGCAGGCGTGCTCCCAAATCGGCCGCGGCCCTCCTGTCTCTCCTGAACAAGCAATCCCCAAGAGAAAGCAACGAGCGGTCGAGAGAGGCACAGTAAAGGACACTATGAAGATCATCGGCACATTTCTGACAGTATGTGGACTCATGGCTGCACAGACGCCTCAAGCTGCGAACCCGGTCCAGCAGTCAACCGAGAACGCAGCCAGAATGGCCGCGGGGGCAATGCCCATCTATCGCGTGACCGTGACAGAGCGCACCGCAAAGGCCATCAACTACCAGCACCGTAGCGGTGCGACCAAGATCGACTTCCGCGGCACTGAACTGCTGCCAAATTCCCGGGGCGAAGCCAAAGTGGAGAGCAAGCAGGGCTACATCGAGATCGAGGTGGAATTCGACGGTCTGCAGTCGGCGACGAAACAAGGGTCCGAATACCTGACATATGTGCTGTGGGCCATCACACCGGAGGGCCGCACGGCAAACTTGGGTGAGATTCTTCTGAACGGAACGAAAAGCAAGCTGGACGTAACCACCGAGCTTCAGGTGTTTGGCTTGGTCGTCACCGCGGAACCCTACTACTCGGTCACTCGGCCGAGCGATCTGATCGTGATGGAGAACGTGGTCCGCGCGGATACGAAGGGGAAGATCGAGGAGATCGATGCCAAGTATGAACTCTTGCAGCGAGGTCAATATCAACGCCTAGCGAACCCGCTAGCACTGAAGATGGATCAGAAACTACCGCTGGAACTCTACGAAGCGCGCAACTCCGTTCAGATAGCGCGTGCCGTGGGTGCGGAACGCTTTGCCACCGAGACCTTTCAGAAAGCCGAGAAAAGCCTGTCTCAAGCCGAGGCCTACCAGGAGCGCAAGGCCGGTAGGAAGCCGGTAACCATGGCAGCCCGGGAAGCAGTGCAGATGGCGGAAGACTCACGAGCCATCGCTGTGAAGCGTCAGGAAGAAGAGGCGCTTGCTGCGGAGCGGCAGCAGTCCGCCGAGCGCGAGGCGCGAGCTGAGAGCGAACGCGTTGCCGCGCAGTCGGAGACGGATCGTGTCACACGGGAAGCAGAGCAGGCACGAATCAAGGCACAAGCGGAATCTGAGCGCTTGACGCACGAAAAAGACGCCCAGGCGGCCTCCGCTCTCGCGGAAGCGAATCGGCTGAAGCTCGACACTGAGGTGCGCATGGCTACTGCGGCTGCCGAAGCAGATCGGCTGAAGGCAGAAAATGAAGCGCGCATGGCTACTGCCGCTGCCGAAGCGGACCGCTTGAAACTGGAGAACGAGGCGCGTGCCGCTGCGGCCGCCTCAGAAGCAGATCGCTTGAAACGGGAGAATGAGGCACAACGGGCGGCTAGCCGGGCCGATCTCGATCGTGCCGCCAAGGATAAGGCACAGGCGGAAGCGGAAAAGGCGGAGCTGCGGGTGCAGCTGCTGAGGCAATTCAACGCCGTTCTACAGACCCGCGACACCGCCCGTGGCTTGATCGTCAATATGTCCGACGTTCTCTTTGACACCGGCAAGTACTCGTTGCGGCCTCTCGCCCGCGAGAAACTGGCGAAGGTAGCCGGCATCGTCTCAGGCCATCCCGGTCTGAGGCTGGATGTGGAAGGTCACACGGACAGCGTCGGCAGCGATGAGTACAACCAGCGGTTGTCCGAACAGCGTGGTGCCGCCGTGCGCGACTACCTTACGCAGGAGGGGATGGCGGCGACTTCAGTCACGGCGAAGGGCTTCGGCAAGACTCAGCCAGTGGCTTCCAATGAAACAGCGAAGGGGCGGCAGCAGAACCGGCGTGTGGAATTAGTGATTTCCGGCGATGTTATCGGCACGGAAATCGGCACACCGATCGCAGCCCGGTGATCGGACCGTGACGCACTGCGGGGCCGGCATGCCGCTGGCGGGCCCCGCAGCACAGCTTCGGCGGCGTTGGAGCATCCCATGATCAACGTGTGGCTTGTCATACTAGCCGTTCTCGTCCTTTACCTGCTCGCCTCCATCAAAATCCTCAGGGAATACGAACGTGGCGTAGTATTTCGATTGGGCCGCGTGCTGCCACAGGCCAAAGGACCAGGCCTCGTAATGGTCTTTGCCCCGATTGACCGCATGGTTCGGATGTCACTGCGCATAGAAGCGCTGGAGGTACCCGCGCAAGACGTGGTGACCCGTGACAACGTGACTGTAAAGGTGAACGCGGTGATCTTTTTCCGTGTAGTCGACCCTCGTCTCGCCGTGCTTGAGGTCTCCAATTACCTATACGCAACTTCGCAACTCGCGCAGACCACACTACGTAGCGTTTTGGGTGAGGCGGAACTCGACGAACTGTTGAGCCAGCGGGGCAAATTGAACGTGCGTTTGCAGTCAATCCTGGACCAGCACACAGCGTCATGGGGCATGAAGGTCACCTTGGTTGAAGTGAAGCAGGTCGAGTTGGCCGATCAGATGATCCGCGCCATCGCCCGCCAGGCCGAGGCCGAACGCGAGCGTCGCGCGAAGGTCATCCATGCCGAGGGTGAATACCTCGCAGCCGAGAAACTGGCCATGGCCGCCGCAGTCATCCAGCAGCAGCCGGCGGCAATTCAGTTGCGTTACCTGCAAACCCTCGTTGAAATCGGAGCCGAGCACAACACAACCATCGTGTTTCCACTGCCGATCGATTTGATCACCTCCATGACGAAGGTGCTGAATGGCTCGAAGGAGATCGGAGCACCGGCCGTCCGGGAACTGACACCGGCCGTCGGAACTTCGAACGGTAAGTAACGTCCGACCCTGCATGGGCGGCCAAGCGAGGTACAGAGATGCCTACTTCAATTGGACTACAGGAATCATGGGAAGTTCGAGAGCTGCCGCCGGCGAAGCCTCTCGACGGAGCGGTGTGGCAAGCATGGCTGGAGAAGGGGCGCGAGCGGGACAGGCGCAACAGCGCCGCCCGAATGGTGGCGGTGAAATGGGTTTCCCTTGCTGGACTCGTTGTCGTAGCCGCGCTGTGGTCCTACCTTGGACCGTACGACGTCATAGCTAGATTCGTTGTGGCAGCGGGTGCAATCGCCGTGATGTTCCACGCCATTGATGGCGGACGTTACGCCTTGGCGGCAGTTTTCGCAGCTGTTGGGTTGCTTTACAACCCGGTGGTGCCGGCATTTAGTTTCTCCGGCGACTGGCCACGTGCTCTCGTGCTGGCAAGCGCCGTCCCGTTCGTCTCGTCACTCACTGCGCCTACTGTGAGAAGGGAACCCAATGCCTAGATTTGCAGGAGCCGCAAAGCGACTTCTTCTCGCCTCATTGCCTCTGTTAGGTATGGTGTGGGCAGCTACATCAGCGAAAGACTTATCCAAGTACCGAAACTTTCAACTCGGGGCGGACCTGGCGACAATCGCCAAACAGGTGCGTCTGAGCCCATCTCAGGCGAAAGCCATTCAGCGCCGCCCGGCGCTTATCCAGGAATTGGTGTGGCGCGCCCAACCGCTCGGCCCATCTTCAGAAACTGAGTCCGCTAGTGAGGTGGTCTTCAGCTTCTTTGATGGAGAACTCTTTCGAGTCGCGATCGCCTACGACCGGTACGAGACAGAGGGACTAACGGCTGACGACTTCATTGAGTCGATTTCGGCCACGTATGGGCTTGCCGAGATATCCGCTAATCCAGCCAATGCCGTCCAGGGATCCTACGGGGACCAGGAAGAGATCGTCGCACGGTGGCAGGACCCGCAATACTGCTTCGACCTGATTCGTTCCTCGTATGGCCCGACCTTTCGGTTGGTTGGGGTAATAAAGCGCTTGCGAGCGCCCGTTCAAGCCGCGATCACCGAAGCGAAACGGCTCGACGATCAGGAGGCGCCGCAAAGAGATGCCGAGCGAAGAGCGGACGAGAAGGAAATAGAGCGGGCCAAGCTGGGAAAGTCGCGGCTCTTGAACAAGCCGAAGTTTCGACCATAGCCAGCAGGAGTTCTGCTGAGAGAAGGAGATTACATGATGAGCGCTAGACCTGCTGGTACTGTCTTCCACGAAGGTGATGAAGTCGTGCTGGGCCGCGGTACATACCAGGGGACTTTGGGCGTCTTTGTGCGCTTCAAAACGGACGTCAACTGGGCTGACATCGTGGAGCGCAATGGTGACATTCGCAGCCATCCGGTGGCTTGGTTGGACAAGTTCACGAATCACAGAGACCACTTGCGACCTTAAGGCGGACGCTCAAAATGAACAACTCTGCGGAAGATAACATCGAAGCGTGGGAAGGCGAGGGCGGCGCGGCCGCTGCCCCATTTGTTGTCCGCCCGGCCTCTATGAGCGGCACGGCAAATCAGGTAGAGTGGGCCGAGCGTATCAAGCGCCTGGTGAACGAAGAATTCGACCGTGTGGCGCGGTCATTTCGATCGGTTGCCGGTAAACAGAACGATGCCGCGCGCGCTGACACCGAAGCGATTATCGCAATTGTCGAAGAGAAGCGCGCTGAAGTAATGCGCAGAGGAGAGGCGGGCTACTTCATTCACGACTGGCAAGAGATCAGCGACCAGGTGCGTCAGATGATATTTCACGACGTCCGCTACCAGGCGATCAAGAACAATAGATTACAAAACAAGTTTAGGAGAAAGGCATCATGAACATCCGGCCATTGTACGACCGCATCGTAGTGAAGCGGATTGAGGAACAAGAATCCACGCGCAACGGCATCATCATCCCGGATTCTGCGAAGGAGAAACCGCAAGAGGGCCAAGTGCTTGCTGCCGGCCACGGCAAGAGGCTCGAAAACGGCCAACTGGTTGCCCTCGACGTCAAAGTCGGCGACCGCATCCTCTTCGGCAAATATTCCGGTAGCGAGGTCAAGCTAGATGGCACTGAGTACATCATCATGCGGGAGGACGACGTCCTCGGCATTCTGGAGTCGGGTGCCAAAGCGGCCAACAAGAGTACTTGATTGATATCGCCTAAAGGAGGTTTCATGCCAAAACAGATTACTTACAGTGACCATTCCCGCCAGGCAATTCTACGTGGTGTGAACCAGCTCGCCGACGCGGTGAAGGTGACGCTCGGTCCCCGCGGGCGCAATGTTGTTCTCCAAAAGAAATACGGCGGACCGACGATTACCAAAGACGGTGTGACAGTGGCCAAAGAGATCGAGTTGCAGGATCGTCTTGAAAACATGGGTGCGCAGATGGTGCGCGAGGTGGCATCGAAAACCTCCGACGTTGCCGGAGACGGCACCACCACGGCGACCATTCTGGCACAGGCAATCTACCGCGAAGGCGTCAAAGCGGTCACGGCGGGAGCCAATCCGATGGCTATCAAGCGCGGCATCGACAAGGCCGTCGAAGTGGCCGTCGCGGAAGTCAAGAAGCTCTCCACGGCGGTCTCAGGGGACATGATCGCGCAGGTTGGCAGCATTTCCGCCAACAGCGACATCACCATTGGCAACATCATCGCCGAAGCGATGAAAAAGGTCGGCAAGGACGGCGTGATCACGGTAGAGGAATCGAAGACCATGACTACCGAGTTGCAGACCGTGGACGGGATGCAATTTGATCGCGGCTACCTCTCCCCCTATTTCGTGACCGACGCCGAACGCATGGAGTGCGTCTACGAAGACCCTTACATCCTTATATACGACAAGAAGATCAGCAACATGAAGGACGTGTTGCCGATTCTCGAGCAGATTGCGCGGGCAGGAAAACCGCTTCTGGTCATTGCCGAGGATGTGGAAGGCGAGGCGCTGGCCACCCTCGTAGTCAACAAGCTGCGCGGTACACTCAACGCTTGCGCCGTGAAGGCTCCGGGGTTCGGGGACCGCCGGAAGGCGATGCTGGAAGATATCTCGATCCTGAGTGGGGGCACCGCCATCATGGAAGAGACCGGCATCAAGCTGGAGGGCATTAAGCTGGAGGACTTGGGCCGCGCGAAGCGCGTCACCGTGGACAAGGATGTCACGACGATCATCGACGGCGCCGGATCGCAGAAGAACATCGAGGGGCGGATCAGGCAACTTCGGGCCCAGATCGAAGAGACGACCTCGGACTACGACCGTGAGAAGCTCCAGGAACGTCTGGCCAAGCTTGCCGGCGGCGTGGCAATCATCAAGGTCGGCGCCGCGACCGAGACGGAGATGAAGGAGAAGAAGGCTCGTGTCGAGGACGCGCTACATGCCACTCGCGCCGCGATCGAGGAGGGCATTGTGCCGGGCGGGGGCGTCGCTTTGCTGCGAGCTTCGATTACTTTACAGACTCTCAAACTCGACGGTGACGAACAGTTCGGTGTGACTATCGTCCGCCGCGCATGCGAAGAGCCCGTCCGCCAGATTGTGATGAACTGCGGGACGGAGGGCGCCATCGTCGCCGAGAAGATCAAAAATAGCCTGGACGATCCTAACTTTGGCTTCAACGCCACCACGGAACAGTACGAGGACCTGGTGAAGGCGGGCATAATCGATCCTGCCAAGGTAACTCGCACGGCTCTGCAGAATGCAGCTTCTATAGCGTCTCTCATGCTCACGACAGAGGCGATGGTCTGCGAGCTCGTGGACAATTCGGACGGCACGGAGCAGTAGCGGCCGGGGGACGCGCTAGGGAAAGAGCTGGAGGTTGGCGAGGGGGCGCAGGCTACGGATCACATTTGCGGCAACGGCCGCGACATGCGATTGGTTCTGGCCCTCTCCTACTAGAGGTTCGAAGCATCTCAAGCGAGGAGGTCTTGTATGGTTTTCGTAATGTATGGCATCGTGCTTCTTCTTGTGTTCACTGCAGTTGCTGTAGCGGCGATGAAGGACACGCGTCTGGCGAAGGCTGCGGCGGACTCGGAATCGAAATAGGAGTCTTTTCGATGGACAGAGCGCTTGAAGTTTGGGAAGGCGAGGGCGGAGCACACAGGTCGGTCGCTTCCAAAGTTGTGCAAAGCACTCGCCATCACCGCACGCTGTGGACCGGCGTACTTTACGCGATCACAATCGTGGTGATCCTTGCTGTCGTGGCAAGGCTGTACTAAGGCCTCGCGAGAAACACGTGAGCGCAGCAATGGCGCATCAGTCGGTTTGGACGACCGAAGAGGAGTTCATTATGCCTACTTACCAAGTTCTCGCGCCGCCGGCGCGAAGTCGGCGCAGTCTGCGCGCTCTTGTAGTTGTGCCGGTTCTGCTTGTGTTGTTTCTGCTGGCCGCGCGGACAATTGCCTCCTACGTGATCGAGTACCGGTGGTGGCAGGAAATGAGCCAGGTGCCTACCTGGCTCGACCTGATGCTGTACGGGTTCGCGCCACTCGCCGGGGCGACGTTACTCGCGTTTGCGGTTCTGTTCGGGGCTCACGAGCGGGGAATGAAGTTCGTCGGCGTCAAGCTTCGGGAACATGCGCGCTACGCCACAATCTCGACGGCCGCGTTGCTGTTGATCGCGTTCATATTGTCTGCGGGAGCGATCGATACGTGGACGGTGGTGCGATTTTTCGGAGGGCGTGATCTGCCTGTCGAAGGGACGGCCTGGAAAGATGCTGTTTTTGGGCTCCCGTTGAAATTCTACTTGTTCGAATTGCCCTTCTACGTGGCATTGCGCGGCTTTGTGCTCGTCCTGGCGATCGCGGCCGTGGTAGTGTATTGGCTCACAGCGCGGGGCTGGCAGTTGCGCGGTCGGGTCGCGGAATTCAGGGAGCACGATCAGGTCGACTTCCGTATTCTGAGTCTGCCTGGCGCTCTGCGGTCGCGGTTTGTGCGCGTCGCTGCTGCGGCGTTTCTGCTGGCATGGGCATTGCGCTTCTTCCTGGGTCGTTACGAAATGGTTTGCAACGACCATGGCTTCATGGTTGGAGTGGACTATGTAGACCGGATGGTAACGCTGCCTTTGCAGTGGGTAGTAATCGCGGCCTGCCTGGTCGCGGCGGGTTTGGTGACCGCAGGCCGCTGGAAACTGGCTTCGTGGATGGCGCTGGCACTCGTCATCCGCATCGGCGGTCCCGTTGCGGTACGGGCGATTTATGTAGGGCCTAACGAGATCTCGATTGAGCGCCCCTACATCCAGCAACATATCGAGGCAACACGCAGCGCGTTCGGCCTGGACCGGCGGTTGACCGAGAGAGAGGTTGCCGCCAAGCTCGATGGGCGATTCGATCCCGCGAAAAACCAGGCGCTACTCCAGAATGTGCGGCTTTGGGACTGGCGCGCCTTCCGCGACACGGTCACTCAGATTCAGGCGCTGCGGCCTTACTACACATTTGCCGATACGGACGTCGACCGCTACACGATTGATGGCCAATTGCGTCAAGTATTGCTGACGCCGCGCGAACTGGACATCAAACAACTCCCCGCCGCGAGTACTCGCTGGATCAATCCGCATTTTATCTATACGCACGGCTACGGCCTGGTGATGGCAGAGGCTAATCGGATTACCGCGGATGGGCTTCCCTTGCTCTTCATTCAGGATGCTCCTGCCGTAGTGAAGACCCAGAGCCTAAAATTGACGCGTCCAGAGCTTTACTACGGGGAGGTCACTCACGAGCCGGTGTTCGTACACACGGAGCAGCCCGAGTTCAACTACCCATCTGGCGCGGACAACGTCTTCGCTCGCTACGAGGGCAAGGGTGGGTTCCCGGTTTCCTCCTTACCCATGCGCATTGCGGCCGCACTGGCCGAAGGTGATCCGAATATCTTGCTGACAGGCTATCTCGCGCCGGAAAGCCGCATGATGATCCGCCGGAATGTGATAGCGCGCCTTCACGTGCTGGCTGGCTTCATTACGTGGGAACAGGATCCCTACCTGGTTGTAACGCAAGCCGGCCGGATGGTCTGGACTGTGGACGGATACACGACTTCGAACGCGCATCCTTATTCTCGCAGCGTCAATGTCGAGGGGATCGGGGACGTAAATTACATGCGAAACGCGGTTAAGGCTACCGTCGACGCATACGATGGCGAAACACGGATCTACATCTTCGATTCATCCGACCCGATCATCAGGGCTTACCAGCAGATCTTTCCCCGGCTGTTGCTCCCATTTTCAGACCTGCCCGCCGACCTGAGAGCCCATGCCCGTTACCCGGAGATTTTCTTCCGCGTGCAGGCCGAGGTTTACCGCACGTATCACATGCGCGACCCGCAGGCGTTCTATAACAAAGAGGATCTGTGGGACATCGCCCGGACGGTCCAGGGCGCGAAGCCCGAACCGGTGACTCCCACTTACGTTGTGGCCAGCCTGCCCGGGGAGGACCAGGCGGAATTCTTGCTGATTACCTCGTTTACGCCGCGAAATAAGGACAACATGATCGGCCTGATGGTGGCTCGCTGCGACGGCGAACATTTGGGCGAGTTGGTCGTCCTGCAACTCTCCAAGCAGGAGTTAATTTTCGGCACCATGCAGATCGGGGCACGAATCAACCAGGATCAGACGATCTCGAAGGACCTGACGCTTTGGAACCAGCAGGGCTCGCAGGTACTGAGAGGGCAGACTTTGGTGCTGCCAGTCGGAAATACGTTTCTGTACGTGGAGCCCCTCTATATCCAAGCCTCCGAAGCACGCATGCCCCAGCTGAAAAAGGTCGTCCTGGCAATCGGAAATACCCTGATCTATAGGGACACCTACGAACAGGGGCTCGCTGAATTGAGTGCTTTAATGCAGGGCGGAGTTGCGGACACCGCCAAGCAGGGTATAGCACCGCCATCCCTTTCATTGGCTGTCTCCGGGTCCGCGCTTGAGCGCTTACGCGAACTCGTCCAAAACCATCTGCACCGCGCGCGCGAACTTGCAGGACAGGGCAAATGGGCCGAGGCGGGCAAAGAATTGGACGCCATTGAGGCGGGATCGCGGAAGTAACCACCGGTAAATGGAGGTGAACCACATGGCTGTTCATTCGCTTACTTACGCTTATCTGTCGGGCCGTTACACCCTTACAAATATTCCCCCAGTTTGCTGTCGCCGCGCTTGGTATCAGGCGCGAGTCCACCCCTCAGCCCCAGATCCGTCCGGGCCGCGCCGACGCTGGCTTGAGAGGCGATTCCCGAAACGTACCAAGGCTGCAGGAGTCGCGTGCGGCTGTGGGGGATACCCTGCCTCCACCGAAAACAATCATGAGCAAACACATCCGCGTCAGCCATCCCATATACAACCTTCTCCCCACCGAAATCGAGGGCTTCGACTCGCTGGCGGAACTCGCCTTGGATATGCATTGGTCGTGGAATCATGCCACCGACGAGGTGTGGCGGCAGCTTGACCCTAAATTGTGGGAAATCACGCATAACCCCTGGGTCGTGTTGCAGACGGTCTCGCGCGACCAGATCGAGCGCGTGTTGGCCGATCCCGTTTTTCGGAAGAACGTAGATCGCCTGGTCGACGCCAGTCGGCAAGCGGCGGAGGCGCCCGGGTGGTTTCAGCGGACTCACTCACCGTCGCCACTGACCTGCGTCGCGTACTTCAGCATGGAATTTATGTTGAGTGAAGCTCTTCCAATCTACTCGGGCGGCCTTGGCAATGTGGCTGGTGATCAACTCAAAGCCGCCAGCGATTTGGGTGTGCCGGTGGTCGCTGTGGGACTGCTATTCCAGCAAGGCTATTTCCGACAGGTGATCGACAAAAACGGAGAGCAATAGGCTCTCTTCCCGTATAACGATCCCGGACAGTTGCCGATCACGCCCTTGCGCCAATCAAACGGAGAGTGGTTGCGGTTGGAGATCGCGCTGCCTGGTTACTCGGTCTGGCTGCGGGCGTGGCAGGTTCAGGTCGGAAGAGTGAAGCTCTACCTTCTGGACAGCAATGACGCCGCGAACTTCCCTGTTCATCGGGGAATCACCAGCGAGCTCTATGGAGGCGGGCCGGAGTTGCGCCTCAAGCAGGAGCTGCTCCTCGGGATCGGCGGATGGCGGCTGCTCCGCGCGCTCGGGGTCCAACCGGAGGTCTGTCACTTGAATGAGGGGCACGCGGCGTTTGCCGTCCTGGAACGTGCGCGCGACTTCATGGAAGAGACCGGGCAGCCCTTCGCAGTCGCACTGGCGGTCACACGAGCGGGCAATCTCTTCACTACGCACACGGCAGTGGCCGCCGGTTTTGACCGTTTCTCTCCCGCCCTCATCGAGCAATATCTTGGCGGGTATGCCGAAAAGAAGCTCGGCATCGGACGTGACGATTTGCTGGCCCTTGGCCGCCAGAACCCGAGCGACTCGGCGGAGAGTTTCAACATGGCATATCTGGCGATTCGCGGGAGCGGAGCGGTGAATGGCGTAAGCCGGTTGCACGGGAAGGTGAGCCGGCGCCTCTTTCTGCCTGTGTTTCCGCGCTGGCCGGAGGACGACATACCTATAGGACACGTGACCAACGGAGTCCACATGCCCACCTGGGACTCGGCTCCTGCCGACGATCTTTGGACGGAGGCCTGTGGAAAGGACCGCTGGCTGGGAACGACGGAGACACTGGGGCAGGATATTCGGAAGGTCTCGGACGCCATGCTCTGGCAATTTCGCGTCGCCGCGAGCAAGTCTCTTGTGGAATACGCTCGCGAACGCTTGTCCCTGGAACTCGCCGCCGCAGGCGCGCCAGCCGAGGCTGTGGACGGTGCGAGGCATCTCTTTGATCCCAATGCCCTTACGCTGGGCTTTGCGCGCCGTTTTGCGACCTACAAAAGACCGAACTTGCTACTGTATGACTCACCGCGACTGCTTCGCCTGTTGACTGATTCGCGGCGCCCGGTCCAACTCATTATCGCCGGCAAGGCGCATCCGGCCGATCAGTCGGGGCAGGCCATGATCCGGGAATGGACGCATTTCATCCGGCAGACCGGGGCGCGTTTCCATGCTATCTTCCTCGCTGATTACGACATGCTCCTCACCGAGCACTTGGTGCAAGGGGTGGACGTCTGGATCAACACGCCACGGCGGCCCTGGGAGGCTAGTGGGACGAGCGGGATGAAGGTGCTCGTTAATGGAGGAATTAATCTATCGGAGTTGGACGGCTGGTGGGCGGAGGCCTACACGCCTGAAGTCGGGTGGGCTATGGGGGACGGCCAGGAACATCACGACGATCCGGCCTGGGACGCCGCCGAAGCCGAAGCGCTCTACGATTTGCTCGAACGGGAAGTGATTCCCGAGTTCTACGCCCGGGACGGGCAGGGTATCCCCACGGCTTGGGTGTCGCGGATGCGGAAAAGCATGGCGACCTTGACGCCGAGCTTTTCTGCGGACCGCGTGGTGCGCGAATACACGGAGCAACACTACCTCCCGGCTGCAACAACCTATCGGGAACGTGCTGCCGACAAAGGCGCAGCGGGTAAACAGCTCACCGATTGGCAGCAAGCCCTCGAAAGGGAGTGGTGCGCGCTGCGCTTCGGTGAGGTGAAGATCGAGAGCGACGGAGATTGGCACGTGTTTGAAGTTCAGGTCTACTTCAATGATCTCGATCCGAATGCGGTGCGAGTAGAGCTCTATGCCGACGGGGTCAACGGTGGTGGTCCACTTCGGCAGGGGATGAGGCAGGTTCGTCAATTGGCAGGTGCGGCCAGTGGCTACACCTATAGTGGACGGGTGCCCGCGACGCGTCCTGCTACCGACTACACAGCGCGCGTAGTCCCGCAGCATTGCGGAGTTGCTGTTCCGCTGGAGGCCACGCAAATTCTGTGGCAACGGTGATTCCGAATGGTTCACCACGGAACTCAAGAACCTGATTCCGTCGGGAGTCCTGCGGGCGAGTCGGGTTCCGCCTCAGTCTGCACCGCATTCTTAAAGAGGCGGCGTTCCTGGATAAGCCGTGCGACCTCGGACGGTACCATGGTCTGCCAGCTCGGGTCACCCGATTGCAGCCTCGTAAGAACCTCCCTCGGAGTGATGTGCAGTTGGCTCGCATCGAATTCCTGTATGGCTTGGATGGAGCCGTTTTCCAAAAGGTACTTATACAGGCTTCGTTGTCGAGGCGGTACGTCCAGCAAATCAGCCGTGTCCACCTCGCCTGCTGCCGTTTCCCTGGTCGGATAGATGAAGAGCTTCACGGTGCCTTGAAATAGTCTGCCCAAACCCTCGAGAATTCCGCCCGGCAGGTCCGTGTAGTATTTCTCGTCAAAAATCTCGCGTAAAGTGGGAACGCCCATTACCATCGCAATCCAACTCTGCGTGGACTTGCGGAGATAGGCGGTCACTCCGTCAAATCGGGTATAGTTCGAAACCATCACGGTCTTACCGAGCGCGCCCAACAAGTCCACACGGGCGAGAAAATCCTGATGATCGATCTTCTGTTCGGTGATGAGATTGTTCAGCGTCATCTCCATCACCACCACGGGCGACTCTCCTTGCGGCGGACCCTGCAACTGAATCTGCTTTTGTGCCCGCACCAGCATGTCCAACGTGACGTTCGTGATTGGGCGAAAGCTACCGCGCTCAATCAGCACGGGCCTGCCGTAAAGTACTTCCGATGTTTGCACCACCTCTCCCCCGGCCGTAAACAGCGCCGCGTCGGTCAATTCACTTTCGACCAGTTGCAGGCTCATCAGCCGGTTGTCGATGCCGGCGAACGCCGGTCCGGAGAACTTGATCATGTCCACATCGACTCTTCGGCGGCTCAAGCCGTCGAGCAAGGAGTTGATGACCAGCTTGGCTTCGTGATTGCAGTAGAACGCGGCGAAGATCAGGTTTACGCCTAGGATCCCGAGCGCCTCCTGCTCCTGCACGGTTTCGCCGTCCAGCATCTCAGCATGGATGATGATGTCCGACGCCTCTTCGCCTGGCTGGTTCTGAAAGCGGATTCCCATCCATCCCTGCCCACGCCTATGGCGAGTCAGTGATTGCGTGGCTACCGTATCGGCGAAGACGAAAAGTGCATTGTGCTCCGATGCCCGGTCTGCATGTCGATTCTGGAGTTGCGTGAACTCCGTCGTAAGGATTGCCTCCAGCCGGCTGCGGCTCACATAACGGTCGGTGGCCCCATAGAGGGAATCGCTGACGGCCATATCGTACGCGGAAATAGATTTGGCGACGGTTCCCGCGGCCCGGCCCACATGGAAAAACCAGCGGGCGACCTCTTGACCGGCACCGACCTCGGCGAAGGTCCCGAACTTCTTCAGATCAACATTGATGTGAAGCGCTTTCTGCCCCGTGCTGAGTGTCTGCTGCATCCCACACCATTGTCGCCCGGTTCGTTGATGCATTCCCAGGGGAGATCACCAGCCGTCCCCAATGCGACACGCGAGGTGCCGAACCTGCACCTTAAAACGGCAACTTTTGCATGTAAGCGGATAGCCGAGTGAATCGTCTTCGCAGCACGGAGCACGGCCCTTGGTGTGCTCATACCCACCCGAAGGAACCAAGGCATGACGACACAGCCCAGTGGTTTTGGCCGACCGCGGTAAGGAGGCACCACGAACCAGACACATGGGATAGTCTTGCTCGTGTTTGGCGTGCTGTGTCTCGCGTGAAGCGGCTTTACCTACACGACCAGAGAAGAGGTCGTTGACATAGAACCGATCACGCGACTCGCGACAGGACACATGATGTGCCGCTGCCTCGCATCGCAGGAGCGGCGGCGCTTATTGGCGGCATTGTCCTCCTCGTGGCCAGTCAAAAGAAACAGTTACTCCGGCCGCCAGGAGATAGCAGTTTTGAGAAAGGAGATTCACTGTGATCTTGGTACTACTAGTCGTTTTGTTGCTGGTTTTAGGAGGCGGCGGAGGCTACTACGGTAGCCGCCGTTGGGGCTCCAGTGGGGGCGCAGGCGTCGGGCTTGGCACCATATTGGTGGTCCTTCTGGTAGCCTACATGCTGGGTGCTTTCCACTAAAGACTATGCCCTGCACGGGCTCACTTCTCAGCGCCTTGAAAATGCTAACGTCTGACGATTCTCTACGATCAGGATCGGCTCCTTCGTAGCGGCGCTCGGCGTCCTGGCCACGCTCGTGTTCGCTGCGGGAATCGGCGAACACGCGCCCCTCATCCGAGAACGGAACTGCGATGGACTAGACTTTCTCGGCATCGAGCATAGTCCGAAGAATGCACCTCATGATCGCGAGATCAAATCATGCGTGTCCTCCATCTCGGCTCCATTCGGAAGAACTAACATGCAAACCAAAACACTCATGCCCGAACTGCTCCACCAGATGGACGCCTATTGGCGCGCCGCCAACTACCTGTCGGTCGGCCAGATTTACCTTTGTGACAATCCGCTGCTGAAGCGGCCACTTGCGCTCACAGACGTGAAGCACATGCTGCTCGGACACTGGGGCACAACTCCCGGGCAGAACTTCATCTACGCCCACCTGAACCGGGTCATTAAGAAATACGACCTCAACATGGTTTACGTCTCGGGGCCCGGGCACGGCGGCCCCGCCGTCGTCGGCAACACTTACCTTGAGGGAACCTACAGCGAGGTCTATCCCAACATCAGCCAGGATGAGTCCGGACTTCGGAAGCTGTTCACACAGTTTTCATTTCCCGGAGGGATTCCCAGCCACGCATCACCCGAGTGCCCGGGTTCCATCCACGAAGGCGGCGAGTTGGGCTATTCGCTCAGCCATTCGTTCGGGCGGTGTTCGACAACCCCGAGCTCATCATTGCCTGCGTCGTTGGAGACGGCGAAGCGGAAACCGGACCGCTGGCCACGGCCTGGCATTCCAACAAGTTTCTCAATGCGGCTACAGACGGCGCGGTGTTGCCGATCCTGCATCTCAATGGTTATAAGATTTCCAACCCGACCGTTCTCGCCCGCATCACGCGCGAGGAACTGGAGCAGCTGTTCCGCGGCTACGGCTGGACGCCGTACTTCGTCGAGGGTCACGAGCCCGACTTGATGCACGAGGGTATGGCCGCTACGCTCGACACCGCGGTGGAGCAGATCCAAAGAATCCAGCAGGAGGCCCGCGTCCATGGCAAACTTGAACGTCCGCGCTGGCCGATGATCGTCCTCAATTCACCCAAGGGCTGGACAGGACCGAAGGTGGTGGATGGCCTGCAGATTGAAGGCACGTTCCGTTCGCACCAGGTGCCGCTGTCTGATCCGGCCGCACATCCCGAACACCTCAAGCTCCTGGAAGACTGGCTAAGGAGTTACCGGCCTGAGGAACTGTTCGATGAGCATGGTCGCCTGAACCCGGAACTGGCCGAACTTGCGCCTAAGCGCGGACGGCGCATGGGCGCGAATCCCCACGCTAACGGCGGGATTCTGCTCCGCGACCTGCGGATGCCGGATTTCCGCGACTACGCCGTAGAAGTACGTTCGCCCGGAGAGCGCGGTACCGGCGACACGCACGTTCTCGGGCGGTTCCTGCGCGATGTGGCGAAGCTGAATAGTACCCAGCGGAACTTCCGGATCTTTGGCCCGGACGAGACGCTCTCTAATGGCCTCGAAGCCCTCTTTGAGACGACGACACGCCAATGGGACGCCGCGACCGTGCCGAGCGACGAATTCCTTGAGCCCTCCGGGCGCGTCATGGAAATGCTCAGCGAGCACCAGTGCGAAGGCTGGCTCGAGGGCTACTTGCTCACCGGACGGCATGGACTTTTCAACTGCTACGAGGCTTTCATCCACATCGTCGATTCGATGTTCAACCAGCACGCGAAGTGGCTGAAGGTTACGTCGCATCTGCCTTGGCGGCGGAAGATCGCCTCATTAAATTACCTGCTGGCGTCGCATGTTTGGCGTCAGGATCACAACGGCTTCACACACCAGGATCCCGGTTTCATCGATCATGTTGTGAACAAAAAGGCCGAAGTCGTGCGGGTTTATCTTCCGCCGGACGCGAACTGCCTCCTGTCGGTCATGGACCACTGCCTGCGAAGCCGACATTACGTCAACGTCGTGATCGCGGGCAAACACCCGGCGCCACAGTGGCTGACGATGGACGCCGCAGTGAAGCACTGCACCGAGGGCATCGGCATCTGGCAATGGGCCAGTAACGACCAGGGCGCTGCTCCGGACGTTGTCATGGCTTGCTGTGGCGATGTACCCACGCTGGAGACGCTCGCCGCGGTCTCCATTCTGCGCGAGCATCTGCCCGACGTCAGAATCCGAGTGGTCAATGTCGTCGATCTCATGAAGCTACAGCCGGAGACCGAGCACCCGCACGGGTTGAGCGACATCGATTTCGACGAACTCTTCACCACGGACAAGCCGGTCATTTTTGCCTTTCATGCCTACCCGTGGTTGATCCACCGGCTGACCTATCGTCGCGCGAACCACGACAACATCCATGTCCGGGGCTATAAGGAAGAGGGCACCATCACCACACCCTTCGACATGACGGTGCTCAACGATCTCGATCGCTTTCACCTCGTGATGGACGCCATCGACCGCCTGCCGCAGACTGGGGGCAAGGGCATTTACCTGAAGCAGCAACTCAAGGACAAGCTGATCGAGCACAAGCAATACATTGACAAGAACGGCGAAGACTTACCCGAAGTCCGCCAGTGGAAGTGGAAAGCAAGGGGCGCAAAGCCAGCATGATCCCAACTCGCCCAACCGTATAACTGTAGCGACACGCATAAGACCAGAGCTTGACAGCCGCCTGCAGTGTCATCCTACACATAAGATATAAATGAGCATTCGCAGGTGCCCGCGCCAGAAAGTCGTCCGGCCCGGCGGGTCGACTCCCTATCGAAGCGCACGCAGAGAAGGTCTTTCTGCCCGTTCCAAACGTGCACCATTGGATCGTCTTCAGCCTGCGGGTGCGCGTTCCTTCACGTCTTGAACAGCAAAGAACAGATCATGCCAAAAGCACGCCTGCTTAAGCCTGGCACCGCTCATGGCGCGAGCGCGCGGTTGAATAAGGATCCCGCATCGTACTTTATACTTAGAGGGGAAGTTGTGGCGGTTCCATGAGGAGGAGCTGATGCCTGGATCGGCTTTCTGCCCCACTGCGACCACCAGCCGATGCTCTGCCGCTTGACAGCATACGCCTGACGTTGCCAGGGATGACTTGGCGGCGAAGGACCGAAATGATGAAAAAGGAGAAGCGGCCAACGAAAGCTTCAGTCTCCCGCCCAAGAAGCCGGCCGGGAGCTGAAGGGAAATCCTTTGGCCCAACCTCCAGACCTCAGTTTCCGGTAGTCGGTATCGGCGCCTCCGCCGGGGGCCTGGAGGCCTGCACGGCGTTGCTCAAGGCGCTGCCAGTCAACCCCGGGATGGCCTTCGTGCTGGTCCAGCACCTTGATCCCCACCATGAAAGCATTCTGCACAAGCTCCTCTCCAAAGCAACGGAGATGCCTGTCATCCAGGTCGAGGACGGAATGGTCCTGGAACCGGATCATGTCTACGTAATCCCTCCGAAACACGATATAGCCGTTCGGGAGATGACGTTGCGGCTCCTGTCGCGACGGCGGACCGCCGGCCGGCACTTGCCGGTCAATCGCTTCCTTACGTCCCTTGCGGAGGACCAGAAGAGCGCGGCCATCGGGGTCATTCTATCGGGCACGGCGTCCGACGGCACGTTGGGGTTGCAGGCCATCAAGTCCGAAGGCGGCGTTGCCTTTGCCCAGAATCCCGAGTCGGCCGGATATCCTGGCATGCCGGAGAGCGCGATCCTGACAGGGTGCGTGGATTTTGTTCTGCCGCCCGGCGAGATCGCCCGCGAACTGGTCCGACTGGGGCGCCTGCCGTACGCCAGGAGAAACGCCGTGCCCGATGCGGAACCTTCGTTGCCAAGCGCCGCCGATCTTCAAAAGATCATTCAGATTCTACGGACAGCCACGGCGGTCGACTTCAGTCTTTACAAAACCGGAACAATCAGGCGGCGCGTCGCGCGCCGGATGATCCTGCTTAAAATCGAGAGCCTGCCCCGGTACGAAGCATACCTCGAGCAGAATGCCGGCGAGGTGGCGGCGCTCTACCAGGACATCTTCATTCACGTCACGCACTTCTTCCGCGAGCCGGAGGCGTTTTCGGCGCTGCAGCGAAAAGTGCTCCCCAAGCTGATCGCGAATCGGCCGAAGGGCGAGCCGCTTCGCGTGTGGGTGCCCGCATGCTCGACGGGCGAGGAGGCGTACTCGATAGCCATCGCGCTTTTGGAATTCCTGGAAAAACGCGCCCCGGCGACCCCTGTCCAGGTTTTCGGCACGGATATCAGCGCGCCGGCCGTTGACAGTGCGCGGTCGGGAACATACTCGGAAACTGCCGTGGCCAATGTCTCCCCGGAACGCCTGAAGCGTTTCTTTGTGAAAGTGGGAGACAGGTATCAGATCGGCAAGCAGGTCCGTGACCGGTGCGTGTTTGCCCGGCATGACCTCGGCAAAGATCCGCCCTTCTCCAAGCTCGATCTCATCAGTTGCCGCAATGCATTGATTTACATGAGCACGGCTCTTCAAGAGCGGGTGCTTTCCCTTTTTCATTACGCCCTGAAGCCAGCCGGCTTTCTTGTGCTGGGAAAATCGGAGACCCCCGGTTCGTCGGGTCGTCTTTTCGTGCAGGACGATCACCGGTGGAAGATTTATTCGCGGAATCCAGCGGCGGCCGTGGCCAGAACCGCGTTGGCCGCCGCCGATTATCACAAAGCGCCGGCGCGTGCCGTCACGGCGGAGGTGACGAGCGCCGCGTTCAGCCTGGAGAAGGCCGTCGAGCGCGTTATCTGGCAGCGATACGCTCCCGCAGCGCTGGTGGTCGACGCGGGCATGCAGGTGCTGCATTTTGATGGGAACGCCGGCCCGTACATGGCGCCGGCGCGGGGAGCCGCAACCCTGCACGTGCTGAAACTGGTGCGGGAAGAACTGGCGCTCGATCTCCGCACGGCGCTGCACAGGGCGAAAAAGGAAGAAGCCCCGGTTCGCCGGGAAGGTATACGCTTTCCGCAGGACGGCGGGGCGAAGACAGTCAATCTCGAGGTCATCCCAATCAAAGGCCGTCAGGCCAAGGGGCCTGATTTCCTCATTCTGATCGAGGAGGCTCCAGCGCGCGAAACCGCGCGGACGCGCCAAAGCGCACACGCTGGCAAACTCGTCGATTTGAGACAGGAGCTCACTTCCACAAGGGAACATCTACAGTCCATAATCGAGACCCAGGAAGCGACCAACGAGGCGCTGACGGTGGAACATGAGGAGGTTCTCTCAGCCAACCAGGAACTCCAGAGCACCAACGAAGAACTGGAGACAGCGAAGGAGGAATTGCAGTCCACGAACGAGGAATTGACGACGCTGAATGAGGAATTGCAAAACCGGAACGCGGAATTGGGCCAACTCGCCAACGACCTGAGCAATCTACTTGTCGGAGTGAGCATCCCGGTGATCGTCGTGGGTGGCGACCGGCGAATCCGGCGCTTCACGGCCGCGGCGGAACCGCTGCTGAACCTGATCCCCGCGGATGTGGGCCGGCCGATCAGCGATCTCAAGCCCAACATTGATATGCCCGACCTCGACAGCCTGATCTCGGAAGTAAGCGGCAAAGGCAGCCTGGTGGAACGAGAGGTCCAGGCTCGGGATGGCCTGTGGTACTCCCTCCGAATGAGACCGTACAAGACCGCCGAGAACAAGATTGACGGCGTTCTGATGGCGCTCATGGATATCGACGTGATGAAGCGCGGCCTCGATCAGGCGCGGCTGTCCCTTGATGACGCAGTCGAGGAGCGGGATCTCTCGGCCAGCCTCCTAGACATGAGCGGCGCACTGATCGTCATTCTCGACCCCGCCGGCCGCATTGTCGGATTCAATCGCGCGTGCCAGGAGATGTCGGGCTATTCCTTCCGTGAGGTAAAGGGCAGGATTCTTAGGGATTTCCTGCTCCCACCGGAAGAAGTGGACGAGGCGAAAGCCGCGTTGGCAAGCATTGTCGAAGGCACCCATCCGTCGAGAACCTACGAAAGGACCTGGGTCAACAAGGACGGATCCCGCCGGGTGATCGCATGGTCAAGCATCACTCGACGTGGCGCGGATGGCGCCGTCCGGCAGATCATCAGCACCGGCATCGACATCACCCGGCGCAAACTCGACGCAGACGCCCTGCGCCGAAGCGAGGACCAACTCCGGAGACTGACGGCGAACCTCCTCACTGCTCAGGAAGAGGAGCGCAAACGGGTGGCTCGCGAACTCCACGACGATTTGAATCAGAGAATGGCCATGCTGGCAAACGAGGTGTCCACGTTGGAGCAGACGCCGCCCGGCTCCGTCCGGTTCCTCCGCAAACAGCTCCGATCGCTCTGTGAGCGGGTGAATCAACTCTCGGATGACCTTCGCAACGCGGCTCACCGGCTCCATCCTTCGGCCCTGGAGCATTTCGGCGTGGTGGCGGCGCTTGAGTCTCACTGCTCCGAGTTCGCGAAACTGCACCGGATACAGGTCAAGTTTACGCATGGTAGCGTGCCGGAATCCATTCCGGTGGAGGTCGCGTTGTGCCTCTATCGGATCACGCAGGAATGCCTGAACAACGTTGCGAAGCATTCCGGAGCCAGGGAGGCGGTGGTGGCTATTAAAAAGAGGGAAGAGAACATCTTCTTATCGATCACCGACGACGGAACGGGGTTCGATCCCGGCGAGGTGGCGGATCAAAAGGGCCTTGGCATCGTGGGTATTCGGGAACGGGTGCGGCTTGTGGATGGGACCGTATCGATCGTCTCGCAACCAGAGCACGGAACACAGATCGAGGTTCGCGTACCCCTAACAAAGAGGATGGATCCATGAAGAAGCCCCGCGTCCTGCTTGCGGATGATCATACGCTGGTCCTGGATGGCCTGCGCAAGATTCTGGAACCCGAGTGTGAAGTCGTGGGAGCGGTGGAAGACGGGCGGTCCCTGCTGGTGACGGCGAAACAACTGCAGCCCGACATCATCCTGCTCGATATCTCCATGCCCCTGCTGAATGGCGTGGAGGCCGCCCGCAGGTTACGCGCTGCCGCGCCGGACGCCAAGGTGATCTTTGTCACGATGCACGCGGACGCTACTTACGTCGCCGGTGCCTTTCGCGCGGGAGCATCCGGTTATGTCTTGAAACGGTGCGCCTCTGTGGAGTTGCTGAAGGCTATCAACCAAGTGCTGACCGGGCGCCCCTACATCACCCCCTTAATCAGGAAAGATCTTGGACAATTGCCGGGATGGCCGCCTGGGGCTGGAGAGGCATCCGGCGAACTGACCGTTCGTCAGCGGGAGGTGGTTCAACTGGTGGCGGAAGGACATCCCATCAAGGAAATCGCGGCGATTCTCAACATCACGGGCAAAACTGTGGCCTTCCACAAGGGGAACGTGATGCGGAGATTGGGTATCCGCAGCACTGCTGAATTGACGAAATACGCTCTGGAACACGGCATCAGCGGATCCTGATCGCCACTGAGCAGAGGCAATCCCGAGCATCCTGCTTTCCGGGCCGAGGACTGGAGATTTGCCCAGTTCCGCAAACTAATACCGAAGACTTAAATTCGAAATAGCGCAGCCCGCTGAGGAGGTCAGTAGCGGCCCGCGAGAGAAGTCGATCCCATCCCCGAGGCACGTGGGCCGGAAACACCGAACCTGGGAGGCTTTGATATGCTCGCGCCAACACTTGACTCGGAAGAGGCCACCCGTACAGGACATACCGTCGCCCGCATGCGCTTGGTGCCCGGCCGGATTCTCATCGTCGATGATGACGAGCGCCAGCGTACCGCCTTGGCTGCCATACTTTCCGAAAGTGCCTATGACACGCAGGTCGCGGCCGACGGGCAGGAAGCGCTGGAACGGCTTGCCGTCTTCAACGCAGACGTCATCGTCTCCGATCTGGTTATGCCGCGCATGGACGGCTTCGAACTGCTGCGGCACTTGAAAGAACACGGCGACCCCACTCCCACCATTGCGCTCACGGGCTTTGGGACGATGGATAAGGCTCTGTCCGCCGTTCATGAGCTCAAGGCGTTCTGGTACCTGGAAAAGCCGGTGGAGCCGCGCGCCTTCAAGACCTTGCTGGAACGTGCGGTTGACTATAGACGGAGTTTGCAGAAAACCGATGAGTTCAAGCGCGACCTGAGGCTTCGCGGTGTGCTCGGAGACCTGGTGGGAACCTCCCGGGCGATGCAGCAGATCTTCTCGCTCGTCAGACAGGTAGCGCCTACTGCAGCGCCCGTATTGATCTGTGGACAGAGTGGCACCGGAAAAGAGCTGGTTGCCCGGGAAATCCATAGGTGCAGTTCCCGCGGCGATGGACCTTTCGTCGCGATCAACGCAGCCGCCTTGCCGGAGACCCTGGTTGAGAGCGAATTGTTCGGGCACGAGAAAGGCGCATTCACGGGAGCCATGGAGCGTTCGGCCGGTTGCTTTGAGCAGGCTCACGGGGGCACTCTGCTGCTCGACGAGATCGGCGAGATGCCGCAGTCCACACAACCAAAGCTGCTGCGCGTTCTCGAGGACTTGCGAGTACGACGAATTGGCGGAAAGCATGAGATCCCCGTGGACGCCCGGGTGCTTGCGGCGACCAGCCAGGAAATCGGAACGCATTTGCGCGAAGAGCTCTACTACCGCTTGAGTGTATTTCAGATCGTAATTCCTCCGCTGCGTGAACATAAAGAAGACATCCCGCCGATCGCTGAGGTCATGTTGCAGAATCTGAACAAGAAATACGGCACGCGCGTCACCGGGATCGGTGAAGAAGTGCTGGATGTCTTTCATCGGTACGATTGGCCGGGCAACGTGCGGGAGTTACGGAATGTCCTGGAGCGGGCCGCCATCATGGCCGGCGAGGGTCTGATCCGGCTGACACACCTCTCTGCCGATGTCTTCGGTCTGAGCCCCGGTCCATATGCCCGTCCGTCGCTCGGAGATGACGGATCGATCATCCTCAAACCCGGTCAGTCGCTCATGAAGCTGGAGGAGGCCTACATCAAACTCACCCTCGAGCACGTGCGCGGCAACCGCAAACGCGCAGCCGAGATGTTGGGAATCAGTCTACGGACGCTGCAGAACCGGATAGCCGCATTGCGCGAGGAGGGAAATGCAAACGCAAAACAATGCGCCCGCGCAGGTCTGTGACTACCGTCTGTTGCGACGTTGCGTGCCGCAGGATCGGGAGTCTCTGGAGAGCAGATTCGCCGATGGTGGCCTTATCGCGGAGGGTTGCGCAATCACAGGGCTTCGAAAGAAGTGAACTATGCCAATGCAAGGAAGGAGAATCGGTTCGGACGCAACAGCGCTCCAAGATTCGCCGGAACCCAAGCGAATCGACGCTGCAAAGATGATGTCTGTCTGTAGCACAGCGAGCGAAGCCGTAGAAACCACCGCAGCCTTGGTCCCAACGGAAAGCGAAATCGCCGCCGTTGCGTATCAATTGTGGCTGGACAGGGGCTGTCCCGTTGGATCGGATCACGAAGACTGGTTCCGGGCAGAGGCTGCGCTAAAAAGAGTCAGCCGGAATACTCGCACGGAGGCCGAAATAGTGGTTGAGATCCGATGCTGGGGACATTGGGAAGTGTGGGAAATGGAATGGGGCGGTGCTCGCTGGGTCTGGGATTAGGCTGGGGCAACCCCGCGGATCCCGGTCCCGAACCAGGGCTAGTCATTTGTCCAGTTCCGATCGGCTGGTATCGAACGGTAGCATTTCAGTTAGCGCATCCGGCGGAGAAATCCGCTGGGAGCGTGATCAGGTCAATCGCGGACCGAGAGACGGATTGAAGGTTCGGGAGGGACTGCCCGCCCCGCTGAAGCGTGCTCGTGTTTCTCTCATCCGCGCGGCAAGCCCCTCGGAGCGGAGCCGCCGATTCCGGGGCTTCGATGTGTTGACGCTTTTTTAACACGGAGGCGCGCGAGAAACATGGACGCGATCCTGGCAAGGGAGCCGAGTTGTTGAATGAGCAAGGAGCAGGGACATAGCCGCAACAACACACCCAGTTGGCGGCCCAGAAAAAGGAGAGATTTCCAACTGAGTGGGCTCTGGGTGTCCGCGAAGAGCATGAGTGCGAGCAGGAATCGCCTCAATCGGGGGATGCTCCACGCGGAGGCTGGGCGCTGGTTTCGCCCTTAGAGGCGATTGGGCGCCCAGCTTGCGGGTCAGCGAGGCTCGAGCGGTAAACCCGCAGTGCAGCTTAATCCGGTCGCCGAGCTGTGCCGGGAACACGGTAGGATGGGGAGGCAACCACAGCCTGGTCGGATCGCGTGTGGGATCAATGGGCGATCTGGTTCGAGGCTCGCGAGTCGAATAGGAAGCCCGCGATGTGCCCTTCTGTCTTTCATATTTTCCTGGTCAGGCCTTCCAAGTACGACGACGAAGGCTTTGTCATCCGTCACTGGCGCGCCGTGGTGCCCAGCAACAGCCTCGCTTGTCTGTACGGCTTGAGCGAGGATGTTCGGCAACGGCGCGCGCTCGGCGAAGTAGACGTTCGAATCTACGTAGTGGATGAGGCCGTAGATAAGATACCTTTGGAGCGGATCTTCCGCCTCAACCGCCGGGCTGGCGAGCGTGTTCTGGTCTGTCTGGTGGGAGTGCAGACCAACCAGTTTTGCCGGGCGGCGGACATCGCCCTGGCTCTGCGGCAAAAACAGGTCGCGGTAATGATCGGCGGCTTTCATGTAAGCGGCATGACGGCCATGTTTCCTTGCGTTTCACCGGAGATCCAGAAACTGGTGGACGCGGGTGTAACTGTGGTGGCTGGTGAGGTGGAGCACCGCTGGGCGGACCTGCTCAAGGATGCGTGCGAAGGAAAGCTGAAACCGATCTACCGATTCCTTGACGATCCCCCCGACCTGTCCGAAGCGCCTTGTCCTATTAAACACCAGCAATTCACGGCTAAGCACGTTCATTCGAACTACGGCACTATTGATTGCAGCCGTGGCTGTCCCTTCAACTGCTCGTTCTGCACGATTATCAACGTTCAGGGCCGCAAGAGCCGCCACCGGTCGCCCGAGTGCATAGTGGGGGCAATTCGACAGGCATACGGGAACTCCGGCGTCAATCTCTACTTCTTTACCGACGACAACTTCGCCCGAAATCCGGCCTGGGAAGAGATCTTCGACCGACTGATCGCTCTGCGCGAAGACGAAGGCATTGCCATCGAGTTCGTCATCCAGGCGGACATCGCTGCCCATAAAACTCCCGGCTTTATCGAAAAATCGGTCCGCGCGGGGTGCTGTACGGTCTTTATCGGGATGGAGAGCTTGAATCCGCGGAATCTCGAGGCAGCGGGCAAGACTCAGAATCGGGTGCAGGAATACCGCGCCTCGATCGAGGCATGGCACAACGCGCGGGTCACAACCCTGGTCGGCTATATCATCGGATTCCCCCACGATACCGAGGAGAGCGTCAGGTGCGACATCCGCCGGCTGATCAGCGAGGTGCAACCCGATCAGGCAAGTTTCTTCATGATGGCGCCCCTGCCCGGTTCCCAGGATCACAGGCGCATGATCCAAGACGGCTCTCCCATCGAGGCGGATTACAATCGGTTCGATTGCTTCCACGAGACCACGTCGCACCCGCTTATGAACAATGGGGCGTGGACCCGGGCGTATGCCGAGGCATGGCGGAGGTTCTACAGCCTCGAGAATATGAAGACGATTCTCTCCCGCACCCACGCCGAGAGGTACTGGGATGTTTTCTTCAACCTCTTCTGGTACAAGAACTCCGTCGTGAACGAAGGTATGCATCCCATGCTGACTGGCCTCGTTCGACTGAAGGATCGCGTGAGCCGCCGCGCGTGTTTCCCGCAGGAGAGCCGTCTCGCGCACCTGCGCCGCCGCATTCCTGAAATCTACAAGTTTGTGCAAGGCACACTTCGCGTCGCGCTGGAGATGGAGGAACTCTGGCTGGCAACCCGCAAGCGGAGCGAGACCGAGGTTCGCGTGATTGAGGAGCTTGCGGCGATGCGCGCCGAGTTTCGCCGCGGTCTGCGGATTTCGGATCTCCAGACTGCTTACACCCGCGCAAAAGCCCGGATGCCTTCGATCGAGGTGCCCTCACGGATGAGTCTCTATCGCGAGCGGGCTTCTCTCTTGCGGGTCAGCTGCGTTCGGCAAACGCGGCGTGACTTGGCCAGGTTCTGGATCGGGGTGCGGCGGCAGTTCCGCCACGGCCGAATCGGGACAGCGCTCCGGATCGACCGCCTTGCTCTGCACGCTATGCGGGAGATCCGCCTGGCGGCCAGTTTCCTAGCGGCTCTGATGACCGCCGGACCTGTCGGCAAGGCGAATCCCCAGCATCTCTCGTCTGAACCAGGACTGGACATTTGCCCAGTTCCGCCGGCTGAACCCGGACGTTAACATCCGATATAGGCATCGCGTCAAAGAGTGCAATGACTTACGGATCGAAGAAGTCTATCCCATCACCGGCGAGTACCGCAGCGGCCTTTGGAGTCAGTCCTTTGCCCGCCGATCGCCTGCAACTTCGCGAGATCCTCTCCCGGAGAAACTGGGAACTGCATGAAGCGTCAGACCGCAGTGAAGCCCTGGCATTCCTGCGCGGGCAGAGCGTTCCGGTGCTGCTGTGCGAGCGCCACCACCGCGACGGCAGTTGGGAAGACCCGTTAGGCGCCGCGGCAAGACTGCGGCCGCCACCAAACCTGATTGTGTTCTCGCGCCTGGCCGGCGATTCGCTCTGGGCGGAGGTCCTGAATATGGGTCGTTTCGACGTGCTGATCACGCCGTTCGAGCCGGAAGAGGTCTTGCGAGTCACCTTCGCGGCCTGGATCCGCTGGGAATGCGATTTTTGCAGAGCTCCGCCTATGAAGCAGATGAGGCGGTCCGCGCGTCTGAATCCCGTTCCAGATGTCGTCAGACCGCCGTGTCGGACAGCAGGAGCCTCAGCGTGAGTGGAACTGGAGCCACCTCGTCCGCGGGGACGACTGGAGCTTGCGAAGCGTTGAATCCCGACGGCCAACGTGCGCCAAGCCCAGAGTTGGAAGGCGACGGAGAAGCCAGCGGCTTGACAATCCTGCTCGCCGACGATGAAGCAGCAATTCGAAATCTGACTGGGCAGGTCCTTCGGTCGTACGGATACAGGGTGCTTGAGGCCGCGGACGGCTTAGAAGCGCTGGAAGTCGCCCAACGGCACCCCGGGCCGATCCACCTGCTCCTGACGGACTGGTGCATGCCGCGACTGGATGGCGGGGGACTGATCCGCAGGCTGAGTGACGGGCGCCCGGAGACGGCCATCCTCGTTATGTCGGGCTACATGGATCACAAATTGCCACCTAAGTCGGCGCTTCTGCGCAAGCCGTTCAACTCACAAGCTTTGGTGGAATCGGTCAGTGAGGCACTCCATGGGCAGTGATCGTCACGGCGCCGATTCCTGCTTTCCGATAACGCGGAGTGTCCCGCCCTGCCAACGCCTGAAAAATCCACGAAAATTCGCGCAGTCCTGAACGGGCATGTCTTTGGATGCGGCAGTTTCAGGGAGCGCCGTTGCGACTCTCGAAACAGCCCGGAGAGGGATGCGGAGGAAGCGCAACGGCGAACTCTGTGGCGGCAGAGCAGCTTATCTGTCGTACTCCGAAGCTATCCTGTTTGACTTCACCGGGCCATAGATCTATCCGTTGCTCTCGATATGGTTTACTTTCGGAGAACGCTTCGCCCACCTGGTGAGCTTGAGGACTTCAAACCACGTGAAGCTAGCACACCTGCCCCGAGACTGAGCGACATGATCCCGGCCTGACGGGGGCGCCGTAAAACAGGCCCTGGGCCCACCGGGACGAGAACCACCACTGTCAGAAGGGCCCCGGTGCCCGGCGAGTTCTGCTCATCCGCCCCCGCTCTCTCACCCCTGATTCTAAAGCACGCCGGTTCGATGGATCGGCTCATTTATATTCAATGCCTGGAGCGCATTTCTTCTACGGCTTGAAACCAATCTTTTTCCGGTGACCCTTCTGGACACCCCCGGCTTTGCCAAAGTCTGTAAGCGTGTGCGGCGATGTCCTGCTCGCTGGGCTCGTCGGTGCTTCCTTTGGAACCGGGCGCCGTCCTGGTTCTCTCATGTTCTTGTTGGCCGAGGACGTAAGCCTGATTGGAATGCTCTAGTGCTTGCCTCGAGCTTTCATGTCCGGTCAGGTGATCTTGTTTTCCGTGACGCTCCGCGCCGGCCCGATGGGCGTGGGCAGCAAGGTCACCGTGCTCAGCAGCTATCTGTTGTGATTCCTTCATGCCCATTGTTACTGCACGCGTCCGACCGTGTGTCCGGGCGGACCCCTTCCGGCGCATGCAGGGCTCAGTCTTTGTTCGGATCGGCAAGTAAACCGGCGCATCCGGCGGTATTACCGTGTTTCTCCCGGGTTATGTTTCTCCTGTCAAACCACAAAGCCTCGTCGTTGAAAGATCTCGGCGGCCATGTCGGACAATCCCAGCAAACCAAACCATCCTGGGGCCAATAGGAAGTCCGGGGTCCGGAACTCTATGTGTTCAAGAGAGCCGCGCCGCAATAGGCAAATGTGGACCCAAAGCAGGATTGTTTGTGCACACAACGTGGAAACCTGGAGCCACCCTTACCTAGGTGCAATTCCTGCCGGCCGCGAGGCAGAAGTTACCGATTGGAGAGAGCGTTTGGGGCCGAAATTCACTCGATCTCCCCGTGGGCTTTCTGTGGAATTGCAGGAAAGAAGACAGGGAAAAAGACACGGTGAGCGGCGCTGAAGCGTGAGCGGTTGCGAAATCGTTGCGCTGCTTGTCCGTCGGTGCGATCAACTTTGCAGTGTCCGTCTCCGTCGCATCGTTGTGCAGGAATCTGTCAATATGCCGTTCCATTTCAGCCGGAAACGAAGGCGCTCGCCCTAGCACCTTCTCGCCATACACTCTGGACATCACTTCTTTGAACACCGGAAGCGCTACCCTGCCGCCTGTTTCATTGCCTCCTAGCGAGCGGTTGTCGTCGAAGCCGATGCGCACGGCCACTGTGATACCTTCAGGCCCGTAGGTGGAACCCACGAAAAGCGCGTCCCTGAACTCGTTCGTCGTTCCCGTCTTTCCCATAACAGCGATCGGGAAACCGCGGGAGTCCAGCGCATGAGCCGTGCCGCCGGGCAGGCGCACCACGCCTCGCATGCCTTCCTGAACGAACGAGAGCGCCTCGTCATCGAAATGTACCGGCGATGTCTCGCTTCTCCCGACAAAAACTGTCTCGTTCGAATCGCGCACGATCTTTCGAATGACGTAAGGCTGGGTCAGAATGCCTGATGCGAGAGCGCGGTATGAATTGGCCAACTCCAACAAGGTCACCTCGGAGGCGCCCAGGGATGTCGTGGCGAATGAACGTAAGGGGGTTTGTATCCCCAGACTGTGCGCGGTCTCGATGACCCTGTCCACTCCGATCTGCTCTGTAATCCAAATTGCGACCGTGTTTCTGGACTCCGCCAGCGCCGTTCGGAGCGGGATCATGCCCTTGTACTGGCCGTCGTAGTTTGAGATCCACTTCACGTCCTGCTCGCGCCCATCAGGGACGCCGATGGCTTCGTCGGGCGCGACAGTGTCGAGATTAAATGTTCCTTCGCGGAAGGCGGCGAGATAGACAAAGGGCTTCATCGCGGAACCAGGTTGCCGCAGGGACTTGGTGACGCGGTTGAAGTCGGCATAGGCGCTGACACGGTGTTTGTAGAACTGTCGACCACCCGTCTCTCCGAGGATGCTCGCATCACGGTTCCTCAATATGACCACGGAGCCCTGGACCACGCCACGGGCGCCAGGGCGCCGCTTCTCGTACAGCGCGAGGCCGTGCTCCAGTGCCTCGTTCGCAATCTGCTGCACACGGGCATCTACCGTCGAGTAGACCTGGATTCGCCCTCGCAGCAGGTCTCTTGCGCTGAGGTCGGGGCGCCTGCTTGTGAGCTCGTCGAGGACATTGTCGACAACGGCTGACACCTCGATCGCAACGGCCCTGTGCTGCGTCAGCACTTCGATCGGGCGGCCCTGTGCTCTGCGGAGTTGGACGGGAGAGAGGAACCCGTTGGCGGCCATAAGCGCCAGAGTTTGGTTTCTGCGCTGAACGACTCTTCTGGTATCGCTCGCACTCGGCGCAAAATACCGAGCCGACTTTGCAGTTCCTGCCAGCAGCGCGGCCTTGTCCGCATCCTCCGCGGTGAACTGGTCGAGTGACCGGCCGAAATAGTAATCGGCTCCCCGCGCAATCCCGTACTGACCGTTTCCCATGTAAATCAAGCTGGCGTAGCGGGCGAGGATTTCCTGCTTGGCTAGACGTTTGGACCCGAACTGTTTGCGCATTTTCTCTTCGATCCACAACGAGAGGCGGATTTCCTCCGCCTTCCGAACCAACATGTTGACCGTTCGGGCACCGATCACACTCGACAACATGCGAGGCAGGCGTCCGCTGTGGCGGAGTTGGTCGCTGTTCTCTTGAGCCGTCATGGTCCTGAGAAAATAACCGCGAACGAGCTGTTGGGTGATGGTCGATCCGCCTTGCGGGAAAATTGCGGCGTTGTTCGTGACGTCTCGTTTTCCCATTCGCGCCAGGCGGCCGATCAGATCGCCGAGCCTGATCTTGCCCAGCACGCGCGCAAAGGACCTGTAGTCAATACCGGAATGGGAGAAGAAGTTCTTGTCTTCTGCGGCGACGATCGCGTCGCGGACAATCGGCGGGATGTCTTCGTAGCGGGTGATCTGACGGGCCTCGGATGCCATCTCCTTGAGTGGCCGGCCGTTCGCATCGTAGATGTATCCGATAGTCGGAAACTCAAACCGGGTGAACCCACCCAAATCAGGCAAATCGTTGCGATCGAAGTAGAAGTAGTAAAGGCCGGCGGCGGTGAGAAGGCACGCGAACGCTGCGCTGCAAACGAGCAGACGAACGAGGCCACGCTTCCAGTGGACACTCCCCAGCCTGGACGCACGCACTTTCCGAACCGCGGCGCGGGCGCGCACTCGCAGACGCTGAAATGCGATCTGAAAGAAAGTCGCGGCGGACGATCGTGGAGGTGGTCTCGCAGCGCTCATCGGGAAGTTCCTTTCGCCGGCCGGTTCATCGTGGCGACACTGGAGTGGGAGTCTCGGCTTTCCGCCGGATAGATCGTCCGTGCATTGGTCGGAATCGAGCTATACCGGCTGTAGTGGACTCGCTGCTCGAAACGATAAATCTTTAGGAGCCCCAACCGAGCCGACGCGACTACATGGAGGCGATCCGGCAGCCAGACTCCATCGCTGACGCGTGTCAGCTCCAGGGTCGCGCGTGATCCCTTCGCGACGCGCACCAGGATTAGGCCCAGCCAAATGGCATCCATTACTTCCGCTTCCACTTTCATAATCTGGTGGTCCCGTTGGTCCACCCAGAATCTGGCCTTGAGGGAGCGAAACAATTTCGCGGTGCGGGATCGAGGCTGGTATCCCTCGCGCGGCGTTGCCTCGATGAGCAAGATGAGGGCGTCATCCAGTCTGGCTTCTCCGGCAAACCTGAAGTCGAACGCATCCGCCAATTCGTGCCAGGCCTCACGCTGCCAATCCGGGCGCTGCTCGTAAGCTGACAGGCGCTTCGCTCGCTCCGCCGTGGTCTCTTGCCGTCGGTCGGCGATGCTTTTCGCGAAACTCTCCTGCTCCCTCCTCTCTTCGGTGGCTGGCAACGGACGGTCGTCTTTTTGCACGAGTCGCCGGTAGGGCGTGCCTTCCTGAAACGTTATGTCGTACGTCTTCACCTCAGAGGACTTCAACCCTCCCTGGGAGTCCAGGCGGCGCAAATCGACCCGTTGCATATACCTGTAGTTCTGGGCGATCCTCCAGTTGCGCTCGTTGGCGGCAACAGAGTTGCGGATAATCTCGCGCGCATCTACCTGGCCACGAAGCGCAGGCGTAGAGGCCAATACCAGCAGGACCACGTGTAGATCGCCCGGGATTCTCATCTGGTCTCGAAAGGTGCAAGCCATACACCAAACCAGAAAAGCGTGTGCCTGGCCTGCGCCGGTGCGGATCGGGTTTATCGACTCGGACCACGCGATCACAATATGGTGGAGGGCCGCAGGCAAAAGCTGCACTTTCCGGCACCTTCCTTGCACCTCTCCGCGGGATCGATCCTCCTCTTAGAGAGGGCTTCACCTTCCGTCGGATGTTAACCGTGCCGCCACCATTGCGCCCGGATCGGTCTGGAAAGCCAGAATTTCCTTGCCGCCACTGACCAGAAATCCTCGAGAGCCGGCGCCACCGTACGCCGGAGCATATCCGTAGACGTGGCGCCTAGGGGCGTCGTAGTACGCGCCGCGCGCCTGCTGCCGATCCTGATAGATAACCGGGACACAGCGGACGCCGAGGCGGCTATTACGATCAATAGATGGCGAATAGTTTGGATTTCACGGAAAGTCCCTCCGCTGAGGAGAAAGGGACGGCGTGGGCCGATTGCCAAGGCGTGCCGCAGGAAGCCGTTGTGCAGTTCATCTTCGGGCGGCTTCTTTTGGCTGCTCATATAGCGGCTGGCCGGCAAAAGGCAGGTAGGTGTCGAGGAGGTGGTAGCCTTTTCCGCCAGTTCGCGATTCCGGCAGTTAGGGCCGCGTTCGCTTGCGAAGACGCGAAGTAGTCGACCGTCGGGCAAACCGCTTGCCGCTGACCGACGGCAGAAGGCCAAAAATCGTGCCCAAGGGCTAGAGTGGTCTACGGCGGGGTATCAGGATTTTGAACCACGGCAAGACGGGGCTTGCGTTTGATTTCGGTAAGGCTGGCAATGGCATCTTCGGAAGGGGCAGTGACGACGCGATGATGCGCGGGCCCTTAGGACGCGGCGAAGTGAAGGTCCGGCTTTGAACTGCCCACCCATTCGCCCACCCACGAACGTACTTTTGGTACGTAAAACGAAATTTATTGCGAAAATATTCGCTCTGTAATCAAGGAGATACCGAGGGCTGTCTGGTTCGGGAGCAGGCGGCCTTCTCGAGTGGCGGCGGGGCCACGTCAAAGGGCGCATGCTCCAAGGCCGCCGGATGTGCCGGGAACCGATTGTGCAGAGCCGAAAATCCGAGAATGATAGCCCTGTGTCGAAACGTCTCGGTCGTCATACCAGACGCTGGTTTGGGAGAGGCACGACGCAAGCTATTTCAGAAGATCCTCTCTAGACATGGGACAAGGAGGAGGGCGCGCCACCAGGTCTTAATTCGGCAACCATCTGCGACGGCAGTTGCCCCTCCGCCCAATTCGGCAACTCGCCAAAACGCACACCACGCAGGATTTTCAGTCAGAACGAACCGGGGAATTCCGAGATCGGTTGCCCTGTTTGGGGCGTCTGCCCCGAAGGGCATGACGGATAGGCCAGCGTAAATTCCGAGAATGATTCCCCCTAGGGCTCCTGTCCCAGCCGGGGTGCGTGCTCGGCTTGAGAGAATCTCGGTGCCGTCATGCTCAAGCACGCGAGGTGTCGCTCGCCGGACTTGTCTGGCAATTTTATTCCGAGAAATATTCTCCCTTTTCCGAAGGTCGATTCACGAGGAGCCATCAATGTGCCTTCAAGGTCCTGATCTGGAGAACGCGATTGAGATCGAGTGGGCTGCTGTGGTCGGCCCCAACACGAGGTGGCAAATAAGGGCATGCGAATAGGTCAGGTCAACACCGAAGCGCACGACGAGCGGCTGTTCGAGTCGGCCGGTGCGCGACCGTGGTTACGAAACAAGAGTATGGGAGCGCCGCCGAGCTGAGGGCTCTCATTGAAGAGGCCGCCAAAAGTGCCTTGGCAGCTGGGGAATCAACAAGCAGCAGCGATCGTGATATCGGATCACTTCCATCGACGCCGCAGACCAAGTTCAATCCGTCCGGGCTCGATTACCGACGGAGCCGGAGGTTCATCCGGATTTGGAGCGATTTCGAGTTCTGTGGATAACCGTCGCTTCCCGGATTACCCGCCAACCGTACCGTGCGCGCGCAGCGTCGAGGACCAGCGCGCCCACTTCCTCCATCGAGCCCCTTGGAAACGTGAAGGCACCGTCGCGCATCTTCTCTGCAAAAGCGACTCGCGATTGGCGCGAGCCGTGCAGAGCCACTCTGGAATAGGCCTCGCACGCAAACGCGAATAGCTCACGATGGCGAAATTCAACATCGACGAACCTCTCCTGGTGTCGCCGGACTCCCAGTCCGAAATTCGTTGGCTTCAGGTAGTGCAACAAGTGCGCAGCCTCGTGCACTATGACGTCACTGTACGGATCTTTGGTCCCGTAGGCTGACCACCGCACGTGTGCAAAATCACCTGCGAGACCATCACACGTCATCTCGATGTCATTTGGTTTGAGCCCGTAGTCTCCATAAAGGCCCCAGAGAATCCGCCATGCCGAGTCCATATCACAGGACGGCAATTCTGCTTCCAGGGCCGTTTCGGCCCCCCGAAAGTTCAACACGAAGGTCCGTGAGGCGAGTTCTCGGAGAGCAACCTCCTGCCAGTCCTTCTGCACAAGTCCCTTGACCATCGGCTCGACGTGCGCCCGAACCAGTTCCGGGGCGATGCGTGATGCCTGTCGGACCTCCACCGGAAGCAGATTTGCCAAGAGATGAAACAAAGACCGCAGGGCCTCTTTTGTTGCTCGGCGGTAGGTTGTGTTGTTCTCAAACTGGGCAGGCGTGAACTGGCCGGAGCCCGCCCCATCCCATGTCTCGTCCCCAGTGCGAAGGAATCGTTCGATGATCGGCACCGACAGTCGGTCTACAGTTGCAGCTTGTTGGGCGGCATCTCGGATGCACTGATCGGCCAGGCTGGCTTTGTCCAGTTCCATGTCCTAGGGCAAGTCCTTAGGTAGATCAAACCGAAAGCACGGCAACGATTACCTCAATCCCGTTCCGATCGTTACTTGGTTCGGCCGGGGGGCCGCATGGGGGTGATCTTTCATTATCGTGTAACTCCGGACGTCAGTTCGTCCGCTGAGGCGCCAAAGGAATGCGGTCGGCCCAAACGGCGAGTCGCGAGCGGGAAAATCCGAGATTGACCGGCCAATCTTTCCTCATTTTCCGGCTGTAGCGATGTGGGCGAGCTGGTCCGCGACGGCACGGAGGCGCCGATCAAGAAGTTGGAACTGGCGCCGGACCTTTTCATCGGTTAAGCAGCGACGGTGCATCTCCAGAAGGTGGCGGGCGGCCGCCAGTGCCTGCTGGATAGCGGGAAGGCCGGCGGCGCGGGTGTGCTCGGGAAGAGAAAGCGGGGGCAGGCAGTGGGGAGCGTTCTGGCGTGCGCGATGGAACTCGCGCTGCAGATCCTGTTGGGTGACCTGGAGATAGCGCATGGTCATGGCGATGTCATTGTGACCCAGCAGTTGCATGAGAGCAGGAAGACCGACCCCGAGACGGAGCATTTCTGACGCGTAGGTGTGTCTAAGACGGTGAGGGGTGACAGGAGCCGAGCAACCAGCTCGCGTGGCAGCATCAGCCAAGGTTTCAAAGAGGCGGTGATACGCACCCCACGGGCCACCATGAGGTAACAGGAAGCCTTCCGATCGGGCCAGAAGTTCCGGCCGGGCCAGAGGGCGCAAGGCCAGAATGCGTTGCATGATGCCGCGAACCTCAGCATCGACCGGAACGAGGCGTTCGGTGTGCAACTTGCCGAGGGGGACGTGAAGCGCCCACTGATCCGGCCCAACCTGGCGTAGGCAGTCCACAGGCAGGCGGATGCATTCGCCAATGCGGATACCAGTGAAGCGGGTGAGCAGCAGGAGGTTCGAAAGCAGGTTGTCGGTACGGCGCAGTTCCTGTTGCAGTCGTTGATCGTCTTCCAGGGAAAGCGGTTTGGGCAGCCATCGATCGCGCGGGGGAAGGTCCTCGCTGCGAATCAGGCCAGGTTGGACGGGGTGGCCGTGGGCGGCGAGATCTTCCAGCAGACGGCGGATGAGGATCAGTTGCTGTCTGCGGGTATGGTTACACAATGGAGGATCCTGTTCGCACAGGCAACGAAACCAGCCCAGCAGATGCGGATCGCGGCGGAGTTGCGCCAGACGGCGGAGTTGCGGGAAAGCGTGATGGAGATAGCGGAGAAAGCGGCGCGCCGCACCCCGGTAGGCCTTCAGCGTGCCGGGTTGGTGAGTTATGGCGAGGCTCCGGATGTGAGATTCGAAGATCTGGTCGAGGCTGGCTTTGGGTGGCTTCATGGGATCGGCGGCGGGGACAAGCGCGAGCGGTTCTCGATGGCTCGGGCATATTCACGCCACACGTCCTGGGGAGCAAGCTGGACGTACAGCATGGTGGTGTGAATCTGCGAATGACCCATCAGGCGTTGCAGCGCGGGCAGGGAGATCCCGGCGCGCACCATATCGGCGCCAAAGGTGTGGCGGAGCCGATGGGCGTTGGCCTGCGGAACGCGACTGCGCAGGCGATGATGGCGGAACAGGGAGCGGAGTCCGGCGGTTGTCATGGCGCGTCCCCGCTGGCGGCCTTTCAGGGAAACGAACAGGGAAGAGGAATTGGTGAGCGGTCTTTCCAGTCGCACATACTTTTCGAGCACTTCGATGATTTCCGGCGGCAGCGGCATCACGCGTTTCTTGTTGCCTTTGCCGAGAACCCGCATGTGGGCGTCGGCGAGTTGAAGATCCTCGAGCCGGAGAGCCAGAACCTCACAGGAACGCAGACCGTCGAGTAGCATCAAGCCCACCAGGGCGAGATCGCGAAAGGTGCGAAAGCTGGGCCAGAACCGGGCCACTTCGTCGGCACACAGCGGTACAACCATGCGTCGCGGTTGTCTCAAGCGGAGCCCCCGGGTCACGGCGCGGTGCGCCTGGCCGTCGCCGAGCGGGGGTCTGGTCTTATAGAAGCGCTGAAAATGGAACTGGCCGCCGGGAATCTCCTGCCCGTAATGGAAGCGGTACAGACAGCGCAGCACGCCCAGGCGATGATTTATGGTTTGCGGCGCGGGTTTGGGTTGTTGATCCAGTTGGTGACGGGCATAATCGAGCAGGGTGGATTCGGTGGTTTGCGACAGCGGCGGGCGTTCCGCTCCCCAACGGGCGAAGTGCAAGAGGTCATAAGCATAGGCGCGCAGGGAACGCAGGGAAAGTTGGCGAACCCGCTGAGCATCGAGGAAGGTGTTGGCCCAGGCCACTTCCCGGCCGCGCTGATCGAGCACGCGCCAGGGCGAAGCGCTTGCGGGAACGGATGGTCGCCAGACCACGGAGAACTTCATAGCCGGTCTGCTTCCTGAAGACGGGCAGCAAAGTCGGCGGCGCGGGCGCCGGCTGCGAAGTAGCTGTTGGGATCGTGGCCGTCGGGCAGCTTTACGATGTGGGCCGGAAGGCCGGCATTTTCCAGGCGCAGGGCGAGTTGATGGGAAGCCTTCTGGCCGGCCTGGTTTGAATCGCGGTCGAAGGCGATATAGATCAGGCGGCCCGGTCGATCGGTAAGCTGTGCCCACTGAGCGGGTGTCAACTGGACGCCGAGCGCGCAGGTGGTGTTGCGGAAACCGGCCTGCCATAGCACGGCCAGATCGAACAGCCCTTCGACGAGGATTACCGTGGTGAACCTGCTGACGGATTCCCAGGCGAACAATCCGCCTTTGGAGCGCGGCAATAGACGGTGGGGGAACGCCGCGCCGATGCTGCGGCCATAGAGGTTGGCGATCTGCCCGTGCTGTCGGCAAGGAAAAATGAGCCGCCGGCAGAAGGCATCGCGGCCGTGATGATTAATCAATCCGATTTCCAACAACTGATCGAATGAGGAGCACCAAGCAGCCAGATGACGCCGTAAGTTTCCACCGGGAGCATAACCGATGCCGAGTTCCTCAATCAGAGAGGGATCGTGCACTCCGCGACGTTGCAGATAGTCTGCAGCTTCCGGATGGCGGTGCAGTTGAAGCTGATAAAAGGCGGCCGTCTCCTCCAGCAATCGGAAAACGGGATCGGGGAGCAGTTCCTGTTCGAGATGAGCCACCGTTTGGCGGAAGGGTAGATCGAGGAATAGCTGGACAAAGCGGATCAGGTCCCCGCCCCGGCCGCAGCCGTGGCAGTAGAACAGGTTTTTAGCGGTGTTGACGTAGAAGGAAGGGTGCGTTTCCTGGTGTAAAGGACACAGCCCTACAAACTCCTGGCGTGAGCCGGTACGACAAGGCTTCCAGTTGTGGCGCTGCAAATACTCCAGCAGCGGGACGCGCCGTTTGAGCCGCTCCAGATTCTCGGCCATGGCCGCTGTTTTCGCCTCCGGAGTCGAGATTAGGCGGAACGCAGCCCTCTTCCCAGGCGAGGATGGTGGGCGGCGGGAGCGTTCTAAATCCGCAAGGGCCAGAACCGGGCGAGAAACGGGAACACGGTGTGCCATCGCAAGGGGAGCGAATCGTGCACGAGACTCTCTGTTCTGGTGAGCCACGCGCCGACAGCCCGGATCGCCTTGCGCAGGAAGGAAAACGGCGGCTGAGAAGAATCCAGGCTTTGGCACCATCGGCGTAGCGTAGAGGGATCGGTCACGCGATCGGGGTCTTTGACGGAGGGCGCCGCGGCTTCCCAGCAGCGGCCTTCCAGGAAGCGGCGCTGCAGCGCCTGGCTGCGGGCGATGAAACTGTAATGGCTGTAGGGAGGAGAAAAGGGCGGCAGGAAGGTGAACGTCTTGCCGCACCGGTTGCAAAGGCCGCGGCGAATGCCGATCCAATCATGGTGTTGATCGTGCGCCTGTTTGCGGCGGCGTCCATGACCAACGATGGAATCCTGAGCGCAAATCGGGCAATGGCGCAGGATGACCTGCATACCGGCCTCGGCCCAATCGGCATCGAGGTTGAATTGCGCCACCGAGAGTGGGATAAACAGAATCGTAGCAATGAGGGCTCCGCCCGGCCCGGTCATCTTGCCAGGATCACAGGCCGGCGCGGGCCCTTCCTCCTAAAAAATCTCGCCTGGAAAAGAATAACGCCGCTGCTGCTGCCGGATGTGGTGAAGAGCCCATGAAGTAGGCGGTAGAAAAGCGTCTCCTGCCGTCAACTTTCACCGGATTGGCCGGTTAATCCGAGAATGATTGCCTGTGCCGGACCCGCGGCTATTGCAGTAGTTCGTGCAGGCTGTGCGCCTCGAAAATCCGGTCCACCAGAGCGTTCAGCTCATCGACGGTCATGTTCCGGAGGCGCTGTTCCCCCCAATCCGGCAGTGGGCCGAACCGTCGTTCGATTTGCATACGAAGGATTGGGAGGTTTCCGGCGAGCAGCCCACGGTTGTACTCCCTTCCCAAGACTGCGTGCTACAGGAAATCGACAAGGATCGGCATGCCTCCCATACTCTACCGTTTCCGCTCCGGTCGAGAGATTCAGAGTCAGTTGCCGGTTGAGTTTGCCCGCGTCGACGAATTCCCTAAAGTGGCGGCAGTCCTGGGAACGGAGACAGGACGGGGGCGCAAAATCCCTGGGAGTGCAAGCTACCGAGAATTCCGAGAATAGTTGCCTCCCATTTGAGCCGGCAGCGGGGCGCGCGAAACGGGCCTGGAAACTCGCCACCGAGGCCTCGCGGAGGCAGAGATCCCTGTGTCAAGAGCCGGCCCAACCAGGCCACGAACAGGGATGGGAAGACTATTCGGATTCCAGCGGGGAGAGCCTTCGATTGAACGCTGAATGGACCGTGGCAAAACCGTGACAAAACTCGTCAGATTGATCACGCTTGGGTTGCCTTTGAGCGAAAAGCAGATTCCCCAAGTTATTGAAAACCTTGAGAGTGGAGATAAACCCAAAGAAGTTTTGGAGCGGACCGTTATGCGCCCAAGGCAGGTGCGCTACCAGGCTGCGCTACGCCCCGACAGGTCTATTCTTCTGATTTTAAAATGCCTTCCTCGGCAGCGCAATAGCCCCGGTTTTCACAAGTTTTCAACGCCACGCCCAAAACCAATCGTGCCTGGAGTTGGATGTGGTGCTTCTTGACAGCTTGCGCCACGCCTATCTACACTGAGTCCTACAATCCAGTTCCCCGTTCGAGCTGCCGCCAGGGAGGGAATTGCGTATGACGATGAGAATCGCCCTAGCAGCCTGCTTAGGGCTGAGTTTCTATTCCAGCACATTGGCACAGGATCGCAATCCGGGAACGTGGGACAGCCATGCCGCAGCCGCGTACCTCGATGGCAGGGCGGAATGGTGGAGTGGATGGCCGAGCGCTGCTCGCGATCACGGCACCTTCTGCGTGTCGTGCCACACCGCTTTACCCTACGCGCTGGCGCGGCCCGCGCTGCGGGGGGCGTTGGGTGAGACAGGCGCCTCGCCGGCCGAACGCAAAATCCTCGATAACGTTGCCAAGCGAGTCACGCTTTGGAACGATGTTCAACCTTTCTACTCTGATGAAAAACAAGGCCCGCCCAAGAGCATGGAGTCTCGCGGCACGGAATCGGTGCTCAATGCATTGATCGAGGTCAGTACCGGCGAGAAGCCGAGCGCCCTGGCACGCGAGGCATTGGACCATATGCGCGCGCTGCAACTGAAGACGGGAGACGCAAAAGGCGCATGGCCCTGGCTGAACTTCCACAATGAGCCGTGGGAGGCTGACGATTCGCAGTATTGGGGTGCAACTCTCGCCGCGATTGCCTTGGGCAAGGCGGGGCCGGACTATCAGGCATCTTCTCCTGTCCAGGAAAGCATCCGCTCTCTCAGCGAATACCTGCAGCAGCGATTTCCCGACCAGTCCCTCCTCAATCGTGCTTTCTTGCTCTGGGCTGCTGCGCTAACGCCAGGTCTCCTGTCGTCTGAGCAGAAGGCTTCCGTGATTGCGGGATTTGGGACCAAACAACTGGAAGACGGAGGATGGAGTTCCGCGTCGCTGGTGGTGGGTTCGTGGAAACGCAGGGACGGAACCCCGCTAGATATGAAGAGCGACGGTTATGCTACGGGCTTGGTCGCCTTGGCTCTTGAGCAGGCCGGCGTTTCGCCGAGGGGGCCTCAACTGAGCCGAGCGCTCGCCTGGCTAAGCCATAATCAAGACAAGACCGCAGGTTTCTGGCCCTCGTCCTCGCTGAATAAGCAGCGCGATCCGCAGTCCGACCCCGGCCGCTTCATGAGCGACGCGGCCACCGCCTATTCGGTGCTGGCGCTCACAGGCGCTCGCTGAGTTCGCGAATCACCGGAAACGGGAGAGAGACTGTCGCTCGCGGCAGATGCCAATTGCAATTCGTAGCCGTTCAAGCGATAGCGGAATCCCGGAAATCGCGAGAGCCTTTCGGCACAATAGGCGAGCCCGCGTTCCATGGAATGGAGTTCCGCTTTCCACCAAGGACCGTCGCCGCCGGTGCGATAAAACGCAGCGCAATTTGCCAGGTGCCGTTGAAATCCCGCTGTGAGGCGCGACTCGTAGTGCGCCAAAACTTCCCCGGCGTGCTCTCCGGAGCGGGTAGCGCGGATCACCGCCGCTGCGAGGATGGCTTCTCGCACCGCATGGGCCGTGCCGTCGCCACACAGCGGGTCAAACGCGAGTGCCGCCGTTCCGCAAGCCAGCCAGAATTGCCCAGCGGCGCTGGCTAGCGGCGCGATGATTCGAGGAAACGCGGGAAATTCGCCGTACGGAGCGTCCAAATCTTCGATCTGTTCCGCAACCAGACGGCTCCGGGCCGGATCCGTGCCGCCAACCGACAGCAGCCAACCCCTGCCGTCTCCACCGCCAATCAGAAACAGCCAGCCTTCTGGCGCTGACTCCACCCAACAGCCCGCAGCGCCGGCTTTGAGTGCGACGGCTGTGGCGCGTGCAACGCGGGATCCGAATCCGTGTTCCACGCATCCGGGAGGCAATGGACGAGATGCGAACACAGTCCCCCGCGGCTCGCCCGGAAAGCCGCATGCCGCGACCTGAGGCCGGAGACTTTCGAGCAGCACTTGTTCGGATACAACGACGGCCGAGTGCGGCAGCGCGAGCGGCGCGGTGCCGGCACCCCACAAAACTGCTCTGGTTCGGATGCGCGGCAGATCGTGAAAGAGATCGTGGCGTGCGAAGACGTCGGCCAGCAACCTTATGGCGGCTTCGCTCAGCATGATTGCGGGCAAGCGCGGCCGGCTGGGACGCTCGAGCACGGCTGGAATGCCCGCCTGCCCCAGAAGATGAGCGCAGCAGTACGCGGCGACACCATCGCCGCGAATCAGGACCGGCTGTACCTCTGTGGGATCCCCCTTCATCGCTCATCCGGAATCAGATTTCTTCCGTTTGTCTTGAGTTCGACGCCATTCGAAGACTTGAGGCTGGTGATCCACAAGTAGCGCGCGCCGCTCTTGGCGCGATAACCGGTGACGGTCACCTCATCGCCCGCCGCCAATGAGGTTGGAGTCCATCCCTTCAAATGCAAGGGACTGGTCATTTCAGCCTGCCATGTCTCAACCTTACCATTGCCGCGCTTGACTTCGACCTCCACCACGCAATGAGGATTCGTGAAGTGGAATTCCGTTACGGTTCCCTTGAGAGTGACCGGAGTCTGGTCGAATTCCGCCAGCCCGTGATGTGCCGCGGCCGGGTATGGAGCATACACAAAACCGGCGAACAGTATGAGAAACGCTACTCGCTGTTTCAGATTCACCATGTGCCTTCCTCAATCCAACGGTCGAGTTCGCGAACGTAGTGGCGGCCGTTGAAAGTATATTCCGGAATCGTGACGACCAGATAACCCTTGCCAACTAAGGGGCTACCCGTTCGGTTCTTTTCGCCGGTGGCGGTAGCAATGACCCAGACGTCGTAGTTCACGCCGGGACTATTGGCAGCGGGTGTGAACAGCCCGCGCGAGCCAACCGCGCCAACCAAATCGTTCCGGCTGCTATCGACCGAATAAAAGATCTCCATCGACCAAGTGACATCGACTGGGCCGAGTTCGAGGTCATCGGATGTGTGAGCTTTGCCGTCGGCGCCGCGCTGGTATGCGATGGCCTCGAACTGCTGAAAACCTCGCGGATACTTCGGGCCGCCGAAGGCCGCCAGAGACGATTCGGGCGTGACCTTGAGATAGTCGATCTGGTCATAGATGGCAAGGGCAGATGGGAGGACGGAACCACGAAAAACGACATCGGTTCTGCGCGGCTTGGCATCCGCTGCGACGTCTACGTCCGCGACAATCTCGCCGGAATTCTGAAAGATCGCGCGGCGTACGGCGATGCCAGGACCGAAGTCCAAATCGGCCGGCGTGACTTGTGCCGGGAAGTTGTCACCAATCAGGCGAATGCGGTTTCCCCGCGAACCAGTTTTCAGCGAAGCGCGGTCCACGGCAAGCAGCGACGGATCGGAAGAAGGCCGGCGCAGCAACACATCAAACCCGAATTCCTGATACTGCCCCCAGAACCAGCGGCCTTCCATCCGCGCCTGGTCGGGCGAAATCCACATAGCTTCGCGCGCCTCATTGGAAGGATCGTCAGGAGTGCCGGAGGGATTGACGCCTCGGGAACGGCCGCGCCACGCATCTGCGCCGAAGACGAGCGCCTGGCCAGCACGCTCGAGGACAGAACCATCGGCAAGGGAGCGGAGGGTCGCGTGGCTTCTGAATTCGTCTGGGGCGGCTCCCGGCGTCACACTCATCTCACCGACATATCGGCCGCGACCGGGGAGGCGCGCAGTGACGAGCCAGCGGCCCGTGAGATTGAGAGCCACAGTCCGGGAACTCCATACGTCCCACTCCCGAGTGTGAAGCGGCGCCAGCCTTCCCAGGGCGGCGATGGCTCCGCTGTTCGGCTTCATCTTATATCGTGTGATGTGTGACTCCGCAACCTGCTTCCAATCCTCGAGCGAACGACGCCACGAAAGCGGCCGTGCGGCCGCATGGCACTTGCCGCATGCCTCCACCAGTGCCGGGTCTGTCGTTTCGGTTTCGTCATGAATCCGACGCTCCGGGTAGTACATGACGGACCGGGCTTCTTCGGGAGCCAAGCCGTGGCTGGCGGCAAGATACCGAACGATTGAACGCGCTTCGAAAGGAGACAGGGCTACACGCTCCTCCGCGGTCATTTTCTTGAGCGCTTCTTGCCAACCCTCGGGTGTGGCACGCTCCCACGAGATGCGCTCCAGATTCCCGCGATCGTCGCGGTAGTGGCAGCTTCCGCATTTCGCAATCACCAGCGGATCGGTTACAGGGATGCCTTCTTCCGTCGCGTGTTGGCCCGCGGATTTCTGCGCGAGGGCAGTCATGGCGAGGGGAGCGGGCAGAAGTAAGGACACAATCAGTAGAGGCGGGATCGTCCGGGACGGCGCTCGGTTTGGCATATTCAGAGGAGCTTCACGCTATGCGGACTCGGGATCCCCCGGCGCCGTGGCGGGGTGAGGCGTGCGCTTCCCTATATTCTGCAGCGTTCTGCTGGCAATATTCCAGAAAATTTCTGGTTAGCGGGGCGAATGTTCGTCTTCGCGGAAGATAGCTCGCCGAAAGAGAAACAAAAAGATGTTATCGGGGCCATAAAATTCTCCCCCTTGAATTACGGCGACCGCCTATGGTAGCTTCAAACATTCCCCGTCGCGGTGCGCTACGAGTATTAGCGAACCGGTTTCTGAGGCGCACGTTCCGCCGACCGTCCATGGCCTGGACACTCTCCCAGTAGAAAAATGCCGCTAGGCGTTGTTTAAGTCAGGAGCAAGGACAATCCATGGCTTTCGAAAACGGACACACTCGTTTTGTATGGTTACTCGTGCTGAGTGCCTCATTGCTTCCAGCACAAAGCTCAGTCCAGCAGGGCATTCCGATCAGCGACCCGCTGGTGATCCGCAAATGCGGCGGCTGCCATCAGCGCGACGCGAACGGGATGATGACTCGAATTTCGTATATACGAACGACGCCGGAAGTCTGGGAACAGGCGATCAAGCGCATGATCCGGCTGAATGGCTTGTCGGCCACTCCTCAAGAGGTTCGAGACGTGGTCCGGTACCTGAGCAATAATAACGGGCTGGCGCCCGAAGAGATGGCGGCCGGTTTCTGGGAAGTGGAGCATCGGACCCAAGGCTACCAGGACGACCATGTTCCCAACCCAGTCCTGCAGCATACCTGCAACAATTGCCACAGCATCGGGCGCGTGGTCGCGCAACGCCGCACGCGGGAGGATTACGACAAGCTGCTCGCGATGCACATCGGCATGTTTCCGAGCGCCGAGAATGTATTCCGTCCGCAGAAAACCAAAGGCGCTACGGTTGAATTCGCTCCAGCGCGGCTCACCCTGACCGAGAGCGGCGGCGTTTCGCCGCAAGCCCCGCGCGCGACCGCTGCGACCGCTCCGAATGCAAAATCTCCGGGCGAACTTGCCGTGGATTATCTTACGACGAACCAACCCCTGATCACGCCCGAATGGACCGCCTGGAAGGCCGCCATGCGCAGCCCGCGCCTTGCGGGAACGTGGCTGTTATCTGCCTATCAACCGGGCCGCGGCAAGATCTACGGACAAGTCGTAATCACCGCCGGATCCGCCGATGACCTTTTTGCCACGACAACTCAGTTTACCTACGCAGGCACGGGCGCGACAGTGAAGATGACCGGGAAGAGCATCCTATATACCGGCTATAGCTGGCGCGGCCGCTCCAGCGACGGCAGCCCCACCCCGGCGCGTACCGCCACTCTCAGCAGCCTGCCCTCGGAGTTTCGGGAAGCTTTGATGGTCTCCCGCGACGGCAATCGCATGGACGGCCGCTGGTTCTGGAGCGCTTTTGGAGAACTCGGGATGGACGTTCACCTGGTGCGCGCCAATGCCGAGCCGGCCATTCTCGGAACCGATGTTTCGACATTGCGGTCGCCATCGCACGGCGAAGTGAAAATTTATGGCAGTAATCTTCCCGCGGCGCTCAAGGCGGCCGATGTCGTTTTCGGGCCGGGGATCACGGTGACCCAGGTGGTGAGCGCGACTCCTTCGCTCGCCACGGTGGAAGTGGATGTCGCGGCAAAACTGCCCGTCGGCATGCGAGACCTCTCGGTTGGGCGGGCGAGCCTTGTCAAAGCACTCGCCGTATATGACAAAGTCGCTTACATTGAGGTTGCGCCGAACGCACAAATCTCGCGCTTGGGCGGCGCGGTTTACCCAAAGGAATTTGCACAGTTTGAAGCGATCGCCTGGGCTGCCGGGCCCGACGCGAAAGAACATACGGCCGACGATATCTGCCTTGGACCGGTGACCGCAGGCTGGGGATTGGAGGAGTTCTATTCGACGCCGGAAGATGATGATATCGAGTACGTCGGCAAAGTCGATGATTCAGGCCTATTCACGCCGAATCTGGACGGCCCAAATCCCGTGCGTAAGAAACAAGCCAACAATTTCCCGGTGGATAACTATGGCGACGTATGGGTGGCTGCCACTTACAAACCGGCAGATGGGCCCGTCCTGAAGGCGAAATCGTACCTGGTGGTGACCGTGCCCGATTACACCATTTACGACCAGCCCGAGGTGGCCCAGCAATGACGGCCGTTGGGCCAATGACCGCCACCTATCGCCCGGCGGAACATCACCGCTTTACGGCGTCAGGGGTGGATTATCTCTACCTGGTTCCCAGCGCTGCGATCTTCGCGCTGGACGGGCTCTCGAAAGAAATTTTCGATCTGCTTTCCCGGGGTCCGATGGAACGCGAGGAATTGGTCGACCGGCTCGCGCGAAAGGGCCACGCCCCGGCGGAAACCGAAAGCACCGTCGATGAGATGGCGTATTACGACGTTCTGGACGACGGCGATGGCCGGTCCAAGGTGCCCGCCATGCCGGCCGGCGATTTTCCATTACAGCGCCTGGTTCTCAATGTAACGAATCAGTGCAATCTGAGTTGCGGATATTGCTACGAGTACAGCGCCGACAAAATCACGATCAACAAGGATAAGCCGAAGTACATGAGCGACCCGGTGGCGCAGGCGTCCATCGACATGCTCTTTCGGGAATCCGCCGGCCGGCCGAAGCTGCACGTGACGTTCTTCGGAGGCGAATCGCTGCTCAACTTTCCCTTGATGAGGTCGGCTGTAGCTTATGCGGACGCCAAGGCCGCTGTGGAGAACAAGCGGGTCGATTACAGTTTGACGACCAATGCCACGCTGCTGAACGAGGAGATTGTCGATTTTCTAGCGGAACATCGCGTAGGCGTCACGGTCAGCATCGATGGTGACAAGGAATTGCACGACCGCATGCGCGTCTTTCACAACGGGCATGGCAGCTATGACGTGATTGCTCCGAAGATACGGATGCTGCTGGCGCGGCATAAAACCAATTCGATTGGCGCACGGGTAACGTTAAGCAGCGGTGTTCACCACGTGCGGCGGATCTACAATCACCTGACCCAGGATCTCGGCTTCGAAGGAGTTGGGATCTCGCCCGCCACCGCCAACCCGGACCGTCTGTATCACATCGGCGGCGAGAAGATGGAAAGCGTTCTCGATCAGTTCGCGGAACTCGCCTGGGAATATCGCGATTACGCGATCAGCGGCGGGCAGCACTATTTCACCAACGTCAGCGACACGCTCAAGGAGCTTCACACGGGCGTGAGCAAAGCGTATACCTGCGGCGCGGGGCTGGGAATGCTCGCCGTCGGCACCTCGGGCGATATAGGGGCGTGCCACCGGTTTGTCGATGCGCCCGTGGCGCAAATGGGCAACGTGGTGCACGATGGCGTCAATCAGGCAGCCAGGCGGGATTTTCTCGAACAGCACCACATCGGCGCGCGCCCGGATTGCCACACGTGCTGGGTCAGACCCGTGTGTGCCGGCGGCTGTTATCACGAGGCGTTCATCAATCACGGGAACACGGCTGCGTCGCTGCTCAAGACCTGCGACCACATTCGAGGCTGGATCGATGTGTGCCTGCGTATTTATGCAGAGATCGGCACCGCCAATCCAAGGTTTCTGGATCGTTTCAACGACTAATTTTCGGGCATGAAGAGTAAGAAAGGATGACGATGAAATCGCTGCAACCGTTTAATCAGAAGGCCCGCAAGATGGAACAGGCCCGCATCGCTGAAAGTGGCGATGTGCAGGCGCTGCAGGACAACAAATCCGGGCGTGTGTACTATCCTCTTGGCTGCACGCTCTCCTTTAATCCTGGCTGGGAAGTGGACGTCTCCGGCGGCACCGCGGGACTTTGCCAGCCCGTCGAACGCGATTTGTTCGATTGCTACCTGGGATGCGCCTGGCCGGCCCAGGTTCCGGACCACGTCACGAATAATCCGACCTGGACGGACAAGTGCAGTTCCGCCGTCAATGACTGGCGCAATATCGATGTCGTCTATCCATGAGGAGACCGGTATGAACTCAGAGATGAAGAACTGCTTCCGGGCCTTGGCCCTGGTTGTCGCTGTTGCCGTTGGGGCTCAAGCCCAGATGCCCACCAGCCTGAAGGGCTTGATGTATGTGGGAACCCTCGATAAGAAGCTGCTGGTGATCAGCGAAGAAGACGGAGATATCGCCGGCGAGATCCAACTCGACGGCATTCCCCGCGTGACCGTCCTTTCGGCGGATAAAACGAAGCTGCACATCATCACGACCTCGATGCAGCTCGATACGGTGGATTTGGCCGGACGCAAGATGATCAGCAGCTTTCCGCTGTCGGACGGGAAGAGCATTCCGCGTATGCTGCGAGGCGCCGGGGGTCGCAATTTTTCGGGAATCGCGGTCGATCCGGGGGGACGGTATCTTTATACAACACTGAAGGTCTCGGTTAAGGAGATCGATCAGTATCGAAACGATCCACCGGTCTTCGTGAAGATCGATTTACAGGATCAAAAGATCGTTCAGACGATACCCTTTCCCAAGGACTACGATCAGGGATTCGGCTTCGCCGCCACATATAAGATCTCTCCGGACGGCAAACTGCTCTACGTTTTCGATGACGACATCGCGGTTCTTGACTTGAGTGACCTTCACCAGGTGGAGCGCATTGAGTTATCGAAGCCCGAGTATCCAGGCGCATCTCCGTACCGGCTGGCGGCGAGCGATGACCCCAACGATGCTCCGGGGACGGTGACTAATGTGTTTACCTCGGTGGATTCGATGGTTCACAAGGAAACCCTTGGAATCGCCACGCTGAATCTGGCTACCAGAAAGGTCGATTACACGCCGATCGGCCCGGCGTTTCCGATGATCGGTTTCGTCCTTTCGCCCGACCGGAAACTTGGCTACTCGCTGATGGCCTACGGAGTCAGCGCCAATCGTTCCGTCGAGTGGTGGGTTTGGGACATCGCGAGCCGGAAAGTCATCAAGAAGCAGCCGATCCCGCCACGGCACACGTTTCGCATCGGCATGAGCAGCACGGGTTCCAAACTCTATATCTATGGCGCCGGATCCTCCATCGAGTTCTACGACGCCAAAACGCTGCAATCGACGAAAATGCTTTATCTGAACAAGGACACCACCACGAACCTGGTCACTCTGGCCGGTCTGTAGGCCATAATGGAGGCCCAAGGTGTGGCCCACTGGCGCGCCTGGCGCAGGCTGTGGGTTTTTCTAAAGCCATACACCGGGCGGCTGGTGCTGATCATTGCGATTAGCCTGGCCGCCACGGGCTTGAACCTCGTCCAGCCGTTCATCTCCAAACTTCTGATCGACGGCGCTCTGCTGAAGCGGGACATGCATGCCCTGGTGCGCGTGGCGGCCCTGATGTTTTCGGCCACCGTGCTCGGTTTCGTATTCAATATTCTTTCAAGCTATCGTTACGCCAAAGTTTCGGCCGCGATGTTGTTCGACATGCGGCTGGCGCTTTTCCGGCATCTGCAGACTCTTTCACCGCGGTTTTACGCGAAGTTCCGGCTGGGCGACCTGATGTCGCGGCTGAACAACGACGTGGGTGAAGTGCAGCGGGTTTCGGCCGATACTCTGCTCTCAGTGCTATCGAATGCCGTCTTCCTGGTGGGCAGCATCGCGATGATGTTGTGGTTGAACTGGCGTCTGTTTCTGGTCAGTGTTTTGTTCATCCCCGCTGGTGCCTACACGTTTTTCCGCTGCCAGCGTCGCGTCACGGCTCTAACCCGAACACTGCGGGAACGTAGCGCCGATCTCGGCAGTCTGTTTGTCGAAACGATTCTGGGGATGCGCGTGATCGTTTCACTTCGCGCGGACGACCATGAGGCGTGGCGCTTTCGCGAGCGCAACGACGCATTTGTCCGCACCATGCTCGGAGTGCAGGCCGCATCATTCATGACGGGAGCCTTGCCGGGAACAATCTTGACCGCCTCCACCGCGGCTGTGTTTCTTTACGGGGGGTGGCTCATTTTCCATGACGCCATGTCGATCGGGACGATGGTCGCCTTCATGGCCTATCACATGCGTCTGCTGTCGCCGGTGCAGAACCTGATGGGAATGACCTCGGGACTGGCGAGTGCTCGCGTTTCGCTCGGCCGCATTTTCGAATTGTTCGACACGCCCGCGGAAGTCCGCGAAGCGCCGGCCGCCGTCTCAATCGATGCCGTAGAGGGATGTTTCCGGCTTGAGAATGTTTCGATGCGATATGACCGGAATGCAGTGCTGGAAAATGTCTCGATCGAGATCCCGGCGGGAGCGGTTTGCGCCATCCTGGGTCCAAGCGGAGCCGGGAAGTCTACACTCGCCGATCTTCTCGTTCGATACCTCGATCCGAGCAGCGGCCGCATTTTGCTCGACGGCCATGACCTGCGCGACCTCTCGCTCGACGCGCTCCGCCGGTCGGTTATGCTGGTGGACCAGACGCCCTACTTGTTCAACGTCACTATTCGCGAGAACATCGGCTACGCGCTGCCCTCGGCAACGACCGCAGAGATTCAATGGGCGGGCCGAGCGGCGGGACTCGACGAGCTGATCCAACGTCTTCCCGAAGGCTATGAAACGAAAACGGGGGAACGCGGGCTGGCTCTTTCGGTGGGAGAGCGGCAGCGAATCGCCTTTGCGCGTGCCCTGCTGCGCCGACCACGAGTCTTGATCCTCGATGAACCGACTTCGGCCCTGGACACCGAGACCGAAAGGCTGGTGGCCACCAATCTGCGCGCCGCGCTGCCGGCATCAACTCTCATCGTAATTACACACCGTCCGGCCCTGCCGGCCATTGCCGATTGCGTAATTGAGATTGAGTCCGGGCGAGCGAAAATGGTCCATCATGTCCATGCCGCGCTCCACAACTGAGCAGCCATACACACTTCCGTTTGCCGGAGCGGCCGGCAAAGGCCTAACCGTCGCGGTAATTGATAGCGGCGTCAATCCGCGTCATCCCCATATCTGCGGCATTGGCGGGGGGGTGTCCATCATCAGCCCCGATCAGGTCGAGGAAGGCGCTTACCTTGATCTGGCCGGACACGGCACAGCCGTGACGGCGGCGATCCAAGAGAAGGCCCCCGAATCCGTCTACTTCGCTGTAAAGCTCTTTCAGAGTTCTTTAAGAGCCACCACTCCAGCTTTGCTTGCGGCCATCGAATGGTCGCTCGCCAAGGGCGTGGATGTCATCAATCTGAGCCTGGGTACGCTCAATTTCGAGTACGAAAGCCGCTTCCGGGGACTGATTGAGCGCGCCGCAGCGCAGGGAACCATTCTCGTTTCGGCGCGGGAAGCCGGGGGGCGGGCTAGTCTGCCAGGCAGTCTTTCCGGAGTGATCGGAGTAAACCTCGATTGGGAGTGCCCTCGTAGCAGGTACCGCTGCGCCGAAGAAAGAGGCCAGAGAGTCTACTATGCGTCGGGCTACCCACGCTCGTTACCGGGAGTGCCGCGCGACCGCAACCTGCAAGGCATCAGTTTTGCAGTCGCTAACATGACGGGCTTCGTTTTACGGGCCCGCAGTCTGTGCTCCGCTCATGATCTTCCCGAACTGCTCCTGAGCGAGGCCCTTACGGCTTGAGAGGAGGAACCGTAATGTAAACGGCCAGAATCAGATCGTTTGCCTTGCTCGGCACGTTTCCGGAGCGGTAAGAAGGAGAACTCGCCAGGTAGGGAAATTCCTTCGGAAATGCGCGAATCCCACCGTAGATATAGCCGATCAGCGTGCGCTTTCCTCTGAGTGGGGCGAGGTCGTAAACTCCGGCGTCTTCGCGGATTCTCTTCAGGCCCGGAGCCGGCATGAAGGCGGCGTTGGCGCCGACATAACCGCCTAATTTCGATTCCTGGACGAACTCGGCGCTCTCCTGGCCTCGGCGGACAAGCGTGGAGATCTGATCGATCCAGGGCAAGCCGTCGAAGTACACGGGATTCGCCTTGTCGCCTATCAGCGGCGCCTGTATGAATTCATGCTTCCGATCTTCCCAAGTCCATCGGCTGATTCCTCCGAAGAACGTGCTGTACATGGTTTTGGAGTCCGGATCGAACATTTGGATCATGGCACAGGCGTATGCGCTCATCTTCTGTTCGAAGGCGTCTTCCCGCGGCGGGGTTTTGGCGGCCCAATAGATCGGCCGCGCGAAATTCAGCTGGTCGCGAGTGAAGACGCCACCGAAAAAGGCGGCGCCCAAAGAATGTCCATCGGGAAGAATGATGAAACCGCCGTTCCCATCACGCCGCGCGAACTCCGGATTCGGGTATCGCTCCACAAGGGATACAGAAAGGCGCCCGGCGGTCGTGCGTGCGATGTTCAGCTTGCGAATTTCTCCCAGGTATTGCTGCGCCGCGGTTGCAGTGGGCTGTTCGTTGCCGGCTTCGAAATCGCGGTAGCTGCCCGTGAAGACGTGCCCGCCGGCGAGATAAAACATCCCATCATCCAGCTTGAGCAGTTCGCCGCCGGCGGACTGAACCAATGGACTCTGAGTCCACACGATCGTCTTGGAAAAGGTGTCCTGGCCTTGGATCACGCCCATTACAAGGGACGGCAGATCGACAGCGGAAAGGATCGGGTAAGTCACCCATTTCCCGGCCGAGTTCATGCCGTAGCCACCCGCCAGATACAAGGTGGTCTTGTCCTGAAAGAACAGTGGATTGCTCGAGAGCCACTGATCTTTGACTGCCTTCAAAGTGGCGGGAAGTTGGGCGATGGGAAAGCTATAGGTGTGGGCGGAGCCGTGTGCGCCGGAGTCGATAACCCAGATCCGATCATTGCTTGCCGCGCGTAGAAAATCCGCCTCCGCGGCACCCACGCCGTGATATCCGCTGGTTCTGCCGGCAAGCAATATCCATTTGCCATCCCACTCAGCCCAGGCAAAAGATTGCAGCCGGGGTGCGCCTGGGAAACGCGCGGCCACATTCTCGGCCGCCTCGAAGACAAACGGGAGGTCTGGCGGGAGACCAGCAGATGTTTCGGCGGCGAGGACCTGGACAGCCGCCACTATCAGGATTGGAGAGACAAATCGTTTCAATAGGGTCATCATCAGTCAGGTTTCTTCGGGGATGCGTACGCGATCAGTGACTGGGATGGCCCGGCGCCATGGCGGGGCGCGCCGCGAATGCACTCTCATTCTCGCCTTTTCCAGGAGAAAATGCCAATAAATTCTATACGTCAGTGCGGATTTTTACGGTGAGTGCTGCACGTCGGACAGAATAGAAAGTTGTTATCGGGGCTATAGAATAGTCCAGCTTGCATGGTCGACGTCCCCATGCTAGCTTCAAGCATCGCCACCTGCGGTTCGCTCTGAAGCGTGACCGAACCGTGAATCAAGGCGCTCGTTACGCCTCCTGTCCCCTGCTCCGGACAGCCCCCAAGTTGAAAACTTGCATCAGGGCATTCCAAGCAAATTCGTGTCAGGAGACCATAACGTGAAACGATTCGTGTATACCCTGTTTGCCGCCGCAATACTGCTGTCTATCGTGTGTACTGGATTAACCTTCGGGCAATCCACTTTTGGGTCGTTTGTGGGAACGGTGCATGATCCGTCGGGCGGCGTCGTGGCAGACTGCCTCATCACTCTGACGAACGTCGGGACGTCAGCGCGGCGATCCGCAGTGACTGACAAAGATGGGAATTATGTGCTGGTCAATATCGACCCGGGGAAGTATCAACTTGTTATGCAGGCGCCCGGATTCCAGCCGTTCACGCTGGCGAATCTAGAGTTGACGGCGCGCCAGACGCTGCGTGCGGATGGCTCCCTGGTTCTCGCGGGGCAAGCTCAGACAGTAGACGTCACCTCGGCCGCCGAAGCGCCGATCACGACCGAAGTATCCAACATCGCAGAGACCAAGACCGGCCGTGAGTTGGTGGAGTTGCCGGTTGCTATTGGTTCGCGCGCGCTCGGATCCACCAGTGCCATATCGACCTTGACCACCCAGGCAGGCGTACAAACGGATAGTTCGGGGAACCTCTCTGTCGCTGGGACTAAACCCAGCCAGCTTTCCGTCACGATTGACGGAATCAGCACGATGAGCGTAAGAAGTGAAGCACCCATCGCGGAGCTCTTTCCTTCCTTCGGAACCATCCAGGAAATCCGTGTCAGCGAAATCAATAATGCCGCGGAATTCGGTGGGGTCAGCGACATCACGACAATTTCGAAAAGCGGAACGAACCAGGTGCATGGGGGCGCCTATGAAAACCTGCAAAACACGGCGATGAATGCGCGTAACCCATTCAGCGCAACGGTTACTCGAGTTCAGATGAACAATTTCGGTGGATATCTCGGCGGGCCAGTCGCAATACCGCACGTTTACAACGGCAAGGACAAAACCTTCTTCTTCATGAGTTATGAAGGGCTTCGGCTGCCGCGGCAACAGTTCATCAATCAAAGTGTCCCATCGTTGGCCCTGCGCAGCGGCGATCTTTCGGTTTATGGCCTCGGACAGATACCGGTGAGCCAGATTTCACCCGTTGCCCAAGCGGCGCTCAAGTACCTGTTCCCGCTGCCGAACACCGGGCCGGCGAATGCGATTGCCAACAATTATTCGGTCAATTTCCCCACGCCAATCTCCAGCAACCAGTCGGATCTTCGGCTTGACCAGGTGATCAGCTCCAGACAGACCTTCTTCGTACGAGGCACCTACAAACTGAAGGACATTACGAACCCGCCCCTTTCGACGGGAACCATCATGGCCGGGGGCCTGCAACAGCCGGAAATGGACTATGCCTTCACGGCAGCACACAACTTCGTGATCTCTTCGACGGTGGTGAACGAACTGCGTCTGGGTGTGACGGCCACCCGTATCATCACCAGCGATGGCGCCAACGCCCGGCTGTTGGCATCCGAGATCGGGGTGGCATTACCAGATGCCCCGCCCGGCAACTCAACTCCAACATTCACGATCACCGGTTTTCAAGCTACTAACTCTACGGCCTCGTCGGTCGCTCGATCACAAACTAAACAACTGATCGACAATCTGACGTGGACCAAGAGCTCGCACACCTTTAAGTTTGGCGGCGACGCGCGCCGGCTTTCCGCTTATTTCAGCAATGTATTTGCCGCCAACCGGATGGGGCAGTACACGTTCAACGGGTCGGTATCGAAGCTGAATCCCTTTCAGGCGTTCCTACTTGGAATCCCGGACCGGACGGGAGTCGGCATCGTAGATGCCCCGGATTCCAATGGCAGCGCCATCCACTACGCGCTCTTCGCACAAGACGACTGGAAAGTCACTCCGCAGTTGACGATCAACTACGGCCTGCGTTGGGAATATCATCCGCCTTTTACCGACGCCTGGAAGAACATCGCCGTGCTCGTTCCCGATGCCAACAACGTCATCAACGGTGTAGCGGTGCACGGGGCTGTGGCAGTGGCCGACCAGGCGCCTGTGAATTCACAGTTCGCCGGATCCATTGCGCCGACTCCAATCCTTACGGCCAGCCAGGCGGGACTGCCAAACCAACTTCATTATGCGGATAAGACCAGCTTTGCTCCCCGCATCGGGTTCGCATGGCGTCCGTTCAAAGACGGAAAAACCGTGGTTCGCGGAGGCTACGGCCGTTTCATTGAAGCCATGCTCGGGACGCTCACGAGCGCCGGGTGGGCGGTGCAATCGAGCTATGTCGGCAGTTTCACCAATACCATCGTCAATGGCACGCCGAGCCTGACCTTGGCCAGCCCGTTCCCTGCCAACCTTGCGCAGCCCGGAACGCAAAGCTTCCAGCTCTCGGCGGATATCAAATATCGCGACCCGTATGTCGATCAATGGAATCTGACTATCGAGCGCGATCTCGGTTTTGGCACTGGTGTCCGTGTATCGTATGACGGAAACCATGGTTCGAATCTAGGATACACGCAGAACCTGGCTCAAGTAGCGCCGAACACGATTGGGTTCGCCAAAGCTGCCGCGAGCTCGCCGTATCCACTCTGGGCGTATATTGCGCAGGAGAGCACGGGAGCCCGCAGCAACTACGATGCGTTGACAGTTTCGGCCAATAAGCATATTTCGCGTGGGCTTCAGTTCTCGGCCAGCTACACATACGCGAAAAATCTCTCGAATGGCCAAGGCTATAATCCGACGGCATTCGCCACCCAGGCCGGCGGCACAGTCAGCGACATCTACGACATCAATCTTGACTACGGAAACGTTTCGTTTACCCATCGAAACCGGTTTCTCTCGACGTTTCTCTACGAGCTCCCGTTCGGGCGCACAGGCATGTTCCTGAAAAGCTCGAAAGTCGCCGATGCGATTGCCGGCGGATGGCAACTCTCGGGTGTCATGCTGTTCCAGACCGGGCCCTTCCTGACCGTCGTCGCTCCCGGAGCCGATCCGGCTGGCAATAACTCGGTCAATACCTCGGGCAACGGCCGCGCCGATATCGTTCCCGGCGTACCGCTGTATCCGGACCACCAGAGCCTGTCGGCCTGGATCAATCCAGCCGCGTTCGTGAAGCCAGCCAATAACATTGGCCGCATCGGCGATTCGCCAGTCGGCGCAGTAGTCGGACCCGGAACGCAGGCCGTTTCCTTGTCGCTGCTCAAAGGAGTCCAGATCCGGGAAGGAATGCGGATCCAGATTGGGGCGGCGGCTTCCAACGTCTTCAATCATCCGAACTATGCGGCGCCATCAAACCTGGGCATAGGGACGGCCGGGTTCGCGAGTATCAACAACGTGCAGACGCAGGAAGCGGGCGGCCCCCGTTCGATTCAGGCGACGGCCCGGTTGAGCTTCTGAGGAATGATCGTGACCAAAACTCATTTTACGTTGATCGTCGTGGCTTCCTGTCTCCTTTCCGTAGCCTCGGCGCAAACAGGCAGGGGCAGAGGCGGGGCGGCCCCGGAAGAACCACCGGAGGAGGGGATCCCGGTTACGGATCCCCTGGTGATCTCACGTTGCGGCACTTGCCACACGAAAGACGACAAGGGAAATCTCTCCCGGATCTCTTGGGAGCGGACGACGCCCGAAGGTTGGGAAGAAGCCATAAAGCGGATGGTTCGGCTCAACGGTCTGGCTATCACACCGCAAGAGGCCCGCTCCATTGTGAAATACCTCGCCAGTTCTCACGGCCTTGCGCCGGAGGAAGCCAAGCCGGTGATGTACGTCCCCGAGCATCGGCTCGTGGATGAGACCAACATTCCGAACGACACGGTTCGCGACGCCTGCGGCAACTGCCATGCATTCGGCCGCCCGCTTTCGTGGCGTCGAACCAAGGCCGACTGGCAGTTGCTCGCGAACATGCACACCTACCTGTACTCGCAAGCGGATAACATCTTCCGCCGAGGGTCGGGGGCGTTTGGCGAACGAAGACCCCGCGCCGGCGGCGAAAGTGCCGCCGCGACTGGGAACCGGCCGGAAGCGCAACCCGAGCCCCTCGACGCCGCGATGGACTTTCTCGCAAAGAATGCGCCGCTACACACACCGGAATGGGCCGCCTGGCAAGCGCGGATGCGTCCTCCGAAACTGGCCGGACGCTGGCTTGTCACCGCGAGCCTGCCCGGCCACGGACGTTACTTCGGCGAAATGGTAATCGATCCGGGCGCTGCGGAGGATGAATTTACCACCCACATCAAGTTGAAATCGGCCAAGGATGGTTCGGTGCTCATTCGATCCGGCGGCGGATTGGTGTATGCCGGTTATTCCTGGCGAGGCCGGTCCACCGCTTCAACCAAACCCGGAACCGCTCCCGACGATCTGTCACATGAAATGCGCGAAGCGTTGTGGTTCAACCCGAACCAGAACGAGGCGCAAGGCCGCTGGTTCTGGGGCGAATACCAGGAGTTCGGTTTCAATGTGAAATTGATCCGCGCGTCTGCCGATCCTACAGTGCTTGGCACGGAGACCACTTCCTTGAAGAGCGGCTCGACCGGTGTGAAGGTTCGGATTATCGGCGATAACTTCCCCGCCAGTGTAACGCCGGCTGACCTGGATTTCGGCGCGGGTGTCACAGTTGCTCGCGTGGTTTCCAGCACCGCGACTGACATCGTCGCCGAAGTGAATGTGGCGGCTACAGCAGTCTCGGGCAAACGCGATGTGGCCTTCCGGCGGTGGGTCCTTGAAAACGGGATCGCCGTTTACGACCGCGTCGACTACATCAAAGTCACGCCCGAAGCAGCGCTATCGCATTTGGGAAGCGAAAGGCATCCGAAAGGGTACCAGCAGTTTGAAGCGATCGGATATAACCGCGGCGCAGACGGTAAGCTTCACACCGCGGACGATGTGGAGCTCGGGACAATCGACGTCGTTTGGTCTATCGAGGAGTTTCAATCCGTCTATGGGGACGATGACAAGGGATTCGTCGGCCAGTTGAGCCCCTCGGCGCTGTTCACCCCTGCCTCTGATGGCCCCAATCCCGAGCGCAAGTTCAGCCGCAATAACTACGGGAACGTGTGGGTGGTCGCGACCGCGAAAACTGAAAAGGAGAAGGATGGCCGGCCCATGGCGGGCAAAGCCTATCTCGTCGTGACCGTTCCAACATACATCCGATGGGATCAACCGGAGGTGGAAAGGTGACCCCTGCTGTTGCGAACCCCGTCTGCCGTCTCGGAGAGTTCCACGAGTTCGAAGGCGCTGGCCGGCATTTCCTCTATCTTGCGCCGGCCGGAGCCATTTTCGAAGCTGATGGCGAAGTGAAGTCCGTAATCGATCGCCTGCGTGCGGGACCGATGGATCGCGGAATGCTGGCCGATCAGATAGGATCACCGGATGCCGGCGCGCTGATCGCCGAACTGGAGTCTGCACACGTTATCGTTGGCAGCGATACCGCTCCTGCACTGGTGGAAAATCCGCCTGCCGATTTTCCCCTTCAGTCTCTCGTCCTGAATTTAACCAACCAGTGCAATCTCTCATGCCAGTATTGCTACGAATTCGGCGAGGACAAAGTCGCCACGCCCGACGGCAAGCCGAAGTTCATGGATTTCGAGACCGCCAAGGCATCGGTCGACTTTCTGCTGAGCCAGTCGTCCGGAAGGCGCGCCGTTCACATCACATTCTTCGGGGGCGAGACGCTGATGAATTTCCCGCTCCTGCAGAGGGTGGTCGCCTACGCCGTTGAGCAAGCCGCGTTTCAGGGCAAGGCCATCGATTTCAGCCTGACCACAAACGCGACTCTCCTGACGCCGGCGATCATTCGTTTTCTCTCGGAAAACCGGATTGGCGTGACGGTCAGCATGGATGGGCCGCCGGAGTTGCATGACAAGCTTCGAGTGTTTGCCAACGGCCGGGGCAGCTACGACATCATCGCGCCGCGGGTTCGCGCTTTGATCGACAATCACCGGACGCGTCCGATCGCCGCGCGCGTCACCTTAACTGCGGGCGTAACCGATGTCTTGCGAATCTATCGCCACTTGAAACAGGATCTCGGCTTTCACGAAGTCGGATTCGCGCCAGTCACGACGTCATCCAACCGCCTGTACTCGATTCAGGATTGCGGCATGGACCGTGTCTTCGAACAGTTTCAGGCCCTTGCGGACGAGTGGCTGGCCTTCGCCCTTCGCGGCGAAATGCATGGGTTTTCGAACGTGAGCGACACCATCGCCGAACTGTATCAGGGTGTTAACAAATCGCATCCCTGCGGAGCGGGCTTGGGATTGATGGGCGTTGGGCCGTCCGGAGACATCGCTCCGTGCCATCGGTTCGTGGATTCCGATGCGCACTCTCTCGGGCACATTTCCAAGGGCATCGATCGGGACAAGCAAAGCGACTTTCTGAATCGCGGGCATATCGGCGCCAAGTACGAATGCCAGACATGCTGGGCGCGGCCGCTCTGCGCCGGAGGATGCCACCATGAAGCCTTTGTGCGGTACGGCGACACCGGCCACCCGAACCTGCATTACTGCGACTGGATCCGCGGTTGGACCGATACCTGTCTGCGTATCTACGGCACCATCAATGCACTCAACCCCGAATTTCTAGACAAATTTGCTGAAAGGAAAGCGCTATGAAGCACCTGCGAGCAGTGAACAGAAAGGCGCGACGGATCGAACAGTCAGCCGTTTCGAAAGAGTCGCCGGCCGAGGCCGATCAGGATGTGGTTGCGTTGCAAGAGCAGGCGCCGGCGCGTCCGCATATCCCGATGGGGTGCTCCCTTTCCTTTTCGCCGGGGTGGGAAGTGGATTCCGCCGGCGGGACCGCGGGGCTGTGCCAGCCGGTCGAGCGCGATATTTACGATTGCTATAACTCCTGCTTCTGGCCGGCCCAGGTTCCCGATCATGTGAATAACTTTCCCGACTGGGCGAGTAAGTGCGCCGTGGCCACCAAGGACTGGCGGAACCTCGACCTGGTGTTTCCATAGAAGGAGCCGCGCTCATTCAATCACCAGAGGACACTATGAAATCACTCCCCGGCCTTCTACTCCTTTCGGCCGCATACGCGCACGCAGCCACCCTTTTCATGGGAACCTACCAGGATTCCATCATCACCTTCGACGAAGCCAAAGGCCAGCTTGCGGATAAGATCACGCTCACTGGCCTGCCGAGTAGTCTGCGACTCTCGGAAGACAAGAAAACTCTCTACGTCACAACCGCCGATCATAGCGGCATCGCTGTAATCGATGTCGCGACGCGCAAAGTGACCAACCACTTCGAGCTGAATACGCCCACCAAGCGGATCCGCTTCGGCGCGGGCGGAGTTCCCGATCCGCAAGGCAAGCTGCTTTATACCATTAGCACCGAGATGAACAAGCTCGCGGATCACTATGAGATCGGCAAGCCCAAATACACCGTGATCGATCTCGCCGCCCAGAAGATTGCCAAAACCGTTGACATTGCCAAGGAGGACGAGAACGCGATTGGCGCGGGACGCGGCCGCGCGAGCCTCGAGATTTCGCCCGATGGCAAATACCTCTATCACTTCGGCGAGAAGGTACTCATCCTGAATACGGACGACTTCAAGGTAGTGGACCGGATGGACCTCTCGAAACCCGACCTGCCCGGCATGGAGAACGTCGGATTCGGCGGCCAGCTCGATAGCATCAGCGAGTCCGGCATGCACGTTTCGTTGTTTAATTCGTCCGATCCAATTGTGCACAATCGCGTGTTTGGAGTGGGACGATTCGACCTGAATACGCGTCAAATGACTTTCGACCCGATCGGCCCCGCGCCTTCCGCCATGACGGGTCTGCAGGTGGCGCCGGACAAAAGCCACGCATACACAGTAGTGACCAATGGCACGCTCGGCAACAAGCGCTGCGAATTCTGGCAATTCGATCTTAAGACCGATCGTATCGTAAACACTCGCGAGTTTCCCTGCCGCAGCCGGTTCAGCTTCGGAATGTCCGGCGACGGAAAGAAACTATACATCTATGGCGCCGGCTTTGAGATCGAATCCTACGACGCCGCAACACTCCAATATGAGCGCACGTGGGATCTGAATTACGACGTAACCGGCGGAGGCCTGATTGTCGTCCCGTAAGGTTCTGCTTACGCAAGCCGTCGTGGGGAGGCCACTCCTGGCCGCAGCCGGCTTTTGGGCGCCGCGTGGGCCGGCTACATTTTCCATTGCGCTGGCCCTCGTCACCATTTTCAGTCTGGTCTCCCCGGCGCAGCCGCCGGCCGATCCAGCCGCCGCCGCTAGAAAGGCTCTCGATCTCCTGATCGCGGAAAAATACACGGAATTACGAACTCTGCTTACCGTCCAAGGCCGGGAGCGCCTCACTGAAGAGGCCCTCCGCAACCAGGTTGGCGGCCGCATCCGGACGTTAGGCGAGCTGAACAGCATCGGCGAGCCCGTAACGGGGAAGGACGGTCCTGACACCCTGGTTAGTTTCCCGCTCCGGTTTGCAGCGATGAACGTGAATATTCAATTCACGCTCAACAGGTCTCTGCAAGTCGCCAGCCTGGCGTTTCGACCCGCCGATGCCCCCCTGCCGAAGTTGTGGCAGAGGCCTCCGTACAGCCATCCGGAGAGCTTCACGGAGCGCGAACTGTCAGTCGGAAGCGATTCGTGGCAGCTAGGCGCCACCCTGACGCTTCCCACGGGCAAAGGCCCGTTTCCGGCCGTGGTGCTCGTTCACGGCCCTGGCCCGAACGATCGCGATGAATCGATCTACTCGAACCGTGTCTTTCGCGATCTCGGGGAAGGATTGGCCTCACGCGGCATCGCTGTGCTGCGCTATGACAAACGCACATTCGCCTACGCGGATAAGATGGGCGATCTGGAATTCACGATCGAGCAAGAAACGGTGGAAGACGCAACTCGCGCCGTGGCACTCCTGCGAACCCGTCCCGAAATCGCGTCCAATCGCATCTATGTTCTGGGCCACAGTCTCGGCGGCTATGCGTTGCCGCGAATTGCCGCTCACGATCGGAAACTGGCAGGCTTGGTCTTTCTTGCGGCGAATGCCCGTCCGATCGAGGATGTGGCGTTGGACCAAAATGATTACGTTGCGCATCTCAACGGCGATCCGACGCCCCAAGTGCTGCAACGGCTCGAGGCTCTCAAAGCCGAAGTCGCACGCGTGAAGAGTCTACACCCGGGCCAGCAGGCGCCGCAGGTCTTGATGGGACTTCCGGGGGCGTATCTGCTCGATCTGAGAGGTTACGACGCGGCGGCCCAAGCCAAACAGCTCGGGATTCCGATGCTGTTTCTGCAGGGAGGCCGCGATTTCCAGGTAACCGGCAAGGATTTCGAAATCTGGAAAACCGCCTTGAGCGCGCGGGACGACGCCACGTTCAAGCAATACCCGAGTTTGAACCATCTCTTCATGGCCGGCGACGGCCCGTCGAGTCCCGCCGAATACTTGAAGGCGGCCAATGTCGATCCCGCTGTCGTTTCCGACATTGCGAACTGGGTCAGTCAGGCGCAAGCGTCTTCGAAATGATCAACCGACGCGATTTCCTCGCCGCCGCTGCCGCGGCATGGCCCTCCGCCGCGGGCTTGCACGCGGCAACATCGGGATCTGCCGATATCACGCTCACGATCGCCGAAACCAATGCTGAAATCGGTTACGGACACGTCGTGAGGACCCTCGCTTATAACGGGCAAATCCCGGGTCCGCTCCTCCGTATGACGGAAGGCGCTACCGTCACGGTTGACGTCTTCAACGAATCCCGCGCGCCGGAGATGGTCCACTGGCACGGTTTTCGCATTCCACCCGAGGTCGATGGCGCGCATGAAGAAGGCACTCCGCACGTGCAGCCGAAAGACCGCAGGCGCTACTCGTTCGTGGCGCAACCCGCGGGCACGCGCTGGTACCACACGCATGCCATGGCGGGGCACGACACGCACATCGGATTGTACTCGGGCGAGTTCGGGATGGCGATCGTCGAGCCGCGCCAGAATCCCGGGCGCTATGATGCCGACGTCCCGATTGTGATGCACGAATGGGGCCCGTCGTTCCGGTCCGAGATAGAAGGCGATGTGGATTACCGCTGGTTCACGGTCAACGGAAAAATGCTGGGTTACGGCGACCCGATTCGCGTGAAAAACGGCCAGCGTGTCTTGTTTCGATTGCTGAACGCCAGTGCCACGATGGGACATCGGTTGGCTTTGCCAGGGCACTCGTTTTTTGTGGTGGCTCTCGACGGCAACTCCGTTCCGAAGCCGAAACTTGTTCCGGTTGTCGATCTCGCGCCGGGCGAGCGCGTGGACGCGATTGTTGAAATGAAGAGCCCGGGCGTTTGGGTCCTTGGCGAACTCGACGATGCCCAGCGAGCCGCCGGCGCCGGTATCGCTGTGCAATACGCCGGCGCACAAGGCCGGCCGCGCTGGAGCCCACCTCCGCAATTCGTATGGGATCTCAACGCCTTCGGCGAACAACGTGGCTCAACTCCGGCCGAAGCGAATATCCCGCTAGTGATTGAACCCGGCACGAATGGGTATCTTTGGGCGATCAACGGAAAATCATGGCCGCATGCGGACGAGATTCGTCTGGCGGCTGGCGCACGGAATCGACTGGCGTTCGAGAACCGCGCTGGCATGGGACATCCGGTTCATCTGCACCGCCACAGTTTTGAACTCGCGTCGGGCGTCCGAAAAGACGTGCTCATGGTTCCGGCCCATACCCGATTCGAGGCCGACGTCATCGCCGACACTCCGGGTCCGGCCCTCTTTCATTGCCATCAGCAACTCCACATGGACTTTGGGTTTATGACGTTGATGCGTTATTAACGCGGCAGGCATCCGCTGCGGTGTGAGTGGGCAGTCAGGGGGACCTGAGATGCTGACGATTCCGTCTTTGCCGCCAGAGCGCAGAATTTCGCCAGCAGTGGCTGTCACTGGCAAAAAGCAGGCCTTCCCTACTTTACATAACCCTTCTCGCGGTAATAGCGAACAGCACCCGGAGCCATTGGAATGACTTTGCTGCTGGCGACCATTCTGGTGTCGTAGTACCAGGGATCGCCATAGATACGGAACAGTTCCTGATGTTCGTCGAGAGCCTTCGCGACCGTATAGGTAAAGTTATCTGGCGCATCGTCGCGTACGTAGATGACATGCGTAGAGCGCATCACCGTCGGAATCGGACGCTCCAGGCCGCGCAGAAGAGCGATCGGCGCGGTGGCCCGCACATATCCTCGCTTTCCGGCCAGTTTCGCCAGCAAAGGTTCCGGCAGATCGAAAAAAACCAGATCGTTGAGCTGACTGGCTTCGTACCACATGCGCTGTTCCGGGGTGTCGACCAGAAGGCCACCCCCGAGGAAAACATCGGCTGCGGCGCGCTCCTCGCGATTCTGGGTGCGAACGAAACCGCCTCCTTTCGCCTTCAGTCGTTCTTCTGTGATTCCGTAATAAGCAAGAACGGATTCTACGACGCTGTCGCGATTCGTAGTCGCAATCCAAGTTGGCTGGATACGGTCTTTGATCTGTGAAAGATCGGTGATGCCGGACTTCCGGCTCGCAGCAGCCAGCAAGAAGTTCGGTTGCTGGATGAGAGCAACAATTCGGTAGTTTCGCCGCTGCTTATGATCGTTCGCGTAAGCCCCCTCGCCATTCCAGGCGTCCAGGAGGTTGATTTCGCTCGTGGCGCTGATGTCTGGCACCGCGTTCGGCGGCGGTTCGACGTATGCGCCTGTCGGATACCCGGAGGCGCCGGGCGGCACGACCGGCCTGGTTTTGTCGGCCATCTCTCGCGGTCCATAATTCGACCAACAAACCCAACAGATCTGAACATCATAACCGTATGATCTTAGTGCGGCCTGCGTGATAGCAGCCAAGACACCCCACGGGCAGGCCTTGCAGGCGCCCGCGAATACCGGGCGCTTCACATCAATTCCTGTCGGGCCAATATCGACTGGCTTAAGAGCTTCCTGCGCACGCGCTGGGCCCTGGGTATATGTGACGACCAGAACCGCGCCCATGATGAGAATTTGCATATGGCGCTTGGATAAGCTCAGTGGCATGCTTCCCTCCTGCAGTAAGCATGATCATATAGCAGAACACCGTTTGCCGGCGCCAGACAATACAAGGGCTGCGGATTCTCCTGAGGGAGGCAGTCCACCGATCACTTGTTGCCGAGTGGCGCCAGTTCCCGGTGGAGGATGTACGACGTCTCCAGGGGAACGCCATCCTGGAAGCGCACTTTCAAGAGAACTTGATAGAAGCGAGGTATCTCACCCGAAGGCTTACGGATCTTGCCGATCAGCGTGCGGGCGGCGCCGGTTTCGGTGAACATCCTCACTGCTCCGAGAATCCCCGCGCCGTTCCTGCCTGCAAAGCTCATCACGTCGCCATTGCCCAACGGACCCGGAGTATGGCTGACGAGCGTATAGGCTGTACCAGTGATACGGCTCTGTTGATACTCATCAACGTAAATCGCTGCTTCCTGCTCGCGGGGATGAAGATTGTGCACGCCGACCCTCGGCTCCAGATATAATTCCGTGGAGACCGGCATACTGCGTAACTGCTGATTGAAAAATTTGGGGGAACCGATGTAGATAGCGTTGTTTTCCGAAACCTGCCGCCAGGAAAGCTCGTTTCCATTGACCATCGAAACGTTCGCCTTGCGGGATGCCAGCAGCCTTCCCAGACTGAAACTGACATATGCATCGCCGATGGTACTGAAGTAGATTAGGGGCTGCGCGGGTGTATTGTTCAATGCTTTTTCGAGCAATGCGACTGTTTTGGAACGGCGCAGATCATCGGAACGATCTACGTTCCCATCCCGGAATGCACCGTAACCGGGAAACTCGGCGAATATCGGAGCGCTAATGGATATAAGGAGAGGCCGGTCCGATGCCACGAAGGGCTTCCATAGCGTTTCGATTTCCGGTGTCCATTGGGCCCGGAACACCGCCGCATCCCGCCTTTGCTGCTGCAGTTGTACGGTAACATAAGCCGCCCACGCGGCCACCGCCAGAACGGGGATCACCAGCCACGCGCGTATTCGATTCGAAGGGGGCTTCTCCTCGATGTGTTGGCGGTGGTGCCAACTCACCTTGAATCCACCCTTAGGCAGGTCGACCACAACCGGATCGTCTTTGCCCTCGGTCTGGTAATACTCCATTAACTTCTGCCGCAATCGCCCTACGTGAATGCGTACCGTTGGATCGTACTTTGGGTCGTAGGTTGCGGGCTTGCCGAAAGCGTCGATACCAATGGTATATTCCTTGAGTCCGTCCGACGCACCGGCCAAAGATTTATCGGCCAGAAATTTCAGCAGCCGCCGCAGGTTTTCTGAAGATCGCAGCGCATGGCTTTGCAGAATTCGGTCGATTTGTTCCCGGCTGCTCTCATCCACCGCAAGCACTGGCGGGCCCCCTAATCACGGAGTTGAGTGGAACCAATTATATATCACCCGCCAAGAATCCAAATGCCGCTGGCCGGCCGGCCGTACCGCAACCGCCAAATACCATAATTTCAAGAGCTTGCATGGTATGTTACCAGGAGCTATCCCGTAGTTTACTCAAAGCCTACCCTCTGGCGCGCATATCCCAGCCGTACACTTTCTCTATTCTGATGGCTTCTTGGGGCTGATCCGCCAGGACTTTTCCCGGCCAGCACCAGGAGACGCATTCAAAAGGAGGGAGCCGTGAAAAACGTTTCCGGAACCACGCCGTTTCCACTCCCCTGCGCGAAAGGGCTCATGAGGTTCACGGGGCTAAAATTCGAGAGAGCCCCGGGACATCCCGCCGGCCGTCTGCCGTTCGTGTTCTTGGCGCTGGTAGCTGCCCTTCCTGCTCTTCTGACGGGCCAAACGAACCAGACAGGGAAAATTTTTGGGACCGTGACGGACAACTCTGGGGCGGCGGTGGCCGGCGCGAACGTAACGATCACGAGCCCTGCGCTGATTGGGGCACAGTCCATGATGACCGATCAGCAGGGCGTCTACCACTTTGAATTGATTCCGCTCGGGAGCTATACTTTGAGCGTCGATCAGCCGGGGTTCAACAGGTTCGTACGGGGTAGCATTGAGGTTACGGCGGGATTTTCGGCCGAGATCAATGTGCAACTCACGGTCGGGCAGATTGAGCAGACAGTGGAAGTATCCGCCGCAGGCCCTGTAGTGGACACAACCTCGACACACGTCGATACCAGCATTTCCAGCTACATGCTCGCCGATGAGCTTCCCTTGACGCGCACCACGAAGGACTTCGTGAGCGTGGCGCCTGGCGTCACGCCCACGGTTCCGAACTTGAGCGGAGGCGACGTCCCATCTGGATCGTACACCGCTTATGGCATGACGGGTCAAACTACGATGTTGATCGAAGGAATCAACACGCGTAAGAGTTCGAGCAGCGCGGAAGGCGACATCGACTTTCCGAGTTTGGAGGAATTTCAACTCATACCGACTGCGGGCAATGCCGAGGTCGAAACGCCTGGCCTATACATGAATGCGATCGTGAAGTCCGGCGGCAATCAATTTCACGGTCGGGTTGAATTCACACAGGAAACGAACAATCTCGAAAGCAGCAATATCACTCCGTATCTTCGCGCCCACGGCGTTACGAGCGACGCAGGCGTCACCCATGTGGAGGACATCGACGCGAATATTGGCGGCCCGATTATGAGGGACAGGTGGTGGTTCTTTGCAGCCGGCCACGGCAACTTTGATGATCAAAAGGAGGTCGGTTTCGTAAACGCGAGCGGCGCTTCGATCATCGAGTCGATCCGGTCCACCAATTTCACCGGGAAAAGCACCTTCCAGATCAACAAGAATTACAGGCTGATTGGCTTTTTTACACAGAACACAGTGAACTATCCGCTGCGGAACGGCAGCGCCACCACGCCGTTGCTCAGCACCGTGCTCTATCATGAGCCGGTGCAAGAATACAAGGGAGAATTCCAAGGCACGCCGAACTCACACCTGGTGCTCGACTTTTTTGTCGGCCACCATTTGTATCAGGCCAACTACACCGGGAATCCGGATCCGCAAAACATACCGACGATGACCTCGGCCAGCGGCTTTGTTAACGGTCCGACGCTGGGCCAGGATCACCGCGCCCGCCGGCAAACGCAAATCACTGGTTCGGCTTCCTACCTGCCTTCGTGGAATTTCTTGGGCACGCACGAGTTCAAGGCTGGCTATACCTGGATGTTCATGTGGACGGGAACGGACGAGCCGCAAGGAATCCACGGCAATTATCAGCTCCAATTCGATGCCAACGGGAATCCCACCCAGATCAACCTCTACAACTATCCCCTTACGCAAAACCGCGAGAACCTGAATGATGGCGGTATTTACGTCCAGGACACCTGGCATCTCACCAAGCGGCTTACGCTGAATGTCGGCTTACGTTTCGATTCCTTCATTGCATCGGTTCCGACGCAGACGCAGCCCGCGGGAACATTTGGCGGCCTCTGTAATTCCTCGTTTTGCTCCTGGGTCCAGTCGGCTTCAGGGTCCAACCTGTGGACGGGTGCGCAGCACACCTATCAAGGGTTTTCGGCGGGATCTTGGAGCGGCGTTGCTCCTCGCATAGGCGGCGCGTGGGATGTCTTCGGCAACGGAAGGGCCGTCTTCAAGGCGAGTTATGGCCGTTATGACTGGACGCCAGGAGACGATTTTTCTTCGCCGTTCAACTTTGACGAGGTGACCATCAACAGCTATCGGTGGACCGCGGCCGCTGGCTGCGTGGCGGGATCGGTGAATAGCGGAAATTGTGCGGCGATAATAAACCCGAGCGTCCCGGCGGGCCCCAGCAACATCTGCACGTTCACGATCGCATCGGCGGCCGGGTGCGACTATATTCCTGGAACGGTGAATTTGAACCCCAACGGTCCGGATCACTTATCGCAACAGGGTGGCAATAACGGGGCTGGGACCAAATTGGCCAACAGCATCTTGAATCCGAGACTGAAGGAGCAGTACTCCAACACAATTCAAGGGTTCGTCGAGTCTCAAATAGCGCCTAGTGTAATGGCCCGATTCGGCGTAACCTATGTGCATAACGTGAATACTTGGTTGCAAACGCCGATTCCGTGTTCTAATGCCACGGCTTCCAATCCGTGCATCCCATACAGCGCCTGGACCCAGCAAGACAGTTTCCTCAACCAGGGGCCGCTACTGCCGGCCTGCGAATTGTCGCCGGTGAACAAGTGTCCCGCGGGAGCGGCGGGAAGCCCGTTTACGGTTTTCGATCTGCCCAACGGCTCTCCATTTACGAACGCCCTGTACTCCACCACGCAATACGTAAACTCGCCGGACGCTAATTCCAACCACGTGTTGGTATATGAAGCCACGGTTACGAAACGATGGAGCGGAAACTGGAGTGTAATCGCTAACTATACGGCCATCAGGGACCACAATTGGCTCAACGCGGGCACGTCGAATCAGGGCGAACAACCCATTGCCACCAATCCCAATCAGAGGTATTTCCCGCTCGACACGTCGTGGAACTGGCAAGCCCGCGTGACTGGAAACCACAGACTGCCCAAGAGGTTCGATTTCGCGGCGACGTTGCAGGTTTTAAACGGCGTCCGGCGGCAGCAGTTCGAGAGCGTCTCCGGCCTTAATGCCGGAACGATTATTATACCGGTCAACCAGTACGGACAGATCAGCGGCCCTGTGAGAACACTGCTGAATGTGCGCCTCTCGCGAGATTTCAAATTCGAGCACCACGGCACTCTGCGGCCGACCCTCGAACTGTTAAACATCACCAACAGCTCTTCCGTCTGGGGATATACGACCAGTAACTCGAGCACTAACTTCTATAACATCAGTTCGCTTACGCCGCCGCGAATCGCTCGCTTCGGAGTCGTATATCAATTCTAGCGGATGGCCGCCGAAGGGAGTCTTCAAGATGAATGGAAATTTCAAGAGCGTTAATAATAAAAGCACCTGGAAGATGGCGTGCATCGTATTTACATCACTTACTCTTTGGGCTTCGCCGATCCAGGCACAACCTTCCACCGCCTCGGGCCAATTTACCGTGGAGCGTCCCACGCTCACTTCGTTAGGCTTTGAGTGGCGAATCTCGGGAGATGACAACCGCAACGCCAAGGTGGAAGTCACGTACCGTAGAAGGGGCGAGCAGCAGTGGCACAATGGGATGCCTTTGCTGCGGTTGAATAAGGAAGTGACGGCGGGCGGCGGAGCGCAGCCACAGCCGGGCGCCCCTGCCGCTGCGCCCAATCCTAACGATCCCGCTCGGCTCTCCGTTACCTACGTTGCGCCGAACATGTTTGCAGGCAGTATTTTCAATCTGGAACCGAACACTGATTATGAATGCCGTTTGGTCCTTTCTGATCCGGACGGGGTGACTGGCGAGAAAGAGAGGTCGGTGACGGCGCACACCCGGAAGGAGCCGATGCCTGCTGAAGGCGGGGCCGTCTACAACGTCTATCCGCCGGACTGGACGGGGCCGAAAACGAGCCCATACTACATCGGGCTGATGGCGGCGTATTATTATGCGGCGCCGAACATCGATTGGCAAAATGCCTATCCGCCGCGGGTGAAGCCGGGCGACGTGATACTGGTGCACGCGGGAACCTATGTTGCCGACCGGCTTCACTACATGAACGGACAGCCGCAGCCTGGCCACTTGAGCTTGGGCACCCTGTTCGACGGTACTTACTATCTGACGGCGAAAGGTACCGCCGACAAGCCGATCGTGATCAAGGCTGCCGGCGACGGAGAAGTGATCTTTGATGGCGCCGGCGCGCAGGTGCTTTTCGATCTGATGGCCGCCGATTATAACTACTTCGAAGGCATTACGTTCCGTAACGCGAACGTCGGTTTCCTGCTCGGACGCAAAGACGAACTCGGAGAGACCGGCTTCACGCTGAAGCACTCACTCATCTACGATATGGGCCGTGCAGTCCAGGACGATTGGTCAGGATCGAAGGATTTCTACATCGCGGATAACGTGTTTCTCGGCCGTCACGAGCCGGAGAAAATGATGAGTTGGAGCAATAACTTCTGGGCGCAGTTCCCGGAATATCCGGAAGTTGTGGGGGGTAGCTTAGGCTCTGAGTATGCCGTCAAGGTTTATGGCCAAGGGCACGTTGTAGCTTATAACTATTTCGGGGCCTGGCACGATGGTTTGGACGTGGCCACCTATGGAGTCCCGGATGGAACGCCCAATGAAGACCCTGACCGCGTGCCAGTCTCCATCGATTTCTACAACAACGATTTCTATAACATGGGCGACAACTGTATCGAGTCCGACGGTGGGGCGCACAACATCCGAGTGTTCCGGAACCGTTGCTTCAATACGCCGGGCGGATCTTTCAGCGCTCAGCCAGTATGGGGCGGCCCGGTCTATTTCTTCGAGAACATCGGGTACAATACCCCGACGTTCGGCTCCTGCAAGTTCTCGCCAGTCTCCGGCATTTACGTTCTGCAGAATACGTTCGTGGGGGAGTGTCGTGGCGGGCCGATGGGCAATGCGCATTTCCTGAATAACTTGTTTCTGGCCCAGGGAGTGTACGGTGGCGGTGGCGGAAGAAGCGGGGCGCCCTCCCGAGGAATGCCGGTCTTAGCCGTCACCACCTTCACTAACTACTCGACCTCCGACTATAACGGGTTCCGTCCCAATCCTGGTTTTGATGATGCCTTCGAGTGGAACTCGCCGCCATTCGACATCCAGGCGGACTTCCAGGGGCAACTGCAAACCAGACACTTTAAATCCTTAGACGCTTATTCGGAGGCCACCGGCCAAGAGAAGCATAGCGTCCTGGTGGATTTCAGCGCATTCGTGAACGTCGGCATGCCCAACAGTTCCGACCCACAGCATGTTTATAAGCCGGAGGATTATGACTTCCGCTTGCGACCAGGATCGGCCGCAATCGACAAGGGTGTCGTGATTCCCACGATCACGGACGGGTTTACGGGCAAGGCGCCTGATTTAGGCGCCCTGGAATTCGGAAAGCCGGCGCCACACTACGGCCCTCGGACGCCGGTGGTTGGTTTACAGAATTACGGTTCAACCTTCCGCGCTTACACCGGGCCTCCACCGGAGGTGACGGTTTCGCCGGCTGCGTCGTCCTCCGCTGCCACCGCGAAATAGCCCAATGGCGTCGCGCTTCCGGCAGCGCCCTTAGCGAAAAGGAGACTTCCATGAATTTAGAAAGAACACTGGTAGCCTGTGCCTCGGCGGGCCTGATTCTTTTGACCGTTGCATGGGTTCATGCCGCCGACTCAAAGTCGGTCAACGCAGTCACCCCCGGGGAGTTTATCGTCGATCCGCCTACTTTGATCAATCTGGGCTTCGAATGGAGGATCGAGGGGGACGATAACCGCAATGCCCAGGTCGAGGTCTCCTATCGCAAAAAGGGCGAAACGCAATGGAACAAGGCGCTTCCCTTGCTGCGTCTCCAGAACGAAGAGATCTACAGCGGAGACCGGATGGACGTTATTTCTCCCAACATGTTCGCCGGCAGCATTCTCGATCTCGAGCCCGGCACGGAATATGAGGCCCAGTTCGTGATGACCGATCCGGATGGGATCAAAGGTCAGGCGCGGAAGATCGTCACGGTTCAGACCCGGCCCGAGCCGAAGCCCTACGCGGGCGGCAATGTCTACCATGTTTACCCGCACGGTTACAAGGGTGTGACGCAGCAACCGGCGTTTGAAGGTTTGCTATGCGCCTACTATCTGACGTGCGCTGGGACGGACTGGGCGACCGCCTCGCGGCCCCGCGTCAAGCCAGGTGATACCATCCTGGTGCATGCCGGCCTATATAAATACGATCGTTACACTTACACGAATGATTTGTCCATCAGCACCGTGCCATTCGATGGCACTTATTATTTGACGGCTAGCGGCACACCCGATAAGCCAATCGCCATCAAAGGCGCGGGCGACGGTGAAGTTATTTTCGATGGTAATGGCGCCTTCAATCTGTTTAACGTAAAGGGCGGAAACTATAATTACTTCGAAGGCCTCACCGTCCGCAACACGGAAATTGCGTTCTGGGCAGGCACACAGTTTATCGTCGGTTCCAAGGGCCTTACTGTAAAACACTGCCGTATCGAAGATATCGGAATGGCAGTGTATAGCAATTACTCGGGTTCCAGGGATTTCTACATCGCGGATAACTATATTATTGGTCGCAACGATCCGAATCACATGATTGGATGGTCGGGTAACTTCTGGGCACAGTTTGACGGCGTGGAGGGTCAGGTGTTTCCGCCCAAAATGAAGTCGTATATAGCGGTGAAGGTTTACGGCCCGGGGCACGTCATGGCCTACAACTACGTGGCCAATTTTCACGATGGGATCGATACCGAGACTTATGGCAACCCGGACGGATCGTCGGCTGCGGATGGACCCAAATATCCCCCGAAAGAGTACTGGGATCGCCGGCCCGTTTCCATCGACTACTACAACAATTACATGACGAACATGCACGACAATTCGTTCGAGATCGATGGAAGCATGCACAACGTGCGTGTGATGCGGAACCTGATGATCAATTCCGCGTCGCAGCCGTTCTGTAATCAGCCGGCCCTCGGCGGCCCGATCTATTGGATCCGGAACATTGCTTACAACGCGCCCGGTGGCGCCGCCCGGCTGTCGGGAGGTTCCGGAAGCATTTTCTACAACAACACGATCTTTTCGGAAGTGGCCGGAGGAACCACATCCAATACTCATTGGCGGAATAACCTGATTCTGGCGCAGAACTCGGTGACTGGCTTCGGCGGAAGGGGCGGACGAGGCGGGGCGGCGGGCCGGGGCGGCGACGGGGAAGAAGGCGGCAGAGGCGGGCGAGGGGCAGGTGGGCGTGATGTCGATAGCTCGCCCGTCGTCTTCGGCTTCAGCACTTTCACTAACTACACCTCGTCCGATTACAATGGCTTCCGGCCCAATCCCGGTGCTCCCTATGCGTTTGAATGGAACTCACCGCCGCCGAGTGTGCCCGCCGATTACAACCGCCGCGGCCATCAAGCCAAGCTCGAAAACCGCCAGTTCGAAACTCTGGCCGAGTACCAGAAGACAACCGGCCAGGATCAGCACAGCATCCTGATCGATTACGACGCATTCGTGAATGTCCCGAAACGCGATGGCCATGATATAAAAACCGTGCAGCAATTGCTCAAGGCCGCGGATTATGACTTCCGCCTGAAACCTGGCTCCGCCGCCATAGACCGCGGAGTGGTTCTTCCAAACGTCACCGATGGATTCACGGGTAAAGCTCCCGATCTGGGAGCGCTGGAAGTGGGCCAGGAACCGCCTCATTACGGTCCGCGCGAATAACCGCGCCTCCGGGCGCTCTCGCCGTATTGCCGGCAGAGGCTCTTCGCTGAATGCGGAGCCGATGGAAGAAGAGAAATGACTGTATACCGCAATCACACCTCGATTGTTCGGGCGGGCGAGTCCCGCGCTGCCAGGCAGGAATTTGGCCCGAGGGATTCGATGGTTGCTCGGAAAATCGAAGACTTGAATCCTCAGTGGCACAGCGTCATGGAAGAACGTCACATCATTGCTGCCATCCGCAATCGCGCCGCACTGGAAAAAGCGGCTGCCGCGCCTCCTCAAGTGATCTATTTATTGTTCGGTAACCCACTGAATATCGGGGACATGCTCAAGTTCATGCGGGACAGCGGGAAACTGCCGCTAGTGAACTTGGATCTGCTGGCGGGTTTTTCCAGAGATTCGGTGAACGCCGAATTTTTGGCCGCTCATGGGGCTGCCGGAATTGTCTCAACTCACAGCGAAGTTCTGCGGGCAGCAAGTAAACTCGGCCTGATTACCGTTCAACGGACGTTTGCCCTGGATTCTGCCGCTGTAGAAGCCGGGCTTCGCGCAACGCATCAATTTTTGCCGGACGCTCTTGAAATCTTACCTGCTATGGCGGCTCCGCGCGTGGCAACACGCTTTCGAGAGGTTTATCCGTCCTTGAGGGTCGTGGCTGGAGGGTTGCTTGCCGACCTAAAAGAAGTTGAGTCCGTGCTCGCTACCGGAATCGACGCTGTTTCTGTAAGCGACTCTCGATTTTGGATCTGAAGTCAGGGCTTCACCTCTTCGCGCACGGGCCTGATACTATGCTCTCGGAACTCTGAAAACCTCACTGAAGATTCTTCACTCACGGAAGATTCTTCTTGACCGGCAGGGGACACCGTGATACAGTCGTCAGCGTCGGCAAGAGCCTAAGAAAGCCGCCCCTTGGGGGCGGCTTTTTTATTTTCGGCCGAGCTGTCGTACGGGGAAACTAACTCAAAAACAGGGCCGCTCAGCAGCCAGTCTTCGGCTGTTGAAGAGAGGAACTAGACCATGAGTACAATTGGCTGGAAATTCCGCCGGACAGATGTGAGTACATCCCGGCCCAGAAGTCTGTGGGACAAAGTCGCCGGTTGGGCGCAAGTGGCACTCGCAATCATTCTACTTGCCCCGGGCGTATGGGCGCAGACTACCACTGGCGTGATCACAGGTACCGTGGTCGATCCAACCGGGAAAGTGATACCCGGAGCCAATGTATCCATCATCAATGAGGCGACTGGCGATATTCGCAGCGCCGACACTGCGGCCACTGGTGATTTTATCTTTCCGTCTGTGCTGCCAGCGACTTATACCGTGCGGGTGGAGGCGCCTGGTTTCCAGACGTACCGGAACACTGGAAATGTCCTAACCCCTGCGGGTCGCCTGGTCTTGCCGGAGATTCGTCTGGCTGTGGGGGCTGTGAATCAAACCGTCGAAGTCGCCGCCCAAGCCGCGCAGGTAGAGACGACCAGCGCCGAGAACTCGGGTGACATCACGCGTGACCAGTTCAGCATGATCCCCGTCAAGGGGCGGGATCTGACCAGTCTCATGCGGACGCTCCCAGGTGTGCAGATGTTGGGTGATCAGGACGCCTTTGGCGCCGCAACCGGATTCGGCGCCACTATGGGGGCCGCCGAGGGCACCCGAAATGACAGCCAGAACCTCACAGTGGACGGCATTGTCGCTAACGACATGGGGGCTCCAGCCGGTCTCAGCGGCGAAGTGAATATGGACGCCGTCCAAGAAGTCAGGGTTTTGCTGAGCGGCTACCAGGCTGAATTCGGCCGGAACCCGGGGATCACTATCCAAATGGTGACGCGCGCCGGAACGAAGGAGTACCACGGCGGAGCGTATTTCTATGATCGCAATGACTTCTTCAACGCCAACGACTACTTCCGGAACGCATCTCCCAATCCCTTGCTCAGCGCGGGACCAGCGATTTATCGGTTTACAACCTGGGGCGCGACTTTTGGCGGTCCGTTTCCATGGGCCATTCCGAAACTGAACACCAACAAGGAGAAGCTCTTTTTCTTTTATTCCTACGACGACACAAACAGCCGCATCCCGAATGGCAGCGGCGTGTCTGCGATCAGCTACTACAACCAGCCCACCGCGCTCGAAAAACAAGGGAATTTTTCGCAATCGGTGAGTGGGGGCATGGGAACCAGCCGGCCCGTCGATCCCCAGACGGGGGCTCCCTTCCCGAACGGAATCATCCCGGCAAGCCGGATTAACCCGATCGGGCAAGCCTTGATCAATGTGTACCCTCTGCCCAATGTGCCGAACAACGGCTCCTACAATTACGAGGTCGTGCCGATCCTCGTTATTCCGAACTGGCAGCACGTATTTCGCATAGACGATAAGCTGACTTCCAAAGACTCGCTCTACTTCCGAGGTGCAATCTGGCACAAGGATACGCATGGCCCGGGGGGTACAGTCGGATACGGCGCCACCCAACTCTGGCCCTATCTCGATTCGCACTACGAATACTTCGATGATTCGATGGCGCTCAACTATACCCACATATGGAGCCCGAGAATTATCTCCGATTTCACCTTCGGTGTACGGCATAGTACGGAACGCGAGGACAAGGACAACTTCCAGGCTGTAGCCCAGAAAGGCTCGCGCGCGGGTCTCGGCATCAGCAGCCTCGGCTACCTCTTTCCTCCCCCTGGGGACAACCCGTTCGATCTGGCTCCGAATATCACTTATACCAGCACAACCTTTCCGACTACGTTTGGCTTTGGCACCCGGTTTGATCAGCCGGGATCCGATGTTCAGTTCAACGTTACGCACGGGACCACTTTCGTGCTGGGCGGTCACACCCTGAAAGCTGGCATTTTCTTTGATCGTGGGCGCGACATAGAAGGACGAGCCGGCGCAACCAATGGCTCGTTCGATTTCGGCCTGAATCCCTCGAATCCGTTTAACTCGGGTAATGCTTTCGCCAATCAGCTCCTTGGTAACTTCTACTCGTACACCGAGGCGAACACTCGTATCCCGCTGCTGTTGTTCCGGTACGTGTTCGACTGGTACATACAGGACACCTGGAAGGTCAACAAGAGGCTGACACTCGACTACGGGCTTCGTTTCGACCACTCGGGCTGGTTCCACCAGAACGATAACAGGGCATCCGATTTCAGCCGGCCCTGATCAACGGGCAGCGCGAGGCATACGATCCAGTGACCGGAAAGGCACTTTCGCCGGCATTCATTGGCGCCTACGTACCCGGAACCGGCAGTCTCTCGAATGGAATGCTGCTGCAAAGCAGTCCAGGGGTCCCGTTGGGATTTGCCAAGCAGCCCGGAACCCTGGTGATGCCGCGGTTTGGTCTCGCTTATGATTTAACCGGCGATGGAAAAACTGCTCTCCGCGCTGGGGGCGGTGTCTTCTATCTCACGGAGGATGACGGCGTCAACTTTGGGCTCAAAACGGTTTGGGGCCAGCAGCCGGGGATCCTGACGGCCAATGTCTATAACCAGAATATTTCCAACTTCGTGACGGGTAGCGGTTATACCTTTCCCACCGCCATCGGCGGTCTGAGTCTCAGCACCCGGCCTGTGTTCTACAATTACGACTTCGGTATCCAGAGGGATCTCGGCCACTCCCTCCTGCTCGACATGAAATATGTGGGTGCGCTGGGCCGTCACCTCATCGGAGCGGTCAATGTGAACGAACTACCGCTGGGCGCCTATTTCGCTCATCCGGATCCGACCCTGCCCAACAGCCCATGCTCCGCGGCGGCGGGAAGCATCAGCGGCTGTCTCCTCAATAATTTGATCCGGCCCTACCCGGGATACGGCGATATCAGCATCATGACGGATGGCGTCAGCTCCAATTACAACGCGCTGCAGTCGACGTTGAACCGGCGCTACGCCCATGGCCTCCAGTTTGGAGTGACCTATACCTATTCGAAGTCTATGGACTACAGTTCGAGCACGCGCGCTGCCGGGGCTACGGCGACGCCGACATATCTACCCGCAAACCGCAACTATGGGCCGTCCGATTTCGACCAGAGGCAGGTTATGACCGTGAACTGGCAATACGATATCCCAGGATTCAAGTCCGGCAATAAAATGGTATCAGGCATCACCCGAAACTGGCAGTATTCCGGCGTGGCCAGTTTCTCCGACGGCGTGCCGCTGACTATTACTCCCATCCTCTTGGCCAACACCCTGGGTGGCGGTGATTCCCAACGCGTCAATTTTAGCTGCAACCCCAATTACAGCCGTTCCGGCCGCTCGGTTACTAATTATTTCAACACCTCGTGCATCCAGTACCCCGGCGCCACCTACGGAAATGAAGGGAGAAATATCATCAACGGCCCTGGAAGAAACAACTTCGACATGGCGCTGTTCCGCAACTTCAATGTCGGCAACGAGAGGCGGGTTCTAACGTTCCGCTACGAAACGTACAACACGTTCAACCACCTGCAGCTCAATACAATCGACACCTCCCCAAGATACAGCCCGGCAGGCGCGCAGATCAATCCGACCTTCGGCCAAGCCCTTACGGCATATCCGGCGAGGCAGATGCAGTTGTCGCTGCGCCTTCGGTTCTAGCGAATGGGATCGAGCGGGCCGAAAAATTCCTCGTTTCAGCCGGAGTCAGTTCGCCCGGGCCGGTTGCGCGGCCTAGAGGGTCTTGTGGAGCCCGGCGATTTTGCGTCAGGGAACAGAGTTGCGTCAGGGAACAGAGTGAGGTCGAACAATATGCCAAGATCAACCATATGATCGAATGTACGGGCCAGACGCGTGAGCCGGTGTCGTCCACAACGAACGAAGTCATTCTGAGGGATGTGAATTGTAATTCCCGCGCCAGGCAAGCTGTCGGCCCTCTTAAGGAGGTTTCGTGATGCGAAGTCGGAGATGTAGCGTTTTGCTTTTCGTTGCCGGTCTTTTGTGTCTAACGCAATGGGCGCGGCCACAAGCCCCTGCTGCCGAGGGTCGCGGCCGTGGCGGGCGCGGACGCGTGGTCGATCGCGATCTTGTGTACGCTGCAGTTCCCGGCCGCGTGGATGATATCGGGTTTGGCGGCGTGGGAATCCTGGTCTTCGATGCGGGCCATGATTTCCGGTTCGTGAAACGAATTCCTACCTGGGAATATCCTGCCTCCGAAGCGCCCGAAAACGTCAAAGGCGTGTCGGTCAGCCAGTCGCTCGGAATGATTTACGTCAGCGCCGTAAAACGTTTGGCAGCTTGGGATCTTCTGACGGAAAAGAAAGTCTGGGAGCAAACCTATGACGGGCATTGCTGTGATCGCATGGCCGTCTCGCCCGACGGGAAGACCCTGTACGTGCCGTCCTTTGAAGGTCCGAACTGGTATGTGGTGGACGCCAAGACAGGCAATCTGATCAAGTCGCTTCCGACACCCGATACGAAGGGCGCGCATAACACGATCTGGAGCCCGGATGGCTCAAAAGTCTTTCTCGCAGGCCTCGCCTCGCCAGTAATGTCAATCGCCGATCCGAAAACTAATGAGGTGGTGAATAAAGTTGGGCCGTTTTCGAACGTTGTCCGCCCTTTCACCATCAACAGCGCGGGCACGCTCATTTACGCCAATGTGAACGACCTGCTCGGCTTCGAGATCGGCGACGTCAAAACGGGGAAGGTGCTCTACTCGGTGGCGGTGCAGGGTTACGGTTGGTCGCGCGCGCGGCTCACCGGGCACGGCTGCCCAAGTCATGGCATCGCGCTCTCGCCTGATGAGAAGGAGATCTGGGTCACCGATGGCGCGAACCGCACGGTGCATGTTTTTGATAACACGGTAATGCCTCCCAAGCAGGTTTATGCCATTACCACCCGCGACGAGCCGTTCTGGCTAACCTGGAGCCTGGACGGCAAATGGGTATACGCATCGAGCGGCGACATCATCGATACGGGGACTCGGAAAGTCGTTGCGACCTTAAGAGATGAGACGGGCCGCGACGTTCAAGGGGAAAAAGTGGTCGAGGTGATCTACCGACAGGGAAAGCTGGTGGCGGCCGGCGATTCTTTCGGAATCGGGCGCGCATCCGCCCCGCGCGCAAGCGGAAATTGAAAGCTCCACCGTCCCGAAGGAAGCAAGCCAAACCTAGGCGCATTCCACAAAGGTTTCCTATTTTCTCGGCGCCGGCATGGGGCCGTGCTACAATTCCGCATGCTTTTCCGGCGGAGTGCGGCCTTTCTCATTGGCGTCCTGGCGTTCGCCACCGAGCCTAGCCCGGCAACACGGCGCTGGTGGGGCCATGTACAGGCACTCGCCAATGACGGGATGGAAGGACGGGACACCGGCAGCCCCGGTTATGCCCGCGCCGCGGAGTATGTGATCCGGCAGTTTCAACGGCTGCACTTGCAACCTGTTGGCGAAAATCAGTACCGCCAGACGGTTCCCCTCCGTAAGCTCCGGTTTCGCGACGACCAGGCAACCGCAGAGTTGGTCGCCAAGACAGGAGCGCGTAAGCTGCGCTGGTTAGAAGACATTGTGGTGCCGGCGAATCCGGCTCTGCCCGCGACATTCGACGCGCCGCTGGTCTTCGTCGGATCGCCGGATTATGCTCGCAACGTGGACATCAAAGGGAAGATCGTTGTTCAGTTGAATCCGCGGCAACGGGTAAAAGACGCGCGGAACCCGATCTTCCCTCAAGTGCCCTCCGGGGCCGTGGGGATTCTGGGCATCGACCGGCTGGACAGTTTAGAGCCGCCCCGCTGGCCTGACCAGTACATTGTCGCGGTGACATTGCGGGAAGACCGTCCGGCAGATACCAACACGCCTGCGCCTCTGATCCTACGGTTCAATCCGGAGCACGCCGAGTTGTTATTTCAGGGCTCCGGACATTCTTATAAGGAACTGCGCGAAGAGGAGGCTCAGGGCAAGACGCCTCCAAGTTTCGACTTGCCTTTTCGCCTACGCGCGAAACTCGTCTTCGAGACCAGCGAGATCGCATCCGACAATTTGCTGGCCCTGGCGCCCGGCGACGATCCACAACTCCGCGACCAAGTCATCGTTCTGTCGGCCCACTTGGATGGGTATGGGTTCGGATCTCCTTGGAAGGGTGACCGCATCTACAACGGAACATTCGATGACGCCGCCTATGTCGCCACGCTCATCGAAACCGCCGAGAAGCTGCGCGAGACCCAAACGAAGCTGCGCCGCTCCGTTTTGTTTGCGGTTTTCACCGGCGAGGAAAAGGGCCTCTTAGGATCGCGATACTTCACTCGACACTTGACCGTCCCCCGGGAACGAGTGGTCGCGAACCTCAATCTGGACCAATTGCGGCCGCTGTTCCCATTGAAACAGCTCGCCATGGTGGGGCTGGAGGATTCGACCTTGGGAGAGACCGCCCGCCGCGTGGCCGAGCCGATGGGCTTGCAACTGGAAACCGATCGAGAGCCATGGCGAAACCTGATGCGCCGCGCCGACAACTGGAACTTCATGCAGATCGGTGTGCCCGCCGCCGGGTTCGTCTTGGCGCCCGAAAGCGGCACCCAAGACGCCGAGATTTACGCCGAATGGTACCGCTTGCGCTATCACACGCCGCTGGACGATCTGAAGCAGCCGTGGGATCCCGGCGCAGCCGCCAAGTTTAACGATTTCTTCCTGCGCCTGGTCGAAACGCTCGCCAACGCCGGCGAGCCCCCGCGCTGGAATCCGCAGAGCCCCTACGCGCCGAAGACGCACTGAGAACCGGCAGCCTCGATCGCCGGCTGATAGTCTATTGAAAATGGCTGAACGAATCCAGGAGCTTCTCCCCAAAAGCCTGCCGCGCACGGGAACTTCCCGCCGCACGCTGGCTCCGCTTCTGGTTTTGTTCGCCGGCAGCGGGTGCGCCGCCCTGATTTACGAAATCGTCTGGTTTCAATTGCTCCAATTGGTCATCGGTTCCTCCGCCATCTCGTTGGGCCTTTTGCTGGCCGCTTATATGGGCGGCCTCTGCCTGGGGAGCGCCGTGCTGGCGCGGCTCGCTCCTCCCACGGTCAATCCGCTGCGGCTCTATGCATTTCTGGAACTGGGAATCGGCCTCCTGGGGCTCGCCGCCCTCTTCGGAGTGCCCCTGGTGGGCCAGCTCTATCTATTTGGCCCTTCCCAAGGTCTGCTCGGGCTTGTGCTGCGCGGAGCGGTTGCAGCCATCTGCCTGATCCCGCCCACGGTGCTGATGGGTGCATCGCTGCCTGCGTTAGCGCGCTGCACGGAATCGACTCCCGCCGGTGTTTCCTGGCTGGGTCTTCTCTATAGCTCGAACATCGCGGGTGCGGTGCTTGGCTGCCTGCTGGCCGGTTTCTATCTTTTGCGCGTCTACGATATGGCCGTGGCGACTTACGCCGCAGCAGGCCTTAATCTTGCTGTCGGGCTTACGAGCCTGGCATGGGCCGGCCGGCGGCCCCATTTCGCATCTGCTACTGCGCCCAGCCGCCCTTCCCGCGCTCGCGGCGCGAGCATGGTATATCTCGTTATCGCCCTTTCCGGCCTGACCGCCCTAGGCGCGGAAGTGGTCTGGACCCGCCAGCTATCCCTTCTATTAGGCGCCACCGTTTACACCTTCTCCATCATTCTGGGGGTGTTCTTGATCGGGCTGTGGGCCGGCAGTGGCGCTGGTTCGTTTTGGGCGAGGCGCACTGCGCAGCCGCGCCTGGCTTTAGCCGCCTGCCAGTTCGGTCTGGCCATAGCGGTCGCCTGGACCGCTTACACTCTGGCGCACTCGCTCCCGTACTGGCCGGTGGATCCGTGGCTTTCGCGCGACCCATGGTTCAATTTCGAACTCGACCTTGCCCGATGTATCTGGGCGATTTTCCCCGCTACCTTGCTTTGGGGCGCCAGTTTCCCTTTGGCTTTGGCCGCTGCCGCCGATCCCGGAGATGATCCGGCACGGCTCTCCGGCGAAGTCTACGCAGTCAATACGGCCGGTTCAATAGTGGGTGCTCTGGGCTTCAGCCTGGCCCTGATCCCCGCCGCCGGCACGCTCGGCTCCCAGCAAATTCTGATCGGATTGGCGGTGCTCGCCGCAGTGATTGCAGCCGCCTCCGCGCGCAACGTGCTGTTGCTCCGTCGTGCTCGAGTCGCGGCAATCGCGATTGCCGCCGCGGCATGCGGCGCGCTTGCCTGGACCGTTTCCGATGTCCCATGGCAAATGGTTGCCTATGGCCGCCGCATCGCGCCTACAGTGCGCGCCGAAGATCTATTTGACCAGGCAAACCCGGTGACCATTCTCTTCCGGGGTGAGGGCATCAACTCTTCCGTGATCATCTCCGAACGTGCCGGCCAGCGCCATTTTTACGTGAGCGGCAAAGCCGAGGCTTCTACCGCCCCGCTCGACATGCGCCTGGAACGGATGATGGGGCATGTTCCGGCGCTTCTGGCTGCCCACCCGAGATCGGTGCTAATCGTTGGATTCGGCGCCGGTGTCACCTCCGGCTCATTCGTGCCCTATCCCGATGTCGCCGGCATCACCATCTGCGAACTAGAACCCCTAATTCCACCGGCTTCGACCCAGTATTTTGGAAAGCAGAATCGCTGGGTGCTGCAGGACCGGCGCACGCGCATCATTTATGACGATGCGCGGCACTATGTCTTCACGACTCCCGAGCGGTTCGATGTGATCACCACAGACCCGATTCACCCCTGGGTCAAGGGCACGTCGACACTTTATTCCAAGGAATATTACGAGCTGGTCAAAGCCCATCTGAACCCCGGAGGCGTGGTTGCCCAATGGCTACCCATTTATGACAGCGATGCGGAGACCGTCAAAACCGAACTGGCTACCTTTTTCGATGTGTTTCCGGAAGGCACCCTCTGGAGCAACAATATCAATGGCGATGGATACGACCTGGTCTTAATCGGCCAAGCCCGCCCAGGGCCGATCAGTGTGGATGCAATGCAAAAGCGGCTGGACCGCCCCGATTACGCGGCCGTTGGTGAATCGCTTGCGGAGGTGGGTTTCCACTCCGCAGTGGATGTGCTGGCCACGTATGCCGGAAGAGCACAGGATCTGGCGCCGTTGCTGGCCGGAGCGCAAATCAATAATGATATGAACCTGCGCTTGCAATATCTGGCGGGCCTGGGGTTGAATTCGATGTCCTTCCAAGGGATCTATCGCGAGATCCTGCACTACCGGCGCTTTCCGCAAGGCCTGCTGGTGGGCACGGGGGGACGTCTGGATGCGCTGCGGACGCTGCTGGCAGCACAACCCCGGGCTGCGCGGTAGGAGCAGCTACTCCTAACTCTTTCATTGAAGCTTCAGTCGTTGCAGTAACTGCTGAAATCGGGCATCGTTGCGGATAGGGTCTACCTGGGGAGCGAGCTTCAGAGACAACACATCCGAGTCAGGATCGCGGATCGCCTTTCCAAGCCAGCTCATCGCCTGGGCTGCATCTCCGAAACTGGCATAGGCCAAGCCGATGAGCAAGGGCGATACCCAATCGCGGTTCGTGCGTTCTACCAACTCAGCCGTCAGGCGGGCGGCTAATTGCTGATCGCCGCAGGCAGCCTCAATCCACACGAGTGTGGAGGCAACATAGGCACTATCTTCCAACTTCCGGGCTTCCTCATGCTCTTTGCGCGCCTGTTCGCAGCGTCCCATCCGGGCTAGCGCGTAACTCAGGAAAACATGCGCCAGATAGAATTGCGGATTGAGTTCCAAGGCCTGACTACTATGGCCGCTGGCCGCGTTGAAATCCCGGGCAAAGAGATCGATTTTCGCCATATCATTCAAGATCGCGGGGGAGAGGGGATCGATCTCGCGCGCCTGCTCGAATTCCTGAGCCGATTCCCGGAATCTGCCCAAGTGGCCCAGGAATTCCGCATACCAGTGGCGCGCCAGTACGTACCGCGAGTTTAGCTCAATCGCCTTCCTGTACTCGCTGTTCGCCTGCTCCCAATTGAGTTCGTGGTTTTGTGCGATCAACCCGAGAGTGGCATGCGGTTCGGCCAGAAGCGGATCGAGGCGGATCGCTTCCTCGGCCGCCTGCCGGGCCAGAGGAATCATTTCGTGGGATGCCGCGGATACGCCGGCTTCGAAAACATAGGCGTCTGCCAGACCCGCATAGGCCAACGAGTAGGAAGGATTAGCTGTTATTGCTTGTTGAAAATAGGTCACCGCCTTTGCTACGCCACTACGGTTTCGCAATGACCAGAAATACCGGCCTTTCAGGTACTCCTCATAGCCGGGCTCCGGTGTGAACGCGACCGGTTTGAAGGTTTTCGGTGTCCGTCTCAGTAGCGGAGTAATGCGCGTGACGATCTCGTCCTGGATCCGGAAGAGTTGATCGCGGCTCTCATCGAACGTTTCCGCCCACAGTGCCCGCCCATCACGCACGAGCAGAAGCCTCGCGCCCACTCGAATTCTCCCGCCCACCTTGAGAAGGCTACTGTCGAGGACTCCTTCGACCTGCAACTCTCGCCCGGCGGCGAGGGGATCGAAAGAGCCGGCCGCGAACTTTAGAATCGAGCTGGTGGGCCGCACTGGGATATCCAACGATCCGCTCAAGCCGGTAATCAACCCATCCGTGAGACCCAATTCCAGGCTCTCCTCGTGACTGCTCGAATCCAGCGGCCGCATGGGTAAAACGGCTATCGACCGTACCGGTTCCGTATGGGTTCGCGATACCGCCCACCCGATAACCGCCGCTACAACGACGGCGGCCGAGATAAGTGTAATGCGAGGCCAAGGCCAAACCCTCTCCTGGGTGGTGGCCGCACCACCCAGGTCGACAGGCAGGAGTCGAACATCCGCCACCCAGCGATAGCCTTTCTTCGCCACGGTCTCGATGTAGCGGGTTCCGTTTCCATCCTCCAGAATCTTTCGGAGATCTGAGATGCAGCGGGCCAGGCTGATATCTCCCACCACCGTCGAAGGCCACACCGCCGCCATGATCTCGTCCTTCTGCACGAGCCGGCCGCGGCGCTCCACCAGCACGACGAGAGTGTCGAAAACCTTGGGAGGAATCGGAACCAGGTTCCCAGTTTTGAACAGGCGGCGTTCTCGCGCTTCCAGCCGAAATGGACCGAACTCGTAACAGGACTCCGGTTCTTTCTCCATGAGAGTTTGGACCCGCGCCCCAACCTGTAGCTGCGAAATGCCTTCCTTTCAGAACTTCAACAGAACTTCAACCAAAAATCAAGGTTCCCGAAAGACTCTTGCCTCGTCTGTGGCCACCCTTGATGCAGGAGCAACTTGTGCAAAGCGTCGTCGCACTCATCGCGTTCTGGCTCGCTAGCGCTGATAATCAGATGCCACCCGGATCGCGCGCTACCGTATGCTGGCACAGTCCGATCCCGTCTGCGGATGCATTCACTTTTGAGCGCGCGGAAATAATCGCAAGCAATATTTTCAAGCTGGCTGGTCTTCGTCTGGACTGGCATGACTATGGAAAGCCCTGCCCTGCGGACCGCGATCCCATTCTCATCGATATCCTGACTGCGACGCCCAAGGACTTTTTTCCCAGCGCGCTGGGAGTCTCCTGGCCTTACGAAGGCGTCCACATCCAAATCTTTTACGACCGCATCGCCCTCCTGAACTACGCCGGTATTGCCTCAGCGGTTTTGGGGCATGTTCTTGCTCATGAAATCGCACATAATCTTTCTGGAACCGAGGCTCATTCCGCGACTGGTGTCATGAAGTCTCGATGGGACCCTGCCGAAATGCGGGACATGCTCACTAACCCCATGCATTTCACCGGCGTAGATATATCGATCCTCAAGAACGGCTTGGCAGTCCGTCACCAGAGGTTGGTTCAGTTGCGGAACGGGACAGACTTGCGGCTGGCCACCGCCGCCAGCCAATGAGAGCATTCGCTTCCCGCTGCATGCACTGGCAGCATTAGTTTCAACTTCTCCCTGGCCGCCTCATTTGATGGAACTTAGCTCGTCTGGGATGAGGCGCCATCCGCCCGTTGTTGGGCCGAGGCTCGCATCCGGGTTGCGGACGTGGATCTGCTTTGCGCCTCCTGATCGTCCACCGCAGCCGCATGAACCGCCGGCAGATGGCCTCCTGTTCAAGTCGGTTCGTATAATTTCCTCGCACGTGATTGTGTCGCAGTTGAAACATCCGCAACCGGCTCGATATCATGATTAACCCGGCACATTCACCGGAACTATGGAGGGATCTTTCCTATGGCTTTTGCCCAGGTATCCTGGGAGCGGCGCCGCTTCGGACAAACTTTGCGCCGCGATCGTTGGTGGCAGCAGCCCCTGCTCGTTCTTCTGGGCTTCTCCACCTTTATCGTTTACGTGACGTGGGCCGCTTTTCAAGGCAAAAACTACACCTTCGGCCCGTACCTTTCCCCGTTCTACTCGCCTGAAATTTTCGGCAATTCGCCGCACGCCTGGTTCGGCCCCATGCCCGCCTGGTGGCCCTCCTGGCTGCTCTTTTCGCCGGCTCTGCTGATTCTGCCGTTCCCTGGCCTGTTTCGCTTCACCTGTTATTACTACCGCGGCGCGTATTACAAATCGTTCTGGGGCGACCCGCCCTCCTGCACCGTGGGCGAGCCGCGTAAACACTACCTCGGGGAGCGCCATTTCCCGCTCATCCTGCAAAACGTCCATCGCTACTTCTTCTACATCGCGGTCATCTTCCTCTTCATCCTCGCCAAAGATGTCTGGGATGCCCTCTGGTTCACCGACCCGGCGACCGGCCAAACTTCCTTCGGTATCGGCCTCGGCACTATCATCCTCGCAGTCAATGTCGTCCTCCTCAGTTGTTACGCCCTCGGGTGCCACTCGCTGCGCCACCTGGTCGGCGGCCGTTTCGATAAGCTGTCTGCGTTTCGTGCCAAAAGCTACAACTGCGTCAGTTGCTTGAACGGACGCCACCCCAAGTGGGCTTGGGCCAGCCTCTGCTCCGTCATGATTGCCGATCTCTACATTCGTTTGTGCGCCACCGGCGTGATCTCCGATTGGAGAATCCTCTGATGGCGGAATATCAGACGCATCCCTACGACGTGCTCGTAATCGGCGCCGGCGGTTCGGGCTTGAGCGCGGCCATCGAAGCCTCCGCGCAGGGCGCCCGCGTCGGCGTGATCACCAAATCGCTCCTCGGCAAAGCCCACACGGTCATGGCCGAAGGCGGAGTCGCGGCCGCGCTCGGCAATGTCGATGATCGCGATAACTGGAAAGTCCACTTCTCCGATACCATGCGCGGCGGCCAATACCTCAATAGCTGGCGCATGGCCGAACTTCACGCCAAGGAAGCCCCCGACCGTGTGCGCGAGCTCGAAGCCTGGGGCGCCGTCTTCGACCGCACCAAGGAAGGGCGGATCCTACAACGCAATTTCGGGGGCCATCGCTACCCGCGCCTGGCCCACGTGGGCGACCGAACCGGCCTCGAAATGATCCGAACCCTCCAGGATCACGGCATCCACCAGGGAATGGAAGTCCACATGGAGTGTGCCGTCCTCACGCTCCTGCTGGATAGTGGCCGCGTAGCGGGCGCTTTTGGGTACGACCGCGAACGGGGCCGCTTCCTGCTCTTCCCCGCGAAGGCAGTCGTGATGGCCAGCGGGGGTATCGGGCGCGCCTACCGCATCACCAGCAACAGTTGGGAATACACCGGCGATGGACTCGGGCTCGCCTACCGCGCCGGCGCAATCCTTCGCGATATGGAATTCGTCCAGTTCCATCCCACCGGCATGGTCTGGCCGCCCAGCGTGCAAGGCCTGCTCGTCACCGAAGGTGTTCGCGGCGAAGGCGGCGTTCTGCGCAATAAAGAAGGCCGCCGCTTTATGTTCGACGATATTCCCGAGAACTACCGCAACCAGACCGCCGACAACCCCGAAGAGGGCTGGCGCTATACGCAGGGTGATAAGGACGCTCGCCGGCCTCCGGAACTCCTCACTCGCGATCACGTGGCCCGCTGCATCAACCGCGAAGTCAAGGCCGGGCGCGGCAGCCCGCACGGCGGCGTCTACCTCGATATCTCTTGGATCAAGGAAAAACTTCCCAATTCCGTTGAGCACATCAAGCGCAAGCTGCCCAGCATGTACCATCAGTTCAAGCAACTGGCCGATGTCGATATCACTAAGGAGCCCATGGAAATCGGACCCACCATGCACTACATGATGGGCGGCATCGAAGTCGATCCCGAAACCCAGATGTCCGCGGTCCCGGGCCTGTTCGCAGCCGGCGAATGCGCTGCGGGTTTGCATGGCGCCAATCGCCTCGGCGGCAACTCGCTCTCCGATCTGCTAGTCTTCGGCAAACGCGCCGGCCACTATGCTGCCTGTTTTGCCAAAGAAAATGGTGAAACGCGGGTCGATAATGCCCAGGTTGAAAGCACAGCCCGCGAAGCCCTGCTTCCCTTCGAGCGCGGCCAGAAATCCGGAGTCGAAGGCCCCTACCAGGTACAGCGCGATCTGCAGGACATGATGCAGGATCTCGTCGGCATCGTGCGTGAAGAGAGCGAAATGCAGCGCGCTCTCACCAGCCTCGAAGGCCTGCGGAAACGTGCCGCTCAAGTGGGCATCTATGGTAACCGCGAATTCAACAATGGTTGGCACGCCTGCCTGGACCTGCGCAACCTGCTTACCGTCTCTGAAGCGATCGCCCGCGCCGGTCTCGAGCGTAAGGAAAGCCGCGGCGCCCACTTCCGCGACGATTATCCCGAGAAAGACCCCGAATACGCCAAGTTCAACCTCGTCATCCGCCAGGGCTCCGATGGCGAAATGCAGATCGCACGCCAGCCCCTTCCCCCCATACCCCCAGAGTTGCAGCAAGTAATTGAGGAGATGAAATAATGGCGACCGCAACCTTCCGCATCTGGCGCGGCGACGAAAAGGGCGGAAAATTTCAGGATTACCGTACGGAAGTATCCGAAGGCATGGTGGTGCTCGATGCCGTACTCAAAGTCCAGGCGGAGCAGGCCAACGATATGGCCGTCCGCTGGAATTGCAAGGCCGGCAAGTGCGGCTCCTGCTCGGCCGAAATCAACGGGAATCCCAAGCTGATGTGCATGACGCGGCTGAATTCGCTGCCGCTCGATCAGCCCGTCACCGTCGAGCCCATGCGCACCTTCCCGTCGATTAAAGACCTGGTGACCGATGTCTCCTGGAATTTTCGCGTCAAGAAGGGCATCCAGAAATTCAATCCGCGCAAGCCCGATTTTCCTGATGGCACCTGGAAAATGGGACAGGCCGATGTGAACCGCATTCAGGAATTTCGCAAGTGCATCGAATGCTTTCTCTGCCAGGATGTGTGCCACGTTCTGCGCGACCACAAGAAATTCGACGAGTTCGCCGGGCCGCGCTTCTTCGTCCACACCGCCGCTCTCGAGATGCACCCGCTCGATACCAACAGCCGCACGCTCGACCTCAAAGATAAGCACAACGTGGGCTATTGCAATATCACGACGTGCTGCCGCAAGGTGTGCCCGGAAGAAATCGTCATCACTGAGAACGCCATCATCCCGCTCAAAGAGCGAGTCGTCGACGAATATTACGACCCATTACGCAAACTAGTCATGAAAATCTTCGGCAGTTGATGTGTTACTGAGCCGCGACCGCCAGGGAGCGGTTCTATGCAGCCTATGGAACTCAAATCCTTACACCAGGACGCCATCCCCGGCGCGCTCGCCAAAGCGGAGCGCTACCGGCTCCTGCACGAACCGTGGCAAAGCGAGAGCATCTGCCAGGACGTGCTGCGCGTCGATCCCGGCAACGAAGCCGCTCTGATCACCCTGATTCTGGCGCTGACCGATCAGTTCGATCAAGGCGTGCGCGTCGAAGAGGCTCGCAACCTGATCCCGCGCCTCCGCGAGGAATACGACCGCGCCTATTATTCCGGCATCATCTCCGAGCGCCGCGCCAAGTGCCTCTTCGAGCAGGCGCGCCACGGCTCCGGCCCGACCGTCTATGAATGGCTCCACGAAGCTATGGCCTGGTACGAGAAAGCCGAAGCCATCCGCCCGCCCCAGAATGACGACGCCGTGCTTCGCTGGAACACCTGCGCCCGCATGCTGATGCGCAACCCGCAGCTCCAGCCCGCTCCCCAAGAACGCGCCGAACCCATCATGTCCGAGTGAGTGGCACAGGCATTCTTGCCTGATTTAGGGTTTCTGCCCTTCCAGCTTCTGGATCCGCTCCACCAATGGCGATGGTTGCGGGTCAAACGCCGCGGCCTCTTTCAAATACCGCAGCATATCGGGCCCGTCTTCGTCTTTTGGCAGCTCGATTTTGTGCCCCCGATGCAGGGCATAGGCATGGTCGTCATCGACTTCCAGGCAGCCGAGCTTGCCGACGTTTTCGTAGATCCGCGACAGCCCGATATCGATCATGATGACTTTCCCATGAAACCGCGGCGTGATGGCCGCATTGGCATAAACATGTCCGATGACGATTCGGTCGACGTCGAAATGCTGCAGCAGCTTGTCCACAAGCGGTTCCAGCTCTTTCTCATCGCCCTGCGCCAGACCGCGATACCACAGCGGGCCATCCTGATCGGTCACCACGCCGCCGTGCAGTTCGGAGAAGTTGTTCAGTTCCTCGCGCACCGAATTGTTGATCTGGTCCAGCGTCCAATCGGCATACTTCGCACCCAGCCCTGCATGCACGAACAGCGTCCGGTCTATTTTAATGACGGCATTATGCGAGCGGATCCACTTTCCGTACACGCCGTTCGGGCCGAAGGCGTCGCGCTGCTCCTCGTACCCCGCCGGATGCTGCGCTTCCCACTCCGCCCGGTTCAGTTCCGGTTTGGCCGCCGTGCTCATCGACTTGCGGTATTCTTCGTAGGCTGCTTGGCGGTTCGTCTCCGACTTCTCCGTTCGGTATTGCGCGAACTCCGCCGGCGAGACGTAGCGCAGATCGCCGTATACGTCCATCGCCTCGTGATTGCCGAGCAATGTGTGCACGCCGCCGCCGGCCTCCTGGGCTTCCTTCTCCAGCTTGATGAGCATGTCCATGATGGCGCGCGAGTCGGGGCCGCGATTCACCACGTCCCCGGTTTGCACCAGGTGCGTGCGGCCGCCGGTCCATTCTCCGGCGGCATTGATCAGGCCAGCCGATTCCAGCACTTTGATGAACTGCTCGTAATCTCCGTGCAAATCGCCTACTGCCACGATGCGATGCACGCCGGTCCACACATCCTGCACCGGCTGGGGAGGCTCGGCAGCGCGGTCGGCAGTATCTGTTACCGGCGGCTGTAATGGGGTTGCAGCGAGACCGGCAGTCTCTGTGGCGGCCGGCTGCGAAGGCGTGGCCCGGTGGTCAGGGGGCTCCGTCGCGGCCGTCGTGGCTACACCCGAGTTCCGCGCCGCTACGGAAGCGGTTGCAACCGTCGCCGGAGGCGCTTCGGACTGCTTGAACAATTTCGCTTCTTGCGGCTGATCGGACGATTTCGTCTTCGGTTGCCATTGGTCCACCAGAGCCTGCGCCGCCTTCACATCTTTCGGTTTCATGCGCTCGGCAGTGGTCCGGAACAACTCCCCCGCGCGCGGGTCGCCCACCTTCTGCGCTCGTGCAAACCACGCGTATGCCTGCACCAGGTCGCGCTTCACTCCCTGCGCGTTGTAATAAAGGATTCCGAGATTCGTCAGCGCGGGCGCGTAGCCGGCATCCGCCGCTTTGGTGTACCACTGGATCGCTTGGTCGTAATCCTGCGTGACGCCTTCGCCCAGGTCATACATGACACCGAGGTTGAACGCAGCGCTCGCAATTCCCTGCTCCGCGGCTTTTCGATACCATTTCTCCGCTTCGGAATAGTTTTTGGAAGCGCCTTCGTAAAGCTCTCCGAGGCTAGTCTCGGCGTCCCCGATGCCCTCATCCGCCGCTTTCCGGAACCATTTGCTCGCTTCCTCCGAATCCTGCTTTACGCCCTGCCCATTGGCGTACATGACTCCGAGGTTGTATTCCGCCGCGGGAACACCCTGTTCGGCGGCCTTTTGATACCACTCGGCGGCTTTCTGATAATCCTGCGCGGTGCCCTGGCCCAGCGCATACATCAAGGCGAGGTTATATTCCGCGTTAGGGTCGCCGCGGTCGGCGATCGGCTGCCACTCTTTCAGCGCGGTGGCGTAATCGCCGCGATCGTAAGCCTGCAGGCCGGCTTTGAAATCCGCCACGCCGGGAAGCGCAGCGAAGAGCAGAACGCTCACGACAAGGGCAGATTTGTTGACCACGACAACGGGGTGAATGCATTTGGGTTGCCGTGGTGCGGTGGCTTACATTCCGGCGTCGCGCCGGTACCATTCCAGAGTGCGCCGCATGCCCTCTTCAAACGTAAACTGCGGGGCATGCCCCAGATCGCGGACCGCCGACGTGACGTCTGCTTGCGAGTGCCGCACGTCCCCGGCGCGCGGCTGCCCATAATTGGCGCGGATCTCCACTCCTTCGATCTTCTGCAACAAGGCCCATGCCTGGTTCAGCGTGATCCGGCCGCCGTTGCCGGCATTGTACAGCTTGCCCGACACGCCTTTCGCGCGCGCTGCCTTCAGGTTCAGAGCGGCGACATCCTCCACGTACGTAAAGTCCCGCGACTGCTCGCCGTCGCCGAAGATCGTCGGCGGACAGCGCTGCAGGATCGATTTCATGAACAGCGACAGCACGCCCGAGTATGCGCTCGAAGGGTCCTGCCGCGGCCCGTACACGTTGAAGTACCGCAGCGCCACCGTCTCCGTTCCGTACACGCCCGTGAAGATATTCGCGTAATATTCCCCCACCAGCTTTTGCAGCGCGTAGGGCGATTTCGGGTGCGGCGCCATCGTCTCCACTTTTGGCAGCACCTCGGTGTCGCCATAAGCCGAAGACGACGCGGCGTACACCACACGTCCCGCTTTGCCTTCGTGCGCCGCGCGGAACACGTTAAACGTGCCGTTGATGTTGATATCGTGCGAAGGTACCGGGTCCTCAATCGATCGCGGCACCGAAGGAATGGCCGCCTCATGGAACACCACGGCCGCTCCGTGGATCAGCGGCAGGATCTCCTCGTAGTTCCGGATATCCGCCTGCTGGAAATCGATCGAGCCGCGCACTTCATCGAGGTTTGATTCGCGCCCGGTGATCAGGTTATCGATCACCACCACACGCCGCGCGCCTGCCGCCAGCAGCGCGCGTACAATCGCGGAGCCGATGAACCCCGCGCCTCCTGTAACCACGTAATGATCCGCCATTCGCAAAACCAGTGTACGATGCCGCGGCGGGCGGACGCTGTCCTATTTCCGCCGGAAGACCGTTTCGTCTTTCAAGAGCTTTTCGTAAGCGCCTTTATCCTGGTTGTTCTCTTCGCAGACGTATTCCCGCAGGCGCGTGCCTTCGCGCAGCATGATCGTGGTCCGGTAGACCCAAGGTTTCGTGAGCACCTTGGGATCTTCCATGGTCGCTTCGTACTGAATCGTGTCCTTATCCGTCCGCGTGTAGCGCTCGGTAACGTGCAGGGCATCCGAATGGAACGTGCCGGTCCCCGGTAGCCAGGTCCGGTCGTTGAAGCTGGTGACGTCCACCACCAGAGTGTCGCCTTCCCAATGACCCACCGAATCGCCCATAAAGCTGGGCTCGAGGTCATCCGGGTGCTTAGCGTTAATCGGAATGATGCGGAAAGCGTTCAGGTATTCGTACATCATCACGATTGTTTTTGGCGTCTGCACGATCTGCATCGGAAAGAGCCCAACGGTAGTCACCCGTGGGACTCCTGGCGGCAGGCATTGCGCTTGCGGATCGTCGATAGCCCGCCGGTTGAAAGATTCGAGCACCTTTTGTGCCGCCCAAGGCTGGTAGGGAGCGGGCTCTCGGGCAGGAGGCCGAGGTGCAGTCGGAGCACCCTTAGCCGGGGCGGCAGGTGGTCCGCCCAGACCTCCATCGGCGTTGGCCTCCTCCCACGTCCCTTTGCGAGTGCTGCCCGATTGCCAGATGCCGGTGAGATCCGGTTTTCCATCCGACGCGCGCGGCACTTGCGCCAGAAGCGTCAGCGGAGCGCCAGCCAAGGCCACCAGGGCGAGTATCGATTTCATAACGGTCTCCTACTGTTGCGCCACAGAGGGTGTATTGCCGCCATCACCCGTTCCGGGCGGCGGCCCCGAAAACAGCTTCTTTCCGTCCGCGAAGGTCACTTGCCGCGCGTGGGCCCAGTTCGTGCCGTCCCTGGCCCGCCACCCGAATACTGTTACAGTGTCGCCCGGCTTCATTGTTACTTCGCGTTTCCAGCCTGTCCGGTAGAGCACATTAGGAGGGAAGCCCTCGAATTTCCAGTTGGCCACAGCGCCGTTGCTGTCCTTTACATCCATGTAGAAGTGAATATGGGGATTCTCCCACTCGACCTTGGTGATGACCCCGGTCAGCGTGATCGGCTTGGTCGCGTCATACTCGGCACCAAAAGAATGGTGCGCCCAGATCGGTATGGCGAGAGAGAACCAGAAAACCAGCAATCCTTTCATGATCTGGCACTGTACACCAGCCGGCGCCTGCGCTTCAAGTGACGGTTGGATTTATGGCACAGCTTTGCCAGGCCGGACAATCAGAATCGGCACGTCGAGGTTGTGGCGAACCGGGTTGATCGTCGTCCCGAAGATCATATCTTTGAGGCCGCCATGGCCGTGCGCGCCCATAATGACAAGGTCCGGATGGATCTCGTGCGCGTAGCGCACGATCTCACGGCGCGGCGAGGACGAATGCGAGACTTCCGTCTCCACCGTGATGCCCTGGTCGCGCAAGGTCTTTGCAATCCCTTCCAGATACTGTTCCCCGGCTTCCACTTCTGCCGTGGAGGATTCGCGGCCATAGATCTGGCTGGTCACGCCTTCTTCCACGTGCAACAGGAACAAGCGGGCCGAATGCAGTTTGGCCATGGCTGCTGCGTGCGCCACGGCCAATCGGTCGAGCTGCGTGTGGTCCAGCGGCACCAGGATTCGATGATAGACCGGGGCTGCCGCTTCCGCGCCGGCGGTCTCGGGCAAAGTGACCGGCGCCCTGCCATAGCGGTGGATCCAGCGGCTGATGAGCGGTTCGAGCGTTACCCAGACCAGCAGGAAAATGAGGACCGCCGCCGCAGGCACGATAATCACCCCCACCAGCGTGCGCCACTCTCCCGCACCCGCCAGCCAGCTATTGATGGTAGGCACCGCCAGCCAGAAGTTAAGCACGACGATGATTGCTGCCGCGAGCCATGCCAGTGCTCGCACCCACGCAGGGTTGGCGAACGACGCCATGCGGCCTCGATCGCTGGTGAAGTGAATGAGAGGAATGATGGCGAATGGCAATTGCAGGCTGAGGATCACCTGGCTCAAGATGATCAACTGATAAACCGCATGTTCCCCCGAAATGTAGATCGTGAGCGCCGCGGGAATGACTGCCATAGCCCGGGTAATCAGGCGCCGCAGCCACGGCCGGATGCGGAGATTGAGAAAGCCTTCGACCACCACTTGGCCCGCCAGCGTTCCGGTCAGAGTAGACGACTGGCCCGAACAGAGCAGCGCAACCGCGAACAAAATGCCGGCCAGGCCCGTGCCCAACAGCGGCTCCAGAAGCAAATGCGCTTGCTGAATTTCCGTGACTACGATACCGCGGCGGAAAAAGACCGCTGCCGCCATGATGAGAATGGCGGCATTTACCAGCAGCGCGCCATTCAGCGCCACGACAGAATCGATCAAGTTGTAGCGGCAGGCCGCCCGTTTGGCCGGGACGCTCTGGCCGATGTGGCGCGTCTGCACCAGGGCCGAATGCAGGTACAGGTTGTGCGGCATCACGGTGGCTCCCAGGATGCCGATTGCGACATACAGGCTCTCGCGGTCAAGGCGTGGCACCAACCCGGCCAAGAGGCCTCCGCGACTAGGATTGGCCCAAAAGATTTCGATGCAGAAGCAGCCGGCGATCACCGAAATCAGTGCGAGCACGAACGCTTCGATGGTGCGGATTCCCAAGCTCTGCAACCACAGAATTAACAGAGTGTCTGCCGCCGTAACGAGCACTCCGATGAGCAGAGGAATGTGAAACAGCAGGTTCAGGCCGATAGCGGCGCCCAGCACCTCCGCGAGATCGCAGGCGGCAATCGCAATTTCGCACAAGCCCCACAACGCGAGGTTGACGATCCGCGGATAGGTTTCGCGGCAAGCCTGTGCCAGGTCGCGCCCGGAAACGATGCCCAGCCGGGCGCTCAACGTTTGCAGCAGGATGGCCATGGCGTTCGACATGACCAGAACCCACAGCAGCCGGTAACCGAAGCGCGCACCGCCTTCCAGATCGGTAGCCCAGTTCCCTGGATCCATGTAGCCGACGCTGACCAGGTAAGCCGGGCCGGCGAAAGCGAACATGCGCCGCCAGAACGACACCTGGGCGGTGCCGACGCTGCCGTGGACATCGGCCAGTGAACGGGCGTCCAAGCCGGCTTGTTCCGTCGGGAGCATCGAAACTTAACTATAGTTAACTTGAGCGCGGAGCGTCAAGGCAGAGGCGCAGGTGCGGATAGCGCGTGGAAGCGTATTATGGTCGCCGGGGGATTTCGCATGGGCGTTCGGTTGTTCAGCTTGGTCTCCGTTCTCATGGTGGGACCTCTTGCGGCTCAATGGAACCCGCCGCGCACGCCCGATGGCCAGCCGGACCTGCAGGGAGTTTGGGCCATCACCACGCTTACCCCGTTGGAACGGCCCACGGAGTTCGCAGGCAAGGAGTTCCTGACTGAGCAGGAAGCGGCCGAGTATGTGAAGCGCACGCTCAATGAGGGCGATCGGGACAAGCGCACAGATGATGCCCAGACGGACCTTAGCCGGAATTACAACGAGTTTTGGCGGGAGCGCGGAAACCAGGTGGTCCCCAGCAGACGCACCTCGCTGATCGTGGATCCGCCGGATGGTCGGATCCCTCCGCTCACGCCCGCGGCCCAGCGCAAGAGAGCGGCGGCGCGCCCGCCGGACGGGTTGCCCAGAGGCCCCGAAGACTTGGCATTGCGGATTCGGTGTATCTCGCGCGGCCTGCCGATGGTCCCCACACCCAATAACAACTTCTTCCAGATCATCCAGGCTCCCGGCAGTGTGGCCATCCTCCAGGAGATGATGTACGAAGCCCGGCTCATCCTCTTGGATGGCCGGCCGCACCTCAGCCGGAATGTCCGCGCTTATATGGGCGATTCACGTGGTCACTGGGACGGCAATACGCTCGTGGTCGATACCACCAACTTCATCGGCAAGGATGACTTCTACGGAGCCGATGAAAACCTGCACCTGACCGAACGGCTGACGCGCACCGACCCCAACACAATCCTGTATCAATTCACCGTCGATGATCCGACCGCCTTCACGCGTCCCTGGAGCGGCGAAATCCCCCTGACGCGGAGCGATGAGGGCATCTTCGATTACGAGTGCCAGGAAGGCAACTATGCCCTGACCGACATCCTCTCCGGGGCACGCGCTCAGGAGAGGAAGGCGCGGTGAATTATTGGATGTCTATCTTGCGTTTGGTGTGCCCGTTGCCGCTCCGGGCGGCTCGGATAAATGCCTGCAATTGGGCATCGGTCTTGCGCAGTTGCTCGTCGGTCTTGCGCTGTGCCGCATCCGTTTTCCTTTGCGCGACTGCTAGCGAGTTTAGCATCTTCATCCCCGTCAGGATGAGTTCCCGAATGGACTTGATCTGCCGATCGTGCTGAGCCGCGCTACGTTCCAGAGCTGCGAGCGGTTCCTGATAGGTGGCCTTATCGAAACATTATTATCTCTAATTTCTGCCCTTAGCCGCCCGGATTGCCGCAATCAGCTTTTCAAGGTCGTCCGGCGTGCAGCCCGCGAGGTAAGCGGCCAGGAACGGAATCCAGGCGCTGCCTTCTGGCACTACGCCAGCGACGGCTTTTACAATGCCTGTGAGTTCCTCTTCATTTCCTTGCTCGAGCACTTTCCGAACCGCCACGATCGAGGCATTGGCTCGGTCTGCAGCGGCTCCCACGATGTCGTCCGGAGTGACCACGTTGCTCGGCGCCGACTGCTTGAACTTCTCCTGAAAAGCGGCCAGGATCTCGCGTTCCGTTTTCTCTTCTTCGGCCCACTTGCGCGCCGCCTCGAAATCGTGGTTGCCGATGGCATTTTCCATTTCGCGCTGGACTCGCCGAATGCGCTGGCGCGCCGCCACAATCTCCGCCGGCTCGGTTTCGCACCGTAACTTGGCGCGCGCTCCCGCCTCATCCAGCAGATCGATCACCCGCTCCGGGAGTTGGCGGTCGAACAGAAACTGGCGCGCCACGGTAACCGCCGTTTCGATCGCTCCATCACCGAAAATCACCCTGTGGAATCGCGCCAATTGTTCCTTGCGGGTTTCGATGATTTGCAGCGTTTCGCTTTCATCCGGCGGCAGGATCTGGATCACTTCGAAATGCCGGGCCAAGGCTTCGGCCTTGTCCAATGTCTGCCGGAGGCCAGCCGGTGTGCCGGTCGCGATACACTGCACAATTCCGTGCGACAAATGCGGCTCCAGGATGCGAATGGCTTCAGTAACTGCCCAGCCCGAACCGGTGCCGGCAAGATCGAAGAGTCCTTCGATGCACAAAATCACGTTGCCTTGCGTGGTCAATTGGAACGGCTTTCGCTCCGGTCCCCTGGGGGCGATTAACTGAGTGGCATCAATCGCCAGAATGGGCCGGTTTGCGAATGTGGACGCCACTCCGCTATCCACGATTCGCTGCGCCAAGCCCTCCAAAATGGCCGTCTTTCCCACACCGGATTCGCCAATCAGGGCCGGGTTGTTGCGGGTTCGCCGGTAGAGAATCTGCAGCGCGCGCTCCACTTCCCGCTCGCGTCCCACCAACGGACCGAGTTGCCCGGCACGCGCCGCCGCGGATAGATCACGCGAGGCCTTCTCGATCGGCGAAAGGGTCTCGGACGCCCTGGCAGCCGTCGATTCGGCGGCCTTTTCCGCTTCCTGCTTCAATTTCTCGACCGTGAGTCCCAGTTCCACCATGTATTTCGCACCGGCCGATTTTTCTGCGCGGCACAGGCCCGAGAGAAGATGCTCAGGGCCAATCTGTTTTTGGTTCAGGCGCTCTGCTTCTTCAGCTCCGTACGCCAGCGCCCGTTTGCATTCGTGGCTGAGCGGAAGATCTACGCTGTACTTTTTGGCAGGCCGCTCCGCATAGTGTTTTTGGATTTGCATCCGGATGGCTTCCACCTTGGCATCAGATCCCACGAACCGGATGGTCATCGGCGCGTTTTCGCGAAGAAGGCCGAGCAGCAGGTGTTCCGTTTCGATGTAGTCGCTGCCGAACATGGAAGCCTCGTATCGCGCGAAGAAAATAGATCTCCGTGCCGGCTCGGTATATCGCTCAAACATATGTGTGCTCTCCGAGACTTTTCTAGATCATAGCAGCGGGCCGCCGCTAAAATGAGGTCATGTTGAAAGTGGCAATCATCTCTCTTGGGCTGCTGGCCTCGGTGCGGGCGGAAGTGTACACGATGACGATGCGGGAAGCAGTCGATACCGCGCTCAAGCAAAACCCGGATCTGACGCTGGCGCGCCTGGACCAGGAAAAGGCCCGGCAGGCGGTGCGGCTGGCTCGCGATCCTTTTACTCCGCGGGTGACGGTAGGAAGCGGACTGGCATATAGCAATGGCTTCCCAATGAGCATCGAGGGGGCCGCTCCCAGCGTGGTCCAGGCCAATGCCGTGCAATACATCTTCAATCGCCCACAAAGCTTCGCAGTGGCCCAGGCACGGGAAAACGCCCGCGGAGCCGAGTTGGGCGCCGCCGCCAAGCGCGAGGAGGTGGCGTACCGCACCGCGTCGCTCTACCTGGACGCCGAGCGCGCGGCACGGATCGGAGCACTGGCCGGTAATGACGCCGACAGCCTTGCCAAAGTGCTGCAGACAGTTCAGGCACAGGTTCGGGAGGGACGTGCATTGCCGCTGAATGAAAAGCAGGCTGCGTTAAACCTGGCGCGCGCACGGCAGGCCGCCGACGGTTTGCGTGAAGACGAAGAAGCCGCCGAGACGGCGCTGGCAGTTGCGCTCGGCTTCAGCGCCGAAGACCGGGTACGCACGGCCGAAGCCGATCCACCAGCCCCAGCCTTACCCCGCTCGGAGGAAGAAGTCATCGAAAGCTCGCTCGAATCCAATAAAGAAATCCGGCAGTTGGAATCGCAGATCGCCGCTAAAGGGCTGGAGATGCGGGGCGAACGTGCGGCGCGCCTGCCGCGTGCCGACCTGGTGGCGCAGTATGCGATGATGGCGCGGTTCAATAACTATGACGAATTCTTTCGCAAGTTCCAGCGCAATAACGGGCAACTCGGCGTCTCTTTCCAACTGCCGCTATTGGCGGGCCCCGGAGTCAGCGCACAGATGGCCCAGACGCAGACGGACATCGATCATCTTCGCGTCCAGTTGACCGCCACTCGGAACCGCATCACTTCGGATATTCAACAGGCCTTTCGTGAAGAGAAGAAGGCATCGAGCGCAGCCGAGGTCGCGCGCCTCGATCTGGACGTTGCCCGTGAACAACTCTCCGTGCTTCTCGCCCAGATGCAGGAAGGGCGCGCGCCCTTGAGCCAGGTGGAGCAGGCGCGCGCCGCGGAGAATGATAAATGGATTGCGTTCTACGACGCGCAATACAACGTGGACAAGGCCCGCTGGAACCTGCTGCACCTCAGCGGAGACCTGGTCTCCACGCTTCAAGCTCCGGCGACCACGTCCCCTGCGCCTTCAAACGCGCCGCGGCGCGAAGATCATCAGGGACAAAAGTAGAGCGCCGCCGAAGGCCGCACCCACGAAAACCCAGGGATGCCGATTGAACTGGAAACGCCAGTCAGCGGCTTCTCTGACGTGATATTCCAGTTGATTCAGGTCCTGGTCCAGCCGGCTGCGCGTCTGTTCCACTTGCCGTTTTAGCTCGTCCGGTGTTTCGCCCATGCTACATCATCCCTTAAAGTTTGAACGGTCCTTTCGGGAGCCGGATTCACACGCCGCCAGCGAACACGTCCGCCCAGGTACATCGCCCAGGCCGTGCACGTAAGCAAGACTCCCATCAAAAGCGCCGCCAGCCAAACGGGCATGGCCGTGGCAAGCGCGGCGATGCAGGTTACCACGAAACATCCGCCCGCCATCAAACCGCAAACAGCGGCGCCGCCGAACATTCCGCCAGCCTGCCCGGCCTGCTTGGCTTTCTCCGCAAGCTCTGCCTTCCCCAGGCGGATTTCAGTATGGATCATTTCCTGAAGGTCAGTTACGATATCGCGAAAAAGTTCACCGGTGGAGCGTGCGTCCGCAGGACGCCCCATCACTTCTAATCGATCAGCCATGAGTGCCCTCCTGGCTCACCGGGATCGCAAGGCGCGCCCTACCAGGAAGCCGGCCACTGCTGCAATCGCAAGCGAGCGGCCCGGCGACTGGCGAACCCAGCGTTCCATCCCGGCAGCCATGTCTTTCACAGAGATAGATTGCACGTAATGGGCCGCACGCTGCACTCGATAAGCAGCGTTCTCGGCGGCACGCTTCACGCGCAATTTCTGTGCGAGAGCATCCAGCAGGCGGCTGGCGGATTCGCGCGATCGCTCGAGTTCCTGTTCGAAGGGCGGAAGGGTCTTCTCGTCCGCGGCCATGCCTCATGATACCTCCGGCGGCCCTGCGCGGAACGTGTGACAGCGGACCGAAATGGCGGCTCCGTGACGGCTGGCGATCGGTTCAATGGCGCTGGAATGGATGGATCAGGGGGATTGCCTCGCGGTGACCCCGGCGGTAAACTCGAAAATCCCGGACATCGACGGTATTAGTGGCCAGGTCGGATGTACCTCACTCATCCGTATTAAGCACAAAGTCCGGATTCTGATCCGCGTACTTCTCGGCCAGTTCCTTCACACGCGGCCGATGCTCCTCGAAAGAAAATGCCGGGCGAACTAAGCCTTCATTGACGAACTGCAGGACCAGTGAACTGCTCTGGAGATGAAATGCCGCTTCCGCCAGTACCGCCTCGCACGTCACCAGCGGTTCTGTCACCTGCCTGGCAAGACCCACCGCCCACGCGTGAGACCGGTCCGATCGGTTCCCGAATGCCACCCGGAACCCGGTGTCAGCAATCGCCTTCACGAGCGCGCAAACCCTTTGCGTTGCGAGAGGCCGCGCGGGCCGGATACTGCCCCAGCGAGGCGAAGGAATGGGCGCTCTTGCTCCTGACGGGCCCTTTCCAGATGCTGCCGAATGAGCCGTCCCTGCGGCATGCCGGTCTGCTCAGCAGTCGTCTGTAACCACTCGGCCAAGTCGTCCGGGAGGCGCACCGTGATTGTATGACGCATCGGCCGGAATTGTAACACGCCAAGAGGTCGAAGCTTAGCTACTGCGCAACGCGCCCTTGCGGTCGCGGCTCGGTTGGGACGTTCCTTTTGCGAGCGCTCTACTTCGCTTTCGGCAGAATCTTAACGTTTCCTGGCAGGGCGAACAGGTTGTCCTTTAAATTGCGGTTGATCTCTACCGAGTCCGAGAAGATCTCGTAGACTTTGTCGCCGTTGCGGTCGCGGCGCATGTCGAACGGCCACATCACGCCGCCGCCGACGTCGCGGTATTTCGAGAAGACCATGACCTCCTGGTCAAAATCTTTGAACTCGGGATTGCGTCGCTTGAACACCTGACGAACTGGCAGCTTGGTGCTTTGGCTGAAATAGACAGTCACCGTGCGGCCGTCGGCGTCGGTGATGTCCACGATCTCCACCGGCGTGTTCTGGAAAATGTCTGTACCTTGCGAGTAAAAGTCCATGCCCGGTTCGTTTAGCCGCTGGCGCAGGATGTAGAAGATATTGCGCAAAGTGCTGTCTTTGTAGCGATCGTATTGATCATCCGGCAGGGGACGCGCGCCGCGGAAAGTGAGTTCCCACGCGCCCTCCTCAGTGAAAAGCACCGAACTGTACTCGTCTTTCCCGAACGCCTGACGCTCGCGCTGCGAAACTTTGCCCGGAACCGGGGCGAGGTAGCGTGTGTAGATCCTGGCAATTGATAGGCCCGAGAGTTCCGCGCGATAGAACGAATACGCCCGGCCGGATTCGACCCGATCCTCCATGTGCAGAAAGGCATCGCCGCCCATTGCCTGCAACGCTTGCTGGACCACTCGCTTCCCACGCTCCTGCGCCGTTTCGGCGGACGCCAGGGACGCGAGGGTCAGGAGCGCTAGTACTTTGACCGTGTAGGACGCTCCCTTACGGTCGAGTTGCAAGCAGCGTCTCAGTTTGACTGGTCTCCCCATTACTGTGCTCCGCCGCCTGCTGGGGGCGGAATGGTGAGGTCGATGTTCTTCACCGGTAGGCCGAGCGAATCGAGAGGCGTACCAAACTGCTTGGGGTTCCCCACCGTGACGAACACGAAACTCTCCGGCCTCAAGCGCTCCTTGGCCACCCGGAGCACATCGGCTTTGGTCACGGCCGCCAGCGCCTTCTGATATTGCTGGATAAAATCCGGCGGGTAACCGTAGTAGGCATACGTTAGTACGCGGCCCAAGGTTTTGGCTTTGGTATCGAAAGCGAACACCAGGCTGTTGAGGGAGGATTGTTTCGCCGTGGTCAGTTCGTCGTCCGTCACCTCCGAAGTGCGGATCCGCTGCACTTCCTCCTGAATCGCCTTGATGCTTTCCACGGTGGAAGCGGACTTGGTGCTGCCGGCGATTTCGAACAGACCGGGATGGTCATAGTTGGCGCCCCAATCGGCCTCAATATCGTATGCATCGCCCATGCGCGTGCGGACCCTCTGGAACAACCGACTGCGGAACCCGCCGCCGAGGATGTCGGACATAACTTCCAAAGCGGGGTAGTCCTTATCGCGCAAATCGCCGCCCATCTGCCCGATCGCGAAGAAGGTCTGCGCTACGTCGGTCTTGACGGCCAGGTAAACACCGGGCTGTGCCTGGTTGCGGACCGCGGGGAAGGCCGGGACCGGCGGCTGTGTCACATTCCAGCCGGCGAACAGACCTTCGATTTTCCTTTTCATTTCCGCGGAATTGAAATCACCCCACACGGCCAGCATGACGTTAGCCGGAAATACGTATCTCTGATAGAACGCCACCAGATCGGGCCGCGTAATGCGATCGATGGTGGCATATTCCATTTGCCAGCCGTACGGCGTATCCGCGCCGTAGAGAATGTCGGAAAATTCGCGCTGTACGACACCGTGGGCATCGTCGTTCCGGCGCGCAATGCCGCTGCGAAGCTGGCTCTTGGCAAGGTCAATCTTGTCCTGCCGGAACTCCGGGGCGGTCAACACATCGTGGAAGGCGCCGAGCACCTCGTCAGTGTTCTCCTTTAGTGCGCTGAACGATACCGTTCCGCTAGTCTCGCCGATATTACTCTCTACACTGGCCGCGATGTTTTCCAGTTCCTGGTCCAACTGGTCGCCCGTCTTCGCGCGCGTGCCGCCGCTTCGCATCACCATCCCGGTCACCGTGGCCAGTCCGATCTTGTCCTTAGGATCGAAGAGATTGCCGGTGCGAATCCGCGCCGTCCCGTTCACTAGCGGGAGTTCGTGATCCTCCAGCAGGTAGAGCTTCATTCCATTCGGGAGCGTGGAGATTTCCACGTTGGGAATCTGAATTTGCTTCAGGGGCGGGAATTTCAAGTCTTTGACGGCGGGAACGGGCGCAACGATCCGCGCGGTAGCTTCCTTGGGGACCGTGTTCCGCGCCGCCTGACCCCAGAGCAGCGCCGAAGCCATCAGCAAACCAGCCGCGAGTTGTTTCATTGGCGCCCTCCAGCCGCGGCGGCGCCTTCGGGGGCGGCACCGCCCGGTGCCGTGTAGCCTAAAGTCTGCGACTCCGTTACGAAGTATTTGCGGGCCACGCGCTGGACGTCATCAGCCGTCACTTTGTCCAAGTCATCCAGCGAGGTAAACAACTTGCGCCAGTCGCCGTATGCCGCATAGTTGGCGGCCAGCAACGATGCGAGGCCGGCATTGTTATCCAGCCGGCGGACCACGGCCGCGCGCGCTTTGGTCTTTACCCGAGCCAGGGTCTGCGCGTCCACTTTCTCAGCTTTGAACCGCTCGAGCAGGGCTGCGAGTTCCTTCTGGTTCTCTTCGATGGTGTGGCCCAACGACGGGGCGATGAAAAATATGAACAGGTTGGGATAGCGCCCATCGGGGAATGTATCCGCAGCCTCCACCTCTAATGCCAGCTTCTTATCGCGCACCAGATCCTCATACATCAATCCCGTGCGGCCGCCCGATAGGATTTCGGATACGATGTCGAAGACCGGATCGTCCTTGTCGTATTGATCGGGCCGCTTGTATCCGAGGACCAGCAGGGGCTGGCTTGGAGAGTACACCACCGCCGTTTTGGGTCCCGCCTGGGGAGGTTCTTCGGTGTGGGGCAAGTCCGGCAACGGGCGTTTCGGCAGCGGACCGAAATACCGTTCGGCCATGCGCCGCGCCTCCACCGGATTCACATCTCCCACAATTGCGGTGGTGATGTTCGCGGGGACATAGTATTTCTCGAAGAAAGCCTTGGCTTCGGCGATACGGAGGTTGGCTACATCGCTGGGCCATCCGCCCGGGGGGTTCCGGTACGGAGCCGCTTCGAAGGCAGTCGCAGTGAAGTCTTGTACCAACTTTCCTTGCGGGTTGGATTCCACGCGCATCCGGTTCTCTTCCTGCACCACGTCGCGTTCCTTATAAAACTCCCGGAATACCGGATGCAAGAAGCGCTGGGATTCCAGCAGGAACCAGAGTTCGATGCGGTTGGAGGGCAGGCTGTAAAAGTATTCCGTTGAATCGTAATTCGTCCCGGCATTCATTCCAACCCCGCCATTCTCTTCGATTAGGCGCGGATACTCGTTCGGAATCACGTACATCTGGGCGTGCTCGATCGCCGCGGCGACCTGCTGTTCCAGAGCCATGATTTTCGCCTTGTCGGCTTTGGGACCCTTGTTTTCCTCCGCTTCCAAGCGATCATAGGCGGTTTCAATGGCATCGAGGGCCTTCTTCTCTTCCGGCCAGTTGGTGGTTCCAATGGTTTCGGTCCCCTTGAACGCCATGTGCTCGAACATGTGGGCAATTCCGGTCTCCCCGGACGGGTCGTCGACCGAACCGGCGTTTACATATGTATGGAAAGAAACGACCGGAGCCTCGTGCCGCTCGGCGATTATGAAGTGTAAACCGTTGGGCAGCGTGAACTCTGTAACCTTTTTCTCAAATTCTTTCAGGCTCTGGGCAGAGGCGAGAATAGGGCCCAGCAATAGGGCCAGACACAGACAGATTCCTCTCACTGTGGTGGTAACTCCTGTACTTATCTTGAGGATATCAGGCCCGATCGCGCCTGCGGTTCGGGAAGCGCCGTAGAACCATAAGTACCCTATCAAGTACCCCTATTACTGTTGTTTGCGGATAAACGTCTCCATAATGAACTCATCAACGGAATAAACACCCTATGAACCCTTTCAGCACAGGCCCGACAGCCCCGACCGCCACCGGGGACTTGATCGCAGGCGATCGCCGATCGGACCGGCGCTATGAACTGAACCTGGAATTGCGCTGGAAGCTGGTTCGGCGCAAGCGAGTGGTCGACACCGGCACGGGTACGACCCTCGACCTCAGCAGCAGCGGTGTCCTTTTTGAAGCAGGGAGACACCTGCCGAGCGGAGGGAACATCGAGCTATCGATCTCGTGGCCCGTTTTGTTGCACAATACGGCTCCCATGCAACTGGTGGTGACCGGCCGGGTAGTGCGTGTAGCGGGCAGCCGCAGCGCGATTCGCATGACCCAGCATGAGTTCCGCACCGTTCGGGCCGGTATTGAGAGCCGCGCGATGGCCGCCGCGGCGCAGAGCGCGGTCCCCTTTAGCTTCTCGCGGAGCCCGATTTCCGGAAAGCTCCAGTAGAAGGAATTCAGCGCGTTCGCCGAATCACCGCCGGTTCCACAATGGGAGGAGGCGCCGGAACGGGCGCCGGTTTCCGCACCCGCCGGTCCAACCGGTTGGCAATGAATTCATCGCGGGCCTTCGCACGGCGTGGTCCAGCCTTGCTATCCACCGCGGCCCATTCTTCGGGCGTTACCTCCTGAAGAGTGGGGAGGTATTTCTGGAAATAGTTGCGTAACCGCTCCTGTACCGGCTTCAAAGCCGAGCGATATAGCAGGAACAGGATCTCGTCGGGTTCAGCTTTCGCGAGCACGAAATAGACCTGGGAAGCTTTACGGAGGCGCGCCGAGCGCAGCGCACTCTCCAATTTCTTGGCGCGGGCTTCCAGCTTTTGGGATAGCTCCAGTTCGGGCTTGCGCATTTCCGTGGCTTTCGCAAAAGCCTGTTTCTCTTTGGGACTCAGCCGTTCGAGCAGGACGTAAAGAAAGGGGCCCAGGCGCGCGGCACGGAAACGCGCCTCGTCGGGAACGAGGCGCACCAGTTTCTCCAGTTTGGCCAGTCCGGCGAGGTTCGATTTCGGACCGGCCAGAGCCGGCGAGAACTGCGCCATCAGGCCGGTCTGTTCGAGCGCCCGGATCATCTCCGCCGGGTTGTCTTCCAATCCGATTTGCTTCAATTCCTCCAGGAATGCCCGCGGGGGAATCAGCTTTTGCACTTCCGCTTCGCGCGCATTAGCCACCTGCATCTGGGTCCGCTCTTCAACGGCAAACCCCAACCGCACTCGGAACCGCTCCAGGCGCAACAGGCGCGAAGGGTCGTCATAGAAGCCATAAGGACTGGTGAGGCGCAGCTCGCGCCTTTCCATGTCGGCTAAACCGTTCATCGGGTCGAGGAGCAGGCCGCGGGACGCTTTATTTAGCGATAGGGCGATGGCATTGCAGGTGAAGTCGCGGCCTCGTAAATCCTCCTGAATGGTCGCCGGGAATATCTGCAGCTTCCCTCCAGGACGGGCAGGTTTCTCCTGCCGGGACATCGCGATCGAAATGGTCACGCCGGAGGGAAACACCAACTCGGCGGACTTACGATTCTCATCGGAGGCAACCATCCGCGCGCTGCCCGACTCGGCAACGGTCTTCGCGACCTTGAGGGCGTTCCCTTCCACCACGAAATCCAGGTCGCGGATGCGAAAGCCCGCCAGCATGTCGCGCATCGCGCCGCCGGTCAGGAAGACGTTTAGGTTGGCCTCTCCGGCAGCGCGCTGCACCTGCTCCACGGCAGCACTCTGCTCCGTGCTCAGATGGCTTTCGAGCATGAAGATGTAATCGCTCATCGCTTAGCGCCTGCGCCGCCCGTGTTACGCCCGGGGATGATGTTTCTCCACGGTCTCCCGAAGTCTCGACCGCACGACATGCGTGTAAATCTGGGTCGTCGAGATATCTGCGTGCCCCAGCATCACCTGCACGCTGCGCAGATCCGCGCCGCCTTCCAACAAATGCGTGGCGAAGCTGTGCCGCACCGCGTGCGGTGTAATTCCATGAAAAATACCCGCTTTCCGGCCGTAACCGGCCAGCAGCTTCCAGAAGGCCTGCCGCGTGAGGCAGCCACCGCGCGCCGTCACGAACAGGTAACGGCTTCCACGTTTTTTTAATAGGGCGGGGCGGCCTGTTTGCAAATACGCCCGTACCGCCTGCACCGCCTGTTTTCCAACCGGCACGAGCCGCTGTTTATTGCCTTTACCGGTGGTCCGGACGACGCCCAGTTCGAGGTTCAAATCGCTGAGACCGAGGCGACACAATTCGCTGACGCGGAGGCCGGTGGCATACAGCAACTCGAGCATGGCGCGGTCCCGCAGGCCGTTGGCGCGGGACGTGTCAGGCGCCCCAATCAGCCGATCGATGTCTTTCAAATTCAGAAACTTAGGGATCGTTTGCCATTGTTTGGGCGGCCGCAGGAATTCGGCCGGATCGGCGGCAATGAGGCCCTCCCGCAGGAGGTACCCAAAGAAGTTCCGAAGCGTGGTAATGTGGCGTGCGATCGACCGGCTGCTCAATCCCGAGTGAAACAGGTGATCCACGTAGTGCTGCAGGGCCTCTCTTCCGGGGAGCGGGAGGGAGTCTTTGCAGAAAGAACTAAGCCTCTCTAAATCAGCAGAATACGCGGAAATCGAGTTGCTTGAAAGGCCCTTTTCCAGCCGGCAGAAGTTGAGAAACGCCTGCGTATGAGCCGACAATGTAAGCGACGCTTCGGTCACCGGTCCCGGGCCTCGTGCCAATGATACAATAAGCCGCGAAATGTTTGAAACATAGTCGTGCAAAGAGGTTAGTTTTTGGCTGCGTCCACCACGAAGAAGGCCGTGATCCGGCGTTTCGACCGGGAGAGCCTGGCCGGCTACCTGAACCCCCTATCTTTTCTACAACTTACGGGCGTGGAATTGCTTTCCGCCGAGGGCGAAGTGGCGGTGGTTCCCTATCAGGACATTAAGACCGTCTCCTTCGTGCGCGATTTTGATGAACCTCCCGAACCGGTCCGGCGCGTATTCCATACGCGTCCCAAAATGGAGGGCTTGTGGATCAGTTTCGAGTTCCGCGACGGTGAAGTGCAGGAGGGGGTCATGCCCAACAACCTGCTGCAGCTCGAGAGTCACGGGTTTACGGTGATTCCTCCAGATCCCTACAGCAACCAGCAGCGCATCTTCATCCCGCGCGTGGCCCTGCGCCGGGTTGACGTGCTGGGCGTAGTCCGCAGCCCGCTGAAGAAACGCAAACCGAAGCCCGAGGCCAAAGAGCAGATCGGGTTATTCGAAGAGTAACGGAGCCTCCGGCGCCCAACGCGGAACTTGCGGCGACGCCGAGACGATGAGACACGGATCGCGACGCTCTTGCGCGGTACATCAATTTGGTGGGGATGCCCGGGTGATTTCTCCTTTCGGCGATGCCGTTTCTTCGCCTTTCAGAGCCGAAGAGCAGGGTTCTCCAGGGTTGGGCTCATGATTGGCGCCGGCGGCGCAGCGCGGTCTGGGGCAGGCGGACAGAACGAAGCCGCGGCGATGAGCAGATCCTCGTCCTCGATTTCGGTGAACGGCTGGGCCGTGGCTTGGGCGGCCTTCAATTCCTTAAGAGCGTTGTAGAAGGAGCGCTCCAGGAACGCGATTTTGCGGTGCACGAAGGCGAAATCGCGCTGGTGGCGGAGGAAGGATTCGGTGGCGCCGCTGGATTCGGGATCTTGGAACGCGAACTCCCACAGACGGGCTTCGATGTTGCGGTAGCGGCGGAGCATCCATTCGGCGTTGACCATGGTGTCGACCAGGAAGCGCTGTTCGGGTGTGGCCGGCCGATACTGCCGGTGGTAGTCCGCGATTAGTTCATCCAGTTCCTCGGCACTCTCGCCGGGGATGACGGTAGACTTCGCGTGAATGCCCGTCTTCAGGGCATTCAAACGGGAAATATTGCGACCAGTAACCGTAACAGGTCCAGTCGATTTCTGAGCATTGCGACGATTGGCGTCGATTTGCGATTGGGTTGCCATAGTTACTCCCAAGCACAGAGTAACCGGTGAGCATGCGCTGGCTGGCGTGGATTTCGGATAAATAGGTGTGTTTGCAACGCTAGAAATATTTTCTGCCTCGGTGAATGATAAAGGTTTGCTCCGTTCCGCGGCGGCGGAAGGGCGGTCAGCAGGTGCGGCCGGAACGCCGCGGAATGGAGCAACTGGGTTGGGCGGGAGGGAGGATTTGGGCGAGAGAGATTCGAAAGGATAGTCCGGCCACGCCGAGTCAGCGCGACAGACCGAGGACCTCGATCCGGCCGTATTGAAGGAAATGGTGATCGAATGTGAAAGCGCGGCGAATTCCCCGTACATCTAGAATCGCAAAAGAAATCGCGTCACAAAGACTCCAATCTTTGTCCGAGTGCCGCGCGACGATCTCGCGGCCGCGACCCTCCTCTACCGGTAGCGCCCGGATCACCGGCAGACCGCCGGTGAGTAGCCACTCTCGGGCGAGCGTCCTCCCCAACCTGCGTAGCAACAACGCATGAGCTTCCACTTCGATGTAGTTCGTGATAAAGCTTGGCCGCCGCTGGGACGCAATTTCGCCAGCAATCGCAACGGCGCTGTTATGATCGGCATCGTCCGCATCCAGTAGCGCCAGAATTGCGCTGGAATCCCAGAGAACGGCCCGCCGGATGCTCATGTATCCAGAATCCGGTGTTTGTCGCGCGCCCCTGGTGTCTGGCCGCCGCTGCGCCCCGCACCGATCAGGCGGAACATGGGGTGCTTTCCCGTGAAGGGCGGGATATCCGCCGTAGCCTCCCTCCGGGTGGTCTTGTTCGTCAAGCGCACAAAACGGCGTCCGCCGCGCCTAACGCTGGGGATGGCACCGCTCCGGAGCCGCCGCCAAAGGGTCGAACGCGAGACGCCTAGCGCCCGGATGGCGTCGTCGATCGTTAGCAGATTCTCTACCATCATCTGGATCGTATCACAGGAGTGTCACTGTTTCATTTGTGTCACTTCAGCAGGTGTTCAGGAGGCACTCCGCGGTTTCGACCAATCGGCAGCGGGTGAATGCTACCTAGTCGGCTTTGCGAGTTGTCGGTCAGCCGAGGACGATCCAAGCGGTCGTCGTCATCTGGCGGATTGTCCCGCCCACATCAAGGGGAATCGTAGGGCGTACTTGAAGGACGATCCTAGACATGGTTCATAGTCCGTCCAAGAAACGGAAAGAGAAACCCGAGAGTAAGAGCAGATCGGGTTATTCGAGGGGTGGGGCCGATGTGCTCCTTGACAACCATGCGCCCCGCCCAGCAGTATAAGTCCGAAGGAGGGCTCCTTGGTAGACCTCGACGCCGATGAGGCGATGCTGTGGTGGACAGCGGACAATATCCTCGCGCTACCGGCGGAGTACAAAAACAAATTCGAAAACTCGACTTGGCGCGAGAATCGCCTTGCGTCGGTCGTCCAAAGAAATGGGGAGATTGTCTTCGATTCGCCAGAGGAATGGAATACAGGCAGGGAGACTGTTTACTTTTGTCTCACGCAGAGAGATTGGTGTCAATCGTGAAATCGCGAATGACAACTTCAACACTTCAGTTCAGGATGTCTTCCCGCGGATTCAAAGGGATCAGCGTCGCCCGGCCTTCCTCGACCTCCCGAACGCTCTCCTGCAATTCGGCGCCTTCACGGTCGCGATCCTCGGGACTGCCGTAAAAGCTGATCTCCCAATAGATCTCGCCGAGGACGTCGAGGAGGCTGAACGTGCAGGGGGCCTCGCCCAACTTCTTGTGATCCTTGTGGATCTCCATTTGCGGCCGCAGCCGCACGGGAAGATGGACCAACTCGTTGACAGGCGTGAAGTCGAGTCCGTAATGAGTGACGCCGTTCTCGTCGGCTTCTCCGATTCCCGAGACGTGGATGGTTTCCTGCGCCTCATGCTCGCCCCACTCGAAGTACTTGGCGATCTCGATGTACGACAGATCGGATGCCGGGGTAACAGGCTTGCGCGCCTCGGCGTGAAAGGCCTCGACGTTGCACCAGGACCACTGTTCAAGAAACCGCGCGAGCTCAGAATCCTGTTCCACACCCCGGAAGACATCGCCAAGCGTCACGTCGGCGTCGATGTGGCAGGCGCAACGCAGTACGTATACTGCGGATCGAATCTTCTGCTCGACGTACTGACGCACATCGCTGTCCCATTTCAGCGCTTGGATGCCGCGGTTGGTGATGTGGACTTTGTCGGCCATCTATTTCGATTCAAGTATGGCGAACTTTGGGAAGGAACGGTAGATCGGCATTCCAGCAACGTAGCCGGCCCTCGGCGGCGGGCGGGTGTTGCAGGTGTTAGGATGACATCGACGTGAGCACGCAGCCTGAAGTGCAAATCGCTGCGGGGAAGTCCGTCGATGACGTCCTCGCCGCATTTCGCAGCAGCGTGAACCGGCCTGGCACGATGTTCAGCACCGAGCGCTGGCTCCTGCCGAAACTGGATCAGTTACGGCGTTTGCTGAGCGACCCGATCACGGAAGACGAGGCGCAGGCTCTGCTCGACGTTCTCCACCAGCGTCACTTCATGAAAGATCTGCTTGAGTGGCTCGAAACCCGCCCGGCAAGATGGGCAGATATCTTCACCTACCGGAACAAGCTGGAGCAGGAAGAAGTGCGGAAGCGCGCAGACGAACGGGAGCGAAGGCGTGCCGCGGGACTCGACCCGTACTGCAACGTCAAGCTGGTCCCAGACGATTTCCACCCTAAGATTTCGGATACCTGCCCCGATTGCGGTTCGTCCGATTGGAAGCCAATCGCCTACGGCCTACTGACAGAGGACGGTATGGAGGACGCTCGAAGGGGCCATTTCGTCGCGGGAGGATGCACGCTTCGGGACGCGCAGCGCTACTGCCTGACTTGCTTCAATGAGTGGCCAACCAAGCCGGATATGAATAAACCGGCGGGCAGGCCCGATTGGATTCAGCGCCAAATCGTCGAAACCCGATCCACGTATGACAGGCTGTCTGCTTTAGCAGACGAACCACCTGGTCCAGAAGAACCACAGGTCGAGCACGCCTGGGCACGCATCGACGGTAGCGTTGCGTTTCTGGTGTCGTTCGGCGGGAAGAAAGGCCGGCTCGTCAAAAGCCTGGAGTACGCGCGGCTAGGCGGTGCGCCGGCCTACGAAGCAATCAATCTCCTCGGAGTTTGCGGCCCTGAAGGTGATTACGGCAAACTACACACTCTCGCCGCAGTCGCGGCGATTCGATACGAGCGGGCACATCAGCCGGAGAGGCACAACCTTCACAACAACTGGGATATTGTACAGGCGCACCGTCGGGCGCGTGATCGGGCCTGGGACGATGAATCGTATCGCCGGGAGCGTGCAAGGGAGGATCGCCAGGAACTGAGCAGACTCTTGAAACTGGCTCGGTCTGCTCCGGAAAAACTACCCCGGGTCTTCAACGTGCGGTCCAATGTCTTTCCTAAGAGCTATCGGGTGCGGTTCCCATGGGGTGTGGTTTGGGTTGAAAGCTACACCGAGCCGCTCGAGGTTCCGCACTACGACTGCAGGGATTCATGTTCAGGAGCCGAAGACCCCGAGCTCGCACGCGACCTTTCATGCGCCGCCGTACTTCTTTACGAGTTTCCCAAACTTGCTGGAATGAAGCGATGAAAAGAAGCGGCTAACTCTCGTCCCATGCCTCGACCAGCAGCCACTCATCGGGATCGCACTGCGCCGCCGCAGCACGGTCCACGGCGGTCTTTCCCAACCAGTTGTCGAGCAGGATGTCGCCCTCGTCCATGACCCAGTGATCGTGCACCCACGGTGGTCTGCCGAGGGCTACAGGAAGGGCCGCTCCGGCGGGCGCGGTGTACCACTTCGGGTAGCCGTTTCCACCGAGGCTGACAGCCTTTCCAGCTTTCACGCGATCATCCAGCCAGTCCAGCCCGTACAAACCGCATTGCCAGATGGCAAGCCGTGCGCTTTGCGGATTCTTTCTGTGCAGGCGAGCCGCCGCCGTCCGCCTGCCGGTAAACCGTGATGAGCCAGCCCAGGGGCATTTCAATGTGACGATAACACCGCGACGATCGCCTTCGTGAACGGCACGAGAGGACTGCGTTTGTCAACTCGATTTGGCCCACTTTGATACTTTCATTTGGCCCCCCTCGAAGGCCGATAGTTCCCCGTTGGTCTCCGTTGTTGGTGACCGCGGCCTTAGCGGAGCCCTGCGAGGCCGTAGGC
>Ga0209060_10000184_pt1 | contig 153224 bp, 147 predicted proteins | sample Coa_R1_8_FD_187155 | JGI IMG/M metagenome (GOLD analysis project Ga0209060, IMG submission 187155) | Surface soil microbial communities from Centralia Pennsylvania, which are recovering from an underground coalmine fire - Coalmine... | ecosystem: Environmental > Terrestrial > Soil >... | reverse complement strand
TCAGCGCGTCGAAACGGTCCAGCCCCGCCTTGACCGCATCGATGGAGTTCGCCTCCCGCGCCAGCTCAAACAAAGCCGTCGCATAGCGACCCGCCATGCCCGATACAATGGTCTCTGCTGCCGCCACTTCTCGCCTGCGCTCGTGTCGTCGAGAGCCCGCGTTCGCCAAGGGCGCCGCCGGCGCTGGGGAGCCGGCGCAGACCCTCGGGATCGAGCCCCTGGGAAGTCAGCGGGATTTTTGGATTGAGGGCAGCGGAATGCCCCAAGAAACCGCAAAAGAACCCGCAAAATCGCGGCGTTGCTAACATACCGAACCATGCGGCGCAACATCGCGCGAGGCGGTAAAATCCGTCCGCACGGCGCTCGCGCAAGCGGACGAGGGCCTCACGCCGCCTGTGCGCCGTGGTCCCGGATCACCTCGAGAAAATCCTGGCCGTACTGCCGCAGCTTGGTCTCGCCGACGCCGTGCACCGCCGCCATCTCGGTCAGGTCCCGCGGCTTGCGCCTTGCCATGTCGAGGAGGGTCTTGTCGGGGAAGACCACATAGGCGGCGACCCGCAGCGATTTGGCGAGTTCCAAGCGGCGCCGGCGCAGCGCCTCGAATAGGGCAGGGTCGGCAGGAGTGGCATCGTCAAAAGCGGCCGCCCTCGCAGCGGGGCGGGCGGCCTTGCGGCCGGACTTGAGCACGTCTTGGCGAAGGGTGAATTTGTCCTGGCCCTTGAGGACGCGGCGGCCCGTCTGAGTGAGGCGCCAAGTGCCGTAGCCGGCGATGTCGAGAGCAATGATGCCGGCGCCGTGCAGCTGGCGGAAAATCGAACGCCATGTCTTCCTGTCGTATTCCTGACCGACGCCGAAAGTCGGCAGGCGGTCATGGCCGAATTTCTCCACCGCCTCGCTGCGTTCGCCGAGCAGAACGTTGGTGAGGTGCTCGGTGCCGAACCGCTCGCCGGTACGAACCATGGCCGATAGCGCTTTCTGCGCCGCGATCGTGCCGTCGACCAATTGGGCGCCGTCGCAGCAGAAATCGCAATTGCCGCAGGGCTCGGAGACTTCTGCGAAATAGGTCAAAAGAGTTTGGCGGCGACAGCGCGGCGATTCGCACAGCGAGACCAGCGCGTTGAGCCGCTGGCGGTCGACGCGCTTCTGCTCCTCGCTGGCGTCGCTCTCGTCGATCTGCAAACGGCGCAGCCGGATGTCGCCGGTTGAATAGAGCGTCAACGTGTCGGCCGGCAATCCGTCGCGTCCGGCCCGGCCGATCTCCTGATAATAGCTCTCGATGTTGGACGGCATGTCGGCATGCAGCACGAAACGCACGTCGGGCTTGTCGATGCCCATGCCGAACGCGATCGTGGCGACGACCACCACGCCGTCCTCCTGCAAGAAGGTGTCCTGGTGCCGCGAGCGCGCCATCGACTCCATGCCGGCGTGATAGGGTAGCGACTTGATGCCCTGCTCGCTCAGATACTCGGCAATCTTCTCGGTCTTGCGCCGCGACGCGCAGTACACGATGCCGCTTTGCCCGCGGTGCGCGGCTACGAAATCGCTGATCTGTTTCCGGCTGCCGATCTTGGGCTGCATGGCAAGACGCAGGTTGGGCCGGTCGAAGCCGTGCACGAACACTTCGGGAGGCCGGTTGAACAGCTTGGCCAAAATGTCGGCGCGCGTAGCGGCGTCGGCCGTGGCGGTGAACGCAACGGTCTGCACCTCGCCGAGTGCCGTCCGCACCTTGCCGAGCTCGGCGTATTCCGGGCGGAAATCATGCCCCCATTGCGAGATGCAATGCGCCTCGTCGACCGCCAGCATGACGATCTTGGCCCGCTTGAACAGGTCCAGCGTTTCGGGTTTGGCCAGCCGCTCGGGCGCCACATAGACGAGCCGCAATTCGCCGCGCGCGATGCGTTCGAGAACCGAGCGATTTTCGCGCGCGTCATTGGCGGAATTCAGGGCGGCGGCCGCTACTCCGTAGCCGCAGAGCTGCGCGACTTGATTGCGCATGAGCGCTATCAGCGGCGACACCACGACGGTCAAGCCTTCGCGCAGCAGCGCCGGAAGCTGATAACACAGCGACTTGCCGCTGCCGGTCGGCATGATCGCCAGCACGTCGCGGCCATCCAGCACCGCGCCGACAATGTCGCCTTGGCCCGGCCGGAACGCGGCAAAGCCGAAGGTCGTGCGCAGAACGCTTTGTGCAGCCGCAAGGTCGGACATGACGATCCCGTGCGGCCGTTCTAGCTTTGTTTCCGCCAGCGCCGCAACGGCGCAGGCGGCATTATGTCCACAGCCAAGCGTGTTCTTGCGCCCATGCCGGCGCTGATGCAGGTTGCGGGCTCACGACGCGCGCCACCTCACCTCATGTCCACTGCCGGGAATTCCGCAGCCGGCCCTTCGCTCGGCCGGCTCGCTCGACTCATGTTCGTGCTGTTCCTGGCCGGCGTCGCGCTGCGCATGACGATACTCGCCATGCCACCGGTGATCCCGCTGGTGCATGACGAATTGCACATGTCGGAGACGCAGGTCGGGCTTCTGGTCGGTCTGCCGCTGGCGCTGTTTGCGCTTGCGGCGATACCGGGCTCGCTGTTGATCGCGCGGATCGGCTCGAGGTTTGCAGTGCTGACCGGCATGGTGATTGCCGCGGTGGCGAGCGGGGCGCGCGGCGCGGCGACCGACATCTGGACGCTCTATGCGGCCGCCATCGCGACCGGCTTCGGTGTTGCCATCATGCAGCCGGGCATGCCGACGCTGGTGCGCGAGTGGCTCGGCACGCGCATCGCGCTCGGTACCATCGCCTACACGAGCGGCATGCTGTTCGGCGCCACGCTTTCGTCCGCGACGACGATACCTTACGTGCTGCCGGCGCTTGGCGGCTCGTGGCGCGCCGATATGGTGTTTTGGGCGGTGCCGGCGTTGCTGATCGCGCCGCTGTTCTTTCTGTTCAGTCCGCGGCGCAGCGATCGGCAAAGCGCGACGATCGCTACTGGCGGCCGCTGGTGGCCGGATTGGAAGAGGCCGCTGATCTGGCTCCTCGGCATCACGTTGGGCAGTAATAACAGCGCGTTCTTCGGCACCAATGCGTTTATCGGCGACTATCTCGCCAGCCAGGGTAAGGCGGACCTGTTCGGGCCGGCGGTGGCGTGGCTCAACGGCCTGCAGATGGCGGCGCCTTTTATTCTGCTCGTGATTGCGAACCGGCTCGAGCGCCGCGCTTGGCCGTTTCTGGTGTTCGGGCCGCTCCTGTTCGCGGCGTTCGTCGCCTTTATCTTCGTGCAATCGAACGTCGCCATTTTGGTTGCCGCCGGTTTGGTCGGCTTCACCACCGCGATGACGTTTCCTCCGGCGCTGGCGCTGCCGGCGGTGCTGAGCACGCCCGGCGACGTATCGCGCACTTCGGCCGGCATGTTCACGGTCAGCTACACCTGCGGGATCGCCATTCCGACCATCAGCGGCGCACTGTGGGACCTTACCGGCAAGCCATGGACCGCGTTCCTGCCGCTGTGCCTGTGCGCCGTCACGCTGACTATTTTCGGCGCTGTGGTCACCCGACTGCCGAAGCCCGCCGACAAACCGGCCGGCCGATGACGCGACGCGAGGGGGCTGCGGCTCGCATGCATCGAGGAGAATCGCGGCACATACCGCCAGCGGATTTGCTATAGCGGGACGGGAGGCAAACGAGATCGATGGCTACGCGAACGAAAAAAGCGGCGCCGCGCAAGCGGATTGCCAAGCAGCCGATGCTGCCGCATGAGCGGCTCGCCTATTCGCCCATTACCGAGCGGCCGCCTCTGAAACTGCCGAACGGCGCCCGCATGGCGGTGTGGGTGATCGTCAACGTCGAGGAATGGGACGCAACGCAGCCGATGCCGCGCACGGTGCTCACGCCGCCGGCCGGCGGCTCGCCGATGCCGGACGTGCCGAACTGGGCCTGGCACGAATACGGCAACCGCGTCGGCTTCTGGCGCTTCGTCAAAGTGTTCGACGAGTTCGACATCCCCGGCGTCATGTGCATCAACGGCTCGGCGCTTATCGCCTATCCGCAGATCGTGCGCGCCGCGGTCGAGCGCAATTGGGAATTCATCGGTCACGGTTTTACCCAGCGCAACATGCAGAAGGTGCCGGACGAGCGCGCCGATATCCGCAAAGTGCGTGAGGTCATCACCAAGGCGACCGGCAAGCCGCCGCGCGGCTGGCTCGGACCGGGACTGACCGAGACATGGGTGACGCCGGATCTGTTGGTCGAGGAGGGCTACGACTACGTCGCCGACTGGGTGCTGGACGACCAGCCGGTGTGGCTGAAGACGCGCGGCAAGCCGATTCTCAACGTGCCCTACACCCAGGAATGCAACGACGTCGCCATGATGCTGATCCAGCACCACAAGGCGTCGGAATATTGCGAGCGCGCGCTCGACCAGTTCGAGCAGATTTACGCCGACGCGGCCCACTCGGCGCGCATCATGGCGATGGCGGTCCATCCCTACATCATGGGCGCGCCGCATCGGGCCAAATATTTCCGCCGCATCTTCGAAGTGATTCGTAAAAAGCCCGACGTGCTGTTCTGGACCGGCAGCCAGATCGCCGACTGGTTTTTGCGCGCCGGGCCGAAGGCGCCGTGACCGTTTGCGCAGCGAACATTCCGTGAGCAGTCCCGCACATGCATCGCAGGCGGCTCCAGCCGGCGACCTCGGCGCGCGGTTGATGCTGGTCGCCTTGTGCGTGGTGTGGGGTTCGACCTGGCCGATCATGCGGATCGCGCTGAACGAAGTGCCGCCGTTCACCATGCGCATGATCAGCGTCTTTGTCGGCGGGCTCATGTTGCTGGCGATCTGCGCCATCAAACGCCGCAGCCTCCGCCTGCACGGGATCAAGAATTGGCTGCATGTCGCCATCGCGTCGCTGCTCAACGTCGCGAGCTTCAGCGTGTTTTCGACATTCGCCCAGCTCAGCGCCGCAACGTCGCGGGTGGCGATCCTGTCCTACACGATGCCGATCTGGGCGGTGATCCTGGCCTGGATCTTTTTGCGCGAGCGGCCGACCGGCCTGCAGCCGGTCGCCATCGGCCTGTGCGCTGCCGGCCTTGCGGTGCTGATCTATCCGCTGGCGGCGAGGGGCATTCCCATCGGCATTCTGCTCGCGCTCTGCACCGGCGTGAGCTGGGCGGCCGGCACGGTGTATCTGAAATGGGCGCGCCTCGACATCGATGTCATGGCGCTTTCCACCTGGCAGGTGGCCATCTCGCTCGTCGTCATCGGCGCCTGCATGCTGGTGTTCGAGGGCGGACCGGCGCTGCAGACCGCCCACACCGACGGGCTTGTCGCAACAGTAGCAGCCGGCGTGCTCGGCACCGGCACAGCCTATGGCCTGTGGTTCTCGATCATCCGACGCTTGCCGGCGATGACCGCGTCGCTCGGCGTCCTGGGCAGCCCGGTGATAGGGGTTATTTCGTCGGTCCTGATCCTCGGCGAGCGGCCTTCGCTGGCGGACATCGTCGGCTTTGCATTGATCCTCGCCGCTTGCGCCTGCGCGCTGCTCGGCCGATCCGGTCCGGCGCTTGCGCCGACAGATGAGTCATTGCTTGCAGAGGGCGCTAAACCGCTGTCAGCCGCGCCAGCTCGGCAACGCGGCGGGTCATCGCGCTCTGCGGGTCGGCCAAAGGATCGATGACTGTGAAATGATTGGTGCCGGGGACCTCGTCGTAGCGTGTCTCCGCCGGACCTCGCCAAGCCTGGACGATAAGCTGGCTTTGCCGCTTGAATTCGCTCGATTCGAGTGCCCCCACCACGGCGTCGAACGTGCGTCCGCGAGGGGCGGGCCAAGACGCAGGCGACAAGTTGCGCGCCCCCTCGGCATCGAGCCGCAGATCCTGATTGACGCTGATCTGAACCAGCGGCGACAGATCGAACACGCCGGAAATCGCATAGGCGGCGGGCACCAGATCGGGCGGCGCCTTCGGATAAAGCGATGCCCAGTCGGTCGCCACCATCGCGGACGCGAGATGCCCGCCCGCCGAGTGTCCGTACACCAGCATGCGCCGGCCGAGCCGCTGCCATAGGAATGCGCAGGCACGGCGGATTTCGTCGACGATGGCGCTGATACTGACGTTGGGACATAGATCGTAGCCGACCACCGCGACGGTGGCGCCGCTGGCATTCAAGCCGCGCGCCATCTGACTGAAGGTCGAAGGTTCGAGCGAGCGCCACCAGCCGCCATGGACGAAAAGCGCAAGCGGCGCCCGCTCGGCATCCTCGGCGATAAAAAGGTCGACCGTCTGGCGCGGCGTGTCGCCGTAGGGAATCTCTAACTCGGCGCGGCCAGCCTTGAGCATCTCCGCCCGAAAATCCTCGGCTTCGCGCGCCCAGCGCAGAAAAATGTCCGCATGTTCGGGCACGCGCGCCCGATTGTTGTATTCGGCCTCCAAATCCAGTTCGGCCATCGGGACCTCCTCGGGCGCTGTGCGCGAGATTGCGGCAAGGCGGCACTGCCGGCAAGGCGCTGCGGTCTCCACAGCCGGCTGGAATCTGCTAGGGAAGCGCCCATGAAAGTCAACGGCAAGGCGATGCGCACGATCTGGCTGGAGCCGGATGGCTGCTCGGTGGGCATCATCGATCAGACGGCGCTGCCGCATCGGCTGACGACCACGCGCCTGACCACGCTCGAGGAAGCGGCGCATGCGATCCGCGCCATGCTGATTCGCGGCGCGCCTTTGATCGGCGCGACGGCAGCGTACGGCGTGTGCCTCGCGCTGCGACAGGACGCTTCGGACGATGCGCTCGACCGCGCCTACGCGGTATTGCTCGCCACCCGGCCGACGGCGATCAATCTCAAATGGGCCCTGGACGAGATGATGGCGGCGGTGCGCAATCGGCCGCGGGCCGAGCGGAGCGCGGCCGCCTATCGGCGCGCTACCGAAATCTGTGAAGAGGACGTCGCCATCAACACGGCGATCGGCCGCAACGGCCTGCCGTTGATCGAAGCGATCGCGGCGCGCAAGAAACCCGGCGAGCGGGTCAATGTGCTGACCCATTGCAATGCCGGCTGGCTCGCCACCGTCGATGTCGGCACCGCGACGGCGCCGATCTATCTGGCGCACGACAACGGTATTCCGATCCACGTGTTTGCCGACGAGACGCGACCGCGCAATCAGGGCGCCTCGCTCACCGCCTGGGAGCTCGGCAAGCATGGCGTGCCGCACACGGTCATCGCCGACAATACCGGCGGCCATTTGATGCAGCACGGCCTCGTCGATCTGGTCATCGTCGGCAGCGACCGCGTCACCGCCAATGGCGACGTGTGCAACAAGATCGGCACCTATCTCAAGGCGCTGGCGGCGCGCGACAACAACGTGCCGTTCTATGTGGCGCTGCCGTCGCCCACCATCGACTTCAAGGTAGCAGACGGCGTGGCCGAGATTCCGATCGAGGAACGCAGCGCCGACGAGGTGGCGACCATGACCGGCCGCACCGCCGACGGCCGTATCGAGACCGTGCGCATCGTGCCGGATGGTTCAGCCGTCGCCAATTACGGATTCGACGTGACGCCGGCCCGTCTGGTGACCGGACTGATCACCGAGCGCGGCGTAATCGCCGCCTCGCGCGCAGCCCTGGCCGGGGCTTTTCCGGAGCGCGCCGGCGGGGCAGAATGAGGTATTCGTCGAAGCTGCCTATGTCGCCTGTTCGGCCGGAGCGCGTTGCGTGCGTAAACTCGAGCGCCGTACTTTATCCAATCTGCCGCTGCCCGGAATTCTTGCCATGAACGTCCGCTCGCTTGCGGCCGCATTGCCGATCGATGGCCGGCAGTCGCCGACCGCGCTCGCCGTGGCGCGCGGCACGGCGCGCTACCTGCACGCCTTGGGCTATTGCGTGGTGAGCGAGTTGCCGTTGCCGTCGGGCCGCCGCGCCGATCTGGTCGCGCTCGGCGGCGACGGCGAAGTCGTTATTGTGGAAATCAAATCGTCGATCGCGGATTTTCGCGCCGATCAGAAATGGATCGATTACCGGCGGCATTGCGACCGGCTGTACTTCGCTACCGTCATCGACGTTCCGCGCGAGATTTTCCCGGCCGACGCGGGCCTGATCGTCGCCGACGCGTTCGGCGCTTCGATCGTCATCGACGCGCCGGAGCATCGGTTGGCGGCGGCGACGCGTAAAACCGTTATGCTGCGCTTTGCCCATGCCGCAGCTTTGCGGCTGCAGGCGCTGGCAGATCCGCAGGGACCTTACGCGGCCGAGACCTGAGGCGCCGGCTCGCGATCGGCTTTGAGTCGCTCGAGCGAATCGCGCAGCACCGCCAGGTCCACCGGTTTTGGAATGGACTCCCACACCTTGAACTTCAGCGACTCGGCGATGCGCCGGCTTTCGCCGCAGGTCGCGTCATCACAGCCGCTGATGATGATGATCGTCGCCTTGCAGCCGACCACCCACAGGTGTCGCAACAACTCGACGCCGGCGTGCTCGCCCAGCGACAGGTCGAGGGTGATGCAGTCGAACGCGTTATTGCGCGCAAGTTCTGCTGCTTCGTCATAAGTCGCTGCGCCGGCTGGCAGATAGCCGGCTTTGGCGGCGACGCGGCAGATGATCATGCGGTGTAGATTATCGTCGTCGATCACCAGGAGACGCGGCGGCTTTTGTCCGGCCCACGTCATAGGCCTGAGAGCCAAGTCGTCCTGATCCGCCCCGTGGATTTCGCCCTGATCGATCATCCCGCCCCGCCGCAACCTAGCAAAATGCTTTACCCGCGATAGTAAGCGCTGCATGCAAAATTTCGCTTAAAAGGTTCCGCGCAATTCGAGCTTCCACCGCGCGGCGGCAATGCGGTTAGTCAGCGGTAAACGGCTTGCTCGGTTCGTGCGAAACGCGGCGGAGCGGCTGGATTGTTGATTATTTCGGCGCGCGCTTGGCCAGGATGCGTTGCAGCGTGCGCCGGTGCATGTTCAGGCGGCGCGCGGTTTCCGAAACGTTACGGCCGCACAGCTCGTAAATCCGCTGGATATGCTCCCAGCGCACACGGTCGGCCGACATGGGATTTTCCGGCGGCTCGATCTTTTTGTTGTCAATCGCCAACAGAGCCGCAGCGACGTCGTCGGCATCGACCGGCTTGGCCAAATAGTCGACGGCGCCGAGCTTTACCGCGTTCACCGCGGTGGCGATGTTGCCATAGCCGGTGAGAATGATGGCGCGCGCTTCCGGACGGCGCTTCTTCATGGCCGAGATCACGTCGAGGCCGTTGCCGTCGCCGAGCCGCATGTCGACGACCGCGAACGCCGGCGCCGCCTTCTCGACCTGTAACAGCCCGTCAGCCACCGACTCTGCCGTGGTGACGGCAAAGCCGCGGCCTTCCATGGCCCGGGCAAGGCGTTGCAGGAACGATTTGTCGTCTTCGACGATCAGGAGCGAACGTTCAGTGGGAAGCGCTCCGGACGCTGCAATGGTCATGGCAATCGACTCCGCAGAGGCCATACGTGCCCCTTCACGCGATGCGTGACGCCGCCCGGGACTTTTCCAGTATCGCCGCAATCAGGACCGGCGGCAATCGACTTGCACGGCATCCGGCGGGCGTTCTTTGCATCAATAATGAATCGGCATTTGCGCCAATCTCTCTATCCCAGAGTTATGCGGCCGACGCCGCCTGCTCAAGAGGGGGCGAAGGCAGCGGCCGTTCAAAAGCCGCGCGGTTCCAGGTGATCTTGATGGTGGCGCCGTGCAAGGGCGGCGCTTGGTTAATCAGCGCCAGCTTGGCGCCGGAGCGTTCCAACAGCGTCTTGGCGATAAAGAAGCCGAGTCCCAGTCCGAACACGGTCTCGCCGTCGTCCCCGGCGGAGCGCGGCTCGGGCCGCCGGTGCGTGACGTAGGGCGCGCCCAGGCGGTCCAACACTTCAGGCGCGAAACCGGGCCCGTCGTCGCTGATGGTCATTGTGACCTCATCATCGTCCCATTGGACGAAAATCTCGACGCGGCTGCGCGCGAAATCGACGGCGTTCTCGATGAGATTGCCGAGCCCGTAACGGATCGCCGGATTGCGGGCGCCGACAGGTTCCTCGGCGCGGTCCGGCGGCAAGGTCACGCCGATCGAGACACCGAAATTGCGGTGCGGGGCGGCCGCTTCCTCGATCAGCGCCGACAGCGGTAGACGATCGAACGGTTCGACGGTCGGCAGCTCGGTGATCTTCGCCATGATTTCGCGGCAGCGCTGCGCTGCCTCGCGCAGGAGTTTCACGTCTTCCGCGTAGGGCGATTTCGGTTCGAGCATGCGCTCGATCTCGCGCACCACCAGTGTGATGGTGGCGAGCGGCGTGCCGAGCTCATGGGCCGCGGCGGCGGCAAGGCCGTCGAGCTGCGACAGATGCTGTTCGCGCGCCAGCACCAGTTCGGTTGCGGCGAGCGCATCGGAAAGTTGCCGCGCCTCTTCGGCAACCTGCCACGTGTAAACGCCGATGTAGCCGATGGCGAGCAGGATCGAGAACCAGACCCCCACCATGTAGATTTCCGGCAGCTCCAGCCCATGCGGCGTCTCCCACGGCAAGTCGTAGTGGAAGAACACGAGTACGGTCGCGCACAGCATCGCGAAGGTGCCGATCAGCAAGGTCATGCGCGGCGGCAGCGCGGTTGCGGAGATCAATACCGGGCCGAGCAGCAGGAAGGAGAACGGATTTTCCAGGCCGCCGGTGAGGTAGAGCAGCGCCGCAAGTTCGGCGATATCGAAGCCGAGCAGCCAGGCGGCGCGGTCCGGCTCGAGCCATTGGGTCTGGGGAAAGCCGACCCGCAACGCGATGTTGAGCAGCGCCGCGACCGCGATCACCGCGATGCACGACCAGATCGGCACCACGACGTAATCGAGACCGAAATGCACGACGAGCAGCGCCGCCAACTGGCCGAACACGGCGAGCCAGCGCAGGCGCACCAGCGTGTCGAGCCGCACGTTGCGCGGCCGCTCGTAGCTTCGCGGCAATCCGAACATGTGGCGAATGTAGCGATTGCGCGGGCCCATTCCAAATCCGGCGGGCCCACTGGCGTCCGGCCTTGCGATGCGCGAAACTGGGTGGCACGGCTCAAACTCTCTTCAGGAGCAACTGCAATGGCTTACGATCTCGATCAATTCATCGCCGATTGCCGGTCCGTTCTATCGCGCGATCCGGGCCCGGAGGGGCGGGAGCAGGTGCGAACCAAGCTCGAAGCATTGCTGCGCAATCCGGATTTCGTCCGCAAACACTGCGGCGAGGACACGCCGCGCGGGTTGCATGTGTTGTACGAGGACCCGAAGCTCGGCTTCCAAATCCTTGCCCACATCAACGAGAAAGCCCGCGTCTCGCCGCCGCACGATCACGGTGCTTCGTGGGCCATCTACGGCCAGGCGACCCATTACACCGACATGATCGAATGGGAACGCGAGGATGACGGCGGCGATGCCAAGCACGCCAAGCTCAAGCCGGCTAAGAAATACCGGCTGATGCCCGGCCATGCCGGCATCTATCAGGACGGCAAAATCCACTCGATCGACTATCCGGATTATGCGCGATTCATCCGCGTCACCGGCACCAATCTGGACCGCATCGACCGCGTGCGCTTCGACCTGAAGACCGGCGAAGTGCACCGCATGACGGCGCAGCAAGCGACGTGAGCACGCCGGCCAGTGCCGCGGCCGCGCAACAGGCGCGGCCGCAAAGTTTTTCATCGGCCGCCACTCCCGCAAGGATGAATGCGCAGCAATTGCGCGCTCTTCTCGCCGATGGCGGTGAGGTCGCGCTGATCGACGTGCGCGAAGAGCTGATATTTTCGCAAAACCACCTGTTGCTGGCGCGCTCGGTGCCGCTGAGCCGCTTTGAGCTGAAATTCGCCGCACTGGTGCCGCGCCGCGCCACAAGCATTGTACTGTGCGATGACGGCGACGGGCTCGCAGAACGCGCCGCCGCCGTTCTGGCCCGTAATGGCTATTCAGAGGTTGCCGTTCTGGAGGGCGGCGTGGCGGCCTGGGCTGCCGCCGGATTCGAGCTGTTTTCCGGCGTTAATGTGCCGAGCAAGGCGTTCGGCGAATTCGTCGAACATGCCTGCCGCACGCCCAGCATTGCGGCGGAAGAACTCGAAACGCTGCTGCGCACCGGTGCCGATCTGGTGGTGCTCGATAGCCGTCCGTTCGACGAATACGTGCGTGTTTCCATTCCGACCGGCGTCAACGTGCCAGGCGCCGAATTGGTGCTGCGGGCGCGCGAGTTGGCGCCGTCGCCGCGCACCACCGTGGTGGTCAATTGCGCCGGCCGCACCCGCAGCATTATCGGCGCGCAATCGCTGATCAATGCCGGGCTGCCCAATCGGGTGATGGCGCTGCGCAACGGCACCATGGGCTGGAGTCTTGCGGGTTTTGCCTGCGACACCGGCCAAAATCGCCGCGCGCCCGGCGTGTCCGCCGATACGCTGCAATGGGCGCGCCAAGCCGCCAAACGCGTCGCCCAGAGCTTTGGCATCACGACGATTGATCGAGGTGCATTCGAACGGCTACGCGCCGACGGCGAGCGCACAACGTATTTGTTCGATGTCCGCGATCCGGCGGAGTACGATGCGGGCCACGTAATAGGCGCGATTTCGGCGCCGGGCGGGCAATTGGTGCAGGCGACGGACCAGTATGTCGGCACGCTCGGCGCCCGCATCGCGCTGGTCGACGACGCCGAAGTGCGGGCGCTGATGACCGCATCCTGGCTGCGCCAGATGGGCTGGCAGGACGTGTTCGTGCTGGCGGAGGCGGGTACCGAGATCGGCCGGCCGGCGGCGCCGATGCTCGAGACGGAGATCGATCGCGGCGCGGCGATCGATCTCGCATCATTCGGCGAATTGTTTTCGCGTCACGCGGCGACTGTGATCGACCTGTCGCCGAGCCGCGATTACCTCAAGGAGCACATCCCCGGCGCCTGGTTCGCGATCCGCGGACGGTTTGAGCGCGCGCTGAAAAAGATCCCGCTCAGTGAAACATTAGTGCTGACCTCGGAAGACGGTGTGCTCGCCGCGATGGCGGTTGCCGAAGCGAACGCGTTGGTGAGCGTCCCGGTGCGCTTCCTCGCCGGCGGCAATGCGGCTTGGCGCGCCGCCGGCTACGAGCTCTCGACCGAGCCGCTGCTGGCCGACGAGGCCGTCGATCAATGGCGCAAGCCTTACGAGCGCTCGGGCGACACCAAGGCGGCGATGAGCGAGTATCTGGCCTGGGAGATCGATCTTCTCAGCCGCGTCGAGCGCGATGGATTGCTGAAATTCACCTGCTTCGGCCAATAAACGCTGCCTTGCCGCAAATAATCATGGATGCCAGGCGTCGCGCGGCGTCGTTTCGGCAGCCGCGTTGGCGCGCTTCTCGTCAATGACGCGCAGCAGAGCGCGCAAGACGTCCGGCACGCCTTTGCGGCTCACCGCCGAAACCAGGAGCGGCGTCTTCTTTGCTGCGCGCTTTAATCGCCCGAGCTGCTCCTTGGTATCGGCAGCGCTCGTCGCATCGGCCTTGCTCAGCGCCACGATCTCCGGCTTGTCGGCGAGGCCTTGGCCATAGGCCTCAAGCTCGGCGCGCACGGTCTTATAGGCTTCGCCGGCATCATCGCCGGTGCCGTCCACCAGATGCAGCAGGACGCGGCAGCGCTCGACATGGCCGAGGAAACGGTCGCCGAGCCCGACGCCGTCATGGGCGCCCTCGATCAGGCCCGGAATATCGGCAAGCACGAATTCGCGGCCGTCGACATCGACCACGCCGAGCTGCGGGGTGAGCGTGGTGAACGGATAATCGGCAATCTTCGGCTTGGCGGCGCTGACCGCCGCCAAGAATGTCGATTTACCGGCATTGGGCAGCCCGACGATGCCGGCATCAGCAATGAGTTTCAGCCGCAGCCGGATCGTGTGCTCGGCGCCGGGTTGCCCGGGATTGGCGCGGCGCGGCGCGCGGTTGGTCGATGATTTGAAATGCGCGTTGCCGAATCCGCCATTGCCGCCGCGCGCCAGCACGACGCGTTGGCCCGCCTCGGTGAGGTCGGCAAGCAGCGTCTCGCCGTCTTCCTCGTAAATCTGCGTGCCGGCCGGCACTTTGAGAATCGCGTCGGCGCCGTCGGCGCCGTGACGATCTTTGCCCATGCCGGCGCGGCCGTTCTGCGCAAAGAAATGCTGCTGGTAGCGATAGTCGATGAGCGTATTGAGCCCGTCGACAGCGACGGCGATCACGTCACCGCCCTTGCCGCCATCGCCGCCGTTCGGCCCGCCGAACTCGATGAATTTCTCGCGCCGGAACGACACGCAGCCGTTGCCGCCGTCGCCGGAGCGAATATAGACCTTGGCTTCGTCGAGGAATTTCATCGCGACACAACAATTCAGCCCGAACTGCTCGGCATGAGCAGTCGATATTACCAACAATCGAACAATAAATGGTGATGCAGCGAAAGATAGCGACTGGCGCGCTGGACGAGCTGCGCCGGGAGGGGCCGGGTGGGCCTTGCCTCACTGCTGCGGCCCGAGGGGCCGCTCCCGACGTGCCGTTCGTGGATGCCGCTACGCCACGACCCGAACGGTGAAGCGGCGGTCATCGCGGCTCGACTGGCCCGGGGGCATTACACCTCCATTTCCGCATCTGGCGCGTCGCGACTGTAAGCGCGACACGCACCGCCATCGTCCGCCTGTCGCGTCCATGTGTCAACGATTCGTTGGTATCGAGTTCCCATTTGGGGAACTCGATACCAGTTCACAAACTATGGTGCGATGGTTTACGCAACGCGTTGTGCGCAAGCCCATGATTTCAGCGACACCCACAGTCGGCGATCGAGCCGGAAGCGGTCGGCCGGTGCCGCCGAATTGATGGCGCGGACGCGCGCCAGGCGAACGCCGGTCCATTGGAAGCCGCACTTCTCCAGCACGCGGCGCGAAGCCGGGTTGCTGACGCGTGCGCCGGCCTGCAGCGTCTCGTGCTGCAATTCGCCGAAGGCGTAATCGATCAGCGCGCGCGCCGCCTCGGTGACATAGCCCTGGCCCCAATATGACACGCCGATCCAATAACCGATTTCCGGGCCACCTTCGCGCGGCTCGACGCCGCAGGCGCCGATTGGCGCGTCATCGAGCGTGACGATAAACGTTGCCTCGCCGTCGAGCCGATTAGCCGATGCGATGAATTGCTCGGCGTCATCGATTCCGTACGGATACGGAATCCGCGAAGTGTTGATCGCGATACGGCGATCGGCGAGGAGCCGCACCATGGCGGGTGCGTCCTGCGCGCATGGCGCGCGCAAGACGAGCCGGTCGGTCTTGAGCACGGCCGCCGTGCTCTGCGGACGGGCCGCTACAGACGCCTGCTGAATAAGAGTCATGGCATGGGCTCCAAACAAATCGAAAGGGGGAGCCGGCATCCCGGTCTCCCCTGTTTCGAAGCCCATTGGGGCCTGCCGGTTCGACTGGATGCCGGCGGACCTCATGTGATCCACCGCGTTACTGGGCCGTAGCCTCCGTCATCGGAAGTACCGATACGAAGACCCGACCCTTGGTCTTGGTACGGAACTCAATACGGCCGTCGGTCAGCGCGAACAGGGTATGGTCGCGGCCGACGCCGACGTTGCGGCCGGCGTGCCACTTGGTGCCGCGCTGACGCGCAATGATGTTACCGGCGACGACCTGCTCGCCGCCGAAAATCTTGAGTCCCAGGCGCTGGCCTGCCGAATCGCGGCCGTTGCGCGAGGAACCGCCTGCTTTCTTATGAGCCATCGGCTCTTCTCCAACCTTTCTCGCGTGACCTTCTACACCGGATTCATGACGAATGCATCACCGAATCCGGCTTTTTGTTTGTCGGACCCTTGCGGGCCTTGTTTGCCGCTATGAAGCCGGGGCGGCGGCGGATTCTTCAGCAGAACTTGCCGCGGCTTTTGGCTTTGCCTTGGCTTTCTTGCTCGGCTTTTTGCCTTCGGTGAGGATTTCGGTAATCCGCACCCGGGTGAATTCCTGGCGGTGACCGCGTTTGCGCCGCGAATTCTTGCGCCTGCGCTTCTTGAACGCGATGATTTTGGGCCCGCGGCCGTGGTCGAGGACCTCGGCCGCCACAATGGCGCCGGCGACGGTCGGCTGGCCGAGCGTGGTGTTGTCACCGCCCACCAGCAGAACTTCGCCGAACTCGACGATGTCGCCCGGCTCGCCCTCGATCTTGGCGATCTCGAGTACGTCGTCGGCGGCCGCCCGATATTGCTTGCCGCCGGTTTTGAAGACTGCGAACATCTTTTTCCTCGTGTTCTGTCCCGGCGCTCGGATTTGGTCGTCCGGACCGGCTTTTTCCAGTCGATTTGATGAATGCCCGGCAGCTGTGGTGGGCTTTTTCACCCCCAAAGGTTCGCCGGACGGCGCCGTTATGGCTGGGCACCCCAGCGCCTGTCAAGGAACGGTCCCGCTGCGGCCAAAAGCCCCCCGCATTCACCGCAAACCGATATTCCCTTGGCGTCGGCAACGCTGGCAGGATAGTGCTTGCATACACTGATCCGCACGCGGAAGCTGCGGGAATCACGCGCCGCTCCGGGAGAAGCCCGATGAGCAAGCTGTCGCGGCGAAGCCTGATCGCCGTTGCGCTGCCCGCGATGGCGGCGACAGCGGTCCGCGCGCAGGATGCGGAAGACTATCCGACCCGTCCGGTCACGTTCGTGGTGCCGTTTGCCAAAGGCGGCGGTACCGACACGCTTGGGCATATGCTCGGCGACAAGCTGCAGGAGCGCTTCGGCCAACCCTTTGCGGTGCAGAATCGGCCCGGTCAGGGCACCGTCATCGCCACCAACTTTCTGTCGAAGTCGCGGCCCGATGGCTACACCATCATGATGGCGGTCTCGACGCTGGCGATCGACGCCACGCTTTACAAAAAGCTGCCATACGATCCGGCGCGCGATTTCGCCATGCTGGCGCTCGTCGCCTGGGTGCCGTTCGTGCTCGTGGTCAGTCCATCGCTGCCGGTCTATAGCGTCGCCGATCTGATCAACCTCGCGAAGCAAAAACCGCTGAGCTACGGCTCCGGCGGCGTGGGCGCCTTCCACCACCTCGCCGGCGCGCTGTTCGCCAGCAAGACCGGCATCAAGATGACCCACGTTCCCTATCACGGCACGGCACCAGCGCTGGACGATCTGGTCCATGGCTACATCCAGCTGATGTTCACGGACTACGGGCCGGCGCAGCCCCTGATCACCAGCGGCAAATTGCGACCGATCGCGGTGACCACCACCAGGGGCCTCGCGGTACTGCCCGGCGTGCCGCCGCTTGCTGAGGCCGGCGTGCCCGACTTCGATGTCGCGGCCTGGCAAAGCGTCATTGCGCCGGCGAAGACGCCGAGCGATGTCGTGATCAAGCTCAATTCCGTGCTCAACGCCATCCTGACTACGCCCGAGGTGCGGGGGCGGATCAAGGATCTCGGCATGGAGCCGGCCGGCAGCAGCTCGCCGCCGGAGCTCGCCGCGTTCTTGCAGTCGGAAATCGTACGCTGGGGCAAGATCGTCGAGGCGGCCGGCCTCGCCAAGTCGGCGTGACCGTGTTGCGGAGCCCGTAGCGTGCCGCCGCTTGCGCCGACCGAGATCGATCGCCAGCTGCCGTCCGGGAATGAGATTTTTCTCGACCACGTCGCCCACTTTGTGCGCGGGGCCGACGCGGCGAGCCGGGCGCTGGCGCGCGCTGGATTTGCCCCGACCCCACCATCGATCCAGATGAATCCGGATGTCGCGGTCGGTACGCAACTGACCGGCACGGGCAACGTCACCGCCATGTTCGCGCGCGGCTATATCGAAGTGCTGTTCAAGACCGCCGATACCGTGCTGGGCCGCGAATTCGACGCCATGCTCGCCCGCTACAGTGGCGTTCATCTCGCCGCGTTTGCAGTGGCGGACGCACCGCGTGCGCACGAGCGGCTGCGTGCCGACGGCTTTCGCGTCCGGCCGCTCGTTAAAATGCAGCGGCCGGTCGAGACCGAAGCCGGCGATGCTGTTGCGGCCTTCACCATCGCACGGGTCGAGCCCGATGTGATGCCGGAAGGCCGCATCCAGATGCTGACCCATCATACCGAAGCCGCGGTCTGGCAGCCGCGCTGGCTTTCGCATCCGAACACCGCGATCGGACTGATCGATGTCGTCATTGCGGTCGCGGATGCACAGGAGGCGGCGGCACGCTTTTCGCGGTTCACCGGGCGCGCCGCGATCGCGATGCCTGGCGCAGCACTCGTTCGGCTAGATCGCGGCGGCGTCTATCTGGTCGCGCACGACCGCGCCGCGGAAAAGCTGCCGGAGGTACCGGCCACCACGCTGCCATACATGCTCGGCTACGCCGTACAGGTCCGATCACTCGCGGCCGCCGAGGCGGTGGTGGACAGCGCCGATCTGGAATGGCGCGCCTTCGAAGGCGGCTTGGTCGCGTGCTTCCCGTCCGAGCTCGGGGCCGGAGCGTGGTTTTTTGTCGAGGAAGCCGCCGCGCTGCCGTGGCGGCGATAAACTACTCGGCCGCGACTTTCGCGCTTTCGGCCGGAGCGACTTCCTTCACCGCGCCGCCCCAGCCGTTGTGCGTCAGATCGAAGATGATGCCGTTCGGGTCCTTGTATTTGACCTCATAGAAGGCGTGCGGGTTGTCTTGCGGACCGCCGCTGAAGTAAGTCGCGCCCGCATCGGTGGCCTTCTTTGCCGCCTCTTCCAGATTGTCGACCCACATGCCGAAATGGACGAGGCCGTGATAGCCCTTGTGAAAGCCCGGAACTTCGCCGTCGTATTTCAAGAGCGCGACGTTGATGGTGCCGTCGGAGACGTAGCAGCCGATGCCGGCCTTGCCGACGCGCTGCATGCCGAAAGCTTCCTCGAAGAATTTTGCCGCCTTGTCCGGATCGGGCACGGAGAGTGCGATGTGACGCAGCCGAGCAGCCATGGGAACCTCCATTCGGGCGGCAGGTGTTGAGTGCCGATTGTACGAAGCATCCGCCGCGCAGCCAAAACCGTCAAGCGCCGGGGCCAGCGTCTATTGCGGCTTGATGCCGGCGGCGACGATCACTTCGCGCCATTTCTTGATCTCGGCGGCGATACGCGCGGCAAGCTCGTCTTGGCTACTCGGCTCGGCCTCGACCCCGATCTTGCCGAGGGCGGCGACCACGCCGTCCTCATGCAGGATCGCGTTCACCTCTTTGTTGAGCCGGCTGACGATGGCCGGCGGCGGGCCGGCCGGCGCGTAGATTGCCTGCCACAGCACAGTCTCGTAGCCGGGCAGCCCGGATTCGGCGATGGTCGGCACATCCGGCATGATCGGGCTGCGCTTGGCGCCGGTCACCGCGATGGCGCGCACCTTGCCGTCGCGGATCAGCTGCAGGGTCGGCGGGATGGTGAGGAATGCCGTGTCGACGCGGCCGGCGATCAGATCGAACACCTCCTGCTCCGAGCCCCGATAGGACACCGGCGTCAGCTGCACGTTCGCCAGCTTGTTGAACAAAAGCCCGGCCAGATTGGCGAGCGTGGCGGGCCCCGCTTCGGCGTAAGTCAGCTTGGCCGGCTCGCCCTTGGCCTTGGCGATTAGTCCCTGCACGTCCTGGACCGGAAGCGCCGGATGCGCGGCGAGCACGAACGGCGAGGCGCCGAGCATCGAGATCGGCGCGAAATCCTTGATCGGATCATAGGTCGGGTGCGCCATCAGGCTCGGCGACAGCGCAAGCGTCGAGGTGTTGGCGAGCCCGAGCGTGTAGCCATCGGGCTGGGCATGGGCGACGAATTCGGTCGCCAGATTGCCGCTCGCTCCCGGGCGATTTTCCACGACCAGCTGCTGGCCGAGGCGTTCGGTCAGCTTCTGCGCCACGATGCGGGCGACGATGTCGGAGCTGCTGCCGGGTGGAAACGGCACGATCAAATGGATCGGCCGCTCCGGCCAGTGTCCGGCGGCCGGCGGAGACTGCGCGAGGGCGCCGCCGGCTAACACCATCGTGACGAGCGATGCGATGACCACGCGTATCATTGTCTCTCCGTCGGCCGTTAGGCGATCGCTTCGGCTTCGCGCAGGCTTTCGAATAGCGCGGTGCGCAGCAAAAATTTGCGGGCGAGTTTTGGGTCCTCGGCTGTCCGCCGTAGCTCGTCGTGGTTACGCTGGCGCACTGCCGGATCGCGCTCGGACAGGAGCCGCTTGTTGCGGATCGTCTGCGCCTGGGTGTGCGCCACCGCGACATGGCGGCGCTGCCGCTCATAGCGGTCGAGGATATCGTCATCGGCTTCGCGGCGCGCGATGGCAATCAGTTTGTCGGCGAGATTGATGGCGTCGTGCACGCCGCTGTTCATGCCCATGGCACCGATCGGGCTGTTCACGTGCGCCGAGTCGCCGGCCAGGATGGCGCGGCCGACGCGGAATTTGTCCGCCACGCGCTGATGCACGACGTAGAGATTGCAGCCGACGATGTCGAACGGCTTTCCGGTCGGCAGGAATTTTTGCAGCTGGGCCTGCAGGGCTTCGGGCCGCAGCAGCGCCGCCTCATCGGCTTTGGGATCGGTCGGGAAATGCACACGCCAACGGTCCGGCGGCCCCTTCCAGTGGAACAGGTTCGACCATTCGGTCGGATCGGAAATGTAATTGCGCTCGGCATAGCCGTGCTTGCGGAAATCGTACGCCACTTCGATGTTCAGCGTGCGGTCGTCGTAGGTAAAGCCTTCGAACGCGATATCGAGTTGCTTGCGCACGGCGCTGCGCGCGCCCTCGGCGCTGACGACGTAGCGGCCGGCGAGGCTCTCCCGTTCGCCCGCCGCATTGACGACGTGGGCGACGACTCCGTCTGAATCCTGCTCGAACGACACAAACTCGGTCGACAGGCGCAGCTCGATATTGGGTTCAGCCTTCGCCATCTTCAGCGCTTCTTCGACGATTTTGATGCGCTCGCATTGCAACACGTAGGGAAAGCGTGTGTCGTTCTTCAGATGGATGTGGTCGAAAGCCGCGATCAGCTTGTCGTCGTGGCGGTCCCAGTAGTGAAACACCGGCGCCACGATGCCGCGCGGTTCGAGTTTTTGGTAGAGGCCGATCCGCGCGTACATTTCCAGAGTGGCCGGATGATTGGTCCCCGCCCGCGGCACCTGCTCGAGAAAATTGTCGTCGCCCAACGCCTCGATCAGGCAGACCTTGATGCCGGCTTGCGCCAAGGCGAGCGACAGGCACAGGCCGACCGGTCCGGCACCGATGACAATGATGCGATCGGGATAGGTGGACATTGAAGGGCCGCGCAGCCAACTCTGAACTCGTCATGCCCGGGCTTGACCCGGGCATCCATCCTGCCTTGTCGCCGTATGGATTACCGGGTCAAGCCCGGCAATGACGATTTGGACCGAAGCAATTATGCCTTGGCGACAACTTCTTTGGTGGCGCCGGCCCAGCCGGTATGCGTGAGATCGAACACCACGCCGTTGGGGTCGCGGTATTTGGCCTCGTAGAACGAATTAGGCGAGGTCGGCCGGCCGGCCAGATAGCTGCCGCCGGCTTCGGTGACCTTCTTCTCCGCCTCGTCGAGATCGTCGACCCACATGCCGAAATGATAGAGACCGGGCTTCTCCTCGCCCTCGGTCTTGAGCAGCGCCACGTTCATGACGCCGTCCGACATGTAGATGCCGCGGCGCGCGGTGCCGGCGCGGGTCATGCCGAAAGCGTGCTCGAAGAATTTCGCCGCTTTCTCCGGGTCGGGAACGATGATGGCGATATGGCGAAGGCGCGTGGCCATGGCGGTCTCCATTTTGGTTTTCGCAAGGGGTGGCGCACCTTAATGAGCGATGCGATATTTGCAAACCCATGACTTGGAAACCTATGACTTGGAAACCCATGGGCGCGCATGGCACGGGGGCCGCATTGCACACGCCGACCGATATCCAGACCGCATGGCCGGATGCGATCTTTCGCCAGTTCCGTCGTCTCGGCATCCGCCAGGTCGGCTATGTGCCGGATGCCGGCCATAGCCGGCTGATCGCGCTCTGCCAAGCCGATCCGGAGATTGCCGATGTGGTGCTCACGACCGAAGAGGAGGGCGTCGGTCTCGTTGCCGGTGCGGCGCTGGGCGGCCAGCGCGCGGCGCTGCTGATGCAGTCGAGCGGCGTCGGCAATTGCATCAACATGTTTTCGCTGCTGCGCAATTGCGGGATTGCTTGCGTGCTCTTTGTGACCATGCGCGGCGAGTTCGGCGAATTCAATCCATGGCAGGTGCCGATGGGTTCGATCACCGCCGACGTGCTGCGGCTCTGCGGCTTTCTCACCTATCGGATCGACAGTCCCGATGACGTCGACGAGGTCGTCGGCGCCGGCTGCGACATGGCGTTCGATGGCGATCTGCAGGTCGCGTTTGTGTTGTCGCAGCGGCTCATTGGCCGCAAGCAATGGACGCGATGAGGGCGTAACGATGATCGACCGACGCGACTTCGTGCGGCGCTTGCTGATCGACCGCGGCGACCTGCTGGTCGTCACCGGGCTGGGTGCCTCGGCCTTCGACGTCGCCGCGGCCGGCGATCACCCGCTGAACTTTTATCTGTGGGGCGCCATGGGCGGCACCGCCATGATTGGGTTGGGCTTGGCGCTGGCGCGGCCGCATAAGCGCGTTGCCGTACTCACCGGCGACGGCGACCTTCTGATGGGTATCGGCAGCCTTGCCACCATCGGGGTGAAGCAGCCGAAGAATCTCGCCATCGTCGTGCTCGACAACGCGCATTACGGCGAGACCGGCATGCAGCCGAGCCATACAAAGTCGGGCATCGATCTTCCCGCGGTGGCGCTTGCCTGCCGCTTCAGGCAAGCGCGCGCCGTTTCGCGTATCGAAGAAGCCGCCGAGGTCCGCACGCTGTTGCACGAAGGTGAAGGCCCGATCCTTGTCAGCGCACGCATCAAGGAAGAAGAGGTTCCGCGCGTGCTGCCGCTGCGCGACGGCCACGCGATCAAACAGCGCTTTATGGCGGCGCTTGGCTCGGCGCAGAGCGCGGCCTGAACATGTTCTATGAACCGCGAAAGCATGATCACGGCCTGCCGCACGACCCCTACAACGCCATCGTCGGACCGCGGCCGATCGGCTGGATCACGTCGATCAGCGCCAAGGGCGAGATCAATCTGGCGCCGTATTCGTTTTTCAACAGCGTCTCCAGCGACCCGCCGATGGTGATGTTCGCCAGCGACGGCCGCAAGCACACCATCGACTACGTCGAGCAAACCGGAGAGTTCGTCTGCAATCTGGCGGTCTGGGATCTGCGGTCGCAGGTCAAGGACACCTCGCGGACCTTTGCGCGCGGCGTCAACGAGATGGCGGCGGTTGGGCTGGAGCCGGCACCCTCGGTGCTGGTCAAACCGCCAAGGGTCAGGGCGTCGCCATGCGCGCTGGAATGCAAGTGGCTGCAGACCGTGCGCCTGACCGACCTCGAAGGTAATCCGGCGCCGCGCTTCATCGCGTTCGGCCAAGTGGTCGGCGTTCACATCGACGACAAGTTCATCAAAGACGGCCTGCTCAACACCGGCGCGATGCGGCCGATCGCCCGCGCCGGATATCAGGAATATTTCGTCCTGACCGAAGACGCGCGTTTTTTCGTTTCATTCAGCAAAATCGACGGAGCGGAGATGCCGCCGCTCCCGGTTTCAGTCCAGGAATAAAGAATGAGGTTGCTGATCGCTCACGCGTTTTTGCGCGCCGCGAGCTTCACCGCTTCGATGATCTCCGGATAGGCGGCGCAGCGGCACAGATTGCCGGAGAGATAATGCTTGATGTCGTCGTCGGTCGGATTCGGATGCTCTTTCAGAAGCTGGTGCGACATCAGGATGAAGCCGGGGGTGCAGAAGCCGCACTGGAAGGCGCCGGTGTCGATGAAGGCCTGCTGCACCGGCGACAACGCGCCGTCGGCGTCGAGATGCTCGATGGTGGTGACGCTCTTGCCGTCGACCCATGTCGCGAAATAGAGGCAGCCGGACACCGCCACGTCGTCGACCAGCACCGTGCAACAGCCGCACAGGCCTTGGCCGCAGCTTTCGCGGGCGCCGAACAGGTCGAAGCGCTGCAACAGCTCGACCAGATTGCGATGCGGCTCGATCGCGGTCGAGACCTGCTGGCCGTTGAGCGTGAAGCTAATGGTGCGTGCGGCGGTCATTGGTGCGTTCTCTACTGTTCGTTTCTACTCTGCCCGTCGTCCCCGCGAAAGGCTCATGCCGCATCCTCCAGCGGCCGGCCGCATTGCTTGCGCAAGGCGCGCAACACGGCCTCGGCGGTGATCGGCAATTCGGTGATGCGGATGCCGACGGCGTCGTGGATGGCGTTGGCGATCGCGGGCGACACGCCGAACGTTCCGGACTCGCCGAGGCCTTTGGCGCCGAACGGGCCGGAATGCTGTTCGGCGGCGACGAGTTCGTTCACCATCGGCGGAATGTCGCGAATGCCGGGGATCTTGTAATCGGCGAGCGACGCGTTGGTGACCTGGCCGCCATCGAGCAGCATGATCTCGGACAGCGTGAAGCCGAGCTGCATGATGGCGGCGCCGGACAGCTGGGTGCGCGCCACCGCCGGGTTGATCGGCCGGCCGCAATCGGCGGCGTTGACCAGCTTCTCGACGTGCACTGCGCCGGTCTCGGTATCGACCGCGACTTCGGCGCCGGCGCCGCCGATCATCCAGAACGGCGTCACGTTCTCCGACAGGCCGCTCTGCGGGTCGGGCGATTTGTAGCTCGGCACGAAGCTCGCGGTGCCGATCACGTTGCCGGCCTGCATGCCATAGCGTTTCTTGAAGATCTCGGCCGGCGGATAATTCGTACCTGCCGGCAGGCCGGCTTCGGCGGCGAGCGCGCGCAGTTTTGCCAACGCATCCTCGGCGGCGAGCCGCACCGCGTTGCCCATGTGAAACAGCGAGCGCGAGCCGAGCGTGCCCATGTCGTAGGGCGTCACGTCGGTGTCGGGGTGCACGACGCGCACCGTTTCGGCTTTCAGCGCCAGCACTTCGGCGACGATCTGCGCGTAGGCGGTGTCGGAGCCTTGGCCCATATCGACGCTGCTGGTGTAGAGCACGGCGCTGCCGTCGGCCGAAACGTTGACGATCGCCACCGAGGTGGTGGGCGAGATCGAGGCCTTGAAGCCGATCGCGATGCCGCGGCCGCGGCGGATCGTGCCGCTGCCGCGGTCGAATTCTTGGTTGTCGCCCCAGCCCATCCGCGCAGCGAGCCTCTCGAGCACCTCGGCGATGGCGGCGTCTTGCATCGCCGTGCCGCTCGCCTGCGGCCGGCCATCGCGCAAAATGTTTTTGCGGCGGAATGCGACCGGATCGAGATCGAGCGCGTGCGCGATCAGGTCGGTGTGGCTCTCGTAGGCCCAGACCAGCTGCGGAATGCCAAAACCGCGCAGCGCGCCGGCCGGCGTGCAGTTGGTGTAAAGCTCGTAGGAATCGATGGCGACGTTGTCGATGTCGTAGGGTCCCGGCGATGTGAAACCGGATTTTTGCGTGACCCGCGGGCCGATATCGGCATAGGCGCCGCCATTCCAAAGCACCTCGCAGGCACGCGCGACGATGCGGCCGTCGTCGCCGACGCCGCTTTTGATGCGGAATGTCGTCGCATGCTTGGTGATCATGTAGAACTGCTCTTCCATGGACAGCGCGATCTTGACCGGCCGGCGCACAATGAGGGCAAGCGCCGCCACCAAGGCTTCGAGCTTGACGTAGACCTTGGCGCCAAAGCCGCCGCCGAGATACGGCACCTTCACCCGCACACGGTTTTCCGGCCAGCCGAGCAACCGCGCGATCTCGGTGCGCACGAACGACGGCGTCTGGTTCGAGGTATGGATGACGATCGCATTGTCGGCCGGCTCGGCGACCGCCACGAACGGTTCGAACGGCACGTGCAGGCATTGCTGGGTCCTGAACGTATGCTCGAACACGCGAGCGGCGCTTTCGAACGCGCCATCCGGATCGCCGCGCCGCAAATGATAATCGAGCGCCACGTTGGTGCCGGTGCGGCCTTTCAGGTGCTTGAGATCGGCGAACGTGCCGGCCGGTTTGAGCGCGTCATGCACGACGATGTCGGGTTGCATCGCCGCGACTTCGTCATAGACCGCCGGCAACTCGTCGTATTCGGCCGAGATCAGCTGCACGGCGTGCTCGGCGACATGCGGGTCGGCAGCGAGCGCCACCGCGACCGGCTCGCCGACGTGGCGCACCTTATCGAGCGCCAGGATTGGCTGATCGTGGAATGCGGGGCCGTAGTAGGGCTCGGGAATGAGCTTGCGAATATCCTCGCCAGTGATAACGCGGTGCACACCATCGAGCGCACGCGCCGCTGCAGTGTCGATGCCGCGGATGCGGCCGTGCGGCACGGTCGAGCGGAACACCTTGCCGTAGAGCATGCCGGGCAAGCGCAGGTTATGCGTATATTCGGCGCGGCCGGTGACCTTGGCGCGCGCTTCGAGCCGCGGCAGCTCTCGCCCGACTTCGCTCATCGGCGCGCCTACTCCGCGCTGCCGTTCAACGCCTGGCGGACGGCGCGACGCAGATACACCCGCAGCAGCTCGCGCTTGTACGGCGCCGAGCCATGCGCGTCGGAAAGAATCTCGGCTTCCTCGGCCGCCGCATCGCCGGCGCGGCGCAAGGTCGCATCGTCGGGCGCTGCGTTATTCAGCACCGCCTCCGCGGTTTTCATGCGGGTGACTTTCGCGGTCGCGGCGCTGACCACGACCATCGAATCGCCGATCATGCCGTCCTTGAGCGCGAACGAGACGGCGACGCCGAGCGACGGCCAATCGTCGGCGGTGCGCGAGGTGACTTTCATGTACGCCGCCCGGCGGCCGTTGAGCGGCGGCACCGTGACGGCGGTGATCAACTCGTTCTTTTCCAGAACGGTTTCGTAATAGCCGGCATAGAGCGCCTCGACCGGGAGCTCACGGCTCTGCTTCGGACCGGCGATCGACAGGTGGGCGCCGAGCGCGGCCAAGACCGGCGGCAAGTCCATGTGCGGATCGCCATGCGCCAGCGCGCCGCCGACGCGCGCGACGTTACGGACGCGCACGTTCGACAGCGTGCGCATGGCGCGCTTGAGCACCGACAAGCGCGCCGCGACGTTGTTATCCCTCTCGACCTGCCGCAGCGTCGCCATGGCGCCGATGCGGAGCGCGCCGTCGCTGCTAACCGTGATGCGCGCGTGCTCGGGCTCGATGCGGTGCAGGCAGACCAGCCGGGTCGGCTGGAACACGCCGGATTTCATCATCAGCATCAGCGCCGTGCCGCCCGCCACCGGCCGGATTGTCGGCTCCTGCGGATCAAGCAGCGACAGGGCCTCCTGCAACGACGCCGGCTCCACCATTTCGAACGGAATCACGAGACGCTCCCTGTCATCTTATTTCGGCGGATCACGCTTTTGCCGCGCTCAGCACGTGCTCGGCGATTTGCGCGCGGGTGCCGACCCAAACGTCCGGCGCCGCCGTCGCGCGCTCGATGATCTTCTCATAGAAATATGCGCCGCGGTGATGGCCGAAGATGTGGGCGTGGCTGGTCACATCGATAAGGCGCAGCTCGCTGCCGGCGCGCGCGATCTCCATCACCTCGTCGAACGCTTCGAGCATCAGGCGCGGCGGATGGCCGTACTTCATCGACGGCATATCGTTGACGTCATAGGACAGCGGAATGGCGACGATGCGCTTGTTGCCGTGGCTTTCGGCGTAGGGCAGGTCGGTGTGGAACACGTCGCCGTACCAGCGATAGCCGGAATCGGCGAGCAGCGCCGGCGTCGAGGGTTTTGACGTGCCGCGCGGCGACAGCCAGCCGACGATCTTTTGGCCTGCGGCCTTTTCCAAAAGCGCGGTGCAGCGCGTGATGTTTTTGCGCTCGTCGTCTTCCGAAAGAAGCGCCGGGATCACATCCATGGCGTAAGAATGCGACAACACCTCGTGGCCGTTGTCCGCAATCGCCTTGACGGTCGCCGGCGCGCGCTCGGCGATGATCGCGTTGGTCATCACGCTCGCCTTGGCGCCGTGGCGCGCGAACGCATCCATCAGCCGATGAATGCCGACTTCGACGCCGTACGCGGCCCACGAAATCGCCATGGTGTCGAGCACGCCAGCCGGCAGCGGATTACCCATCGGGCTGATGCCGGGCGCCTTGCCGTCGGACCAGGCTTCGAGGCAGACGTTGAACACCACGGCAATGCGCTTGCCGTTCGGCCAGACCCAATCGGGCTGTCGTTTCATTCGCGGCTCCGCAAGCAAGACTGTTGGCCCGCATTGCACGGGCCGCGCCGGAGCAATCGTTAAATCATATTCCGGATCGCCGCGTCGAGGCCGCGACCCCGCCAGCTACGCGTCGCGCGGACGCGGGCTCATGGCCCAGGCGCCGCCCAGCACCAGGAGCGTCAGGACGGCGGGGGCGATGGCGAGCCAAAAGCTGGCGGCGGCCACCGCGGCGGTCGCGGCCCAGCCGATCGACGAGAAGGCCTCCGCAAAGGTGGCCAGCCGCGACGACACTTGGCGGCGGCGAAATTGGCTGCGTCGCGCTTGGCTGCGAAACCAGAATTGCACCGCCGTCGCAGCCGCCGCCGCAACCGCAATGCCGCCGCCGGCAACAAATCCATGCCATGGCGAGGCCACGGCAAGCGCGATGAGGAAAGGTGCGAAAATAATGGCTACGGCGCCGAGCACCGCTTCGATCTTCGCCCGCAGGATAAAGCCTGCCGGCACCGGAGCCGTGGCGACGAGATCGGGCGCGTCCTCGCCGGAAATCGCCAGCCAGGCGAGGCCGCCGGCAAGCTGCCCCGCCGCCATCACCAAGACCGGGACGAGAAGCTGCAGAGTGCCGCTGCCTTGCCCAAAGCTGCGCCACAGCATCAACGCCGGCGGCAGCAGGTAGAGCAGCTGCATGAGACTCTGCGACATCAGCCACCGGTCGCGCCGCAGCAGCACCCATTCCTTGCGGCGCAGGGTGCCGCGCGGCGTGCTTTTGCCGCGGAACGCCGTCGAGCGCCGGGCGCCGACGGAGCTGGAATTATCCGCGCCGGCAGCCGCGATGACATAGTCGCCGAAGCGCGGCGCAGCAAACAAAATTGCGGCCGCGAGAAGGATCAAGCTCGCGGCCAGCAGGCAGGCCAGCGCCAAACCATCGCCAAGCGCGGCGCGCGCCGGCCACCACAGCACGCTGTCAAGTTCGGGCGCCAGCGCCAGCAGCGTGTCGGAACGCAACACTGCGACACGCGAGATCGTCCCATAGGATAGGATCGCCGCGACCTGCAGGCCGATGACAAAGGCGGCGCCGATGACGGCGGCGACCACCTGGGCGACGAAGCGCGTCCACGTGGCGCCGAGCACACGGAACAGCGCAACGGTCAGGGCCACGGCCAATGTAGTCGCCGCGCATCCCATCGCCACGATCAACCCGTAGGCGCCGAACCAGCGCCAGCCGCCGCGCACGATCAGCATGTCGATGAACGGCGCCGCGAGCGGCAACGCCATCATCGTGGTCGCCAGCGCCACGGTGGCGATGCGCACGCCGAACAGCCTGTCGCTCGCGACTGGTGAAGCGAGGATCAGATCGAGATCGGAGCGCGCATAGAAGGCGCGCGTGACCGACTCCATCGCTTGCGAGATCATCAGGAGCCAGGACAGCAGCACCGTTGCTGTGACGGCGACGAGTGTCTGTTTGTCGATCGCCACGTCGGCATAACGGCCCACCATCCAGGCGGCGACGACGTGCATGAAGGCGAAGAACGCGGCGATCCCGATAACCACCTTGCGCAGCCGCTCGCGTCTGCCGGCGGTTATCATTGACAGCCAATCGCGCCAGACGAGCCGCGATTCGTGCCGCGCAAACCAGACTGCGGTGCCGGCGGCGCTCATGCGGCTTGCAGCGGCGCCGCGACAAGCGCGAGGAAGGTCTCTTCGAGGCTGCCGGCGTCGCGCGTCTGCGCGTTCGCTTTCGTGCCGGCCTGCGTGCGCAGTTCGTCGAGGGTGCCCTCGGCGATCAGCCGGCCATGGGCGATGATGCCGATGCGGTCGGCCATGCGCTCGGCCACTTCGAGAATATGCGTGGTCATGACGATGGTGCCGCCGGCCCGGGTGCGCTCGCGCAGCACGGTCTTGACCTGGCGCGCCGAGCCGGCGTCGAGGCCGGTCAGCGGCTCGTCGAGAATGATGACCTGCGGATCGTGCACGAGCGCGCCGGCGAGCGCCACCTTCTGCCGCATGCCTTTGGAGAATCCTTCGCAGCGCTGGTCGGCATGGGGCGCCAGACCGAGCCAGTCCAACAGCTCGCTTGCGCGGGCTGCGGCGAGCGCAGGCTCGACGCTCCACAGCCCGCGGACGAACTCCAGATATTCGCGCGGCGTCAGCTTGTCGTAGATCATCGGCTCGTCGGAAATCCACGCGACGATGCGCTTGGCGGCGACCGGGTTGGCGAGCGCATCGATGCCGCCGATGCGGATCGCGCCGGCATCGGGGCGAAGCAGTCCGGCGATCATCCGCAATGTCGTGGTCTTGCCGGCGCCGTTCGGCCCGACCAGGGCGTAGAATTCGCCGGTGCGCACGGCGAGATCGAGGCCGTCGACCGCAGGCCGCTCGAAGCGTTTGACGAGCCCGCGAATATCAAGAGCGAAGGGTTGAGCCACTGTCCGTGATCCGCCTTTAGGTGAAGCGGGGTCACGCTAGATCAGACAGGTTTCGGCCCCGTGAATCGGGTGGCGTCAATTTCGTAAGGTTAAAGCGTGATGCGGTCGATCTCGGCCAGATCCGCCGGCGTCAGCATCCAGCCGACCGCGGCCACGTTCTGCTCGACCTGCTCGGGCCGCGTCGCGCCCGCGATGATGCTGGAGACATAAGGCCGGCTGACGAGCCAGCTCATCGCCAGTTCGAGCAGCGTACGCCCGCGCGCGGCGGCAAATCCGGATAACGCCTCGACGAGGCGCCAGTTGCGGGCGTTGAGCAGATCCTCCGCGTGATGCGCGCTGCGGGCAAGCCGCGTGCCGGCCGGCAGCGGCGCATCGCGCCGGTATTTTCCGGTCAACAGGCCGCTGGCGAGCGGGAAATATGGCAGCAGCCCCAAGCCGTGTTTCTGCATCACGGCCAACTGAGTCTTTTCCAGGCCGCGTTCGATCAGGCTGTATTCATCCTGGCAGCAAACAAACGAAACCGAATGCTCGCGGGCGACGACGCCTTGCGCTTCCTCGATCTGCGCCGCCGAAAGATTGGAGCAGCCGATGAAGCGGATTTTTCCGGCCTGCTTGAGCTCGTCGAGCGCGCCCAACGTTTCGTCGATCGGCGTCTCCGGATCTGGCCGGTGCAGCTGATACACATCGATCCAATCGGTCTTGAGCCGCCGCAAGCTCGCCTCGGCCGCCTGCATGATGTAGCGCCGCGAGGCACCGTGCAGCTTGCCGGCGTCATCCATCGGCAAACCGAACTTGGTCGCCAGCACCACGTTATTGCGCCGCGGCCCGAGCAGCTCGCCCAAAATTTCTTCCGAGCCGCCCTTGTTGCCGTAGACGTCGGCGGTGTCGATCAGGGTGACGCCGAGATCGAGCGCCCGGTCGAGCACCAGTCGCGCCGCTGCGCCGTCGATGCGCCCGCCGAAATTGTTGGTGCCGAGACCGACCAGCGATACGTCGGGGCCCGAACGGCCGAGCTTGCGGGTTTGCATGCCGCGTCCGATGCGAAAAATCAGCCACCGCCGACCTGATAGGCGGCGAGCGCCGCCATGTTGACCAGCTGCGCGTCGTTGGCGCCGAGCGGCACGATCTGCACCGAGCGGTCGAGCCCGACCAGCATCGGGCCGATCACGGTGGCGCCGCCGAGCTCCATGAGCAGCTTGGTGGAGATCGAGGCGGAGTGAAACGCCGGCATGATCAGCACGTTGGCGGGTCCCGACAGCCGGCAGAACGGATAGGCCTCGCGAGCCTCCATATTGAGCGCCACGTCGGCCGCCATGTCGCCGTCGTATTCGAAATTGACGCGCTGGCGATCAAGAAGCCGCACCGCTTCCTGTACCCGCTCGGAACGTTCGCCGGGCGGATGGCCGAAGGTCGAGAACGCGAGCAGCGCCAGCCGCGGCTCGTAGCCCAGCGCGCGGGCGACGCGCGCCGCCTCGATGGCGATCTCGGCGAGGTCCTGCGCGGTCGGCATTTCGGTCACCGCGGTGTCGGCGACCAGCACGGTGCGGCCGCGCGCCAAGACCAGCGAAGCGCCCATGACGCGGTGGCCGGGCTTTGGGTCGATGCAGCGCCGCACGTCCTCGAGCGCAACCGAAAAATTGCGGGTGGCGCCAGTCACCATGGCGTCGGCGTCGCCCAGCGCGACCAGGCAGGAGGCGAAATGATTGCGGTCCTGATTCACCAGACGCTGACAGTCGCGCTGCAAAAAACCGCGGCGCTGCAGGCGTTCGTACAAATACGCCGCGTAGGCGGCGTTGCGGCGCGACAGCGCGGCGTTGATGATCTCGATACCGCCGCCGAGTTCGACGCCGAGCGCTTTGGCGGTCTCGCGCACGCGATTTTCGCGGCCGACCAGAAGCGCGCTGCCCAGGCCCTGGTGGACGAAGCTCGCGGCGGCGCGGATCACCTGCTCTTCCTCGCCCTCGGCAAAAACGACGCGGCGCGGCTGTCGGCGGAGATCCTGGAAAATGCGCGTCAGCACGCCGGCGATCGGATCGCGTCGGCTGCGCAACTGTTCACGATAGACTTCCATGTCGGCGATCGGCCGCCGCGCCACCTTGGATTCCATGGCGGCCTTGGCGACCGCGGCCGGGACGTGCGAGATCAGGCGCGGATCGAACGGCACCGGAATGATGTAATCGGGACCGTATTTGGGCCGCGCGCCGTAGGCTGCCGCCACCTCGTCGGGCACATCCTCGCGGGCGAGGTCGGCGAGCGCATGCGCGGCCGCGATCTTCATCTCCATATTGATGGCGCGTGCGCGCACGTCGAGCGCGCCGCGGAAGATGTAGGGAAAGCCGAGCACGTTGTTGATCTGGTTCGGGTAGTCGGAGCGGCCGGTCGCCATGATGGCGTCGGAACGCACAGCGGCGACGTCTTCGGCGCTGATCTCCGGGTCGGGATTGGCCATGGCAAAGATGATCGGCTTGTCGGCCATGGATTTCACCATGGCCTTGGTCACCGCGCCTTTGACCGAGAGGCCGAAGAACACGTCAGCGCCGGCGAGCGCCTCCGCAAGCGTGCGCGCCTTGGTCTTCACCGCAAACCCGGACTTCCACTGGTTCATGCCCTCGGTGCGGCCCTCGTAGATCACGCCCTTGGTGTCGCAGAGAATGAGATTCTCCGGGCGGAAGCCGATGGCGCGCAGCAGCTCGAGGCAGGCTATGCCGGCGGCGCCGGCGCCGTTGCAGACCAGTTTGGTGCTTTTGATCTCGCGGCCGGTCAGTTCCAGTGCGTTGATCAGACCGGCGGCGGCGATGATCGCGGTGCCATGCTGGTCGTCGTGAAACACCGGAATGTCGAGCAGCTCGCGCAGCCTCTGCTCGATGATGAAGCATTCCGGCGCCTTGATGTCTTCGAGATTGATGCCGCCCCAGCTTTTGCCAAGGAGTTTGACGCAATTGATGAACTCGTCCGGGTCTTCGGTCGAGACTTCAAGGTCGATGGAATCGACGTCGGCGAAACGCTTGAACAGCACCGCCTTGCCTTCCATCACCGGCTTGGCGGCCAGCGCGCCGCGATTGCCGAGGCCCAGGATCGCGGTGCCGTTGGTGATCACGGCAACGAAATTGCCCTTGGTGGTGTAATCGTAGGCGCGGCCTTCGTCCTCGGCGATGGCCAGAACCGGCACCGCCACGCCCGGCGAATAGGCGAGCGACAGGTCGCGTTGCGTCGCCATCGGCTTCGTTGCGACGACTTCGAGCTTGCCGGGGCGGCCTTGGCTGTGAAACAGCAAGGCTTCCTGGTCGGTGAAGGTCGGTCGGTTGGCGCGCCCGCCGTTTCGGCCGTCTTTTTGGGAAGCCATCGCTCTCGTCCCTGCTACGCCGCGCCGGCAGACGGCCGGAAAAAAGACCTTAGCGAACCCGCCCACCCATGCAAGGGAACGCTGACCCATACGGCGAAGCTGATCGCGCTACGGCATTCATCACACCGACGCCGGCCGGGAACATTGCGTTGCGTCAATGCTCAAAACGGCGCCACACATTGAACAACGGCGCGAGGCAGAGTAATGCCTCTCATTCTCCTGCCCCGCGGCAGCCCGCCGGACCCCTATGATCCGCTTTGTTCTTCGTTTTATCGGCCTGTGCCTGTTGGCGACCGCCTTCGTGTTTTTCGTCTATGACGGCACGAAATCCATCGCCAATCAGCAGTTCGTTCCGCTCAAGTTGAGCGAGCTCTGGGCCGACATCGATCAGCACAGCCTCAATGCAGTGCAGGACTGGTTCAAGGCCAAGCTGTTGTGGGCGTGGGATCCCTACGTGCAAGGATTTTTCGATCTGCCGAGCTGGGTGGTGCTTGCCGTGATCGGCGCGATCCTGGTCATGCTCGGCCGCAAGAAGAAGAGGCTGATCGGCTACGCGCGGGATTGAGGCGCGCGTCGGTCGAGGCGTTGAGGGAGTGAAACCACGATGGCCGCCAACGGCTACGATTACATCATCGTCGGCGCCGGCTCGGCCGGCTGCGTGCTTGCCAATCGTTTGAGCGAGGACGGCGCCACCAGCGTGCTGTTGCTGGAGGCCGGCGGCCGCGACTGGCATCCCTACATTCACATTCCGCTCGGCATGGGCCGTATGCACGACTACGGCATGTTCGATTGGGGCTACGAAACCGACGCCGAGCCGAACCTCAACGGCCGGCGCATCGAAGCCATGCGCGGCAAAGTATTGGGCGGCTCGTCGTCCATCAACGTGATGGCCTATACGCGCGGCAATCCCGGCGACTACGACCGCTGGGCGCAAAAGGGCGCACGCGGCTGGTCGTACGCGGACGTGCTGCCGTATTTCCGGCGCTGCGAGACCTGGGAGAACGGGCAAAATCCGTGGCGCGGCGCCGACGGCCCGCTGGGCACCGAATTCGCCAAGACCAGGGACCCGCTGTACGACGCCTGGCTCGCGGCCGCCGCGGCCTGCGGCTATCCGCTGACGGGCGACTATAACGGCAAGCAACAGGAAGGTTTTGGCCGCGGCCAATACACCATCCGCAACGGCCGCCGCTCGTCCACCGCCAACGCGTTCCTCAAGCCGGCGCGCGGGCGCAAGAATCTCAGCGTCGTCACCAACGCCCACACCACGCGGGTCGTGCTCGAAGGCACGCGCGCCAAGGGCATCGAATACGTCAAGGGCGGCGCGACCGTGCGCGCAGAGGCCACGCGCGAGGTGATCGTCGCCGCGGGCGCGTTCAACACGCCGCAGCTTTTGATGCTGTCCGGCATCGGCCCGGCGCAGCACTTGCGCGAACAGGGCGTTGCGGTCGCCGCCGATCTGCCGGTCGGCAAAAATCTCCAGGACCATCTCGGCGCCTACATGACCTACACGCGGCCGCGGCCCGGCACGTTTCACCGCGAGATGCGCTTCGACCGCATCGCGGTGAGCATGCTGCGGGCGTATTTCTTCGGCACCGGGCCTGCGACCGTGGTGCCGGGCGGGCTGCATGCCTTCGTCAAGACGCGGCCCGAGCTTGCCGTGCCCGACATCGAGTTCATGTTCCGCGGCACCTCGCACGATCCGCGGCTGTGGTTTCCGCTGGTGCGCCCACCCTATCTCGACGGCTATGGCATCCGGCCCACGCTGCTGCATCCGGACAGCCGCGGCGAGATTTTGCTGCACAGCGCCGACCCGATGGCGCCGCCGCGCATCGTCTACAAATTCTTCACCGCGCCGAACGACCTCCCGACATTGCGCGAGGGCTTTAAGCGCGCGCGGGAGCTCGCCTTCCACAAGGCGCTCGATCCGTTCCGCGGCGAGGAGATCGGCCCCGGGCTGCAGGTGAAAACCGACGCCGAGATCGATGCCTGGCTGAAGAAGGTCGTCATTACCGCGCATCACCCGGCCGGCACCTGCCCGATGGGCACCGACGGCGTGCTCGATCCCGATCTGAAAGTGCGCGGCATCGAGGGCTTGCGCGTGTGCGACGCCTCGGCGATGCCGGACCTCGTCTCGGCGCACATCAACGCCTGCGTGATCATGATGGCCGACAAGGCCTCCGACATCATCCGCGGCCACCAGGCGCTGCCGCGCGCGGAGGTGTAGGTCTTATCTTAAGGCCCGCCGCCCGCGAACGTTTGTTTGAACAGCTTCGTCCACTTGTCCTCCCGGTCGAGGAACTGCGCGACGTTGACGAAGGTGAGCCCGGGCGGCAGCTCCTGGACGGTGCGATTGGTCGGCACGTTGCCGCGCTGGGCGAGAATGCGCTCGCCTTCCGTCAGGTAAAAATCCATGAATAACAGCGCGGCGCTCGGGTGCGACGCTTTGTTGAAGGCGGCGATGCCGGTCGGCAATGCCAGGCCCGGCGGCAGCACGACGCCGTCGATCGGGGCGTTACGTCGCTTCAGCTCGGTGACGCGGTAGCCGTACACCGTCAAGCCCAGCGGCACCTCGCCGGCGACGACGAGGTTGGCGAGCAGCGTGTGGCCCTTGCGCAGCGACATGCCGTTCGTGGCCGCGATCTTGCGGAACAGCGCCAGCGCCTTGGCCTCGCCCATCAGGTCGGCGACCGCCATGAACCAGTTGGCGTCGTCAGCCTCGATGCCGAGCTTGCCCTTCCATTTCGGATCGAGGAGATCCTCGTAGCTCTTGGGCACGTCGGCCGGATGGATCAACGACGTGTTGTAGGCGGCGGTGAAGATGCTCAGCCGGTCGGTGACCCAGCCGCGATGCGGCACGACTGCTTGCGGCACGAGCTGGGCAAAGATCGGCGAGGAGATTTCGGCCAGCAATTTCTCGCGCTCGAGTCCCTCCATCTCGGTGCCGGCGGTCTCGGCCACGTCGACGTCGTAACGGCCGCCGCGCGCTTCGGTGACGGCGCGGCGCAGAATGTCTTCCGAACTACCGCGCCACAGCCGCACCGGCACGCCGTATTTTTTGGTGAACGCCTCGGTGATCGCATTGGTGTCGGCGACCGGGGCGGAGGAGTAGAGCGTAACCGCGCCTTCCTTCTTGGCGCCGTCGATCAGCCGCTGGGTGCGATCGGGCCCGGAATAATGCGCGATGTCCGCCATGCTTTGTGCGTTTGCGGAAGCCGCTAACGTGGCTGACGCCGCGACGGCGACGCAGAAACCGGTGATCGCGCCGGTGATCTTCATCACGCCGCCTTCGGCGGCAGCTGCCCGACTTCGGCGGCGTAGACGTCGTCCATGCGCGGCGCCAGAGCATGGCGCGCCAGCGCGTCGGCGAACAGCGCGCGCACTTTCGGATGTTCGTCGGCGTAATCGATCTGGGTGCCGCCGAGGCGGCGGCTGATCCAGGAGATCGGCACGCCCTGCATGTTGCGCGGCGACCAGTGCTTGAAGGCGAGATAACGCGCCGGCGTCGGGCCGGAATTGAAGTGCTGGTGGAACCACATGTTGGGCGGCACCACGAGCGTGCCGACCTGCCATTCGAAGCGCTGCGGCTCTTCGCCTTCCGGCCACATCAGCGAGTAGCCCTCGCCCGACAGGATGATGACGTGGGCGCCCGGGCCGTGGGCGTGCGCCTTCTTGTAGGTGCCGACCGGGAATTGCGAGATGTGGCTGGCGATGGTGCCGCGCGCCATGTTGAAGCGGATGTGGCCGCCGCCGGCACCGCGCTCCTTGGCGGAAATGAGCGGCAGGTTGACGGCGTCGGGCACGAAATTGGTGCGCAGCAAAAAACCGTCCTGCTCGCCCTTGGAGGAAAAATAATCGGGCTCGCCGGAGAACCGGTTCTTGAAGTCGTATGGGCAGTTGAAGATGAAATCGTGATCGTCGTAGCGATTGATGACGGTCGGCGCATTGGTCACGGCGACGAAGCGCACCGGCTCGCGGCCGGAACCGTTGAAGTGCTGGTACCAGCAATTGAGCGGGATGGCGAAGATCGAACCTTCCTTCCACTCGAAGGTGATGCGCGCGCCTGAATTGTTCCAGACCGTGGTGGAGCCGCGGCCGCTCAAGATCAGCAGCATCTCCTCATAGAGATGATGCGCCGGCTCGAGCTTTTTGCCGGCCGGGATCTCGCAGACGTAGCAATCGTTGGAGAAGCGCGACGCCTCGTGATTGATGTAAACGCCGCTGCCGCCGCGGCGCGGCCAAGGTTTCAGCTCGACGGTACGCAGATTGGGCACGTAATGCGCGCTGATGATGTCGAGCCCGTCCTTGCGCACATAGCGCAGATAAGCCGAATCCTTTTCGACCTTGAATTTTTCCGCCAATTCATTGGAAGCGACGGCATCTTTGGCCACGTTCTTCTCCCTATAATCGCGCCAAACCTCTAGCAGCGACGGCTTGACCGCGCCAGCCGGCCCGGCGGACGCTACAATGCTCCCGACATGCCGCAAGCCCGCAAACCGACGCGCTGGCGACGCATCGCTGTCCGCGTGGCGATCGTCGTGCTCGTGCTGTTGCTCATGCCATACGCGGTTGCGCCGTTGTACCGGTTCGTCGACCCGGTCTCGATGCCGATGCTGTGGCGCTGGGCCACCGGCGCGCGGGTCGAGCGCATCATGGTGCCGCTCGATCGCATCGCCCCAATATTGCCGCTTACGGTCATCCTCGCCGAGGACGGCACGTTCTGCCGCAATCGCGGCATCGACCTCGGCGCCATCCGTGAAGTCTTGCAGCGCGCCGAGGACGACTTGGCAGTATCGCGCGGCGCCTCCACCGTCACCCAGCAGGTCGCCAAGAACCTGTTCCTGTGGTCCGGGCGCAGCGCCGTACGCAAGGTGCTGGAGATTCCGTTGGCGCTGTGGCTGAACCTGGTGCTGCCCAAGCGCCGCGTCATGGAGATCTATCTCAACATTGCCGAATGGGGCCCGAATGGCGAGTTTGGCGCCGAGGCTGCCGCGCGCTACGCCTTCGGCATCTCGGCGCGCAACCTCGACGCGCTGCAGGCCGCGGAACTCACCTCGATCCTGCCGAATCCGATCCGGCGCAGCGCCCGCCATCCCAGTGTGCTGGTGCGGCAGCTCGCTGCGGTGCACCTGCGCCGCGCCGCCGCGCACCCGTCGTTCGATGCCTGTCTGCGCGCCCACTAGCGCCCGCGGCAGCGTTCTTCTATAAGCCCGGCAAACCCAAATATCGCAGAGCAGGAGTTCATCGCCATGGCCGTGCCGAAACGAAAAGTATCGCCTTCCAGGCGCGGCATGCGCCGGTCGGCCGACGCCCTCAAGGCACCCACCTACATCGAGGACAAGGATTCCGGCGAATTGCGCCGCCCGCACCACATCGACCTGAAGACCGGCATGTATCGCGGCCGGCAGGTGCTGACCAAGAAGGCGGAAGCGTAAGGCCGTCGGTCGAGAGCGGCATCTAGCCTGCAGCGCGCCGCAGCGCCTCACAACGATCGCGACAGCACCTCCCCGGCGGCACTCGGCCATTGGCCGAGCGCCCGGTAGGCGGCGCTCGCTGCGTCAGGCTCGACACGGCGGCGGGCCCGCGTCTGCGGCAGTTGGGCGGCGGTGGCGATCAGGTGCGCGACAAAACTGGCGTTACTTCGGAAAGAGCGAAGGACTGCCGGCTCGTTCTGAACCGCCCGCGAAATCGCAATCAAAGCTGTGGTCATTGGCGCCGCCTGCGCCGGTTGTCCCACAGTGGGACATCGCCGGCTCACAGGCCGAAGCCTCGCAAGCTGCGTGCCGTGGCGGTGGTTAGCTTTGCCCGCCGCCCTTATCGCCCAGGCGGTCGATCTTGCGCTGCATCTCGTCGAGCTGGCGTTTGAGCTCGTCGATGTCGCCGGGTTTTGAGCCGGATTTCTCGGTTTCGCCCGGCGCCGTCGCTCCGCCCTGGCCTTCACGGCGCGCGAACGGCGTGAACATCGCAAAGGCGCGCTCGAACATTTCCATGTTTCGGCGCACCTGGTCTTCCAATGCACCGAACGGGCTCACCCCGAACGCCTGCGCCATCTGCTGGCGGAATTTTTCCTGCTCGCGGGTCAGCGACTCGATGGACACTTCGAGGTAACGCGGCACCAGCATCTGCATGCTGTCGCCATAGAAGCGGATCAACTGGCGCAGGAACGCGATCGGCAGGAGATTCTGGCCTTCCTTGTTCTCCTGCTCGAAAATGATCTGGGCCAGCACCGAGCGGGTGATGTCCTCACCGCTCTTGGCGTCATGGACGATGAAATCCTCGCCTTTCTTGACCATGGCGGCGAGGTCTTCAAGCGTCACATAGGTGCTGGTGCCGGTGTTGTAGAGCCGCCGGTTGGCGTACTTCTTGATCTCGATCGGCTCTTTGGCCTTGCTGGTGGTGTCGGACATGCGCTCGGAACCCCCGCGGCTTGCCGCCAAAATAGGCGGTTTCCGGAGGCGCGGCTACCGTTTTGTGACACCTTTGGTGCCCGGACGACACCAAAGCAGGTATGGCGCCTTGTCGGTGGCGGCGCATCTCCCTATGACATAAATCAAGCCTATCTGATGCGCTGCGGCCTATAGTCTGCGGCCGGCGCAAACCCCCTAAGCCCGGAGGACCCCGCCATGAAAGACGACGTCGTCATCGTCAGCGCAACGCGCACGCCGGTCGGCGCATTCAACGGCGCCTTTGCCTCGCTGCCGGCTCATGAGCTCGGCAAGACGGCGATCAAGGCCGCGCTCGACCGCGCCGGCGTCGAGCCGCAGCGGGTTTCCGAAGTCATCCTGGGCCAGATCCTCACCGCCGGTCAGGGCCAGAACCCGGCGCGGCAGGCGTCGATCGCGGCCGGCGTTCCGGTCGACGTGCCGGCCTGGGGCGTCAACCAGCTGTGCGGTTCTGGTCTCCGGTCCGTCGCGCTCGGCTACCAGGCCATCCTCAACGGCGATTCCGATATCGTGGTCGCCGGCGGCCAGGAATCGATGAGCGTCGCGCCGCACTGCGCGCATCTGCGCGGCGGCGTGAAGATGGGCAATTTCGAGATGATCGATACGATGATCCGGGACGGCCTGTGGGACGCCTTCAACGGCTACCACATGGGCAATACCGCCGAGAACGTCGCGCGGCAGTGGCAGATTACGCGCCAGCAGCAGGACGAGTTCGCGGTCGGCTCGCAGAACAAGGCCGAGGCGGCGCAGAAGGCCGGGAAGTTCAAGGATGAAATCACGCCGGTGACGGTGAAGAGCCGCAAGGGCGACATCGTCGTCGATGCCGACGAATATCCCAAGCACGGCACCACGCTCGATGCGATCGCCAAACTACGCCCGGCCTTCGACAAGGAAGGCACCGTGACCGCCGGCAATGCGTCGGGCATCAATGACGGCGCCGGCGCGGTGGTGCTGATGAAGGCGAGCGAAGCCGCCAAGCTCGGCAAAACGCCGCTCGCCCGCATCGTGTCGTGGGCGCAGGCCGGCGTCGATCCGAAGATCATGGGCACCGGACCGATTCCCGCGTCGCGCGCGGCGCTCAAGAAGGCCGGCTGGAACGCGGCCGATCTCGACCTGATCGAGGCCAACGAGGCGTTCGCCGCGCAGGCTTGCGCGGTCAACAAGGACCTCGGCTGGGACACCAAGAAGGTCAACGTCAACGGCGGCGCCATCGCCATCGGCCATCCGATCGGCGCCTCGGGCACGCGCGTGCTGGTGACGCTGCTCTACGAGATGCAGAAGCGCAACGCCAAGAAAGGCCTCGCCACGCTGTGCATCGGCGGCGGTATGGGCATCGCGATGTGTTTGGAGCGGTAAGCGACAAACATCATAATAAATTGACCTGCGTCATGGCCGGGCTTGTCCCGGCCATCCACGTCTCTAAGCTAGCTGCACAGACGTGAATGCCCGGCACCCGGCCGGCCCATGACGAAGAGGAGGAAGCCATGCCCCGCGTAGCGTTGGTGACGGGCGGCACGCGCGGTATCGGCGCGGCGATTTCCAAGGCGCTCAAAGCAGCCGGTTACAAGGTGGCGGCCACCTACAGCGGCAACGACGAAGCAGCAAACAAATTCAAAACCGAGACCGGCATCCCGGTCTTCAAATGGGACGTAGCGTCGTTCGACGCCTGCGCCGCCGGCGTCAAGAAGGTCGAGGCCGAGGTCGGGCCGGTCGAGGTGCTGGTCAACAATGCCGGCATTACTCGCGACGGCATGTTTCACCGCATGTCGGCCGACAACTGGAACGCGGTAATCAATACCAATCTCGGCTCGCTGTTCAACATGACGCGGCAAGTCATCGAGGGCATGCGCGAGCGAAAATTCGGCCGCATCGTCAACATCTCATCGATCAACGGCCAGAAGGGCCAGATGGGCCAAGTCAATTACTCGGCCGCCAAGGCCGGCGAGCTCGGCTTCACCAAGGCGCTGGCCCAGGAGGGCGCGCGCGCCGGGATCACCGTCAACGCCATTTGTCCGGGCTACATCAACACCGAGATGGTGCAGGCGGTGCCCAAGGATGTCTTGGAAAAATCGATTTTGCCGCAAATCCCGATCGGCCGGCTCGGCGAGCCCGAGGAAATCGCCCGCTGCGTCGTGTTTCTCGCCTCCGATGATGCCGGTCTGATCACCGGTGCCACGTTGACGGCGAACGGCGGGCAGTATTTCGCCTAACTGCCCGGCTCCCAGCCGTCCGGCGCCAGCTCGAATTTGGCAAACTCAAAGCCGGGCGCCACGGTGCAGCCGAGCAGCGTCCAATCGCCGAGCGATTCGACCGACTGCCAGGCCCCCGCCGGCACGATGGCCTGCGGGCGCTCGCCGGCCGCCAGATCGCTGCCAAGGGTTACGCGCTGGCGATTGCCGTTTTCCGGCGCGATGTCGAGCCGGAGCAGCGCGCCCGCGTACCAGTGGTACACCTCGACGGCATCGATGCGATGCCAGCGCGTGCGCTCGCCGTGCTTCAGCAGGAAATAAATGGAAGTCGAAGCGGCGCGGTTGGTCTCGACCAGCCGCGTGTCGCGAAACGTCTCGCGAAAATAGCCGCCTTCTGGATGCGGTTTTAGATCGAGCAGCCGAATGACGTCGGCGGCTGTGAGGTGCTTCGAGATCAAAATCGATTCTTGCGCTCGCGGATTTCCGCGAACACTTTCCAGGCCGGGCTGCCGCCGAGCCCCAGCGATTTGGCCAATTCGGAATTGTCGGCGCGCAGGAACGGATTGGCGGCCTTTTCGGCCCCGATGGTCGCCGGGATCGTGAACTGATGCGCGGCGAGGAGTTTTGTCACTTCCTCGGCGCGCGCAGCGAGTGCCTTGTTGTTCGGCTCGACGGTTTTGGCGAAACGGATGTTGGCGTCGGTATATTCGTGGCCGCAATAGAAGCTGGTGTCGTCGGGCAGACTGCGCAGCTTGAGCAGCGACTTCCACATCATCTCGGGATCGCCCTCGATGACGCGGCCGCAGCCGATCGAGAACAACGTGTCACCGACGAAAGCGAGCTTGTCGGCCGGAAAGAAATACGAAATGTGCCCGGCGGTATGGCCGGGCGTGTCGATAACGCGGCCTTCGAGCGCGCCGATCTTGACGGGGTCGCCTTCGCCCACGGTCTCGTCGACATGGGCGATCCGGCTCGCTTCCTGCCGGGGTGCCACGACACGGCATTTGTGGTGTTGCTTCAGCGCGCCGACACCCGCGGTGTGATCGTTGTGGTGGTGCGTCACCAGAATGTCGGTGAGCCGCCAGCCGGTTTTTTGCAGCGCCGCCTCGACCGGCGCCGCTTCGGGAGCGTCGATGGCCGCCGTCGCGCCGCTTTGCGGATCGTGCAGCAGCACGCCGAAATTATCCTTCAGACAGGGGAAAAGATGCGTTTGCGCGGACATGGCACCCCACAAGCTCTGAATTCCTAACCGCAGTGGTTCAAGGTAGGCATTCCCAACTGGAGCCCGCAAGGGCGGTCTGGCAGGCCTGAAGCCCGGAACAACGGCCCGATCCGTGCTATCTAACAGCCATGGATGTTGTCGACCTGCGCAACTTTTACGCCCAGCGGCTCGGCGTCGTCGCCCGGCGCTTTGTCGGCCGCGGCATCCGCGCCCGCTGGAAGGACACCCGCGGCCAGCGCGTGCTCGGCGTCGGCTACGCGACGCCCTATCTCGGCCTGTTCCGCGAAGAAGCCGAACGATGCCTGGCGCTGATGCCGGCCTCGCAGGGCGTGGTGCGCTGGCCGTCGACGCGGCCGGCGCTGGCGGCTTTGGTCGAGGAGGACGAGTGGCCGCTGAGCGATTCGGCGGTGGATCGCGTGTTGTTGGTGCACGCGCTCGAAATTTTGCCCGACGCGTCCGAACTCCTTCGCGAGGTTTGGCGCGTGCTGGCGCCGGGCGGGCGGCTGCTTGCCGTCGTACCCAACCGCCGCGGTCTGTGGGCGCGTATGGACACGACGCCGTTCGGCCACGGCCGGCCCTATTCGCGCTCGCAGATCACGCAGCTCCTTCGCGAAACGTCCTTCACGCCGACCGGCTGGGGCGAGGCGCTATACGTGCCGCCGATCGCGCGCGGCTGGTTTTTGCGCTCCTCGGTGGCCTGGGAGCGCACCGGTGCGACCCTGTCGGCGCCGTTCAACGGCGTTCACATCGTCGAAGCCACCAAGCAGGTCTATCGCGCCATTCCGGCGCGGCGCGAGCGGCGCCGGTTCGTCCCGGTGCTGCAACCGGCGTTGACGCCTGCGCCCGGAGCGGCGCTACGCTAGATGTCGCCCGGGCGCTGACGTTTCTCGTTAGATCGCTGCTTGCTCCTGCATCAGTGATGCATGAAAATCGCGAGAAGAATGATGATGGGGAGCGGAATCCCGATCAACCAAAGCAACAAACCTCGGCCAAATCCCACGACGGTCTCCATTCGTTGTTATGTCCCATGGAGAACGCGGAGGATGCGGCGTGGGTTCCCGTGTGGAATGCCGCGCAGTTTGTTTGTCGTGTCAGGGCTCGCGGCGATAGCGCACAACGAGGCTCGCAGGTCCAAGGCTGTGGCCGGCAAGCGCCTGGAACAGCTGATCGCGGTCAAGGTCCGCGGGCAGAGCGCCGGGCGCAAGATCGAGTGCCAGCACATCGATGACGTAATGGTGTGCCGCATCGGCCGGCGGTCCGCAGGGTCCGGTGTAACCCGGCGTGCCGCGCGAATTCTTGCCCGGCGTCACATCGGCTGGCGGCGGGCTGCCGCCTTCGCCTTCCTGTAACGCCGTGCGGCTCGCCGGAATGTTGTAAGCGAGCCAATGCACCGAGCCGAGGCCGCGCCGCCCGTCGGGATCGATCATCACCACCGCGAAGCTCTTCGTTCCCGACGGCGGATCGATCCACGCCAGCGGCGGCGAGACATTGCCGCCGCGACTGTCTTTGCCGCACAGCGCGCCGCCGGCGTATTTGAGCGGCAACACGGCGTTGTCGGTGAATGCCGGCGACGACAATGCAAACAATTTCGGCGCGGGCTCGGCGGCGCCCGCTGGCGCGCAAGCAAAATTGAAAGCCAGCGCAGCCGCGGCAAGTTTTTGCAACGTCATCATCTCGATCACTCGTGATCGGGTCAGGTGGGGAAGGGGCCCCAAGCCCGCTGCACCGCTGGCCGCGCCGCGATCGCGTCGTGCCAGCGCTGCACATTCGGATAGTCCTTCAGGCCGATATCGTTAACGCCGTGCAGATGGACATCCGAATACATGGTCATGTCGGCGATCGAATAATCGCCGGCGACGTATTCGTTATCGGCGAGCTGCCGATCGAGAATGCCGAGCATGTCGCGCAGGTTCGCCTCGTAATGCGCCTGCGCGGTCGGCGCCTTGACGGGCGAGCGGATGGTCCAATGCCCGAACTGTTGCGCCAGGGTCGTGAAGGTCGCCGAGCCGTAAAACAGCCATTGATCGACTTTGGCGCGCTTGGCCGGATCGCTTGGATAGAATTTTCCGGACTTCTCCGCGAGATATTTGAGGATGGCGCCGGATTCGCAGAGCGTCACCCGGGCGCCGCCCGGGCCGTCGTGATCGACAATGGCCGGGATCTTGTGACCGGGACTGATCTTCATGAAGTCGGGCGCCATCTGCGCCTTCTCGCGCAGATTCACCGGCACGATGCGATGCTCGAGTCCGGTCTCCTCCAGCATCACGCGCGGCTTGTAGCCATTGTCGGTGGTCCAGGTGTAGCAATCGATCATTTCGTCCTCCCCGAAAAGCCTTCCGCTCTCATGCCGGCCAACCTTAGGCCGGCCATGCCTCGGCCGTGACCGAGGCGGCGTCAGCGCCGATGAATTCCTTGAGGCTATCCTGCCGCTCGTGGTCGAGCGCGGCAAGGAGTGCAGCCTTGATCTCACCGATCAGCGCCAAGCCGCGGAACACCAGTCCGGAATAAACCTGAATGAGGCTGGCGCCGGCGCGGATTTTAGCGAGCGCGCTATCGCCCGAATCGATGCCGCCGGCACCGATCAGCGCAAAGGCGTCTTCGACCCGCACGTAGGTCTCGGCCAGCATGCGGTTGGCAAGCGGCAGCAGCGGCCGTCCGGAGAGCCCGCCGGCCTCCGCCGCGAGTGCCGTCTGGCGCAGGTTCGGCGGCCGGGCGACCGTGGTGTTGCCGACGATCATGCCGTCGACGCGGCGCGAGCGGGCGATGCCGACGACGTCGTCGAGATCGGCCAGCGACAGATCGGGCGCGATCTTCAACAAGACCGGCGTTGGGCCGGCGTTCTGCGCAACCCGCTCGCGCGCGTCGACGACGCGCGCCAACAGATCGTCGAGCACCGCGGCCTGCTGCAAATTGCGCAGGCCCGGCGTGTTCGGCGACGAAATGTTGATGGTGACGTAGCTCGCGACCGGAGCGAAGCGCTCGATCAGGCGGACGTAGTCGGCGACCCGGTCGGGCGCATCCTTATTGGCACCGATATTGACACCGACGATGCCCCCCGCATTGGCGCGCGCCGCGAGCCGCGCCAGCACGGCGTCGGCGCCTTGCGAATTGAAGCCGAGCCGGTTGATGACGCCGCCGTCGGCATCCAGCCGAAACAGCCGCGGCCGCGGATTGCCGGCTTGCGGCAGTGGCGTCACGGTGCCGACTTCGACAAAGCCGAAGCCGAGCCGCAGCAGCGCATCCGGCACCTCGGCGTTCTTGTCGAACCCGGCGGCGATGCCGATCGGATTCTTGAAGTTGAGGCCGAACACCCGGGTGGCGAGCCGCTGGTTGTCGGCGCCAGCCGGCGGCAGCGGCGCGAATTTCAGCATGCGGATGGCGAGGCCGTGGGCGTCTTCCGGATCAAGCGCGTGCAACAGCGGCCGGCTGAGGCGATCGAACAGGCCGATCACGGTTGCGGCTCCCGCTCGAGCTCCGGCACCGGCCTATGCCCGTCGACCTCATCCGGCAGTGGACGGACCCAGCGCACCGCCTCGAGCGACAGCGGCGCGTAGAGATGCGGAAACAGCACGCCGCCGCGCGAGGCCTCCCATTTCAATTGCGATCCCAGTCGCGCGGCGTCGACCGCGATCAAAATCAGGTCCGGTTGATTCGCAAAATGCCTTGCTGCCGTCTCGGCCAGCTGGCCGGCAGTGGAGAAATGGATGAAACCGTCGCGTGTGTCGTCGGGCGATCCACGAAATTCGCCCGCCGCTTCGGCGGCTTGCCACGAAGGCCGTTGGCAGATTTTGTAGATCGTTGTCACCCGCACTGCCTCAATCCGCACGAGCCTATATCGGCGGCCCAGGCCGCCATCAAGGCGCGATCGGAGCCACAAAAAGACCCGGATGAGGGCTTGAGCATAGAGGTAATAAATTCCTATCATCACGGCGAAAGTTCAAGCAGCCGCCCTCGGCTGCCGGTTTAGAGAAGCTATCGGATGCTTACGCACGCGCAGGTCTGGTTGGCGGTCGATCGTCTGGCGGCTCGTGCCGGCCTTTCGCCCTCAGGGCTGGCACGGCGCGCCGGTCTCGACCCGACCACGTTCAACAAATCCAAGCGCATCACGCCGCAGGGCCGCGCCCGTTGGCCGTCGACCGAATCGATCGCCAAGGCGCTGGCGGCAACCAGCACGCCGTTCGATGCTTTTGTCGGGCTGATCGATCAGGCCGGCGCCGCCGTGCCGCGGGCGGTGCCGCTGATCGGCTTCGCCCAGGCCGGCGCCGGCGGCTATTTCGACGACGGCGGCTTTCCGGCCGGCGAAGGCTGGGACGAGTTCGCATTCCCGGCGCTCAGCGACGAGCATGCCTACGCGCTCGAAATCTCGGGTCAGTCGATGGAGCCGGCGTACCGCGACGGCGACGTCATCGTTGTATCGCCGTCGGCGCCGATCCGGCGCGGCGACCGCGTCGTCGTCCGCACCCGATCGGGCGAGGTCATGGCCAAGGAACTGCGGCGCGGCACCGCCAAGACCATCGAGCTGAAATCGCTCAACGCCCAGCACGCCGACCGCACGCTGCCCGCATCCGACGTGCTGTGGATGGCGCGCATCGTCTGGGCGAGTCAGTAACAATCCTCGGCATTATGATGAACCCCCGCGTTCCGCGCGCCGTTACGCGTGCCACCACAGCATGGCGCCGCGGAACAGATAAATGATGCTGACCGCAAAGATGATGACGCGGGTCCATTGCCGAAAACCGTGGTCGGTCATGCGCTCGATCACGAACGGCGCTAGCGAAGTGGCGGCGATGGCGAGCAGGATCGAGGGCGCGATGGCCCATTTCGGCACCTGGCTGAGGCCGGACACCGTGCCGAAATAAACGATGCGCACCACATGGCTGAGCGTTTGCACGGTCGCCTTGGTGGCATTCGTGGTCTTGCGGTCGAGCATGCTCTTCTGAAAAAAGATATCGAGAAACAGGCCGCCGACTCCGGCGAGCACCTGCACGATGGTGGTCAGCACGCCGGTGACGAACGGCACGCCCCGCCATTCGATGTTGGGCCGCATGGCGCGCGGCAATACCTCGATGACGAACGGCATCAGGCCGAGGCTCAGATAGACCATCATTTTGTCGGGCACGAACCTGATGCTGTACATGCCGGCAAACGCGAGCGCCGCGCCGGCCACGTACCAGCCGAAGATCGGCCAGCGCACATAGGCGCGCCACTGCAGCGCGCGCCAGCCATTGGCGAAAAACTGGATGATCGAGAACAGGATCATCGCCGCGGCGACGTCGAAATAAGTCAGCAGCACGCCGAGCAGGATCAGGCCGCCGGCCATGCCGAACACGCCGGAGATGAACGAGCTGACGATGATGGCGAGCCCGAGCAGGGCGAAGGCGGCGAGGGTCATTCAAGGATGTAGGCCGGACATGATGGACAGCACTGCGGGACCTTCATTTACGCCGACCTCGCCAGCGCCCCGTCGATCATGTCGACCGTGTTCTGCAGGCCGTAGGCAGCGACGAACGAGCCGAAGCGCGGACCCTTCTCCTGGCCGAGCAGCACCTGATAGAGCATGTTGAACCAGTCGAGCGAGACGCCCGGCTTGCCGTCCTTGGCTTTCTTGTTGTGATCCAAGAAAGGTTCGCGGCGGCCGACTTCATAGACGACAGTTTGAATGTTTTCGGCCGGCGCGTCGGCGGCCAATTGCGACAGCGCGTCGCGCAAATCGATCAGCGCGGCACGCTCGACGGCTCCGGGCTCGCGATAATTTTTCGCCGGCAGCACGAAATCGTGGAAATAGTGGATCGCATATTCGACGAGCTTGGCGAGGTGCGGATGGGTGTCCTTGGTCACCCCCGGCCGGTAGCGGCCGATGAAGCCCCATAGCGTATCGGCGTTCTCCGCATTCGAGGCGGTGACGAGCGACAGCAGCATGGCGAACGATATCGGATTGTCGGCTTGCGGCGGCGCGCCGGCATGAATGTGCCAGACCGGATTGGCCAGGCGGTCGCGGTCGTTCTGCCGCGCGTAGCCGTCGAGCAATTGCTGATACTCATCGACGTGCCGCGGGATGACGTCGAAATAGAGTCGCTTCGCCGCCTTCGGCTCGCGATACATGAACAGCGACAGGCTCTCGGGACTGGCGTAGCGCAGCCACTCGTCGATGGTGAGCCCGTTGCCCTTGCTCTTTGAAATCTTCTGGCCATTCTCGTCAAGGAACAGCTCGTAATTAAATCCATCGGGCGGATTGCCACCCAGCGCGCGACAGATTTTCGCCGACAGCTTCACCGAATCGATCAAATCCTTGCCGGCCATCTCGTAGTCGACGCCGAGCGCGAGCCAGCGCATGGCCCAGTCCGGCTTCCATTGCAGCTTGCAGCGGCCACCGGTGACGGGCGTCGTGACGCGCTCGCCGCTGTCTGGATCCTCGTAAGTGATGGTGCCCGCCTTGGCGTCGTGCGCGACCACCGGGACCTGCAGCACGATGCCGGTCTTCGGCGAGATCGGCAGGAACGGCGAATAGGTCTGCGCCCGCTCCTCGCGCAGCGACGGCAGCATCACCGCCATCACTTCATCGAAGTGCTCGAGCATTTTGCGCAAAGCGGCGTCGAAGCGGCCGGAGGTGTAGCAATCGGTCGCCGACAGAAACTCGTAATCGAAGCCGAACTGATCGAGGAAGGCGCGCAGCCGCGCGTTGTTGTGGGCGGCAAAGCTTTCGTGGGTGCCGAACGGATCGGGTATCCGCGACAGCGGCTTGCCGAGATGCTGGCCGACCAGCTCCTTGTTGGGGATGTTGTCGGGTACCTTGCGCAGGCCGTCGAGGTCGTCCGAGAACGCAATCAGCCGCGTCTTGATCTTGTCTTCGGTGAGCACGCGAAAGGCGTGACGCACCATCGAGGTGCGCGCGACCTCGCCGAAGGTGCCGATATGCGGCAGCCCGGACGGCCCGTAGCCGGTCTCGAAGATGACTTCGTCTTTCGGCGCCCGCTTCAGCCGCGCGACGATCTTGCGCGCCTCCTCGAACGGCCAGGCGTGCGATTGCTCCGCCAACGCACGGAGGCTCGGTGAGGGTTCGATCGCGGCCGCCGACATGCTCATCTCTTCAAGCGCGCGGACACTAGGAAGCGACGCGTGCCTCGTCAAATCATGAGCGAGCGCGGTTCAAAACGGGCTGATCGGAAAATAGCGCAGCCATAGATCGGTAAAGCTGCCCTTTTCCCATTGTCGGAATAGCGCCCAGTTCAGCGCTTGGCGCAGCACATCATTGCCGCGCTTCACGGCGATACCGACGCCCTCGCCGAAAAAACGGCTGTCGAGGAACGGCCCCCCGCTGAACGCGCAGCAGCCGGCCGAGTCGGTGCCGTTGAGCCAGAACGACAGCGCAATACCGTCGCCGAACAAAAGCTCGACCTCCTTGTTCTTCAGGGCGGCCCGCGCCGCCGCGGCGTTCGGATAAGAGCGCACGTCGGCCTGCGTGAACATCTGCTTGAGATACGCCTCGTGCGCGGTGCCGGCGACCACCGCGATTTTTTTGCCCGCGACCAGTTCCGGCAATACGTCCGCGACCGAGGTTTCGGCGCGCGCCACAAAACGCGCCGGTGTGCGGTAATAAGGATCGGTGAAATCGACACGTTTGCGCGTTTCGGCATTGGCGGCGATCGAGGCGATGACCGCATCGCCTTGATTGGCATTGAGCGCGTCAAGCAGCGTCTGGAACGGCCGCGCCTGGATCGTGCAGGTGACTTTGATCTCGTCGCAAAGCAGGCGGGCGAGATCGACATTGAAGCCGGCTGGATTGCCGTCCGGCCCTGCATAGTCGAACGGCGGATAATCAAGGTCGGTGAGAAAGCGGATGTTCTGCAGGCGGGACAGATCAGGCCGCTCCGGGCGCCGGCGTGGATCCCAAAAGCCAGGCACCACGACCTTGTGCTCAGGCGTGGCGCCGTTCTCGGCAGCCGATGCCGAGAATGCGGCGGCGGCCGCCAAAAGCACGCACGCCAAGCCGGCGACGCCAATGGCCAGCGTGCCGCTCGCTCGAGGCGATCGTCGAAATCCTGCTGTGCAGTTCGCCATGGCCGCGATCCGGCGGCGTTTGTTTAGCGTGCCGCCGTGGCCCGCTTAGCGGGCGCATGGCAAAAAGTCGAGGCGATGCGGTGTGCCGACGAGACGGCGCTCACGCGAGCGCCGCTTAGCGCAAGCGCCATCGCCGAGGCGCACCCACGAGGACCGCCATCAACCGATGGCGGCTGCGACGGGAAGCGGCGATGAACGAGGAACGCAGACGCGGGGTGGTTATTTGTGCGTGCCGGAACGCCGGGCGCTGATCGACTGGACCAGCGATAAAATCGCGGTCTGCAGCGCAGGATCGCTGATCTCGGAAAACGCGTCGAGAAGCTTGAACGCCCGCGGTGCCGTCATCAGTTCGGCGAGCGAATCGGCTTCCGACCGGCTCTTCGAACCGCTGGTCATGCCCTCGAAAAACGCCGTGATCGGTACGTTCAAGGCCGTAGCGATCTGAGTGAGCCGCCCGGCACCGACGCGGTTGACGCCCTTCTCGTACTTCTGGACCTGCTGGAACGTGACGCCGATCTGGTCCGCGAGCTCGGTCTGAGACAACCCCGCGTTGAGACGGAATAACCGGATGCGATGACCGACTGCCACGTCGATGTTATTGGCCCTTTTGCCGCCCATTCTCACACTCCATTGTTTGATTCTCCTTAGCAGAGCCTTTCGCATTCGACCAGAGGTACATGCCCAAACTGTGTGCATAGCCAAGAACGGGGTAAACCGTCGCTATGTTGCTTACCAGACGTTGTGAGCTTTGGATTTACCCCTTGGTCAAAAATAGCGCCGCAATTCGGCGGCTTCGGTATCCGCGGGCCGCTGCATGTTGAACGGCGCAACAAAGCGGCCGTCCTTGTCCATCAGATAGACAAGCGCGGTATGGTCCATGGTGTAGTCGCTACCCTGCAGCGGCACCTTTTTGGCATAGACCCGGTAGTCCTTGATAGCCTGGTCGACGGCGGCCTGTGCGCCAGTCAGCCCCCGCAGGTGCGGGTCGAAGCTCGCCAGATAGTCCTTGAGCACCGCAGGTGTGTCCCGCTCCGGGTCAACGGTGATGAACAGCACGCCGGCACGGTCGGCATCCGGCCCGAGTTTGCGCATCAGCTGCGACATATCGAATAAGGTGGTCGGGCAAATATCCGGGCAGTGGGTATAGCCAAAGAACACGAGATAAGGCTTACCCTTCATGTCCTGGTCGGTAAATGGCTGACCGTTCTGGTCGACGAGGCGGAATGGCCCGCCAATAGCGACGGTGCCGCGGCCGGGTGTCGGCGACAGTCCGCTGACCACAAGGATCGCAACCAGAAACAGCGTCAGGCCGGCGAGAAACGCGCCCAGCAAAAGCACGATTCGGGGGCTCTTGGCGCCTGGGGCTTCAGTCATTTCAACCAAAGCACGCAATAAAGCCGGCCCGGATGGTCTCGAAGAAAATCGCGGTGCCGTAATGGGCCCAGAGGGCGACGGTCCCGGCCACCAGACACGCGACGGCACCGGCAGCCGCTAGAAGCGGCCGCGACACTGTTCGCGATGCGGTAGCAGCCCGGAACATGGGCCGTAGATAGGCCCAATCAGGGCGAACGACAACACGCCAATCGGCCGCGGGCAGGCCGATTGGCTTGCGTCAGGCCGACAAAAGCCTGCGTTCGGCCGCCAATAGCCTCAGTGGCAGCTGTTGTAGAGTGAGGCGAGCTCGTGGCCGCGCAACCTGATCAGATGCGGCGTCAGCCCGCCATGCCGGTCGATCCAGTGCTTGATCGCCGGCGGGTAGTAGCTCATCACCAGCCGGCTGCCGCGGCGCGTCGGCACCAGCGACCGCGACACGTCGTCATAGTAGGACGCGGCGTGGAAGCCGAGCACCGCCCGCTGCGTCACGCAGATGTGGTCGTGCGGGACCAGGCCGGTGACCAGCGTGCAGGCCGAGAGGCACGGACCGTCGATGACGACCTGCTGTCCGGAATCGCGGATCTGCTCATACTTATGGATGTACGAGGAAACTTCGCCCCCCGGATCGCCGACGATCCGCACGTCGGCTGCGGCCATCGACGAGGCCGCAACGATCAGTAGCGCCGACGCGAACGCGCCGGCGAGCATTGTTCGCCAGTTCATTGAACGACCCTCTTCCCTCAATCACGGGCGAGAATGACGGGTCATTGTGGCAAGAGTTCGGGGATGAACGGACTGACAGGAAAAATCCCCAACTATTCTTGGCAATGGAACTTTGCCCGCACTAGCATCGCGGGCGAGGGTAGTGGTCAGGGGTGGTGCGAAGGAGGAAAGAATCGTGACAATCGCGGGTGAGATCGTAACGAAGGATTTGCGGTGCGCCGGCGATTTGCCGGCCTTTCTCGCTGCGCCGGCGGGCGGCGGCAAGGCCGGCGCCATCGTCTTGATGCATGAGCGCTATGGACTGGTGAAGCACACCCGCGATCTCGCCGAGCGCTTCGCGCGAGAGGGATTCGTCTGCCTGGCGCCAGATTTTTTCTACAAGCATCCGGACCAGGACGCGCTTCACCGCGGCGATGTCGGTTATCCGCTCAAGGACGCCGAATCGATCGAATACCTCGAGAGTGCCGTGGCGGAACTCGCGGGCCTGCCACAAGTCGATGCCGCAAAAATCGCCGTCATGGGCGTCTGCCAGACCGGTCGCCATCCGTTGGTGTTCGCGGCCGAGCGCAATCGGATCGCCGCCGCTTTGGTCTGGTACGGCGCCGCCAACGCGCGCGAATGGGAGCCGAACGAGCGCTACATGAAGCCGCTCGACGACATGCTGGCCCGCATCGCCTGTCCGGTGCTCGGCATTTTCGGCGAGGCCGATCACCTGATCTCGCTCACGGATGTTCGTCGTTTCCGCGACAGCCTGGAGCGCCACGACAAGACCTACACGATCAGCGTGTTCGCCGGAGCGCCGCACGGTTGGCTCAACGACACCATGCCGGGCCGTTACCGCCGCCAGGCGGCCGAAGCCGCCTGGGGGCTGCAGCGCGGCTTTCTCACCCAAGTTTTCGACGGCAGCTACGACAAAAATCGGCGCGTGCAGGTTTATCAATGTGACTACGCCACCGATTACGATTTCTCGAAAAACGTGCGGATGGAGTGACCGGCTGGATGGATTGAATCGTCGGCCCGCTCTCCTAAACTTGGCGGAATCAACCCATGCATTTTTTGGCAACCCTCGCCTCGCGCCGCATGCCGAGGGATGTTATGCTGGCCTCACGCATGGAGGAGCCCAAAAACATGGCGCGCGACTTCGAAGATCATTGCTGGAAGGACATCGTCGACGCCGAGACGATCGAGATTTACCGCCCTTATCGACGCAAGACCTTTGTGGGCGACAATCCGGCGGTGCTTGCCATCGATCTCTACAACAAGGCCTATCTGGGCGGGAACCGGCCGGTGCGCGAGGTCGACCGCGAATTTTCCGGCTCCTGCGGCGAGCACGCCTGGAAAGCGCTGCCGCCGACCCAAAAGCTGTTCGCCGCCGCACGGCGCGCCGGCGTACCGGTCATCTACACGACCCGCCATGTCGATACCGGCGGCGTGCACTCGACCAACCGCAACATCGGGCGCCAAACCGACGACGTTTACGACATCAAGGCCGAACTGGCGCCGTTGCCCGGCGAGCTCGTCATCTACAAGGAGCGCGCCTCCGGCTTTTTCGGCACGCCGCTGATCGCGCACCTGCAACAGAAGCGCATCAATTCGCTGATTATCTGCGGCGAAAGCACGTCAGGTTGCGTGCGCGCCTCGACGGTGGATGCTTATTCGTACGGCTTGCACAACGTGGTGGTCGAGGAATGCACCTACGATCGCTCGCCGCTGAGCCACAAGGTCAATCTGTTCGACCTGCACCATAAATACGCCGACGTCATGCACGTCGACGAGGTTCTGGCACATCTCGACGGCTTGGCCGTGCAGCGTAAGGTCGCTTAATTCGTCATTGCGGGCGAAGCGAAACAATCCAGTCTGCGCCGCGGTTCTGGATTGCTCTGTCGCTTAGCTCCTTGCAATGACGTAATTTAGAGAAACTCGAAGAATTTCCTCTCAGCAACGAGTATCCCCCCATGGACGCCGCCGCCGCCCGCAAGACCAACGCTCCCGAGTTCGCCTCGGCCTATTATTTCCTCGAAGGCCTGACGGAACTGGGTGTCGAGTATCTGTTCTGCAATTTCGGCACCGACCATGCGCCGATCATCGAAGAGATGGCGCATCGCAAGAAACGCGGCGAGCCGATCCCGGGGGTGCTGCACTGCCCGCATGAAAACACCGCGGCGCACATGGCCGAGGGCTACGCCTTCGTCACCGGACGCGGCCAGGGCGTGCTGGTGCATGTCGACGTCGGCACCGCCAATACCGCCAACGCCATGCACAACGCCTATCGCAGCCGGCTGCCGGTGCTGCTCATGGCCGGCAAGGCGCCCTATACGGCAAATGACGAGCTGGTCGGCTCGCGCGACACCTATGTGCACTTCGTCCAGGAGCCGTTCGACCAGGCGAGCCTGGTGCGGCCGTACCTGAAATGGGAATGGACGCTGCCGTCCGGCGTCGTCGTCAAGGAAGCGCTGCGGCGCGCCTATTCGATCATGCAGAGCGAGCCGCGCGGCCCGGTCTATCTGATGATGCAGCGCGAGACGCTGACTCAGCAATGGAGCGCCGATCAGATCCGCCGCTATGCGGCCGATCAGTTCGCCGCCACGTCGGGCGGCGGCGCCGATCCGAAACTCGTGGCGGCGCTCGCCGAGCGGCTGCTGAGTGCCGAGAACCCGATCCTGATCGCCGGCTATGCGGGGCGCAACGAGCAGGCGTCGGAAATGATCGACGCGCTGGCGCAGTTCGCCGGCATCGCCGTCTACGAAGCCAACATGACCAACAACATCTCGCACGCTTCGCCGTGCTTTGTCGGCTTCGCCGCCGACAAGGCGGTGCCGCAGGCCGACGTCGGCATCTTGGTCGACGTCGACGTGCCGTGGTTTCCGAGCGACGTGCAGACCAAGGAGAAGTCGTTCTGGGCGCATATCGACATCGACACGCTCAAGCCCGGCTCGCCGATGTGGACCTTCCCCGGCAACCTGCGCATGCAGGGCGATTCCGGCCGCATCCTCGAGCAGCTGCTCGACGAGCTGAAAGCGAAAGCAACGCCAAAATTCAAGGCGGCCGCCGCGGCGCGGCTCGAGCGCATCAAGGCCCTGCGCGACGAGCGCATCGCGCGCGCGGAAAAACTCGCGTCCGAGCACGGCAAGCCGGGCGCCATCAATCCGCATTACCTGATGGCGGAACTCGGCAAAGTGCTGGACGACGACGCCATCATCTTCAACGAGGGCGTCACCAATGCGGGCGCGGTGCTGCTGCAAATTCCGCGGCGGCGGCCCAACACCACCATGCGTTCGGGCGGCGGCGGCCTCGGCTGGTCCGGCGGCATGGCGCTCGGCGCCAAGCTCGCCGCGCCCGACCGGCTGATGGTGCAAATCTCCGGCGACGGCGGGTTTTATTTCGGCAATCCGAGCTCGGTGTTCGCGGTCTCGCAGCAATATAAGCTCCCGATCTTCTCGATCGTCATGGACAATACCGGCTGGAACGCGGTGAAGCAGTCGACGCTGCGGGTGTTTCCGGAAGGCCAGGCCAAGGAGACCAGCTCGTTCGAGGCTAACCTGGCGCCGAAGGTGGCGTTCACAAAAGTGGCCGAGGCATTCGGCGCCTATGGCGAGGAGGTCAGCAATCCCGCCGACGTGTCCGCGGCCATCGCGCGTTGCCTCAAGGAAGTCCGCGCCGGCCGCAGTGCGCTCCTGCACGCACGCGTGACCAAGATGTAGGGTGGGCAAAATCGTCTGATAAACGACACCGCGTCGGCATTGCGTGGAACGATTTTGCCCACGCTTGCTGATTCGATTTGAAGGACGCGTGGGCACGGCGCGGAGCTTGTCATCGGGCCGCGCTTTGCGCGGACCCGTTGGCGCCTCTGCCCACCCTACGTAACTAACTCCACTCTTAGGTTAGTCCGCCAAGCCGTTCTCGCGCGCCAAATCCTTGAGCGAGGTCTCCGGCCGCGCGCCGAGGTGCCCGATCACTTCGGCGGCGGCGAGCGCGCCGAGCCGGCCGCAGGTGCGGTCATCGGCGCCGCGGGCGAGGCCTGAGAGGAAACCAGCGGCGAATAAATCGCCGGCGCCCGTCGTGTCGACCACGCGCTCGACCGGAAAAGCCGGCACCGCTTCGGTGCCGTCAGGCCCGACCACCAGGCAGCCCTTCTCGCTGCGCGTCACCACGGCGACGTCGATGTCGCCGCGCAGCGCCCGCACCGCGGCGTCGAAATCCGAAGTCTGATAGAGGCTGTGCAGCTCGGCTTCGTTGGCGAAGATCAGATCGACGGTGCGCGAGCGCATCAGCTGCAAAAATTCATCACGCCAGCGGTCGACGCAAAAAGCATCCGACAGGCTCAGCGCCACCTTGCGCCCGGCATCGTGGGCGATCTTTGCGGCCTTGAGGAACGCGTCTTTGGCGTTCTTCGGGTCCCACAAATAGCCTTCGAGGTAAATGACGGCGCTCGCCGCGACGGTGTCGGCATGGATGTCATGCGGGTGAAGATCCTGGGCGGCGCCCAAATAGGTGTTCATTGTGCGCTCGCCGTCTGGCGTCACCAACACGTAGCAGCGCCCGGTAGAGGGGCCGGCCGTAGCGTGCGTCGTGTCGAACGCTACGCCGGCGGCACGAATGTCGTGCCCAAAAGCGCGGCCGAGCAGATCGTCTTTGATCTTGCCGACGAACGCGGCGCGCGCACCCAGCGAGGCGAGACCCACTGTGGTATTCGCCGCCGAGCCACCGGACGTTTCCACCGCCGGGCCCATGGCCTCGTAGATCGCCTGTGCGCGCGCCTCGTCGATCAGCGCCATGGTGCCTTTGCGCATGCCATGGCGGAGCAAAAAATCTTCTTCGGCGCGGGCGATCACGTCGACGATCGCATTGCCGATGCCGAGGACGTCGTAACGGGCGGTGGCCATGGAAAAAGCTCGGGTCAACAGCAGCGGGCGCGCACTATAGCGGTCGGGCCTTGCGGGGCAAGGCGCCGCCGTGGCATGGGACGCTCGCTTTCGCGGAGTCTTTGGGCATGAGCTTTCAAGAACGGGTTTTTTCCGGCGTGCAGCCGTCCGGCAATCTGCACCTCGGCAATTACCTCGGCGCCATCAAGCGCTTCGTCGAGCTGCAGGACCGCTACGACTGCATCTATTGCGTGGTCGATCTGCACGCCATCACGGTATGGCAGGACCCCGCCGAGCTGCCGCGCGCGATCCGCGAAGTGGCGGCCACCTACATTGCCTGCGGTATCGATCCGCAAAAGCACATCATCTTCAATCAGAGCCAGGTGGCCGAGCATGCCGAGCTCGCCTGGGTGTTCAATTGCGTCGCCCGCCTTGGCTGGCTCAACCGCATGACGCAGTTCAAGGAGAAGGCCGGCAAGGACCGCGAGAACGTCTCGGTCGGCTTGTACGCCTATCCGACCCTGATGGCGGCCGACATTCTGGTCTACCGCGCCACCCACGTGCCGGTCGGCGAAGACCAGAAACAGCACCTCGAACTGTCGCGCGACATCGCGCAGAAATTCAACAATGATTTTTCCCGGTCGATCCGCGACAAGGGTTTTGGCGATGCGTTCTTTCCGCTGCCGGAGCCGCTGATCACCGGCGAGGCGACGCGCGTCATGTCGTTGCGCGACGGCAACAAGAAAATGTCGAAGTCCGACGCGTCGGATTTTTCGCGCATCAATCTCACGGACGATGCCGATGCGATCGCGCAGAAAATCCGCAAGGCCAAGACCGATCCGGAGCCGCTGCCGAGCGAGCCGAAGGGCCTCGAGCATCGTCCCGAAGCCGACAATCTGGTCGGCATCTACGCGGCCTTGGCCGACACCAGCCGCGCGGCGGTGCTGGCGCAATACGGCAACGCGCAATTCTCCACCTTCAAGACGGCGCTGGTCGATCTCGCGGTCGCCAAGCTTGGGCCGATCGGCACCGAGATGCAGCGCCTGTTACGCGACCCGCTTGCCATCGACGCGGTGCTGGCGGAAGGCTCCGCCCGCGCGCAAAAACTCGCTGCCGAGACCATGAAGGCGGTGAAGGATATCGTCGGCTTCGTGCGGCGCTGATCTGCTGCCAAGAAGGGGAGTTCACTCCATGTGCGAACCGGCCCCGAAAAAGACCTACAGCTGGAACGGCTGGCGCGACTTGCCGGCGCCGCGCATCGGCTCAGGTCGCGGCCCGTGGATCGACCTTTCGCATCCGCTGACCGAAGACCTGTCGCGCATCGCCCATTTTCCACGGCCGACGTTCCGCAAGTTTTCGACCAAGCCGCCGAGCAACTCCAACGTCACCGAGATCCAGATGGTGGTGCACTTCGGCACCCACGTCGACGCGCCATGTCACTGGATCAACGGCGCGCCGGCGATGGATCAGGTGCCGCTCGATCGTTTCTACGGTCCGGGCGTGATCTGGCGCATCGACGCCGGCGACCGCGGCGCCATCGGCGTCGCCGAACTGGAGCGCGCCAGCCCGCGCATGCAGCCTGGCGACATCGTGCTGATCGATACCGGCTGGTGGCGCCACATGAAGACCGAGCGCTACAACGAGCATCCGTTCCTCACCGGCGAAGCGGCAGACTGGCTGGTGGCCCACGGCGCCAAGCTCGTCGGCGTCGACAATGCGACCCCGGACCAGGAGGCGCACTATCGCAGCAAGGACTACGGCTTCCCGGTCCACAACACGCTGCTAAGCAACGGCGTGCTCATCGCCGAGCATGTGACCAAGCTGACCTCGCTCGCCGGCAACCGGGTCGAGGTCATGTTCCTTCCGATCAATATTGTGGGCTGCGACGGCGGAGCGGCCCGAGCGATCGCCCGCCTGGCGGGCTGACGGCGGCCGCTTGCGCCTGTAACCCAAAAGGGCCATTTATGGTGCAACATCAGCGCCTGGCAGCGTTGCCGCGCTTTCGTTAGGAAACCGGCCATGTTCATCCAAACCGAAGCAACACCGAATCCGGCGACCCTGAAATTCCTGCCCGGCCGCCCGGTTCTGGAAAACGGTACGCTCGATCTGCGCGATCCCGAGCAGGCGGCGCAGTCGCCGCTGGCCGAGCGGCTGTTCGGCATTGCCGGCATCAGCGGCGTGTTCTTCGGCTCCGATTTCATCGCCGTGACCAAGCGCGACGGCGAGTGGCAGCAGCTCAAGCCGATGATCCTCGGCGCCATCATGGAGCATTTCATGTCGGGCGAGCCGCTGCTCGCTCCTGGCGAGACCGAGCCGAGCGACGGCGGCGAGTTCTTCGAAGCGGTCGATGCCGAGACCGTCGCCACCATCAAGGATTTGCTCGAAACGCGGGTGCGGCCCGCGGTCGCCAATGACGGCGGCGACATCACCTTCCGCGGTTTCAAGGACGGCGTCGTTTATCTGAACATGAAGGGCGCCTGCTCCGGCTGCCCGTCGTCGACGGCGACCTTGCGGCACGGCATTCAGAATCTACTGCGGCATTACGTACCCGAAGTCACCGAGGTGCGGCCCGTTTGATGCGGTGACGCGCCGCGGCGGGGGCATGCGCGTAGTCTCGTGAGGTCAGGCTCAACCGCGGCCGGCGCCCGTTGAGGTGCCGCGGCCGAGACGGCGATCAACTTCATGCGCGTGCTCGCCATCGATACGGCTCTGGCGGCGTGCTCCGTGGCCGTGCTCGATACCGAACAGCCCGGCGTGCTGGCGAGCGAGAGCCGGCCGATGGCGCGCGGCCACGCCGAAGCGCTGATGCCGCTCGTCGCGGAGTTGATGAAACGCGCTGATCTGACCTTCACCGCCATCGATCGCATCGTGGTCACGACCGGTCCGGGCAGCTTTACCGGCTTGCGGGTCGGCATTGCGGCGGCGCGCGGCATTGCGCTCGCTGCCGACAAGCCGGCTTTCGGCGTCTCGACGCTCTCGGCTTACGCGGCGCCATATCTTGCCGAGGACGATACCAGTCCGGTCATTGCTGCCATCGACGCGCGGCACGATCACGTTTATCTGCAAGTTTTCGGCCCGGCCGGCCGCATCGTGGTGGCGCCGCGGCTTGCCGCAATGAGCGAAGCCGTGCGGGCAGCGTCCGAAGCGCCCTCGCTTATCGTCGGATCGGCCGCGCAAACGATCGCTGACCGGCTACCCAGCGGCGCGCCGATGCCGTTGCGCATCGATCCGCGCGATGCTCCCGACATCCTCTGGGTCGCCCGCGTGGGCGCCGTGCTGCCCGAGGGCCAGTCGCCGCCGAGGCCGCAGTATCTGCGTGCGCCCGATGCGCAGCCGCAAAACGCCGCCCAATTGCCGCGCCGCTCATGAATCTCGTTTCCCGCCTTTTGACCCGGAGCCCGCCGACGTTTTCCACGGCGGGACCGCGCGATGCGGCGGCGATCGCGCAGCTGCAAGCCGCTTCGTTTGGTCGCGGTTGGGGCGAAGATGAAGTCTCTCGTCTGTTGGTCGACAGCGCCGTCGTGGCGCATCGCGCCCTAAGCGGCCGCAGCCTTGTGGGCTTCGTCATGTCGCGCATGGCCGCCGACGAGGCCGAGATTCTCTCCATCGCCATCGCGCCGGCCCGGCGCGGCCGCGGCCTGTCCCGTCCGCTGCTCGACTATCATCTGCGCAGCTTGGCAGGGCTGGGCGTGCTCGCCGTTTTCCTCGAGGTCGATGAGCACAATGCCCCGGCCCGGCGGCTCTACGACGGCGCCGGATTCCGCGAAGTCGGCCGGCGCGACGGCTACTACGCAGGCGGCGCCGCTGCCCTCGTCTTGCGCCGCGATCTGGTGTGAACCGGCGTCCCGTCCATGTCGGAATCGGCCGGGAATTGCCATATGAGGCTGACCGCCGCTCGGCATTCCTTTCTGCCGGGAAACCCGGTAAAAGTAACGCTTCAGGTGCCTCTGGCGGACCTGATTTACGAGCGAGCACAACGAGTTAGGCTCTGCCCCCGATCCGTATGAACGATCCCCGCAAGCTCTTCGTCAAATCGTTTGGCTGCCAGATGAACGTCTACGATTCGCATCGTATGGCGGACACGCTGGCGCCCCATGGCTACGTCGAAACGATCACCGCTGAAGACGCCGATCTCGTCATCCTCAACACTTGCCATATCCGCGAGAAAGCGGCGGAGAAGGTCTATTCCGAGATCGGCCGGGTGCGGCGGCTCAAAGAAGCCGCCGCGGCGGAAGGCCGTCGCCTGACCATCGCGGTCGCCGGCTGCGTGGCGCAGGCCGAAGGCGACGAGATTATTCGCCGCGCGCCTGCCGTCGATCTGGTGTTCGGACCGCAGAGCTATCACCGGCTGCCCGAGCTTCTCGCCCGCGCCGCGCGCGACGGCAAAGCCATCGATACCGAGTTCCCGCTCGATGACAAATTCGATCATCTAGCGCCGCCGAGCGCGAAGGTCGTGCGCTCCCGCGGCGTGTCGGCCTTCGTCACCGTGCAGGAAGGCTGCGACAAGTTCTGCACGTTTTGCGTGGTGCCGTACACGCGCGGGGCCGAAGTGTCGCGGCCGGTTGCAAAAATTCTCACCGAAATCGAACGCCTGGCGGATGCCGGCGTGCGCGAAGTGACGCTGATCGGTCAGAACGTCAACGCCTATCACGGCGCCGGTCCGCACGGACACCCTTGTTCTTTGGCCGAGCTGCTCGAACGGGCCGCGACCATCGCAGGCATCGAACGGCTGCGCTACACCACCAGCCATCCGCGCGACATGGACGGCGATCTGATCGCCGTGCATCGCGATCTGAAAAAGCTGATGCCGCAGCTGCACCTGCCGGTGCAATCGGGCTCGGACCGCGTTCTTGCCGCCATGAACCGCCGCCATACGCGCGCCGATTATCTCGAGACCGTTGCGCGCTTGCGCGCCGCGCGACCCGATATCGCGCTCACGTCGGATTTCATCGTCGGCTTTCCGGGCGAAACCGACGAGGATTTCGCCGCGACGCTTGCGCTGGTCGAACAGGTCGGTTTCTCCGGCGCCTTCTCGTTCAAATACTCGCCGCGTCCAGGCACGCCCGGCGCCACCATGGCCGATCAGGTCGATGAAAACGTGAAATCGGAACGCCTGCGCCGCCTGCAGGCCGCCATCGACGGAGCGCAACAGGCGTTCAACCGCCGCTGCATCGGCCGCACCTTCGACGTGCTGTTCGAAAAGCCCGGCCGCTACGATGGTCAGTTGGTCGGCCGCTCGCCCTATCTGCAACCCGTGCAGGTGAGCGCGCCGGCGTCCCTGATCGGCGACATCGCCGCGGTGACGATCACCGAAATCGCGAGCAATTCGTTGTTTGGGGCACTGGCCGATGAAAGCGTCCTTCAAAGCACCAATGAATGCGTGGGCGCGCCGGAGCTGGCCGCCGCAGGAGCTTGAAAATTTTGCCGACACGCGGTCCCGCCGGAACGGATGAATCGGTTTTCGTCGCGCCGGACAATGCGACGCAAATCGTGCTCAGCTTCGCCGATAACCGGCTCGCCTCCATGCTGTTCGGCCAATACGGCCAAAACCTCGCGCTGATCGAGCGGCGCCTCGGCGTCGTCGCCAATTCGCGTGGCAACCAGGTCACGCTCGAAGGTCCGCGTGAGGTCTGCGAGCAGGCGCGCCGGGTGCTGGAAATCCTTTACGAGCGGCTCAAGCGCGGCGACGAGCTGGTGCAGGGCGACGTTGACGCCAACATCCGCCTCGCCATGGCGCAAGGCTCGCTGTTCGATTTTGATCCGGCGGCGACGCGTGAAAGCTTTGAGGAAATCAATCTGCGCAAACGCCGCGTGCGCGCGCGGACTGCCGCGCAGGACGCCTATGTGCGCGCGCTAAAGCGTCACGCGCTGGTGTTCGCCACGGGCCCGGCCGGCACCGGCAAGACTTGGCTCGCGGTGGCGCATGCCGTGCAATTGTTCGAGCGCAAGGAAGTCGATCGCATCATCCTGTCGCGCCCGGCGGTCGAGGCCGGCGAGCGTCTCGGCTTTTTGCCCGGCGACATGCGCGAGAAGGTCGATCCGTATCTGCGGCCGATCTTCGATGCGCTGTTCGACCTGATGGATGCCCGCATCGTCGAGCGGGCGCTGCAGACCACCGAAATCGAAATCGCGCCGCTCGCTTTTATGCGCGGCCGTACGCTGTCTAACGCCGCGGTGATTCTCGATGAAGCGCAAAACACCACGTCGATGCAGATGAAGATGATGCTGACCCGGCTCGGTGAGAACAGCCGCATGGTGGTGACCGGCGATCCAAGCCAGGTCGATCTGCCGCCTGGCCAGACCTCGGGTTTGGCGGAAGCGGTGCGGCTCCTCGACGGCGTCGAGGGTATCGCCCACGTGCCGTTCACGTCGGCCGACGTCATCCGCCATGAGCTCGTCGCCCGGATCGTCGAGGCCTACGACAAAGCCGCGCCGCGTCAGCGCGAACGGCCCTGAATGCGCTCGTCCCGGCGCCGCGCCTGCAAGCTCGATGTGCTTGTCGATGCCGCGCCGTGGAACGAGCACCGCGCGCTTCGGCCGTTGTTGCGGCGGGCTGTCGAGGCTGCGGCGGCTGAGCTGTCAACAAGCGCGGCGGAGCTTGCTATCGTGCTGACCGATGATTCGGCGATCCGCGTGCTCAATCGGAAATGGCGCGGCATCGATGCGCCCACCAACGTGCTGTCGTTCCCGGCCGAAATTCCCGCCGGCGCGCCGGCGCTGCTCGGCGACATCGTTCTCGCCTACGAGACGGTGGCGCGCGAAGCGCGCCGCGACGGCAAGCCGTTCGCTCATCATGTTGCCCATCTTGCGGTGCACGGCTTTCTGCACCTTTGCGGTTACGACCACGAGCGCGACAGCGATGCCGAGATCATGGAACAGCTTGAGCGCACAATTCTGCGCCGCCTCGACATTCCCGATCCGTACCGAACGGAGCGTAAATCTGGATTGCCGCCCGCCAAGCCATCTCGGCGAAAAAGCCGAGTCGAACGTTGACGCGATGGAGCGCTGATGAGCGAAGCCCCCATACGCGGCGAACCAGGCGAAAGCGAGCATCGCGGGTTGCCGGCAGTCGTGCCGGCCATTGCCGATGCCAAATCCCCGGGCTGGCTGTCGCGGATCATGCACATCCTGTTCGGCTGGAAAACAACGCCGACCCGGGCCGATCTCGAACTTGTGCTCGCCACGCCGCCTGCTGGATCCGGCTTCTCGCCCGAAGAAGCCGTCATGCTCAAGAACATCCTCGGCTTGCGCGAGTACCGCATCGACCGGGTCATGGTCCCGCGCGCCGATATCGTCGCTGTGCAGCAGGACATCGCGCTTTCGGCGCTCATCAAAATCTTCGAGAGCGCGGGTCATTCGCGGCTCGTGGTGTATAACGACACGCTCGACGATCCGACCGGCATGGTGCACATCCGCGATCTGATCGCGTTCATGGCGGCGCGCGCCGCTGCTGTTCCGGCCGGTGCGGATGCAGGCGAACAAACTCAGGCGAGCGCGCTCGATTTCAGCCAGGTCGACTTGACCACGCCGCTCGTTGCCACCCGCATCGTGCGCGACATCCTGTATGCGCCGCCGTCCATGCCGGCGCTCGATCTGTTGGCCAAGATGCAAGCGACGCGCATCCATCTGGCGCTGATCATCGACGAATACGGCGGCACCGATGGGCTGGTGTCGATGGAAGACCTGGTCGAGATCATCGTCGGCGACATTGCAGATGAACACGACATCGATGAGATGCCGGCGATCAGCCGCCAAACCGATGGCTCGTTTCTGGCTGCGGGGCGCGCCAGCGTGGACGAGGTTCGCGCCGTCGTCGGCGACGAGTTCGACTTCGGTGAGGCGCAGGGCGAGGTCGACACGCTCGGCGGCTATCTGGTCATCCGAGCCGGCCATGTGCCGGTGCGCGGCGAGCTGGTCCCGGGGCCGGGCGGATTCGAGGCCGAGGTGCTCGATGCCGATCCGCGCCGGGTCAAGCGGGTCAAGATCTACCGCCGCAAGGACCGCCGCAGCGGCACACCGCGTGACCTGCCGCCCAATGTCAAAGCGCCGCCGCTGCGCCCGGCTGCGCCGCGAGATGAACCTCCTCGCTCCAACTCGAACTCAACGCGCGCGCCGTGACGGCAAAGCGGCTGGTCCATGCGATCGTCCTGGCTTGGGGCTGGCAGCGCTGGTTGATCGCATTCGTGGCCGGCGCGCTGTCGGCGCTCGCCATGGCGCCGTTCGACGCCTGGCCGGTGCTGTTCCTCACGTTCCCCGTCCTGGTCTGGCTGATCGACGGTGCGGCAGCCGGGCGCTGGGGCGGCGTTTTGGTAGCCGCGGTGACCGGCTGGTGGTTCGGTTTCGGCTATTTCGTCGCCGGTCTGTATTGGCTCGGTTATGCGTTTGTGGTCGACGCGCGGACGTTCGCTTGGCTGATGCCGTTCGCAGTCATCGGCCTGCCGGCTCTGCTCGCGATCTTTTCCGCTCTCGGCGTCGCCGCGGCCCGCCTGCTGTGGACCAGTGGCGCCACGCGCATACTGGCCTTAGGGGTCGCACTCACCGCAGCCGAATGGCTGCGCGGCCATGTGCTGACCGGATTTCCCTGGAATGCTTTTGGCTACGCGCTGACCGCGCCTCTGGCATTGGCGCAGAGCGCCTCGCTGATCGGCATCTGGGGCCTGACATTCATCGCGATCGTCGCATCCGCGAGTCCCGCGACTCTCGCCGATGAGCCGGCCGAAACGCGCCGGCCGTGGCTGCCCTTGGCGCTCAGTATCGCGGTGATCGGCGGTCTCGGCGCCTGGGGCCTCCTTCGGCTCCATCGCACGCCAACCCGCCTCGTCGATGATGTGCATCTGCGCATCATGCAGCCCAACCTTCCGCAGGATGTCCGCTTCAATTATGCGGCGCGCCAGCAGATCATGAGCCGCTACATCGCTTTGTCCGACCGTGCATCCGGTCCGCAATCAGTCGGCGCCCATAGCGCGACGCACCTCATCTGGCCCGAATCGCCGTTTCCGTTCCTGCTCGCGCGCGAGCCCGAAGCGATGGCGCAAATCGCCAAGCTGTTGGCACCCAAGACCGTGCTGATCACCGGCGCCATGCGCCTTGCCGAACCGTTCGATCCCGCCCACCCGCGCGCCTTCAACTCGATCTACGTGCTCGACCACGACGCCGCGATCCTGGCGCTTTACGACAAGGTTCACCTTGTTCCGTTCGGCGAATATCTGCCGTTCGGCCGGCTGCTCGAACGGCTGGGTTTGCAGGCGCTGACCAAGCAACAAGACGGTTTTTTGCCGGGCGACCGCCGGCGGCTCCTGAGCGTGCCGGGTGCGCCCCAGGCGCTTCCCTTGATTTGTTACGAGGCGATTTTCCCCGACGAGATGGTCCCCACCGGCGATCGCCCGGGCTGGATGATCAATGTGACCAATGATGGCTGGTTTGGCATCAGCACCGGGCCCTATCAGCATTTTCAGCAAGCGCGCGTGCGCGCCATCGAGCAGGGCCTGCCGCTGGTGCGTGCCGCCAATACCGGCATTTCGGCGGTGGTCGATCCGGTCGGACGCGTCATCAGCGCACTGCCGCTTGGCGGCGAGGGCGTGCTCGATGCGCCTTTGCCGCGGCCGATCGGGCCGCCGCTTTACGCCCGCGTCGGCGACACCACGGCTTTCGTCCTCGCGGCCGCCGCTCTGTTCGCGGTTCTGCGCCGCCGCCTGTCTGGTGGGATGAAAAAACTCTAAAAAGCAGGTTGGTGCGATCGAATCTCACTTTCGCGGGCTTGCGGGCTTTTTCACGCACGCACTGGCCGACACACGCAATAGGGTCTCCCGCAAAGGGTTGCTATGCACGCGGCGCGGGCGTGCAAGCACAGCCCATGCAACCCCAATTTTGATTTTTGGGCACATTAATGATAATAGGGGTGTCATAGGAGTTCGTTATGATGGTCGCAAAAAAGGCCCCGAATCCTATCGATAAGCATGTCGGCAGCCGGGTTCGTATGCGCCGGATGATGCTCGGCATGAGCCAGGAGAAGCTCGGAGATGCCTTGGGCCTGACCTTTCAACAGGTGCAAAAATACGAAAAAGGCACCAACCGCATCGGCGCCAGCCGGCTGCAGCAGATCTCCAACATCCTGCAGGTGCCAGTCGAGTTCTTCTTCGAGGGCGCGCCCCACTTGGCCGGCCCCTCCCGCGTCGATGGAGACGCTCCCTCGCCGGCCTACGTCTCGGATTTCCTGGCAAGCTCGGATGGCTTGGCGCTGACCAAGGCCTTCATGCGGATCGGCGATGCCAAGCTACGCCGGCGTATCGTCGATCTTGTCGAGCAGATCGCGATCATCGACAAGCGCTAGGCGAGCCCGTTGCCGTCGGCGAGCCCGTAGCCGCCGCCCACTTTCCGCCCACGTCTTGACCGCCGCAGCCCTACGCGGCAACACCGTGCCGGATCAGCGCGGCGCCGCCGCCGACCGACCCGACCGGTCCGGCCGGAGGCGATCGGGAGCAATCGGACGAGGGGAGTGTTTCGTGGGACGTACAAACTACCTGTTTACCAGCGAATCGGTTTCCGAGGGTCATCCGGACAAAGTCTGCGACCAGATCTCGGACGCGATCCTCGACGCCTTCATCGAAAATGACATCAAGCTCGGCATCGCCGACGAGAGCAAGGTGAACACCCGGCTCGGCTGCGAGACGCTGTGCACCACCAACAAGATCGTCATCGCCGGCGAGGGCCGCGGCCAGGATCCGCTGTTCCGCAAGCATGGCGCCAAGGCGGTGGTCAATCGCGAACTGATTGCCGAGATCGCGCGCGGCGTCGTCAAGGACATCGGCTACGATCAGGACGGCTTCTCCTATTACGGCGCCGACGTCGAGGTGCTGCTGCACGGCCAGTCGCCCGACATCGCCATGGGGGTCGACGCCAAGAAGAAAAAAACCGGCGAGCAGGAAGGTGCCGGCGACCAGGGCATGATGTTCGGTTTTGCCTGCACCGAGAGCGAGGTCTACGAAAAGGGCTCGTTCATGCCGGCGCCGATCTACTTTGCGCATAAGATTCTGAAGGTGCTCTCGGAGAAGCGCCGCTCGGGCGCGCTGTTCGATCTGCAGCCCGACGCAAAGAGCCAAGTCACGGTGCGTTATGTCGACGGCAAACCGGTCGGCTGCACCAAGGTGGTGGTCTCGACCCAGCACAATGCGCAGAGTCGCAACGGCAAGAAGTACAATCCCGGCATGATCAAAGAGATGATCGCCGACACCGTGGCTTCGGCACTGCCGGATGACTGGATGCCGAAACGGGCGAGCGACTTTCTGGTCAACCCGACCGGCAATTTCGTTATCGGCGGCCCCGATGGCGATTGCGGCCTGACCGGACGCAAGATCATCGTCGACACGTACGGCGGCTACGCGCCCCACGGCGGCGGCGCGTTCTCCGGCAAGGATCCCACCAAGGTCGATCGCTCCGCCGCCTATGCGGCGCGCTACCTCGCCAAGAATGTAGTGGCGGCGGGGCTTGCCGACAGCTGCACCATCCAGATCGCGTACGCCATCGGCGTGGCCGATCCGATGTCGCTCTATGTCGACACCCATGGCACGGGCAAAGTCGAAGAGGCCAAGCTGCAAAAGCTCCTGCCCGAGCTGTTTCCGTTGCGGCCGACCCATATCCGCCGCACCCTCAAGCTGAGCCGGCCGATCTATCGCCGCACCGCGGCGTACGGCCATTTTGGCCGGGGACCCGACAAGGACGGCGGCTTTTCCTGGGAGCGGACCGACCTCGCCGACGCGCTCAAGCGCGCATTGCGCTGATCGCTCGTTCTCTCGCGTGCCGTTGCGCGGCGCGTTTCGGCGACCCTGGTCTTCTGGCAAGCTGCGGCTGCGGCGTTCACATTCCAATGGCGCAGCACGAAGCCATGAGCTCCGACTTGCCGCAATCGCGCGCCTTTTTCGGGCGGCGCAAGGGCCACAAGCTGCGGCCACGCCAAGCGCAGCTTTTCGATACGCTATTGCCGCGTCTCGCCGTCGACCTGTCCCAACCGGCGCCGGCCGATTTGCGTGCGCTGTTTGCAGTGCCGGTCGCGGAAGTGGTGCTGGAAATCGGCTTCGGCGGTGGTGAGTCGCTGGTCGCGCAAGCGCGGGCGCAGCCGACCATCGGCTGTTTCGGCGTCGAACCTTTCAGCAACGGCATGGCCAAGGCGCTCGCCGCCATCGAGAGCGGCGGGCTGCGCAATATCCGCCTGCATTTTGATGATGCCGTAAGCCTGATCGCATGGCTTCCCGAAGCGGCGCTGGTGCGCATTGATCTTATTCATCCCGATCCATGGCCGAAGCGGCGGCATTGGAAACGCCGGTTTGTTCAGGACGAGATGATCGCGCGCCTGGCCCGCATCCTGCGTCCCGGTGGCGAATTCCGCTTCGTGACCGATATTGCCGATTATGCGGGCTGGACGCTGCAGCGTTTCTTGCGTTCCGAGCAATTCGAATGGACGGCGCAATGCGCCGACGATTGGCGCAAACCGTGGCCCGGGTTCACGCCGACCCGCTATCACGCCAAAGCTGCGCACGAGGGGCGTGCATCGTGTTTCTTGGTTTTCCGCCGACTTTAGCCTTGGCATCCTTCGCCCGCCGGCGCCGCTGATGCCTGAACGCATGATTGCGGAGGGTCTTGCTTTGGCCCTGTAAAGCGCTATATTTGGCCTATCCGTCATGGATACCTCATAACGGTCGGCTAATCCGAGCGGTTTTGAGAGTGGGTTCCCCCGGGACCCGCTCTTTTTTGTTACCTCGCGGCCGACGTGAACCCTGCCGGATGGTCCGCAGCTGAACGGCCGAAACACTATGGACGATAGTCCGGGCGCGCTGACGACGAGCTTTGCCGACGAGCCGCGGCTCATCACCGAGCCGGGGCGGGCGGCGCGCGTCGCCGCGCTCGCCGAGCCGGTACTCGCCGGGCTCGGCTATCGGCTGGTACGGGTGCGCATATCGGGCTTTGCCGGGTGCACCGTGCAGATCATGGCCGAGCGGCCGGACGGCACCATGACGATCGAGGATTGCGAGACGGCCTCGCGCGCGCTCTCCCCGGTGTTTGACGCCGCCGACCTGGTCGAGGGCGCCTACCGCCTGGAGATTTCGTCGCCCGGCATCGACCGTCCGCTGGTGCGGCGCTCTGATTTCGACCGCTACGCCGGGCATCTCGCACAAATCGAGATGGCGGTCCTGATCGAGGGCCGTCGCCGCTTTCGCGGCGAACTCACCGGCACCGACGGCGATTGCGTGCGACTGCGCTACATGACCGCCGGGGGCGAGCCCGCCGACGCCGTGCTGCGCATCGAGGATATGACCGAAGCAAGGCTCGTGCTCAGCGATGCGCTGATTGCCCAATCGCTGCGGCGGAGCAAGCAGGACGAACGCCGCAGCAAAGCCGGCAACGGCCGCGGCCGCAATACCGAAATCAATGCCGCGTCGGAACAGATCCGGCGCGCGCCTCAGCACGATGGAGACTGACATGGCGACGGTAAGCGCCAACAAACTCGAACTGTTGCAGATCGCCGATGCGGTGGCGCGAGAAAAAGCGATCGATCGCAAGATCGTGCTCACCGCCATGGAGGACGCGATCGCCAAGGCGGCGCGCTCGCGCTACGGCAGCGAAACCGAGGTGCGCGCCGAAATCGATCCCAAGAGCGGCGAGCTGCATCTGTCGCGCCACATGCTGGTCGTCGATACCGTGGAAAATCCCGCAACCCAGATCAGCCTGGACGATGCGCGCCAGCGACATCCTGCCGCGCAGGTCGGTGACACCATCGCCGATCCGCTGCCGCCGCTGCCGTTCGGCCGCATCGCCGCGCAGTCGGCCAAGCAGGTGATCGTGCAAAAAGTGCGCGAGGCCGAGCGCGACCGCCAATACGACGAGTTCAAGGACCGCATCGGCGACATCGTCAACGGCATCGTCAAGCGCGTCGAATACGGTAACGTGGTGGTCGATCTCGGCCGCGGTGAAGCCGTGGTGCGGCGCGACGAAATGCTGCCGCGCGAGCAGTTCCGCAACGGCGACCGCATCCGCGCCTATATCTACGACGTTCGCCGCGAGCAGCGTGGGCCGCAGATCTTCCTGTCGCGCACCCACCCGGAATTCATGGCCAAGCTGTTCGCGCAGGAAGTGCCGGAAATCTACGACGAGATCGTCGAGATCAAGGCGGTGGCGCGCGATCCGGGCTCGCGCGCCAAGATCGCGGTGGTGTCGCGCGATTCGTCGGTCGATCCGGTCGGCGCCTGCGTCGGCATGCGCGGTTCGCGCGTGCAGGCCGTGGTCAACGAGCTGCAGGGCGAGAAGATCGACATCATTCCGTGGTCGCAGGAAATCGCCACCTTCGTGGTCAATGCGCTGGCGCCCGCAGAAGTCAGCAAGGTGGTGATCGACGAGGAGCGCGATCGCATCGAGGTCGTCGTTCCCGACCAGCAGTTGTCGCTTGCCATCGGCCGGCGCGGTCAGAACGTGCGGCTTGCGTCCCAGCTCACCGGCAAGGACATCGATATCCTGACCGAGCAGGAAGAGTCGGAGCGTCGGCAGAAGGAATTCGAAACCCGCACCCACATCTTCATCGACGCGCTCAACGTCGACGAGGTGATCGGCCAGTTGCTCGCTTCCGAAGGTTTTAGTTCGGTTGAGGATCTGGCGCTGGTCGATCTGAAGGAGGTCGCGAGCATCGAAGGCTTCGACGAGGACACCGCGCTCGAGCTGCAGAGCCGCGCGCGTGACTATTTGGCCAAGCTCGAAGCCGAGCAAGATGCCAGGCGCAGGGAACTCGGCGTCGAAGACGCGTTGACGGAGGTGCCGGGCGTCAGCACCGCGATGCTGGTCCGCTTCGGCGAAAACGACGTCAAGACGGTCGAGGACCTCGCCGGTTGCGCCACCGACGATCTGGTCGGTTGGACCGAACGCAAGGACGGCGAGGCGGTGCGCCAAGCCGGCATTCTCGACGGCTTCGAGCTGACCCGCGATGACGCTGAGGCGCTCATCATGCAGGCGCGGCTGAAGGCCGGCTGGATCAGCGAAGCCGATCTGGCGCCGCCTCCGGCCGAGGAAGCTGCCGCTGCCGAGGCGCAGGCCTGAACGTCTGGAAGCGCGCATGCTCGCCGAGACCCGACACACGGACCTAGCGGCCGCCGAACAGAGCGTCGAGCTCGACGCCGGGCCGCATGCGCGCGAGCCGCAACGGCTGTGCATTGTGACCCGCGCTGTCCGGCCGGTCGTGGAACTGATCCGGTTCGTGATCGGGCCCGACGGCGTCGTCGTTCCGGACGTGAAAAGCAAACTGCCGGGACGCGGCGTCTGGGTTACGGCGACGCAGCACGCGGTCGAAGCCGCGGTGAAGCGCCACGCCTTTGCGCGTGGCTTCAAGCGCGAAGCCCGTGTGCCGACCGACCTCGCACTGCAGGCCGAGAGGCTTTTGGAGCGCGCCGCGCTCGATGCGCTTGCGATGGCCGGCAAGGCCGGTCTGGTCGCGGTAGGGTTCGCCAAGGTCAGCACGGCGTTGGAAAGGGACGACGTGGTCGCGGTCCTGCATGCGGCTGAGGGTTCGCCGGACGGCATTCGCAAGCTCGAAGCGGTTTCGCGGCGCCGGATGCCCGAAAAACCGCCGCTTGCGGTCGAATTCCTTAAGGCTGAGCAATTGGATTTGGCATTGGGCCGCCCAAATGTGGTACATGCTGCCCTGCTCGCCGGGCCCGCCAGCGACACATGTCTGTCGCGTTTGCGGCGCCTCGGGCGGTTTCGGACCGCCGCTGCGGGCGATCGTGGCAATAAGGCCGGCGCGGCTGCCGCGCAGTGACTGAACGCTTACATGGATGCGTATGACTGAAACGACCAAGAATACCGGGGAAAAGCTTAGTGTGACCTCGACCAAGACGCTGACGCTCAAGCGCGGCGGGGTCGAGCAGGGCGTCGTGCGCCAAAGTTTCAGTCACGGCCGCAGCAAGGCGGTGGTGGTCGAGAAGGTCAAGCGCCGCATCGCACCGCCGACCGAGAAGACCGACGGCGGCGTTACTGTCGCGCCGAAGCGGCTCACGCCGGCCACGGCGAAAGCTCCGGCGCCGGCGGAAACGACGCCGATCACAACTCCGACCACGCCCAAGCCGGGCGTCGTGCTTCGCCCGCTCACCCAGGCGGAGATGGATGCGCGCGCCTCCGCCCTCGACAAGGCCGAACAGGTCGAAGTTCAGGAGCGCGAAGCCGCGAAGCTGCGCGCCGAAGCGTTGCGGGTGCAGCGCGAGGCCGCGGAGAAAGAACGCGTCGAGGCAGCGGCCCGCAAGGCGCAGGAAGAACAGCGTCACGCCCGCGAAGAATCGACCAAGAAACGAGCGGATGAGCTGGCGCAAAAGCGGCTCGGCGCCGAGGTGACGATTGGCAAGCAAGGCGCCCGCGTCAACGAGGCCGACGAGGAATCTGAAGCGCCGCGCACCCGCCGCCCCGGCGGCGCTCCGGTGCGGGCCCCGGCACAACCGCGACCGCAGCGCGTCGGCGGCGAAAAGCGCCGCCGCCAGCTTACCGTCGTCACCGCGCTTGCCGCCGATGAAGTACGCGAACACTCCAAGGCAGCGTTCGTGCGCCGCACCAAGCGCCAGATGGGTCTGCGCGACGCTGAACCGAAAGAAAAGATCATCCGCGAGGTGACGATCCCCGAGACGATCACGATTCAGGAACTGGCCAACCGCATGGCCGAGCGCTCGGTCGACGTGGTTCGGCTTCTGATGAAGCAAGGCCACATGGCCAAGAGCACCGATACCATCGATGCCGATACCGCACAGCTGATCGCCGAGGAACTCGGCCATACGGTGCGCCGCGTCGCCGAAGCCGACATCGAAGAGGGCATGTTCGACGCCGCCGACGATCCGGAGAAATTGCAGCCGCGCGCGCCGGTCGTCACCATCATGGGCCACGTCGACCACGGCAAGACGTCGCTGCTTGACGCCATTCGTTCCACCGAAGTGGCGGCCGGCGAGGCGGGCGGCATCACTCAACACATCGGCGCCTATCAGGTGACCTCGCCGTCCGGCGGCCGCATCACCTTTATCGACACGCCCGGCCACGCCGCCTTCACGGCGATGCGCGCGCGCGGCGCCAAGGTCACCGACATCGTGGTGCTGGTAGTCGCGGCCGACGACGGCGTCATGCCGCAGACCGTGGAGGCGATTCAGCACGCCAAGGCCGCTCATGTGCCGATCATCGTCGCCGTCAACAAGATCGATAAACCGGATGCCAGGCCGGAGCGCGTTCGCACCGACCTGTTGCAGCACGAAATCCAGGTTGAATCGCTCGGCGGCGACGTGCTCGAGGTCGAGGTCTCCGCCAAGGAGAAGCTCAACCTCGACAAGTTGCTCGAGGTGATCGCGCTGCAGGCCGAAATCCTGCAGCTCAAGGCCAATCCGAATCGTCCCGCGGAGGGCACGGTGATCGAGGCGCGGCTCGACCGCGGCCGTGGCCCCGTTGCCACCGTGCTGGTGCAGCGCGGCACGCTCAAACCCGGCGACATCGTCGTCGCCGGCGCGGCGTGGGGCCGGGTGCGCGCCTTGATGTCGGATACCGGCCATTCGGTCGTGGCGGCCGGACCGTCGATGCCAGTGGAAATTTTGGGCTTCGGCGACACGCCGGAGGCCGGCGACCGGCTCGCCGTGGTCGACAGCGAAGCCCGCGCGCGCGAAATCACCGCGTATCGCGAACGGCAGAAGCGCGACAAGATGGCGGCGCGCCAGACCGGCATGCGCGGCTCGCTCGAGCAGATGATGAATCAGCTCAAGACCGCCGGCCGCAAGGAATTCCCGCTGGTCATCAAGGCCGACGTCCAGGGCTCGGTCGAGGCCATCGTCGGCGCGCTCGAGAAATTGTCGACCGACGAAGTAGGCGCGCGCGTCATTTATGCGGGCGCCGGCGCCATCACGGAATCCGACGTGACGCTCGCCGAAGCGTCAGGTGCGGCGATCATCGGCTTCAACGTCCGTGCCCACAAGGAGGCGCGCGAAGCTGCCGACCAGGGCGGCATCGAGATCCGCTACTACGACATCATCTACAACCTGGTCGACGACGTGAAGAAGGCGATGTCGGGCATGCTCGCGCCTACGCTGCGCGAGACCAAGCTCGGCGATGCCGTTATCCTGGAAATCTTCAAGGTGTCCAAGGTCGGCAACGTCGCCGGCTGCCGCGTCACCGACGGCGTGGTCGAGCGCGGCGCCAACGTGCGGCTCATTCGCGACAACGTCGTCGTCCACCAGGGCAAGCTGTCGCAGCTCAAGCGCTTCAAGGACGATGCCCGTGAAGTCCTCGCCGGCCAGGAATGCGGCATGGCATTCGAGAACTATGGGGACATGAAGGTCGGCGACACGATCGAATGCTACCGGGTGGAGACGGTGCAGCGGACGCTGTGAGTTCGAGTCTCACGCCGCTTTGGCTTCGGCATTGTCATGCCCCGCGAATGCGGGGCATCCAGTAATCACCGGATGGAGAGGGGTTACTGGATCGTCCGCCTTCGCGGACGATGACAGGAAAAATCGATAACGAATTTAGTTATGGCACGTCATCAGCATCGTGATCAGCCGACCGGCGGCTCGCAGCGTCAGCTCCGGGTCGGCGAACTGATCCGGCACGAGCTTGCCGACATGCTGTCGCGCGGCGGCATCCACGATCCGGTGATCGAGCGACACCTGATCACCGTGCCCGAGGTGCGCATGAGTCCCGATCTGCGCCTCGCAACGATTTACGTCATGCCGCTCGGCGGCCAAGACGAAAAGAAAGTGCTCGAAGCGCTCGATCGCAACAAACGTTATGTGCGCGGCGAGATCGCGCGCCGCGTTAACCTGAAATTTGCACCCGAGATTCGCTTTCGCATCGACGAGCGATTCGACGAAGCGGAACGGATCGAGAAGCTTTTGCGAACGCCTGCAGTCCAACGCGATCTTGCGCACGAGAATGACGATGAATGACGCTTCGCGCCTCGCCATGCCGATTGCGGACCGCACGCTCCGCGACGACGGCGGCGCTGCCGCCGAGAAGCCGAAGAAAAGCAAAAAGCGCGACGTGCATGGCTGGATCGTGCTCGACAAGCCGATCGGCATGACCTCGACCTATGCGGTTGCGGTCATCAAGCGCCTGTTCGCCGCCAAGCGCGTCGGCCATGCCGGCACGCTCGATCCGCTGGCGTCGGGCTGCCTGCCGATCGCCCTCGGCGAAGCCACCAAGACCGTGCCGTTCGTGTTCGACGGCCGCAAGACCTATCGGTTTACTATCCGCTGGGGCGAAGAGCGCGACACCGACGACGCCGAAGGCCGCGTTGCGGCAACAAGCACGATCCGGCCGGACGCCGCGGCGATTCGCGCCCAGCTGCCGCGCTTCACCGGCACGATCGACCAGGTTCCGCCACGCTTTTCGGCCATCAAGATCGACGGCGAGCGCGCCTATGACTTGGCGCGGGACGGCGAAGCGGTCGAGCTGAAGCCACGCACCGTCGAGATTTATCGGCTCGAGCTCCTCGAAACCCCCGATCCGGACCACGCGGTTTTGGCCGCCGAATGCGGCAAGGGCACCTATGTGCGGGCGATAGCCCGCGACCTCGGCCGCGCCTTGGGCGCGCTCGGCCATGTGTCGGCGCTGCGCCGGGACCGGGTCGGGCCGTTCGGCGAGGACGAGATGATTTCGCTGGAACAGCTGGAGACTTTGTGTCATAGAGCCGCCGCCGGCGAGCAAAACCTCGCCGACGCGCTCCTGCCGATCGAGACCGCGCTGGACGACATCCCGGCGCTGGCCGTGAGCTCGGCAGATGCGGCAAGGCTCCAGAGGGGCCAAGCCGTTTTGTTGCGCGGACGGGACGCTGCCATTTTCCGCGGCATTGTTGCAGTCACTTGCGGCGGCGGAATCGTGGCCATCGCCGAAATCGACCGCGGCGAAATCGTCCCCAAGCGCGTGTTCAATTTGACCGGCATCGTTGGTCGAGCCGGCGGAAAGGTTAGATAACGATGTCGATTACGACCGCACGCAAGGCGGAACTGATCAAGACTTACGCGCAAACGTCCGGCGATACCGGTTCGCCCGAAGTCCAGGTCGCGCTCCTGTCGGAGCGGATCAACAACCTGACCGAACACTTCAAGAGCCACATCAAGGACAACCACTCGCGACGCGGGCTGTTGAAGCTCGTCTCGCAGCGCCGACAAATTCTCGACTACCTGAACCGCACCAATGAGAAGCGGTACAAGGAGTTGATCGAACGGCTGGGTATCCGCCGTTGAAACAAGGCGCGGCGCGCAATGAGGCGCCCCGCGTCGCCGCGGCGGCACGGTGCCGCCGTTTACTGGAACGGGCCGTTGCCCGTTCATAACTGTAACAGAAGATCCGAGGGCCATGGCAGGATCGCCGGACGCTGATGGGCTGTGCAGCCGCGTTGCTGCGCCGACAGTGTCTCGCCGTCTTGCTTATGGCTTTCGCACATCTTCCGAAAACCATGAGAGACAAACGCAATGTTCGACATTCATCGAGTGCAACTTGACTGGGGCGGCCGCAAGCTCACGCTAGAAACCGGCAGACTGGCCCGCCAAGCCGACGGCGCAGTATTCGCGTCCTACGGCGACACCACCGTGATCGCCACCGTGGTCGCCGCGAAGGAGCCCAAGGAAGGCATCGACTTCCTTCCGCTCACCTGCAACTACCAGGAAAAATACTATGCGGCCGGCCGCATTCCGGGCGGCTATTTCAAACGCGAAGCGCGGCCGACCGAAAAAGAAACCCTGGTCTCGCGCCTGATCGACCGTCCGGTCCGCCCGTTGTTCGCTGATGGCTGGCGCTGCGACACCCAAGTGATCGTCACCGTGCTGTCGCATGACCTGGAAAACGATCCCGACGTTGTGGCCATGGTCGCCGCATCGGCGGCGCTGACCCTTTCGGGCGCGCCGTTCATGGGGCCGATCGGCGCCGCGCGCGTCGGTTTCATCAACAACGAATACGTGCTCAATCCGCAGATCGACGAGATGACCGAGAGCGCGCTCGACCTCGTCGTCGCCGGCACGCAGGACGCGGTGCTGATGGTCGAATCGGAGGCCAAGGAGCTGTCCGAAGACATCATGCTCGGCGCCGTGATGTTCGGCCACCGCCACTTCCAGCCGGTGATCGAAGCGATCATTCGCCTTGCCGAGAAGGCCGCCAAGGAGCCGCGCGAACTCAAGCTGCCCGACAACGCCGCGCTCGAAAAGGAGATGCGCGGTCTGGTCGAGAAGGATTTGCGCGCCGCCTATGCGATCGTCGACAAGCAGGGCCGGCACAAGGCGCTCGCCGCCGCCAAAGAGCGCGTCATGGCGCATTTCTGCCCGGCCGACGCCGAGAATCCCAAATATCCCAAGCTCCAGGTCTCCGGCGTGTTCAAGGAGCTCGAAGGCAAGATCGTGCGCTGGAATATTTTGGACACCGGCCACCGCATCGACGGGCGCGACGTGAAAAGCGTGCGGCCGATCGTCTGCGAGGTCGGCGTGCTGCCGCGCACCCACGGCTCGGCGCTGTTCACCCGCGGCGAGACTCAGGCCTTGGTGGTGGCGACGCTCGGCACCGGCGAGGACGAGCAATACATCGACGCGCTGCAGGGCACGTATAAGGAAACGTTTCTGCTGCACTACAATTTTCCGCCGTTCTCGGTCGGCGAAACCGGCCGCCTCGGCGCGCCCGGCCGTCGCGAGATCGGCCATGGCAAGCTCGCCTGGCGCGCCATCCATCCGGTGCTGCCGGCGCACCACGAGTTTCCCTACACGATCCGCGTGGTGTCGGAGATCACCGAGTCGAACGGCTCATCCTCGATGGCGACGGTGTGCGGCACTTCGCTGTCGCTGATGGACGCCGGCGTGCCGCTCAAGCGGCCGACCGCCGGCATCGCCATGGGCCTGATCAAGGAGGACGAGCGCTTCGCCGTCCTGTCCGACATTCTGGGCGACGAGGACCACCTCGGCGACATGGACTTCAAGGTTGCCGGCACCGAGCGCGGCGTCACCTCGCTGCAGATGGACATCAAGATCGCCGGCATCACCGAAGAGATCATGCGCATCGCGCTCGGCCAGGCCAAGGACGGCCGCATGCACATCCTCGGCGAGATGGGTAAGGCGATCACCTCGGCGCGCGCCGAGCTCGGCGAGCACGCCCCGCGCATCGAGGTGTTCTCGATCCCGGTCGACAAGATCCGCGAGGTGATCGGCTCCGGCGGCAAGGTGATCCGCGAGATCGTGGAAAAAACCGGCGCCAAGATCGACATTTCCGACGACGGCACCGTCAAGGTCGCGTCCGCCAAGGGCGAGGCCATCAAGGCGGCGATCAACTGGATCAAATCGATCGCGTCCGAGCCGGAAGTCGGCCACATCTACGAAGGCACCGTCGTCAAGGTCATGGACTTCGGCGCCTTCGTGAACTTCTTCGGCGCCAAGGACGGCCTCGTCCACATCAGCCAGCTGGCGCCGCGGCGCGTGCAGAAGACCACCGACGTCGTCAAGGAAGGCGACAAGGTCAAGGTCAAGCTCTTGGGCTTCGACGAGCGCGGCAAGGTCCGGCTGTCGATGAAGGTCGTCGATCAGGCGACCGGCGAAGACCTCGAAGCCAAGCAAAAGGCCGAAACCGCCGCCGAGTCGCGGGAGACCGCGGGCGCGGCGGAGTAATGCTCTTGTCATTCCGGGGCGCCGCGTAGCGGCGAACCCCGAATGACGGTTCACTCACCGACGTGAACGGGCCGCGGTGCGCCGCCGCTCTTCGGCTTGCGAAACACGATGAGCAGCGGCAGCACCGCCAAAGTGGCGATCATCAACAGCTTGTAGTCGTCCACATAGGCGATGATCTGCGCCTGCTGGGTAATGACGGCGTCGAGCGCGGCGCGGCCGGCGGCGGTGAACGGGCTCCAGAAATGCGCGACGTTCGGATTGTCCAGCGCGCGGTTCACCGCCGTGACGTGCTGCGCGATCTCGGCGTGATTGATCTGCGTATTGCGGATCAGAAGCGCGTTCATCACCGAGATGCCGATGCTCGAGCCGATGTTGCGGAACAGGCTGTAAAGCCCGGCGCCTTCGGTGCGCTCCTGCAACGGCAAGGTCGCCAAGGTGGCGGCGCTCAGCGGCACGAACAAAAAGCCGAGCCCAAATCCCTGTACCATGGTGACCACGATGATGGACTGCGCCGATACGTCGGGCGTCCAGCCGGTCATCGCGTAGAACGACCACGCGGTGAGGCTCAATCCGATCGCGAGCAGGATGCGCATGTCGGTGCGGCCGACTAGGCGCCCGACGATCAGCATGGAAATCATGGTGCCGACGCCGCGCGGTCCCATGATGAGGCCGGACGACACTACCGGATAGTTCATTAGCCCCTGCAGGTAGGGCGGCTGCAGCGCCATCGAGGCGTAATAGGTCAGGCCGATGATGACGATGAACAGCATGCCGGCGGAAAAGTTGCGGTCGCGGAACATCGACGGCTTCACGAACGGCTTTTCGGTTGTGAAGGTGTGCACGATGAACAGATAAAACGCCGAGGCGGCGATGACCGCTTCGATGATGATCTCGCCGGAGCTGAACCAATCCTTCTGCCCGCCGCGATCGAGCATGATCTGCAGCGCGGCGAGCGTGACGCTCAAGGTGCCGAAGCCGATCCAGTCCAGTTTATCGACCGGATCGCGCGGCGATTCCGGCAGGAAGAACCAGATGCCGATGAAATCCAGAATGCCGATCGGCAGGTTGATGTAGAAAACCCAGCGCCAGCTGTAGTACTCGGTCAGCCAGCCGCCCAGCACCGGGCCGAGCACCGGGCCGATCATGACGCCGACGCCGAACAGCGCCATGGCAAAGCCCTGGCGCTCGCGCGGGTAAACGGCGAACAGCACCGACTGCGACAGCGGCACCAAAGCGGCGCCGAACGCGCCCTGCATGACCCGGAACAGCACGATCTGGGTGAGCGTCTGCGCCATGCCGCACAGCATCGACGCGACGGTGAAGCCGCCGATCGAGACCAGGAACAGCCGCTTGATGCCGAATTTGCCGGCCAGAAAACCTGTCGGCGGCGTCATGATTGCGGCGGCAACGATGTAGGAGGTCAGCACCCAGGCGATCTGCTCCTGGCTGGCCGACACCGTGCCCTGCATGTAGGGCAGCGCCACATTGGCGATCGTGGTATCGAGCGCCTGCATCAAGGTGGCGAGGATCACGCACAGCGTGATGGCGGTGCGATGGCCGCCGAGTTCTGCGGGTTTTTCCTCAGTCATGACGCGTCGCTAAAAATCGCGCTCAGAAAAAATGCGGCAGGCCGCGGGCATGGCCGGTGTCGACCGCGACCTCGGCGCTCATGCCGGCGCGCAGCGGCGGCAGATTCTGGTCGCTGGTATCGACGCGCACCCGCATCGGCACGCGCTGCACCACCTTGACCCAATTGCCGCTGGTATTTTGGGCCGGCAACAGCGCGAATTCCTGGGACGCGGCCGGGCTGATGCTTTCCACCGTGCCGTGCCAGACCCGGTTCGGATAGGTATCGACTGTCACGGTGACCGACTGGCCGGGCCGCACATAGGTCAGCTCGGTTTCTTTCGGGTTGGCGTCGACCCAGACGTGATCGGTGTTGACCAGATAAAACGCCGTCATCGACGCAGTGAGATATTTACCCGGCGCGATCGCCGGCACGCTGGTGGCAATGCCGGCGAACGGTGCGGTGACCACGGTGTGGTCGAGCTGGCGCTGCGCTTCATCGACTTTCGCCTTGGCCTGCTTGTATTGCGGGTGCTCCGTTGCCGCCACGTCGGCAGTGCCGCCGAGCTTGGCGAGCTGCACCTGCGCCTGCTGGCGCAACGACTGCAGCTTGCTCTTGTCGGTTTCGAGCGTCGATTTGACCTGGTCGTAAACGGCCTGCGAGACCGTACCGCTGCGAATTAGCGTGGCATCGCGATTGAAATTGGTTTGATCGAGACCGACCTGCGATTCCTGAGCCGCAACGTCGCTCAGCATGCGCTGGTAGTCCTGTTTCATCGCCTCGATGACAAGCGCGGTCTGCGCCAGATTGGCCTTGGCATCGTCGAGCGCGATCTGGAACGGTCGGGGATCGAGACGATAGAGCACCTGCCCGGCGGCGACGTTTTCATTCTCGTGAACGCCGACGTCCTGGACGATGCCCGCCACGTCGGTGGAGATGCCGACCTTCTCGGCTTCCACATAGGCGTCGTCGGTCGACATGATCCGGCCGCCGGTCGCGTACCAATAAACGCCGATGGCTAGAACGAGCGGCAGCAGTGCAAACAAGCTCCATCGGGTCCAGCGGCGCCGCTCTGATCCGCCGGCTTTCTCGGCCGCCGGCTTATGGCGTCGCGAGTCGACAGGCGTAGGCCCCGGCGGCCTCGGCACCGGCATTTCCGGCGCTTCATCGTGCACGGGCGTGAGTTTGCGGAGGGCTTCAGCCATAGCGCCGCTCTCCCGCTGCATCGGTGGTGCGCTGGGCAATCGCCTGGCGCAGATTCTCTTTGACGGTGCCGAGTTCGCCGATCATGCGCTCGACGCTGTCGGCTTCGACGCCGGCAAGCGCCGTCGCCATCAAGTCCTCGCCGAGATCGCCGAGTTTTTCGAGGAGTGGCCGTGCCGCCGGCGTGAGAAACAGTCGCTTGGCGCGGCGGTCGACCGGATCGGGGCGCCGCTCGATCAGGCCGCACTCAGACAGCTTGTCGAGCAGGCGGGTCAGCGAAATCGGCTGCAGGTCCAAAACCTCGGCCAGCTCGGACTGCTTCAAGCCTTCGGATCGGTCGAGCCGGACCAGCACCACCCACTGGGCCCGCGTGATGCCAAACTGCGCGGCCCTATGGTCCGCATAGGTTCGCAGCATGCGAGCTACGTCATTGAGTATAAAGGCGAATTCTCGATTGAGCGAACGCGGCAGCACGGCGTTCTCCGCAGCTATGGAACCTTATTTCGTGCTCGCATAATGTAAGGAAGCTTATTAAGCAGGCAAGCTCGAAGGTGCATTGCAGCAATGCAACGAACCCGCGGGGGCGCCATCAGGCCAGCCCGAGGTCGGCCAGCGCTGCAAGGTGATGGTCGGCGGACGATTGGCTGAAGCAGCAGAACACCGCGCGCTCAATAGCGCGTTGCGCGGCCGAGAGTTCCGCAACCACAGTACCGATGGCAATGCGGGCCGCGCGGTCGGGTGGAAAGCGATAGACGCCGGTGGATATGGCAGGAAACGCGATCGAAGCCAGTCCATTGGCTGCGGCAAGCTCGACGGCGCGGCGGTAGCAGGACGCCAACAAGTCCTCTTCGCGCCGATTGCCGCCGCTCCATACCGGCCCGACGGCGTGGATCACATGCTTGGCCGGCAGCCGGTAGCCGCGGGTGATTTTCGCTTCGCCGGTGGCGCAGCCGCCGAGTGTCTCGCATTCCGCAAGCAGGTCCGGGCCGGCCGCCCGGTGGATCGCGCCGTCCACGCCCCCGCCGCCCAACAGCGTGCTGTTGGCGGCATTGACGATGGCATCGATCTGCAAGGTCGTAATGTCGGCCACACAGACTTCGAGGCGAGCGGTTCCGGCTTGCGCAATGGCGAGCGGCGCTGGGCTGGTCATGGCTACAATATATCACGCCCACTCGGCTTGCGCTTCGGCGCGAAGATCGACCGTGCTTTTGTTGCCGATATCGCCAAAGTGCTGATCGAGAAAACGGCGCGCGGCGTTGCGCCCGCTCACGCGCAGCATTTCGAAAAAATCGTAATCCGTCGAGAGTTTGCTGGCGGCGTCCAGATGCGTGCCGGAGCGGTCGAGCACGATGCGATGCACGTTGATGCGGCGATATTGGCCCGGTCCGATGCCGCGCGGCAGCCGGCCCTGGTCGATCAGGCGGGCGACAAAATCGATGGCGCGGTATTCGCCGATCAATGACGAATTGAAAGTGATTTCATTGATGCGATTCATGATCTCGCTCGACGACGTCGGCGTATCATGCCGCACCAAGGGATTGATCTGCACCACCAGCACGTCCTCGGTGCTGGTGGTGCGGAAAAACGGAAAGATCACCGGATTGCCCAGATAGCCGCCGTCCCAATAGGGGACGCCGTCGATCTCGACGGCGCGGAAGAGAAGCGGCAGGCAGGCCGAGGCCATCACCGCATCGGCGGTGATCTTGTCGCGCGGAAAAATGCGCACACGGCCGGTTTGCACGTTTGTGGCCGAGATGAAAATCTGCAGATCCGGGCAGGCGCGTACTGCGGCGAAGTCGACGAAACGCTCGATCAAGTCCTTCAGCGGGTTAATGTTGAGTGGATTGACGTCATAGGGCGAAAAATAGCGCGACAGCGCGTCGAACCAGACCTGCACCGGCGTGCCTTCGAGCGGCGTAAACGCCAACAACCGCTCCATGACGGTGCGTTGCAGGGTCGGCAATTGGCCGTTGCTGCTCGCGGCGCGCCAGAAATCCGCAAGCCGTTTCTTTGCTTCGTCCCGGCCGCCGCGCGCCAATCCGTCGGCCAGCATGATTGCGTTGATCGCACCGGCTGAAGTCCCGGAAATACCCTCGACGGACAGCCGTTCGTCATCCAATAAATGATCGAGTACGCCCCAGGTGAAGGCGCCATGCGCGCCGCCGCCCTGCAGCGCAAGATTGATGCGCTTTGTTACGGTCGGAGTTTTTTGCTCCGATGCGCGTCCGGGCAAAAGCGCCGCAATAAAGTCCTTCATGCCGCGCCGGCTGCCGGTCTCGTCCGCACTCACGCCGCGGTCCAGCCGCCGTCGATCGACAGATTGGCGCCGGTGATCGCCTTCGCCGCGTCCGAGCAAAGATAAACCGCCAGCGACGCGACCTCATCGACGGTGACGAATTCCTTGGTCGGTTGCGCCGCCAGCAAAACGTCGCGCTTGACCTGCTCTTCGGTAAGGCCGCGCGCCTTCATGGTGTCGGGAATCTGCTTTTCCACGAGCGGCGTCCATACATAGCCGGGGCTGATGCAGTTCGCCGTGATGCCGAAGGTCGCAACCTCGAGCGCCACCGTCTTGGTCAGGCCGGCGAGCCCGTGCTTGGCCGTGACGTAAGCCGCCTTGAACGGCGAGGCGACCAGCGAGTGCGCTGAAGCGGTATTGATGATGCGGCCCCACTTGCGCGCCTTCATGCCCGGCACCGCGGCGCGGATGGTGTGGAAAGCAGCGCAGAGGTTAATGGCGATGATCTGGTCCCATTTCTCGATCGGAAATTCCTCGATCGGCGCGACGTACTGAATGCCGGCGTTGTTGACGAGAATGTCGAGCGCGCCGAATGCCTGCTCGGCAGTGCGGATCATGGCGGCGATTTCGGCGGGCTGCGACATGTCGGCCGGCGAATACATGGCCTTGACGCCGAATTCTTTCTCGATGCCCGCGCGCTCCTTTTCGATCGCAGCCTTATCGCCGAAGCCGTTGATGGTGACGTTGGCGCCCTCGGCGGCGAGCGCCCGCGCGATGGCAAGCCCGATGCCCGAGGTCGAGCCGGTAACGAGCGCAGATTTCCCTTTCAGCATGGCATCCCTGTTGGCAGCGGGCGCGGCGTATGGGGCCGCGAGTCCGGCGGTGAGACGGTCGAAATGTGGGGTAGCGGTTGCTGCAGTGCAACATAAAAGATTGCAGCCGTGTCACGTTTTCGCGAGGCCCAGTGCGACCGGAGGAAAAGGTCCTAGCGGTCCAGCTTGAGTTTCCGTTTGCGTTGCCCAAGCGTCCGCAAGCGCAGCGCGTTGAGCCGAATAAATCCTTCGGCGTCGCGCTGGTCGTAGGCCACCTTGCCTTCTTCGAAGGTCACCAGGTCCTGGTCGTAGAGCGAGTATGGGCTCTCGCGGCCGACCACGCCGACATTGCCCCTGTAGAGCTTGAGCCGCACCCGGCCGCTGACGAATTTCTGGCTCAGGTCGATCGCCGCCTGCAGCATCTCGCGCTCCGGGGCGAACCAGAAACCGTTGTAAACAAGTTCGGCATATTTCGGCATCAGCTCGTCTTTGAGATGCGCGGCGCCGCGATCGAGCGTGATCGATTCGATGCCGCGATGCGCGGCGTAAAGGATGGTGCCGCCCGGCGTCTCGTACATGCCGCGCGACTTCATGCCGACGAAACGATTTTCCACGAGATCGAGCCGGCCGATGCCGTGGCGGCAGCCGAGCGCGTTGAGCTCTGCCAACAGCGCGGCCGGCGAAAGCTTTTTGCCATCGATCGCGACCGCGTCGCCCTTGTCGAAATCGATGGCGACGTAGTCCGGCTTATCCGGCGCGTGCTCCGGGTCGTCGGTGCGCGAATAGACGTAGTCCGGCACCTCGTCGCCCGGGTTTTCCAGCACCTTGCCCTCGGAGGAGGTGTGCAACAGGTTGGCGTCGGTCGAGAACGGCGCTTCGCCGCGCTTGTCCTTGGCAATCGGAATCTGGTTCTGCTCGGCGAACGCGAGCAGCGCCTCGCGCGACTTAAAATCCCACTCGCGCCACGGCGCGATCACCGTCACGTCGGGCTTGAGCGCGTAATACGACAGCTCGAAGCGCACCTGATCGTTGCCCTTGCCGGTGGCGCCGTGGGCCACAGCGTCGGCGCCGACCTTTTCGGCGATCTCGATCTGCTTCTTGGCGATCAGCGGCCGCGCGATCGAGGTGCCGAGCAGATACTGGCCCTCGTACAGCGCGTTGGCGCGGAACATCGGAAACACGTAGTCGCGCACGAATTCTTCGCGCAGATCCTCGATGAAAATGTTGTCCGGCTTGATGCCCAGCGTGAGCGCCTTCGCCCGCGCCGGCTCGAGCTCCTCACCCTGGCCGAGATCGGCCGTAAAGGTCACGACCTCGCAGTCATAGGTGGTCTGCAGCCACTTCAAAATGATCGAGGTGTCGAGCCCGCCCGAATAGGCCAGCACGACTTTTTTTACGTCGCCCTTTTTTGCGTCCTTGGCCATGACGATCCTGAGTGCAGCGGCAGCCGAATTGCGCGCGGACTATAGGCGGGCGGGGCAGCGACGCAAGCCAAGGGATCCGAGCGCAAGTCCCTAGGGCAATTCGCTGGGCTTGCCGCGGCGTCGCGGCCAAACGCCCGCGAAAATTGCGCGCAGCGCCTCGCCGGCTTTGACCAGCGGCCGCTCGACCGCGTCGTCGGTCGGCCGCGTCGCCGGCCAACGGAAGAGCAGGCCGTGAAGCAGCCAGATCAGCAGGAACATGAAGACGCCGGCGAATACCACGTCGGTGAAAAAATGCCCGCCGGCGGCGATGCGCAAGGCGCCGACCGCGGCGCCGAACGTCAAGGCGCCGGCGTAAGCCGCCGCCCGCCATTGCGGCGGCGTGAGCGCGGCCGGCGCCAAGGTCCAGAACGCTCCCGAAGCCTCGCCGGCGACAAACGAGCAGTTGGCCGGGCAGTCGCCGAACGGATTCCACCACGGCATAAAGCGGTCGGTGCCGCCGAGTTCTTTCACGTCGATCGGCCGCGACCGTGCCCAATTGTCCTTGAGGACGACGTTGGTCAGGAGGCCGGGCCCGAGCGCCATGGTCAGGATCAGAAACAGCGCGGCGCGGCCATGCACCAGCATGCGCCGGCGCGGCAGCAGTAGCTTGCCGACGACGGCGAGGAATGCCGGCGCCACGATCACCGCTATGAGATAACGCGCGGCGTCGCGCGAATTATTGGACCAGGGCTGGACGTTAACTTTGAAAAGTCCGACGTGCGGATCGTAAAACGGCGCCGAGATTGCGAGGTCGAGTCGCGGATAGACGCCGAACACAATGCCGACCACGACGGCGATGACGAGCGCTATCACCAACCCTGCGCGGTTCATGCTAGACGGCCGCCATCGGTGCAACCCGCATCATCATTTCCACGCGCCGGCGCTGCGTCCGGCGACAAGCCAATAGGTGAGCCCGCCGGCAATTCCCGCCGCCGCCAAAACCTCGCGCTCGCGCGCCACGATGCTGTCCGGGCCGCCGAGATATCCGGCAAAGTCGATACCGTAGCCGAGCGCCAGCGCCAATACGCCGCCGAACACGCCGTACAAAATGATCGAACGCCAGGCGAACCCTTCCGCTAGCGCGATGACGAGCAGTGCCGGCAGCATGGCCAGCGCCGCCATGATGGCGGCCTCGATGCCGATCAGCCACCACAGCGCAACAGATGGAATCTGCGAGATGAGTTCCTGGTCCGCTGCCGCAAGCGTGCCAAGGGTGAAGACGAGCGCCGCGGCGGTGCACGCCAGTCCATAGCCGATCAACAGCGCGAACAAGCGGACGACGATGGCCATGCGGCGCCGCGGGTCCGGCTCAGTCCGTCAGCGCCATGGCGCGCAGCGCCAGACGTTCGCGGGCCGAGAGTTTTTCGGTCGCGCTCTTGAGCTGGCCGCAGGCGGCCAGAATGTCGCGGCCGCGCGGCGTGCGCACCGGCGACGCATAACCGGCATTGAAGACGATTTCGGAAAACTTTTCGATCTGCGACCAGTCGGAGCACTCGTATTGACTGCCCGGCCACGGATTGAACGGGATGAGATTGATCTTGGCCGGAATGCCTTTGATCAGCCGCACCAGCGCTCTGGCATCGGCGAGCGAATCGTTGACGCCCTTGAGCATCACGTATTCGAAGGTGATGCGGCGCGCGTTCGACAATCCCGGATAATTGCGGCAGGCGTCGAGTAATTCGGCGAGCGGATATTTGCGATTGAGCGGCACCAGCGTGTTGCGCAGCTCATCGGTGACGGCATGCAGCGACACCGCCAGCATGCAGCCGATCTCGGCACCGGTGCGGGCGATGTTCGGCACCACGCCGGAGGTCGACAGCGTAATGCGGCGCTTGGAGATGCTGAGACCGTCACCGTCAGCCACCACGTTGAGCGCATCGCGCACCGCTTCGAAATTGTAGAGCGGCTCGCCCATGCCCATCATGACGATATTGGACACGAGCCGGCGCCGCTCGCCGTCTGCCGCGGCGGGCGCCGGCCGGTCATCGTTCCAGTCGCCGAGCCGGTCGCGCGCCAGCACCACCTGGGCGACGATTTCGCTTGCGGTCAGATTGCGCACCAGGCGCTGCGTGCCGGTGTGACAGAACGTGCAATTGAGTGTGCAGCCGACCTGGCTCGAGACGCACAACGTGCCGCGGTCGGTGTCCGGGATATGGACGCATTCGACGTCGTGCGGCTCCCCGCCGCTCTCGCCCGGCAGCCGCAGCAGCCATTTGCGCGTGCCGTCGACCGAGACCTGCTCGGCGGCGATGTCCGGGCGGGCGAGCGTGAAGCGCTGCGCCAGGACGGCGCGCAATTCTTTCGACAAGGTCGTCATCGCGTCGAAATCTTGGGCGCCGCGCACATAGAGCCAGTGCCAGATCTGCTGCACCCGCATGCGGCGCTGCCGCTCCGGCACGCCGACCGTGCCGAGCGCTTCGGCCAGCGCATCGCGCGAAAAACCGACCAGCGACGGCTTCTCTGGCGCCACGTAGCGCTCGAGTGGCCGCTTTTCGACAAAAGCGGCCGACGCCGGGGCTTCCGCGTGGTCTGCGGTAAATGACATCCGTGATCCGAGAGTGATGGCGCCGCAATGGGCGCCCACGCCATAGATAGTCTCTCTGCACCAAACGGCGAGGTGGCGGGCCGGCCCCGGTCCGGCGGCAAAGGCTACTACTTACACTCCTGCGCCACGCGGTCGAGCGCCTCTGACAATCCTTGCAGCGAATAGGTGTCGGTCGACTGGGTTCCGTGCGACGACATGCCTTTGACCACCACGCTCTCGCCCTGCCGCATGGCGTCGACCATATGGGCCTCTTCGCCGGCGTTCTTGATCCAGGCGCCGTCACCCTGGGTGTACAGCGCAAACGTGGTCGCGCCGACTTCGGCGGTCGCCTCGGTGCTGGTCTTGAACGGATAGCCGACGATGATCGAGACCTCGTTGGCTACTTTCTCGGCCGGCCGCGTCGAGATGAACATGTAGGGCTCGTTGCGCGGCCGATCCGGCGGCCTCGTTTCGGCCGACTTCGGCTTGGCGAGGGCGAAGCAGATTTTCTTGCCGCCGGGCGTGGCCGTATAGGCGCCCCAGTCGCCGAATTGGCCGAGCAGGGTCGGCTTGGCGGCGCCGGCCAGCGGGGCCGGCGGTTTGGGGGTGGCCTCTCTGGGCTTGGCAGGCGCCCGTTTGGGCTGAGCCGGCTTGGCGGGAGCCGCGGCGCCGGGCTCGCCTTGCTGCTGCGCGCCGGCCGGTAACGCCCATGCGGCCGCAACGGCAAGCGCCAGCACGATGGGCAATGCTCGTCGGATACGCATCAAACCTCCCCGGCCCCGCGATACTGATACCAAACCTTCACACGCAGGCCAAGAATTCGCCATCCGAACCGGGCGGATCGAAGGCGCGCCTCGGCGTTGCGCTCAGGCGGATTTCAGTGAGGCCTGCGCCGAATGTGCTAATCACGTCGCATGAAAGCGGTCCTTTGCACCCACATTGGCGGTCCCGACGAACTCGAACTGGCCGATATCGCGCCGCCGGGACCGCCTGCGCCCGGCGAGGTGGTGGTGCGGGTCAAGGCCGCGGCGCTGAACTTTTTCGATACGCTGGTCATCGCCGGCAAATACCAGAACAAGCCGCCGTTCCCATTCTCTCCGGCGGCCGAATTCGCCGGCATTGTCGGGAGTGTCGGTGCCGGCGTAACCGGCATCGCCAGCGGCGACCATGTCATGGGCTATATGGGCTATATGGGTCCTGGCGCGGCGCGTGAGGCTGTGACAATCCCGGCCGGGCAAGTGATCAAGGTGCCGGAAAGCCTCGATTTCGAACGGGCCGCCGGCCTCACCGTCACATACAGCACCACGTTGTACGCGTTGCGTGAGCGCGGTGCGCTCAAGCCGGGCGAAACGCTGGTCGTGCTCGGCGCCTCCGGCGGCACCGGGCTTGCCGCGGTCGAGCTCGGCAAGGTTTTGGGGGCGCGTGTCATTGCCTGCGCCTCGTCCGACGAGAAGCTCGCATTCGCACGCGCACGCGGCGCCGACGAAATCGTGAACTATGCCGCGGAGAACTTGCGCGATGCGCTCAAGAAGCTTGGCGGCGAGCGCGGCACCGACGTGGTCTACGATCCGGTCGGCGGTCCCTATGCGGAGCCGGCGCTACGTTCGCTTGGCTGGCTCGGCCGTTATCTGGTGATCGGTTTTGCCGCCGGTGAGATTCCGAAAATACCGCTCAACCTGGCGCTGCTCAAAAGCTGCGATATCCGCGGCGTGTTGTGGGGCGCGTGGACCAAGCGCGAACCCAAGGCGCAGCATGCGCTGATGGCCGACATTGTGCGCTGGTACGCCGACGGCAAGCTCAGCGGCCACGTCCACGCGATTTACCCGCTCGAAGAGACCGCGGCCGCGCTCAAGGAGATCGCCGAGCGCAAGCCGATGGGCAAGATCGTTCTACGCCCGTGAGGCCGCCTCGCCGCGCAGCCGCGCGATTCGCCGCCGTGCCGCTTCGCGATGCTCCGGCTTGATATGCGACGACACCGCCTTGACGGCGGCGCCGAGTACCGCCGCGTCGTCCGCCAAGCCGATCCATGTCAGATATTTCGGCACCAAATGGTCCGGCAACACGAAATAGACAATGGCGCCGACCAGCACGCCTTTTACATAAAGCGGAGTGTGGCGGTCGAACGCGCAGTAATGCGCGGTCAGCAATTGCTCGAGAAACGGCAGACTCGCGGCCTCGCGCAAAACCTTGCGCCAGAATTTGCGCCGCAACGTCTCCTCGTTGCCGATCATGCCGCGCGTCAGCGCGGCAAAATCCTGCCATGAGGCCGCCTGCTGCCAGAACCGCATTTTCCCCGTACCTCCGCTGTTTCAACCGGCGAGCTTGTCCATCGCCTCGGCGAGCGCGACGTCCTTGTCGGTCACGCCGCCCGCGTCATGGGTCGACAATGTCACCTCGACGGTTTTGTAAACGTTGAACCATTCGGGGTGGTGATCCATCTTTTCGGCGACCAGCGCCGCGCGCGCCATGAAGCCGAAGGCGGCGTTGAAATCGGCGAAAACGAATTTTTTGCTGATGGCATCGCGATCCTTCGCCTCGCTCCAGCCTTTCAGCCCGCCGAGCGCCGTCTTACGTGCCTCGCCGGAAAGCTTGCCGCTCATAGTCGACTCCATCGCTGCCTAGGCCGCCTCGCGCCTCGCCGTCTGCCACTCTCGCAAATATGCGGGCAAATCACTAGCTATCAAGACGTCCTTGGCACGAGGCTTTCAGGGAGGGCCGTGATGGGCTGGTCGCTTAAGATCGGGTCGGTCGCCGGGACCGCCGTCCGCATCCATGTCACGTTTCTCTTGTTTCTGGTCTGGATTTTCGGCGTCAACTACGCGGCCGGCGGCCAGCAGGCGGCGTGGGGCGGGCTTCTTTTCATGGTGCTGCTGTTCGGCTGCGTGCTGCTCCACGAATTCGGCCACATCTTCACCGCGCGCGGCTTTGGCGTCACCACGCCCGACGTGATCCTGTTGCCGATCGGCGGCGTGGCGCGGCTCGAGCGCATTCCGGAGGAGCCGTGGGAAGAATTTCTGATTGCCATCGCCGGACCCGCCGTCAACGTCGTCATCGCGGCGCTGCTGGTGCTCATCGGCGGCGCGCATCTCAACCTCGACCGGCTGACGACGCTCGACATTTCGGGCGGCGGACTGATCGACCGGCTGGCCGCGGTCAACCTGTTCCTCGCGGTCTTCAATCTCATTCCGGCGTTTCCGATGGACGGCGGCCGCGTGTTGCGCGCGCTCTTGGCGACGCGGCTCGGCTACGTGCACGCCACCGAGATCGCCGCCATGATCGGCCAGGGTGTCGCATTCCTGCTCGGTTTCCTCGGCCTGTTCGGCAATCCGCTGCTGATCTTCATCGCCATCTTCGTCTATCTGGCCGCTTCGTCGGAGGCGCATCTGGTGGCGATCCGCGCCGTGTCGCGCGGCGTTCCGGTCACCGCCGCGATGATGACCCAGTTCGCGACCTTGACGCCCGACGAACACATCGACGCCGCGGTCGAGACATTGCTGCGAACGAGCCAGGGCGAGTTTCCGGTGATCGACGCGGCCAGCCGGCCGGTCGGCGTGCTCGGCCGCACCGACCTCATCCGCGCGCTCAAGGAGCGCGGGCCCGACGCGCGCGTCGCTGATGCCATGGCCGCGCCGCTGCCCACTGTCGGCAATCGCAGCTGCCTCGACGAGGCATTCCGGATCCTCCAGGAAAAACGCATGCCGGCGGTGGGCGTCGTCGATATGTCCGGCCGGCTGGCCGGGCTCGTGACCTCCGAAACCGTGGGCGAAATGCTGATGCTGCATCGGGCCATGCCCAGCGGGCTTACGTTCGGCCCGTGGGGCCGCCGTCCGGCGGGCGCCTGAGCAGTTCAGAGCGTCGTCCAGCCGGGAACGGCCAACTTGTCCGCATAAAGCGCGGATAAGCGCTTGCCGCCTCATTGCGTCGGGCCTGCGGCTGACTATATTCCGGCCACGCGCGGGCCCCTCGGGGGCCCGCAACGATTTAGCGCCGGCTGCATGAATCTTCGCAACATTGCCATCATCGCCCACGTCGACCACGGCAAGACCACGCTGGTCGACCGGCTGCTGCAGCAATCCGGCGCATTCCGCGAAAATCAGCGGGTCGCCGAGCGCGCGCTCGATTCCAACGACCTCGAGCGCGAGCGCGGCATCACCATCCTCTCCAAGGTCACGTCGCTGGTTTGGCGCGACGACCGCATCAACATCGTCGACACGCCGGGCCACGCCGATTTCGGCGGCGAGGTCGAGCGCATCCTCAACATGGTCGACGGCGTGCTGGTGCTGGTCGACGCCGCCGAAGGCCCATTGCCGCAGACCAAGTTCGTCGTCACCAAGGCGCTCAAGGTCGGGCTGCGGCCGATCGTGGTGATCAACAAGGTCGATCGCCCGGACGCGCGGCCGAGCGAAGTCGCCAACGAAGTGTTCGACCTGTTTGCCGCGCTCGACGCCACCGAGGAGCAGCTCGATTTCCCGCTGCTCTACGGCTCGGCCAAGCAGGGCTGGATGGCGAGCGACGCCGCGGGTCCGAAGGATCGCGGCATGGCGCCGCTGTTCGAACTGGTGCTGCGCCACGTGCCGCCGCCTCATGTCGAGGACGGGCCGTTCCGCATGCTCGGCACTATCCTCGAAGCCAATCCGTATCTGGGCCGCATCGTCACCGGCCGCATCTTTTCCGGCAGCGTGAAGCCGAATCAGCCGGTCAAAGTGCTCGACCGCCACGGTGCGCTGGTCGAGGACGGCCGCGTCACCAAGGTGCTGGCGTTCCGCGGCCTGGAGCGCACGCCGATCGACGAGGGTTTCGCCGGCGACATCGTCGCCATCGCCGGCCTGCCCGAAGCATTCGTGTCGCACACGCTGTGCGCGCCCGAAGTGACCGAGCCGCTGCCGGCGCAGCCGATCGATCCGCCGACCCTGACCATGACGTTTCGCATCAACGATTCGCCGCTCGCCGGCACCGAGGGCGACAAGGTGCAAAGCCGCGTCATTCGCGACAGGCTGTTGCGCGAGGCCGAAGGCAACGTGGCGCTGCGAATTTCCGAATCGACCGAGAAGGATTCCATGGAGGTCGCCGGGCGCGGCGAGCTACAGCTCGGCATTCTGATCGAGACCATGCGGCGCGAGGGCTTCGAGCTTTCGGTGTCGCGGCCCAAAGTGCTGTTCCAGCACGGCCCGTCGGGCGAGCTGCTCGAGCCGATCGAGGAAGCCGTCATCGACGTCGACCAGCAGCATGCCGGCGTGGTCGTGCAAAAGCTCGCCGAGCGCAAGGGCGAGATGATCGAGATGCGGCCGTCGGGCGGCGGCCGCGTGCGGCTGATCTTTTATGCGCCGACGCGCGGGCTGATCGGCTATCAGGGCGAACTGTTGACCGACACCCGCGGCACCGCGGTGATGAACCGGCTGTTCCACGCCTACGGCCCGCATCGCGGCGAGATCACCGGCCGCCGCAATGGCGTCCTGATCTCGACCGACCAGGGCGAGGCAGTCGCCTATGCGATGTGGAATCTGGAAGACCGCGGCCCGATGATGATCGAACCTGGCTGGAAGGTCTATCGCGGCATGATCGTCGGCGAACACACCCGCGGCAACGATCTTGAAGTCAACGTGCTCAAGGGCAAGAAGCTCACCAATATCCGCACTCATTCCAAGGACGAGGCGATCCGGCTCACCCCGCCGATTCGCATGACGCTCGAAAAGGCGCTGGCCTATATCGAAGACGACGAGCTGGTCGAGATCACGCCGAAATCGATTCGGCTGCGCAAAAAGCTGCTCGATCCCATCGAGCGCAAGCGCGACGAACGGCGCAAGGAAGTCGAGCGCGTGTGATTTGGCGGGTGTGATTCGCCATGCGCGCCGCCGCTCTGCGCGGCGGCCGCATCGTGCAACCGCAAGACTAGCACCCGCAGCGCAGCTTGGGCGGTCCGGCACCGCATTTCGACGCAAAATGTCGCCGACCGTGGCGCCCATGCAACAGGGCCGCCAGATTACGAGCGGACTTGGCTTTTTGGCCTTGCGGCCGATGGCGCGCCGCTCGCGATTCCGCTAATAATCCACATCGTTAACGATGCGTGAATCTCGACCCTTGAAGCCCGCGCAGCCGCTTGCTTTGATCGCCCCATGAGCACTGTCCTCATCGAAATCCGCCGCGCCAAGTCAAACGACGCCGCCGCGGTCGCCGAATGCCACGACGAGGCTTGGCGGATGGCCTATCAGGGCATTATCCCGGGCACCGAGCTGGAAAAGCTCATCACCCGCCGCGGGCCGGCGTGGTGGGACAGCGCCATCCGCAAAGGCAGCCGCATCGCGCTCCTGCAGTTTGGCGACAAGGTTGCCGGCTATGCCAATTACGGCCGCAACCGCGCCCGCAGCCTCTATTACGACGGCGAGATCTACGAGCTTTATCTGCGGCCGGAATTCCAGGGCCTCGGCTTCGGCCGGCGCCTGTTCACCGCGGCGCGGCGCGACCTCGCCCAGAGCGCACTCAAATCGTTGATCGTGTGGGCGCTTTCGGAAAACGAAAACGCGGTGGACTTCTATCGCGCGCTGGGCGGCAAGGCCGTGGCCCGCTCCTCGGAAAAATTCGGCACCCGCGTGCTCGATAAGGTCGCGTTCGGCTGGCAGAGCTGATTGCACGCTCGTCGTTTTTTGATTCGTCATGCCCGGCCTTGTGCCGGGCATCCACGTCTTAGGAGCTGAGCAAAAGACGTGGATGGCCGGGACAAGCCCGGCCATGACGCACGTTTTTCACCCGTCACGTTCCAGTATCAGATTGCCATAGCGATCGACGGAAGCGCGCCACCCCGGCGGCACTACCGCGGTGGCGTCGAACTGCTCGACGATGGCGGGGCCGGCAAAGCTTGTGCCGACATCGAGGCGGTCGCGATCGTAGATCGTCGTCTCGGTCGCCGCGTCCGCGGCAAAGAACACGCTGCGCTTGCCTTTGATCGCCGTTGCTGACGGCGGCGAAGCTGAACGTGCCTCCAAAGCACGCGGCGAAAATTTCGGCACGCTTACGCGCACGCGCAGCCGGTAACTGACGACCTCCACGCCTTTCTCTTTGGCGGCGTGGCCGTGGATGCGCTCGTGCACGGCATCGAAGCGTGCTCGCGCGCCGGTCAGCGCGTTGCCATCGAGTGAACCGTGCCCAAGCCCGCTCAATGAGACGCGCAGCTCGTAGCCCTGGCCGGCATAGCGCATGTCGAACTCGCGCTCGAAAAGCGCGGCGCTCGGCGCGAGACCTTCGGCCGCAAGCTCGGCGGCCGCTTTGCCTTCCAGCTCGCGGAAAATCGCCTCGCCATGTCCCGGGTCGAGACGGTCGAGCGGACACAGTTCGGAGCGGATGTAGTCGTGCAGCACGTCGGTGCAGAGCAGTCCGAGCGCAGAGAATGCGCCCGGCCGCGGCGGCACGACGATGCGGCGCATGCCGAGCTCGGCGGCGACCGCTGCGGCGTGCACCGCGCCGGCGCCGCCGAACGGCAGCAGCGCGAATTCAGAGAGATCGACGCCGCGCCGCGCCGCGAACACCCGCACCTCGTCGGCCATGCGCATGTCGACGATGCGGCGGATGCCGGCGGCGGCTTGCGGCAAGGTCATGCGCAACGGCGCGGCGATGTGCGTTTCGAGTGCGGCGCGCGCTGCATCGGCATCGAGCTTTTGGCTGCCGCCGAGAAAATAGTCCGGATTGAGAAAGCCGCAGACCACGTCGGCATCGGTCACGGTCGGATCGTCGCCGCCGCGGCCGTAGCAGACCGGGCCGGGCTCGGCGCCGGCGCTCTGCGGGCCGACGGAGAGAAAACCGGCGCGGTCGATCCAGACGATGGAGCCGCCGCCGGCCGAGATCGTGGTCAGGTCGAGCGCCGGCACGTCGAGCTGGCGGCGCGCCACCACGCCTTCGGTGACTTCGAGCGGCGCGCCGCCTTCGATGAAGGCGATGTCGCAGCTGGTGCCGCCCATATCCAGCGTGACCAGGCCGCGCGCGCTCATCTGCTCTTCGCGCGGCAGAAAGGCGCTGGCCTGTGCGCCGGCGGCGGGGCCGGAGAGCAGCGTGTGCACGGTCTGGTGGCCCTTGACCGCGGCGGCAAACGGCATGACGCCGCCGTTCGACTGCATCAGAAAGCGCTGCCGCGTGGCGAGCCCGGCGGTGTCGAGCCGCTTTTCCAGATCGGCGATGTAGGTGACCAGAACCGGCGCCAGATAGGCGTTAAGCAGGGTGGCGGAGAGCCGCGGCCATTCGCGGACCCGCGACAGCACCTCGCAGGACAGCGACACGTGAGCGTCGGGAAAAATTTCGCGGATCAATTCGCCGCTGCGCCGCTCGTGCGCCGGATTCATGAACGAGAACAGATAACAGACCGCGATCGAGCGCACGCCCGCGGTTTTCAGCTCGGCCGCCGCCCGGCGTACCGCCGCCTCGTCGAGCGGCTCGAGCTCGGCGCCGGCAAAATCGATGCGGCCGCCGATTTCGCGGGTCAAACTTTGCGGTGCGATCGGCTGCGGTTTTTGGAAAAAATAATCGAACGGATTGCCGTCGCGCGCCTGCCCCTGGGTCTCCTGCACGGCGCGAAAGCCGCGGTTGATCAAGAGCCCGACCTTGGTGCCGCGCATTTCCAACAACGCGTTGGTGGTGATGGTGGTGCCGTGAGAGAAAAATTCGACTGCCGCAAGATCGATGCCGCGTGCGGCGAAATTGCCGATGCCGTGCATGATGCCGAGCGCCGGATTCTTTGGCGTGGTGGCGACCTTCTCCACCGCAATGGTGCCGGCCGCGACATCGAGCAGCACCAGATCCGTATGGGTGCCGCCGACGTCGACGCCCAGCCGATATTTCGTCATCATCGACTCAAATCCACCCGCGGCATTGGCGCCCTTGGCTCATGCGCAAAACTTCCTATAGTCGCGGGCGCCGTCGTGGCAAATGTGCAAATCCGGGAAACTGACATGCCGAGCGCACGGTCTTGCCTGCTTGCTCTCTTGATCGCCATGCTGGCGGCGGCCAGCGGTCGCGCGCAGGAGGCTTATCCGTCGAAGGTCGTCAAGGTGGTGGTGCCGTCGCTGCCCGGCTCGACCACCGACATTCTGGCGCGGCTTGTCGCCAAAGAGCTGCAGGAGACATGGGGCAAGCCGGTCGTCGTCGAGAACATGGCGGGCGCAGCGACCAATCTCGGCTCCGAATACGTGGCCCATGCCGCGCCGGACGGCTACACGCTGTTGCTCTGTCCGCCCTCGCCGCTCGCCGTCAACCAACTGCTCTATCACAACCTCAAATACGACCCGACCAAATTCGTGCCGATCGTCATGCTGGCGACGATCGCCAACGTGCTCGACGTGCGGCCGAATTTTCCGGCCAGCGACGTCAAAGGGCTGATTGCTTACGGCAAGGCCAATCCGGACAAGCTGACATTCGCGTCGCAGGGCGTCGGCACGACCGCGCATCTGTCCGGCAGCGAGCTCGAAGTTTTAGCCGGCATCAAGATGGTGCACGTGCCCTACCACGGCGCGCAGCCGGCGCTGACCGACATCATGGCCGGCAATGTCGATGTGTTCTTCGACACGCTCGCGACCTCGGTGCCGCTCTACCGCGCCGGCAAATTGAAAATCCTCGGCGTCGCCAGCCCGGAGCGCTCGGCCGCCGTTCCGGAATTGCCGACCGTCGCCGAGCAGGGGCTGCCCGGCTTCCGCTCCATCACCTGGTTCGCCATCGCCGGCCCGCCCGGGCTGCCGGCGGCGCTCGCCGACAAGATCAACCGCGACACCGACGCGGTGCTGCACAAGCCCGACATCGTACAGAAGTTGCGCGCCATCGAACTCGATCCGATGGGCGGCAGCGCGGCGGACGCCAAGAAATTCATCGGCGAAGAGACCCAATTGTGGGGCCGCGTCATCCGCGAGAGCCACGTTTCGCTGGAATAGCCCGCCGCCTTGAGAAGGATGCGCCGCTCGCCGAGCCGGCCCCTCAGGGCCGCAGCCAGAACGAAACCAGGGCCGCGGCGGCGATCATGGCGATGATCAACAGGATAAAAAGGGCGCGCCGCCACTCCCCTTCGCTTTCGGGTGGTTTTTGACCGTCGCCCATTGTGTGTGTCGACGCTACTGCCGGCACATGACGTTGGGTTGACAGACCCTGCTTGACCGCCGGCCTGGAAAGAACGAAATAAGAACCAAACAGCTTGCGTGGACTCGAAAGCCTCCGATGACCCGACGCTCCGGCAGCGCCGATCTGCCGCTTCACGGCGGCTATGTGCCGAAATGGCTGGCCGACCGCATGACGCGGCTCGGCGTCGTCATCGCGCAGGCCGTCATCCTGCATTACGGCCGCGACGAATTTCTGCGCCGGCTGTCGCATCCGTTCTGGTTCCAGTCGTTCGGCGCGGTGATGGGGATGGACTGGCATTCCTCCGGCATCACCACCAGCGTGCTCGGCGCGCTCAAGCGCGGGCTCAAACCGCTGCATGGCGAGCTCGGCCTTACCGTGTGCGGCGGCCGCGGCAAGCATTCGCGACGCACGCCGGGCGAGCTGACGCAAGCCGGCGAGCGCGTCGGCTTCGACGGCGCGGCGCTGGCGCGCGCGAGCCGGCTCGTTGCCAAGGTCGACAGCGCCGCGGTGCAGGACGGCTTCGATCTTTATCTGCACGGTTTTGTGGTCGCCGACGACGGTCATTGGGTTGTGGTGCAGCAAGGCATGAACGGCGCGCGCAAGCAGGCGCGGCGCTATCACTGGCTGTCCGAAGGCCTGAAAAGCTTCGTCAACGAGCCGCACGCCGCCATCGAAGGCCGCAGCCAGGGCAACATCGTCAATCTGACCGACCGGCGCGCCGCGGCGTCGCGCGGCAAGCAGATCGAGCTTCTCGCCACGCTGGGGCCGGACGGAATTGCGCGGGAGCTTGCGGCGATCGGCGCGTCCGCCACAGCGCCGATGGCGTCAGACGTCGCGCCAGCGCCACAACCTGAGCTGCCGTTTCTGGTCATGCCCGCGCACCACGAGGTGCGCGCAAGCGACATTCATCTGCGCCGGCTGCACGGCAATCTGGCCGCGGCGGCCGAGCGCGGCGCCGCCGACTTTCCCGAGCTTCTGCTCACGCCCGGCGTCGGCGCCCGCACGGTGCGGGCGCTGGCGCTGGTCGCCGAGGTGGTGCACGGCGCGCCGTGCCGCTTTTCCGATCCGGCGCGCTTTTCGCTGGCGCACGGCGGTAAGGACCGGCATCCGTTTCCGGTGCCGCTCAAGGTGTACGACGAGACCATCCGGGTACTGAAATCCGCGATGCAGAGCGCAAAGCTCGGCCAGGACGAACAGCTCTCCGCGCTGGCGCGGCTCGACCGCGAATCCCGCCGGCTGGAACGCGCTGCCAGCGGCCCGAGCGTCGAAGCTTTCATCGCGCAGGAGCGCCAAGCCTCGCCCGACTACGACGGCCGCAGCGTGTTCGGCTGGGAGCGGGAGCTTGTTTCGGTTGCGAAGGGAGGCGGTGGCGCGCGCTGATGTGGTGTACTTTGGCCACTATTTGTAGGATATATTATCAGGAATAAACCAGTCTCTGCCGCGTTTTGGCGAGGGACTGCGCGAGGCACTATGCAGAATGCAAAAGCTTTGATGGAGAAAATCCAAGCACTCCCGGCCGAGCGGATCGCGGAAGTCGAAGACTTCGTCGAGTTCATTGCTGCTCGGGAGCAGGACCGATCATTGACTCGCGCCGCCATGCAGACGAGCAAGAACGCATTTGCCGCCGTCTGGGATAACCCGGAAGATAGCGTTTACGATGCTTTGTGAATGCCATGGCGTTAGAATTCGGCGATGTCGTGCTGGTGCCATTTCCATTCACCGATCAGACGACGTCTAAACAGCGTCCTGCGGTTATCGTCAGCGGCCTCGCTTACAACCAAGCTAGACCAGATGTAGTGGTTATGGCGGTCACGAGCCAACTCCGCCCAAGCCCCTTTCTTGGAGAGGTCTGGATCGACCACTGGCAGGTTGCCGGTCTTCTCAAGCCATCTGCAGTCAAGCCAGTCCTCGCCACAATCGAGCAAGGCTTGATCATTCGCAAGCTCGGCAAATTGTCCGCCACCGATCAAGCGGCGCTCAGGAAAACAATCAGCGAATTTATCGGCTGAGCCTGTCGGACGCGCTGACAGTAATCGTCTGTCGAACTGCCGTTAAAACCCCGGCGCGCGTTCGACCTGGTCGTACCAGTCGAAGCCCATGTCTTTGACGATGCGGTTACTCATGACGATGATGCGGCATTCCTCGCCGGGCTTGGCGAAGTGCTGGTGCATGGTGAACGGCGGGATGTAGACGTAATCGCCGACCGTCCATTCGAATTTTCTCGGCTCGTCGGCCCATTCCCATTTGAAGGCGTCGAGGCAGTCCCACTTGAGGTCCCAGTGCAGGTCGTAGCCGGAGCCTTCGACGACGAAGAACAGCTCTTCCCACATGTGGCGATGCTTGCCGGAGCGCTCGCCGTCCTTGAGAAACTGCATGTAGGCTTCCATGCAGCACTCGCGGGTGTGCATCTTCTTGTTGACCAGGTGCTTGATCAGGCCGTCGGGCGAACGCTCCCACGGCATGTCCTCGGCCTTGATGACGTTTGGCAGCGTGGCGTAGTCCTCGCGGAATTTTTCAGATTCGGCGATGGCTTGGGCGAGGAACTCGGCCTGCGCGGCGCCGGACAGCGACGGACCTTTGTCTTCGAACAGCGACATTGTTGGTTCTCTCAACTCAGATTTCGGTCGGCGGATGGAATTCGGTGATGCCGGGCGGCAGCGAGTCGGTCGGCCACTCGACCATCTTCTGGAACAACAGGTGCATGAACAGGAATAGCGGCTTGGCCTTGAACACCAAGAGAATCGCCGATTCCTTGTCGTCGTCGTTAAAATGCTGATGCACGCTGGCGTTCTCCACCAGCATCACATCGCCGGCCTTCCATTTCATATAGCGGCCGTCGTGGATGTCGTGGCCGTGGCCCTTGAGCACGTAGAACACCGCGCTGTTGAGGTGGCCGTGTTTTTGGCCGGCATTGAGCGGTGCATAGCACTCGATGTGCGATTCGATCGACTGCACGATGTTGACGGCTTGCGGCGAGATGATGTGCTTGCCGTACATCGACGGGCCGCCCTTCCAGGCGTGATCCTTGGACGAATAGACCCGCGGCTCTTCGAGCAGCTTCTTGTAGAGGTGGCTGTAGGTGCCCTCGAGCGCCCGCACAAAGGTGCGCTTCTTGGCCCAACGCTCCCAGCGGCCGTGCTTGATCTCGTCGGCGTCCTCGGGCGACGGCTTGTTATGGCCGAGCCCGGGCAGTTCCTGTTCCAGCATTCCGGTCATGCAAATGCTCCTTCATCGCGCGCGCCGCCCCGAACGCACGCCTTCATCGTCACAACGCAGGTGGTGTTCGCTTCGTGCCGGTCATTACGAGATTTCGGCAGTGGGCGCAATGTCATGGTTTGGCGCTTCGTCCGCCGCGGCGCGGCCCGCTGTCAGTGACGCCGAGATGCCGCTCCAGGGCCGCACGGTCGGCGGCAAGCGCGGTGCTGGCGGCGGCGTGCACGATGGCGCCACGTTCCAGAATGATGGCGCGGTCGGTGACGCCGAGGATTTTTTTGGCGTTCTGCTCGACCAGAATGGCGGAGGTGCCTTCATCGCGGATGACGCGGCGCAGCGCGGCCAACAGCTCCTCGACCAGGATCGGCGCCAAACCTTCGAGGGGCTCGTCGAGCAGCATGACGCGCGGGTTGAGCACCAGCGCGCGGCCGACAGCGAGCATCTGCTGCTCGCCGCCGGAAAGCTGATTGCCGAGATTTTGCCGCCGCTCGGCCAGGCGCGGAAACAGCGCATAGACTTTTTCGGTGGTCCAACGTCCCGGCCGCGCCACCGCGGTCAGGTTCTCCTGCACGGTGAGCGATTTGAAAATGTTGCGCTCCTGCGGCACCCAGCCGATGCCGACATGGGCGCGCTGGTCGGGGCGTAAGTCCGTGATGTCGGCGCCGTCGAGCGCGATGCTGCCGCCGAAGTAGCGGGTGACGCCGACGATCGAGTTGATCAGTGTGGTCTTGCCCATGCCGTTGCGGCCGAGCAACGCCAGCGCTTCGCCTTCGACGAGCGTCAGCGACACATTGGACAGTACCACGGCTTCGCCGTAGCCGGCCGACAGCTGCTCGATGGCGAGGAGATCAGGCATCGAGCTCCTCGCCCAGATAAACCGCTTTGACCCGGGGATCGCGCGCCACGTCCTCGGGCGCGCCGTCGACGAACAGCGCGCCGTTGACCAGCACCGAAATGCGGTCGGCGAACGAGAACACCAAGTCCATGTCGTGCTCGATCAAGAGCACGGTGACATCGGCGGGCAACGCCGCGATGGTGGCGAGCAGCTCGTGGCGTTCCGCTTCCGGTACGCCGGCGGCCGGCTCGTCGAGCAGCAGCACGCGCGGCCGGCACGCAAAAGCCAGCGCGATCTCGAGCAGGCGCTGCTTGCCATAGGGCAGGGTCGCGGTGCGCGCGTCCATCACGTCCGCGAGATGAAAGCGTTCGACGATCTCGGCCGCCTCGTCGGCGACCGCACCCTTGCCGCCAAGGACCCGCCACCAGTCGGTGCCGAGACCAAGGCGCTCGGAAACCGCGAGCGCGATCGCTTCGAGCGGCGTGAGGTCGAGGAACAGCGCATTGATCTGAAACGTGCGCGCCATGCCGAGCCGCACGCGCTGGTGCCGATCGAGCGCGGTGATGTCGCGGCCGTCGAGCAGGATGCTTCCGGCCGTTGGCTTGAGCACCCCGGTCAACAGGTTGATGACCGTGGTCTTGCCGGCGCCGTTCGGGCCGATCAGGGCATGGCGCGCGCCTTGCTCGACGGCGAGCGTCACGTCGGCCGCGGCGAGAATCCCGCCGAAGCGTTTGGCGAGCCCGATGGTTTCGAGGATCGCCATGGCTCAGCCTCCGTCAGGCGCAGCGCCGCCGAGCGCCGGTCGCCATTTGATCGCGCGTCCGCCGAGCCGTGCCAAGGCTATGCGCGCCGCGTCGTGCCAGGCCGCCATGCGATCGCGGCCGATCAGCACGATGACGACCAGCAACAAACCGATCCAGAACTGCCAGTATTGCGGGGTCAGGGTCGCGATCCAGTCCTGCATGAACTTGTAGATCACCGCGCCGATCAAGCCGCCGTACAGATACCCGGTGCCGCCGATGATCAGCACCAACAACAGGTCGGCCGAGCGCTGCAGCGACAGCACATCGAGCGAGCAGAATGCCGTGGTTTGCGTCAGCAGCGCACCGGCGATGCCGGCGAAGCCGGCGGACACGGTGTAGATGGCGACCAGCCGCGCGTTGACCGGAATGCCGATGGCGCCTGAGCGCAGCGCGTTGCCCTTGATCGCACGCAACGACAGGCCGAACGGCGAATAAACAAGACGCCGTGCGATCAGAAAGCAGACAAACAGCACGATCAGGCAATAGACGTAGCCGGTGTGGCCGAACATATCGAACTCGAACAGACCGAGGATCGGCGCCACGGTGACGCCCTGCAGCCCATCGGCGCCGCCGGTGATGTCGGAAAAGCGGTTGGCGAGTTCGCCGAGCATCAGCGACACGCCGAGCGTCACCATGAGCCGGGTCAGGTCCGAGCCGCGCAGCACCAGAAAACTGGTGATGAAGCCGAGCGCCGCGGCCACGACGCCGGAGCAGACGAGCACCAGCACTGGCTCGTTGATGAGGCCGTATTTAGCGGCCAGCCCGGCGAAATAGCCGGCGGTGCCGAAGAATGCCGCCTGGCCAAGCGAGATGATGCCCGCATAGCCGAGAATGAGATCGAGCGACAGCGCGAACAGCGCCAGGATCGCGGTCTCGGTCAGGATCAAGTGCTTCTGCGGCAACAGCCAGATGCTGGCCAAGGCGACGATCCAGAACGCGATTTCGAGGCTCGACCAGCGTCCGCGCCGCTTGAGTTTTTGCGCGATTTCGGCGCCGAGCGGCGTCATCGGCTCACCGCGCCGCGGGCGAACAGGCCTTGCGGCCGCACCAGCAGCACCACGATCATGATGGCGTAGATCACGAAGGTGCCGAGTTTTGGCACGTAATACTTGCCGGCGACGTCGCCGATGCCGAGCAGGATCGAGGCGAAGAACGGCCCGGTGATGCTCGAGGTACCGCCGACCGTCACCACGATCAAAAAGTAGATCATGTATTTGAGCGGAAAGGTCGGATCGAGGCCGAGGATTTCGGCGCCGAGCGCGCCGCCGAGCCCGGCGAGCCCGGAGCCGAACGCGAACGTGATGCCGAACACCGCGCCGACATTGATGCCGAGCCCGCGCGCCACGCGCTGGTCGTCGACCGCGGCGCGCAGCCGGCTGCCGAACCGCGTCTTCGCCAGCATCAGCTGCAGCGCCACGGTGAGCACGCCGCACACCACGATGATGAGCAGGCGATATTTGCCCATGCCGATGCCGAACACGTTGAACTGGCCGGCCAGCGCCTCGGGAATTTTCACGAATTGCTGCGACGAGCCCATCACGTAGTCGGTTGCCGCCACCGCCATGAAGACGAGGCCGATGGTAAACAGCACCTGGTCGAGATGCGGCCGCGCATAGACGTGGACGTAGAGCGTGCGCTCGAACAGGCCGCCCAGCATGGCCGTCACCAGGAAGGCGAGCGGCAGGCCGAGCGCGAACGGCACGCCGATGCGGTTGACCAGCACCACCGTGCAATAGCCGCCCGCCATGGCGAAGGCGCCATGGGCGAGATTGATGAAATTCATCAGTCCGAGCGTGACCGACAGCCCGCAGGCCAGCACGAACAGCAGCATGCCGTAGGCGATTCCGTCGAACAGGATGGTCAGCATGGCGGCGTCCCGTGCGTCGCGATCCGCCCCCAGTGCGGGAGACTACGCCTAGTCACACCATTCCGGGCGCGCTTGTCCAGGCGGGCGTCGTCTCAACCGGCCGGGACGCTGCCGGGCGCGCGGCGGTGAAGTGCTGCGACCGGCCACGCTGGCCAAACCGGCTCGGTAGCGCGGCACCACGGCGAGCCGCCCGGCTGCGCGCCAGAACGTAAACTAGAGTTAACGTCTGCCCGGCAAAATAAGCGGCAAAACAGAGGCGGCGGGTCTAGATGAAGCTGGGTAATCTTTCGATCGCTGCCAGGCTCTATGTCGTCTTCGCGCTGTTGGCCGCCGTGACGGTGGCGCTGGCGGCCGTAGCGATCGTCAACGCCAAGCGACACGTGGCGCTGACCGGGCAGTTCGAATCCGCCTTCGTCGGCGCCGAGAACGTCGATCGCATCAACAGCCTGATCTACGCCGTCGTGATGGAGTCGCGGGGCATTTATATGTCGCCGGACATCCAAACGGCGAAGAAATTCGCCGCGGGCCTTACCAGATTCAATGACCAGATCGGCGACGTCGTCGCGGGATGGCAAAAGTCGGTATTGCCGGAGGATGCGGCCGTCTTTGCCGAGTTTGCCGAGCGCGTGAAGAAATTTCAGGAATTCCGCCGTGAACTGGTCCGGCGCGGCACCGAGATCAGTCCGGCGTCCGGCCGTGAATGGGGTGATAACGACGCCAACCGAACCGTGCGCACGGCGCTCACCAACGACCTCGACAAACTGGGCAAGCTTTACGCCGACCGATCAAGGCTCATCTATGCTCGGATCGAAAACGCCATCTGGAGCACCGCAGTACAGATGTCGGTGCTCGGTGCCGTAGCGCTGGTACTGGCTTTATTCGGCGTGCTGGTGATCCAGCGATCGGTCGCGCGGCCGCTCGCCGCAGTTACCCGCGTCACCGAATCCGTAGCCGGCGGCAATGCAGCATTATCGATACCTTACGGCGATCGCCGCGACGAAATCGGGGCGCTGGCTCGGTCGATCTCGGTGTTCCAGGATGCGATGCGTTTCAACGTCGAATTGAACAAGACGGTGCAGTCGGACGCAGATGCAAGAGCGCGGCAAGAGCAGCGGATTTCAGCTGAGATCGGCATGTTCGGCTCTGCGATTGAAGCAAGCCTGTCCGAACTGGGGCGGCTATTCGAACAATTTTTGGCCGCTTCATCGCAATTGACCGAAGCAGCGGACTTCGCCTCGCTCAGGACGGCGGGCGCCGCAACGGCATCGGGCGAGGCTTGCGCCAATGTGCGCGAAATCGCTGTCGCGGCCGAGGAACTGGCCAGATCCGTCGGCGAAATCGACCGCCAAGTCGTGCAATCGAACGTCATTACCAACAAGGCTGTCAGCGAGGTAGCGTTCACAAATAGTGCAGTTAACGAACTAGACGAAGCGGCTCGCCGCATCGGCGATGTGATCAAGCTCATCACCGACATCGCCGGACAGACTAATCTGTTGGCGCTCAACGCCACGATCGAAGCAGCGCGCGCCGGCGAAGCGGGACGCGGTTTTGCCGTCGTGGCGGGAGAGGTGAAGGCGCTGTCGTCGCAAACCGCCAAGGCGACAGAGGAGATCGGCACGCAGATCACGGCCATGCAGGACGCGACTCGACGCTCGATCCAGGCAATCGCCGGCATCGAACGGACGATCCTCGAGATCGGCGAAATCTCCACTGCGATCTCGACGGCCGTGACCGAGCAGGGCGCGGCGACGCAGGAAATCGCACGCAGCGGCGGGATTGCAGCGAGTCGCACCGATGATACAACAGCAGAGGTCGGGCGCGTCGGCGAGGCCACGGAGAACACCCGGATGAGCGCGGCCTCGGTCAAGACCCTCGCCAATGATCTCGCCGCGGTCGCCGGGAAAATCCGTACTCAGGTTGATCATTTCTTCCAGACCCTTCGCGCGGCCTGAAGCGCTGCTGCCAAGTCCGCAAGGCGGCATCCCCCTCCCGCGGTCCGCTTCTCGGCGCGCCATCTCGGTCCGCACTCGTCCAGAGCGCCGGTCGTGTCTGCCCGCCGAAATGCTGCCGCAGCGCGGTGGCGATATGCTAGGATCCCCGCAAAATCGGTTTGTGTCCCGGATGCGGTGCACCGCTGATCCGGGACCTTTGCAAACTCGGAGTTTGTAATAGCGATCCCGGGCTGCAGCGCACCGCTTCGTGCTGCACTGCGCCCGGGAAACCAGGGAGTTGCAGATGGCCAACATCGTGCTTGGGCTCGGAACGTCGCACACGCCGATGCTGCTCGCTTCCGACGAGACACTGCTGCGGTTTCGCGAGACCGACGAGAAGATCAAGCACCGCGACAAGGAAGGCCGGCCCACGACGTACGCCGAGCTCCTCGAAAAAGCCGACCCGCAGATGGCCGAAATGGTCAAGCCGGCCGAACTTGCGGCGCGGCAGAACAAGGCGCGCGACGCCACCGCGCGCCTCTCCCGCATTCTCAACGGCGCCGGGCTCGACACCTTGATCGTAATGAGCGACGACCAGGACGAAGCCTACCTGGAAGACGCGCGGCCGACCTTTGCGATCTATTACGGCGACACCATCCTCAACAGCAACGAGCAGCACGAGCAGTATCACCGCCGTTTTCCCGAATGGTACGTCAAGAACCGGCAGGCGTTTTTCGAAGACGACGCGCCCCGCGCCTATCCGGTCGACTCAAAGCTCGCGGTGCATCTGATCGACTGGCTGATGGACCACGGTTTTGATCCGGCCTCGTCCAAACGCATGCGTGAGGGCGAAGGCGAGGGCCACGGCATGGCCTATGTGCACCGCCGCCTGATGGATGCCGGCAAGCCGATCCCAATCGTGCCGGTGTTTCTCAATACCTACTTTCCGCCGAACCAGCCGCGGCCGCGACGCTGCTACGAGTTGGGCCAGGCGATGCGCCAGGCGGTCGAAAGCTTTGCAGGCGACGCCAAGGTCGGCATCATCGCATCCGGCGGCCTCAGCCATTTTCTGGTCGACGAGGAGTTCGACCGCGCCATCCTAAAAGCCTGCGCCGACAAGGACGCCGCGTTCCTGCAAAACCTGCCGCGCAACAAGCTCAATTCCGGCAGCTCGGAAATCCTCAACTGGGTCGGCGTCGCCGGCGCCTGCGAGCATCTCGACCTCGACTGGTTCGACTACGTGCCCGGCTACCGCACCCCCGCCGGCACCGGAACGGGATTGAGCTTTGCCAGTTGGCGCTAGCGGCTTGCTGCTCCTGACTCGGATAATGGTCGATTGGGCCCGGACGAAGCGAAGCGCGAAGCTCATGCGGCTTTTGCGACCACGCTAAAGTAGCCACATTTGCTGGGCATCTCGATCATCGCGAAGGCTACCTTGCGAGGAAATCTGATCGGGGAGAATGGGCGATGCGCAATCGAAGTAACAGCGTGCCGGCCATTGCGGCATTTGCGCTTCTGATCGCGCTGGACTGCCTGTGCGCTGGCGCTTCGGCTCATGCAAAAACAGGCTCGCACAAGCGGCCGCAGCAGCTCCACTCCCCGCCGACTCACCTTATCAGGTGCGCCGCGCCGTTATTAGACGGGTCGCCGTGCGGGCCCGACCCGGCCATGCTGCGGATGAATCAAGACCCGTGGCGCTTCGATGCGCCGCCCGACCTGCAATTTGGTCCGCCGCGGCGCTAGCCGGCGTTGCCCGGACACGTCTTCCGGAGCCTCGCATCAGAGCGATGCAGGCACGGGCATGACGGTGCCGCACTTCTTGCAGGTGCGGAACTCCTCCGAGTCATAAAAATTGCGATAGGCCTGGGTCACCGGATCGGCGCGATAATCGTCGACCGCATAGCTCTCTTCGTGCAGGAAATTGTCGCACTGCGGGCAGAACCAATAGAAGCGGTCGATCTCGCCGGGTTTCCTGGCGCGCTCGATGACGAGCTGAAACGCATCCGGCGCGAACCGCGGCGAGTGCGGAACGAGCGGCGGCTGGAACAGGCAGGAGCCCTCGGGAACGACCGCGATCTTTTCGGCTCCGTTCGTGGTTCGATAGTGCAGCTTCAGCTCGCCCCGCAGGGAATATTGGATCTCATAGCTCGGGTTGACATGAAATTCGCTGCGGTATTCGCGGCCGCGCGCAACAAACGCCATGGAGTCGGCGGTCAGCCACAATTGATGGGTTCGCTTGCCGGTCTCCAACAGCCGCCGCATGATGCCTTCCAGATCGACGTTCGGCATGTCGAGCGACGGAATCGTGAACTGCATGACGGCACTCCTTTATGCCCGGCCCGATGGCAGTGCTACTAGCGCATCAGATTGACCGTGACGTTTTTTCGCTGCGTGTAGCTCTCCAGCATGCCTTCCAGCGAGAACTCGCGGCCGATGCCGCTTTCCTTGTAGCCGCCGTAGGAGTGTCCGGGGCTCTGACCGAGGCCCTGGTTGACCTGGACCCAACCGGCGTCGATGGCATGCGCCGTACGCAAGGCGCGGCCGATGTCGTGCGACCACACATAGGCGGCCAGCCCGTAATGACTGTCGTTCGCCATGGCGATCGCGTCGGCCTCCTCGCTCCAGGGAATGGCGACCAGCACCGGACCGAAAATCTCTTCGCGCGCCAGGCGCCAATCGTTGCCGGCATTGGCGAAAATGGTCGGGACGGCATAATAGCCTTCGCTGAGCGGCCCCTCCTTGGGCGGCAGTCCACCAGTCACGACGCGTGTCTCGCGGCGGGCGAGCCCGTCCTCGACGTAGCCGCACACCTTGGCGAACTGCTTTTCGTTGATGATGGTGCCGATGTCGCTCGTCTCGTCGAGCGGATCGCCGATCTTGAGCGCCCTGACCTTGCGGCCGAGCGCATCGAGGAACGGGTCGAAAATATCGCGGTGCAGAAACAGCCGCGAGCCGGCCGTGCAGGATTGGCTTTGCCGCGTAAAGCGCATGGCCGCGATGATGCCGTCGATGACCCAGTCCTCGTTGGCGTCGGGAAACACGATCGAAGGACTCTTGCCGCCAAGCTCGAGCGACACCGGCACGATGCGGTCGGCGGCGGCCCGCATGACGAGCTTGCCGACCTCGGTCGAGCCGGTGAACGACAATTTGCGCACCGTCGGATCGTGGGCCAGCGGCGCGCCGCATTCCTCGCCGAACCCGGTGAGCACATTGAGCACGCCGGGCGGCAGGAATTTCTCGCACACTTGCGCGAGCAACAGCACGCCGAGCGGGGCATCTTCCGCCGCTTTGAGCACGATCGTGTTGCCGGCGCACAGCGCCGGGCCGATCTTGAGCGCGGCCAGCAACACCGGCGCGTTCCACGGAATAATGGCGCCGACCACGCCGAGCGGCTCGCGCCGGGTGTAGCTCAGCACATGCTCGCCCAGCGGAATGGTCTCGCCCTTGAGTTCGCCTGCCAAGCCGCCGAAGTAGCGCAGGATGTCGACCGTCGTCTTGGCTTCGGGACGCGCCTGGGTGCGCAGCGCGTTGCCGGTTTCGAGCGCAATGACGCGGGCAAGCTCTTCCACACGCTCCTCGAGCGCATCGGCAATGCGCGCCAGCAGCCGGCCGCGGTCACGTGGAATCGTGCGCGACCAGGCGGGGAACGCACCGGCTGCCGCCTGCACCGCACGTGCCACATCCTCGGCGCGGCCGCGCGGCACGACCGCGATCGGACGGCGGTGCGCCGGATCCTCGACTTCCAGCACTTCGCCCGACGCGCTGTCGACCCACTCGCCGCCGATCAACATCCGCGCCTGCCGGAGCGCCGCCGCGTCAGGGCGCGTTCTCTCGACCGCAGTCATGATCGTCTCCGTCGCTTATCGTGTCCCTATGGCAATGCTACGCTCGTATCCTAACCGCAAACAGGCGCGCCGATGCAAAATGTGGTGAACCGCCGCTGGCTCTTGACCGGCTACCCGAAAGGGATGCCGTCCCTGGAAAATTGGACGATGGCGAGCGAGTCGGTGCCCGATCCGGGGCCTGGTCAAATCCTCGTCAAAGCCAAGTGGCTGTCGGTCGACCCCTATATGCGCGGCCGCATGAGCCCGGGCGCCAACTACACCAAGGGCGTCGGTCTCGGCGAGGTCATGCAGGGTGGCGGCGTCGGCGAAGTCGTGGCGTCAAACCATCCCGCATGGAAACCGGGCGATATCGCCGAATCGATGAGTTTCGGCTGGCAGGAATGGTCGGTGCTGACGCCGGACGTATTCGGCCCCGCCGGCGTCAACAGGATCGACGCCAAACTCGCGCCGATCGAGAGTTCGCTGTCCTGGCTCGGCATGCCGGGCGTCACCGCCTATTTCGGACTGCTTGACGTCGGCCGGCCGCGCCCGGGCGACACCGTGGTGGTTTCCGCCGCGTCAGGAGCGGTCGGCCAACTGGTCGGCCAAATCGCCAAGCTTGCCGGATGCCGCGCGGTCGCCATCGCGGGCGATGACAAGAAACTGCAGTGGTGCCGCGACATCGGCTTCGATGCCGCCGTCAACTACAAAACGGCCAGCGATCTTATCGCCGCAGTGAAAGAGGCCTGCCCGCAAGGCGTCGACGTCTTTTTCGACAACACCGCCGGACCGATCCACGATGCGGTGATGAAAAATCTGAATCTTGGCGCGCGCGTGGTGATCTGCGGCCGCGTCGCGCTTGCCGGGCGGTTCGGCGAACCCGACATCGGCGAACGTTTCATGGGCCAACTGATCGTCACCCGCGCCAGCCTCCACGGCTTTCTGGTTTTTGACTGGTGGCACAGGCGCAACGAAGCATTGAAGAGGTTGGCCGCTTGGCGCGAGGCCGGACAAATCCGTTACAAAGAAGACGTTCTCGAGGGGATCGAACGAATGCCGGAGGCATTCCTCCGTTTATTGCAAGGCAAAAATTTTGGAAAGCAGATCGTCAAGGTCGGTTAGCGCGCAGCCCCGCGCGGTGTGAAGCGCGACCCGGGAACGGCATTGTTTGTCCTCCCTCGCGAAGCGGGGGGAGGACAGAAGCGCCGCGACGAAGGCGCGCATGGCGGTGCCGGCCATGTGCTTGCGCGGTTTCGGCTTTTCGCCCTACTATCGGGGCACTAGCAACCCCAAGCACTCGCGCAATCAACACCATCGTCAAGCGTCTGGGAGGACTCCTGATGTCCAAGCGAATGATCGCGGCTTTGGCCGCATTGGCCGTTTCGGCCGCCGCCGCCGGCGCCGCCTCGGCGCAGGAGGTCAAGGTCGGCCTGATCCTGCCCTATACGGGCGTCGGCGCCGAGCTGGCGCAGCAAATAGATCGCGGCGCCGAACTTTATCTGAAGCAGAATGCCGACCAGATAAAGCCCTACAAAATCACCATCATCAAGCGCGACTCCAAGGCGCCGAACGGCGCCGAGGCCAAGGTCGCCGCCCAGGAACTGCTGACCCAGAACAAGGTCGACGTGCTGGCCGGCTGGATCTATTCGCCCGATGCGATCGCGTCGGCGCCGATCGTCAATGCCGGCAAGAAGCTCGCGGTCATCATGAACGCGGCGACGTCGTTCATCACCAATCTGTCGCCGTATTACGTGCGCACCTCGTTCACGCTGTGGCATTCGAGCTACGCGCTCGGTATCGCGGCCGCCAAGAACCTGCACGCCAAGACCGCGGTGGTTGCCTATACGGACTATCCGCCCGGCAAGGACTCGCTCGACGCCTTCAAGCTCGCCTTCGAGCAGAACGGCGGCAAGGTTTTAGACGCCATTCCGGCCGGCGGCCCGGGCCAAGTCCCCGACTTCACGCCGTTCTTCCAGCGCGCCAAGGACGCGCATCCGGACGTGCTGTTCGTGTTCGTGCCGGCGGGCGACCATGCCACCGCCGTGGTCAAGACCTACGGCGCGCTCGGCATGCGCGATGCCGGCATCAAGCTGATCGGCCCCGGAGATATCGTCCAGGACATCAAGCTGCAGGCCATGGGCGACGCCGCCATCGGGCTGATCACCATGCACCACTACAATGCCGACCTCGACAATCCGCAGAATAAGGCGTTCGTCGCCGCCTATAAGAAGGAGTACGGCGCCGACTCGACGCCCGACTTCCTGTCGGCCGGCGCCTGGGACGGCATGGCGGCGATCGTGCACGCCGTGCAGGCCACCAAGGGCAAGCTCGACGGCGACGCCGCGGTGAAATCGCTCGAGGGCTGGAAGTTTGCGAGCCCGCAGGGGCCGATCATGATCGATCCGCAGACCCGCGACATCGTCATGAACGAGTACCTCGACGAGGTGGTCAAAGGCACCGACGGCAAGCTGCACGAGAAGGTGCTGGAGACGATCCCGAACGTCAAAGACGAGTGCAAAGCGCTTCAGTTCGGGCCGTGCAAGCCGAAGCAGTAGTTAGAACGGCGAATGGCGAATTGGCGAAATAGCGAATAGGGATTTTTGCGTCCTCTATTCGCCATTCGCTATTCGTGTCTTCGTGTCAGACGCGGAGCCCCGCAGAATCCGCCGTGGATAGCGTCGCCAACCTCGCCGGCATTCTGTTGGGCGGATTGTCCGCCGGCACCGTGCTGTTCATCGTCTCGGTCGGCCTGTCGGTGACGATGGGTCTGATGGGCTTCGTCAATCTCGCGCACGGCGCGTTCGCGATGTTCGGCGGCTACGTCATCGTGCTGGCGATGAACCGCGCCCAGTTCGGCTTTCCGGTCGCCATCGTGCTCGGCTTTGTCGCCACCGCGGCGCTCAGCATCGTGCTCGAGCGCGCGCTGTATCGTCGGCTCTATCGCGCCGGCGAGCTCGACCAGGTGCTGTTCACCATCGGACTGGTTTTCATTTTCATCGCCGGCATCACCATCGTGGTCGGGCCCGGCAGCCAGACCCTGCAGCTGCCGGCCGCGCTCGGCGGCCAGCTTAACCTCGGCTTCATCCAGTACCGCACCTACAGCATCTTTCTGATTGTCGTCGGCGTCGCCATCGTGCTCGGCATCTGGCTCGCCTTCGAGCGCACCCGGATCGGCGCCGAAATCCGCGCCACGGTCGATAATCGCCGCATGGCCGAATCGCTCGGCATCGACGTCGACCGGCTGTTCACCATCACGTTCGCGTTCGGCAGCGGCATGGCGGCGCTCGGCGGCGGACTGGGCGCTGAGTTTTTGGGTCTCGATCCGCAATATGCGCTCAAGTATCTGGTTTATTTTCTCATCGCCGTGTCGGTCGGCGGCCTCGGCAGCGTGGTCGGCGTCTACTACGCTTCGCTCATTATCGGCGTGCTGGATTTTGTGCTGACGCTTTATTTGCCCAAGGGCGGCACGATTTTCATCTATGTGCTCACTATTCTGATCCTGCTCGCCCGTCCGCAAGGCCTGTTCGGAAGGAAAGGGCTATGAGCGTCGCGATGCCGTCATCCGGCGACGCTTCGTTCGCCGCGCGGATCGATAATCCGGCGACGCGCGCGCTGATGCGGCGGCATCGCGTGCGCTGGTGGGAAGCGCTGCCATGGGCCGCGGCCCTGGTGTTTTTCTTCGCCTTTCCTGACTACCTGAGCTTCGGCAACGAACTGTTGGTCGTCATTCTGTTCGCGCTGTCGCTCGATCTCGCGCTCGGCTACGCCGGCATCATCACGCTCGGTCATGCGGCGTTCTTCGGCGCTGGCGCCTACACGGTCGGCATGCTGGCGTTCTATGGCGTCTGGAGCGAGCCGATCACGAGTCTGGCGATCGCCGCTGTGGTGGCCGGAGCGGTCGGCATGCTCTCCGGGCTCGTGCTCCTTCGCACCTCCGGCTTGACACTGTTGATGCTTACGCTCTGCACCCAGGCGCTGCTCGAGGAAGCCGCCAATATGGGCCACGATTGGACCGGAGGCTTCGATGGCTTGCTCAGCCTCTCGTTCTCGCCGGTGTTCGGCCTGTTCGAGTTCAATCCGCTCTATCCCACGACGCAGTATCTGCTCACGCTCGGCGTGTTGTTCGCCTGTTTCGTGTTCGTGCGCACGCTCGTGTACTCGCCGTTCGGCCAGAGCCTGACCGGCATCCGCGAAAACCTGCTGCGCATGCATGCGGTCGGCTCGCCGGTGCGGTGGCGGCTGGTCGTCTGCTATGCCATCTCGGCGGCGATCGCCGGCGTCGCCGGCGGGCTATGGGCGCAGAACAACGCCTACGTCAATTTGAGCGCGCTCGATCTCGACCGCGCCGCCACCGTGCTGATCGTGCTCATTCTCGGCGGCTACGGCAGGCTGTACGGCGCGTTCATCGGCGCCGTGGTCTACATGGCGCTCGAGCATTTTCTGGCGCAGATCTATCCGACCGCCTGGCAGCTCGGCCTCGGCTTGCTGCTGGTGCTGATCGCGCTGTTCGCCCGCAACGGCATTTTGGGCCTCGGCGACGCGCTGTGGCAGCGCTATCGCGGCAGCTTACCTTGGCGCTTTCGCGCTCGGCGCGCCGCGCCATGACCGAGATCCGGCTCGAAACGCAGGCGCTCGGCCGCCAGTTCGGCGCGCTCATCGCGGTGGCGGACATCGATTTCAGGCTCGCCGCCGGCGCACGCCATGCGCTGATCGGGCCGAACGGCGCCGGCAAGACCACCTTCATCAACCTGCTCACCGGCGTGCTGCGGCCGTCGCGTGGCCGCGTCCTGCTCGGCGGCCGCGACATTACCGGGCTGCCGCAGGCCGAGCGGGTCAAGCTCGGCATCGCCCGCACCTTTCAGATCAACCGGCTGTTCCGCGGCCTCTCGGTGCTGGAGAACGTCTGCATCGCCATCACTGAGCGGCTCGGCGCCGCCGGCGCCATGTTCTATCCGGCCGGCCGGCGCACCGACATCATCGACGAAGCAATGCAGCTTCTACAGACCCTTAAGCTCGCCGAGGCGGCGCGCCATCGCGTCTCCGAACTGCCGTACGGCAGGCAGCGGCTGGTCGAGCTTGCGATCGCCATCGCGCTTTCACCGACCGTGCTGCTGCTCGACGAGCCGGCCGCCGGCGTGCCGAGCGCCGAAAGCCACATCATCCTCGACGCCATCGAGCGGCTGCCGGAAAACATTGCCGTGCTGATCATCGAGCACGACATGGACGTCGTGTTTCGCTTCGCCAAGCGCGTCACCGTCATGGTCGGCGGTCGGCTGTTCGCCGAAGGCACGCCGCGCGAGATCGAGGCCCATGCCCAGGTGCGCGAGGTCTATCTCGGCCAATCGCCGATGCGAGCCGCCCATGGCTGACGGCGCACAAAGTGCGCTGCACTTGCGCGGCGTCTCGGCCGGCTATGGCGAAACCGTGGTGATCGAGGACATCGAGCTATCGCTGGCGCCCGGCGAATGCATCAGCGTGATCGGCCGCAATGGCGTCGGCAAGACCACGCTGTTGTCGACCGTGATGGGTCACACCACGCTGCATGCCGGCGAGGTGTCGCTCAACGGCCACCGGCTCAACGGCGTGCCATGCTTCCGCCGGGCACTGGCCGGCATCGGTTTCGTGCCGCAGGAGCGCGAGATCTTTCCCTCGCTGTCGGTGCGGGAAAATCTCGACGTCGCGGCGCGGCCGGGCCATTGGACGCAGGCCCGTGTGTTCGAGCTGTTTCCGCGCCTCAAAGAGCGGCTCGACAACATGGGCAATCAGCTCTCCGGCGGCGAGCAGCAGATGCTGTCGATCGCGCGGGCGCTGTTGACCAATCCGACCGTTCTGTTGATGGACGAGCCGACCGAAGGCCTCGCGCCGGTTCTGGTCGAGGCGCTGACCGCGGTGCTCAAGCGGCTGCGCGCCGACAGCGGCCTGTCGATCGTGCTGGTCGAGCAGAACAGCCGCGTCGCGTTCGCGTTTTCCGAGCGCACCGTCATCCTCGACAAGGGCCGCATCGTCTACGACGGCGCCTCCGCGCCGCTTGCCGCCGACCCGGACCGGCTGGCCAAGCTGATCGGGATCGTCGAGTAGGCGGCGTCACGCGTGCGCTTTGCGCTCGGGGTCGATGATCTTTTCCAGCCGGCCGAGCACGTGCATGCACGGCAGCACTTGCTGCAGGCTGCCGTTCGGCTCGCGCTTTTGTTTGATCGCGGCGATGAATTCGCGGTCCTCGAGCTCGATGCCGTCCATCGATACGTCGACCTTGGACACGTCGATCTTGTTGTCCTTGCCGTCGGACAGATCGTCGTAGAACGCCTTGAACGTGCCGTTGTCGCAGATGTAGCGGAAGAACGAGCCGAGCGGCCCGTCGTTGTTGAACGACAGCGACAGGGTGAGAACCGCGCCGGACGGCGTGCGCGCCACAATGCCCATGTCCATGGCGATGTTGAGCTGCGGATGAATCGGGCCCTGCACCGCGTAACAGTCCGAAATGGTTTCGCCGCACTGGTACTGGAACAGATCGATGGTGTGCGCGGCGTGATGCCAGAGCAGGTGGTCGGTCCAGCTGCGCGGATTGCCGGCGGCGTTGATGTTCTTGCGCCGGAAGAAATAAGTCTGCACGTCCATCTGCTGGATCTTCAGCTCGCCGTTCGCGATCTTCTTGTGGACGTATTGATGGCTCGGATTGAAGCGCCGCACGTGGCCGCCCATGGCGGTGACGCCGGTCTCCTTGGCGATGCGCACCAGCGCTTCGGCGTCCTCCACCGAGTCCGTGATCGGAATCTCGACCAGCACATGCTTGCCGGCGCGCATCACCTGCTCGCCCTGGCGGAAATGCAGCTTGGTCGGCGTGGTCAGGATCACCGCGTCGGCGCGCTTGATGCCCTCCGACAGGTCGCCGGTGTAGTGCGGCACGCCGTACTTCTTTGCCACTTGCGCGGTGGCGTCCTGATTGCCGCCAACCAGCGAGGTGACTTCGACCTCGGGAATGCGTTTCAACGCATCAAGATGTTTTTGCCCGAATGCTCCTTGCCCGGCGACGCAGATTTTCATGATGACCTCTCGTTACTGGTCATGCCCGGCATCGCGCCGGGCATCCACGTTTTGCTCTGGGTGAGCTAAAGACGCGGATCGCCGGATCAAGCCCGGCCATGACGAATTAGCTGTGAATGCGATGTACTTTTGCGCGCGCCGCAGCGCGCTTGAGCTTGGTCGGCGTAGCTTTACGCTTGCCGGCCGCCTTGGCGCCCTTGGCGCGGTTTTCCAGAATGATGTGGCCGACCGCGGTGTTGGACGCCGGCACGGTGTAGAAGCGGTAGACCTCGTCGATCCGCTCGTCGAGCGCGCCGCGCATGATCAGCCACATCACCATCTCGATGCCTTCGGCGCCGGCCTCGCGCATGTATTCGAGGTGCGGGATGCGCACGAGTTTTTGCGGATCCTTGGTGAGATTGTCGAGAAACGCCTTGTCGAACTTGCTGTTGATCAGCCCGGCGCGCGGTCCGGAAATCTGGTGCGACATGCCGCCGGTGCCGAACACGACCACGCGCAAATCTTCCGGATAGGCCTCGACCGCCTTGCGGATGGCGCGGCCCAGCATGAAGCAGCGGTGCCCGGTCGGCGGCGGATACAGCACGACGTTGACGGCGAGCGGAATGATCGGGCACGGCCACGCTTGCGGCGAGCCGAACAGTAGGTTCATCGGCACGGTCAGGCCGTGATCGACCGTCATCTTGTTGACGACGGTGATGTCGAACTCGTCGAGAATGACCGACTGGGCGATGTGGGCGGCAAGCTGCGGATGGCCCTTGACCACCGGCACCGGCCGCGGCCCCCAGCCCTCGTCGGCCGGCGGAAACTCGGCGGCGCAGCCCAGCGCGAAGGTCGGCACGATCTCGACTGAGAACGCCGAGGCGTGGTCGTTATAGACCACGATGCAGACGTCGGGCTTGGTTTCCGCCATCCACTTCTTGGATCTTTCGAAGCCGGAAAACACCCGCTTCCAGTACGGCTCCTCGGTCTGCTTGTTGTCGATCGCCGCGCCGATCGCCGGCACGTGCGATGAAGCGACTCCTGCGATGATCCTGGCCACGTTTCGACCTCTACTTTTTGGACTTTTTGGTGCGCGCTTTGGCCTTCGGCCTGGCGGCTTTGGCCTTGCCGGCTTTCGCCGCGCTGGCCTTGTTGCCGGCCGATCCGGCGATAATGCTGGCCGGCTTCTTGAATTTGCCCGACTTGCTGCGGTTGCCTTCAACCGAACGGCCGCCGGCGAGCATCATGTTGGCGTAGTCTTCCTGCGTCGAGCCGGTCATCTCCGCGGCCAGATGGCGGAACGAATGGCCGTCGGTGGCGCCGAGTTTGGCCGTGAAATAGATGTTGCCGCCGAGCTCCAGCATGCGGTTGTAGTCGCGCTTGAGCACTGCCTCGGTCTGCTCCGGCGTCAGGTTGAACTTTTTCAGATACTCGGCCTCGTTGGCCTTGAACGCCTTGCGGTTCTCGTCGGCCATCAGCGACATGCAGAACATGTTGATGCCGTAACCCTGGCGCGAGCGTTCCTGGTCGAACACGAAAGTGCCCGGAATATCGTCGTAATCGTGCTGTTCGCGGGCCATCGGCGTCCTCCACTATGGGGCGCGGCATTGCACCGCGCCGGCCGATAAATGTTCAATAAGACCATATATCTAGCGGCCCAGGCGATTGCAACGCGCGGCCGCGCCACGGCTTCGCTATGCGGCTGCCGGCGCAGGCGCTGCCACTTCGCGCAAAATCGCGGCGAGCCGTTCCGGCTGATCGAGCATGACGTCGTGGCCGCACGGCACTTCGTAAGTGCGCCAGTCTTGGGCGCGTGCCTTGGCCAAGCCGCGGTCGAACGGCTCGCTCGGATAGCCGGTGGCGCGGATATAGACGCGGTTTTTGATGCGCTCTCTCGCGCCGCTCAACGGCAGCTTCTGCAACACGCAGCCAATCGGCTGCGGCGTGCACTGGGCATCAACCCAGGCGCGATCGTTATCGTTGACCTTGAACGCCGCGGCCGAGCGCGGCGGCAGTGTCGTGGCGCCACTCTGCGCGGCGGCGCGAAACGCCTCCTGTACCGCGCCTGCCGACAAGTCGAGCAGCGCCTCGCCGTTTTCCGGAAAGAACGCATCCAGCATGACGAACGCCGCGATGGCTTTCTCCACTCGCTCGGCGACTCCGGAGATCACCATGCCGCCATAGGAGTGGCCGACCAGGATGACCTCTTTGAGCCCCTGCCATTTGATCTCGTTGGCGACGTCGAGAATGTGGGTGTCGAGATTGATGCCGGGCGCCAGCAGATGCGAGCGTTCGCCAAGCCCGGTCAGCGTCGGCGCAAACACCTCATGGCCGTCGCGCGCCAACAGCCGCGCCACGCGCCGCCAGCACCACGCGCCATGCCAAGCGCCATGAACGAGAACGAAGGTGGCCACGGATGTCTGCTCCTTAAAGCGAAACGAAATCTTAGCTCAGCGCACTCAACTCGTCATTGCGAGCGAAGCGAAGCAATCCAGGCGGGTGCAACCGACTCTGGATTGCTTCGTCGCTTCGCTCCTCGCAATGACGAGTTAACCCCAATACAGCCGCATCGGGTTGTCGACCAAGAGCTTCTGCTGCAGTGCCGCGGTCGGTGCGATTTTTGCAATGTAATCGACCAGGACGCCGTCGTCGGGCGCCTGTTTCTTCATGTTCGGATGCGGCCAGTCGGTGCCCCAGATGACGCGGTCGGGAAAGCGTTCGACGAGCGCGCGGCCGAACGGCACCACGTCGTCGTAGGGCGGGCCGGCGATGCTCATGCGCTCGGGGCAGGTCGCCTTCACCCAGAAATTCGGGTGCTGCTCCATGAGGCGGTGGAAGCGCTGGTTCTCCGGATGCTCGACGCCCTTTTTTACGTCGGGCGTGCCCATGTGATCGACCACCACAACGGTCGGAATCGAGGTGAAAAAGCTTTCATATTCCGGCAAGTCCGGCATTTCGAAATAGATCACGATGTGCCAGCCGAGCGGCGCGACGCGTTTGACGATGCGGTTGAGCACGTCGGGCGGCGTGATGTCGACCAGCCGCTTGAGAAAATTGAAGCGCACGCCGCGCACGCCGGCTTTATCCATCCATTTCAGCTCGTCGTCGCTCACCTCTTCGCCCACGAAGGCGACGCCCTTGGCCTTGCCGTTCGAGGCGTCGAGCGCGTCCACCATGGCGCGATTGTCCTTGGAATGGCACGACGCCTGCACGATGACGTTTTTGTCGAAGCCTAAAAAATCGCGCAGCGCGAACAGTCTTTCCTTCGGCGCATCGCACGGCGTGTATTTGCGCTCCGGAGCGTAGGGAAAGCGGCTCTCCGGCCCGAACACATGGCAATGCGCATCGACAGCGCCGGCCGGCGGCCGAAAATGCGGCTGCGACGGATTGGGATAAAACGGGATGTAACCGGGCGACATCGGCACGGGCGGGGACTCCAGCTCGGGTCAGGCATTGCGCGCTGAGGCAGTACCGAGTGGAGCGCGTTTGGGCAAGCGTTGCCGGTGGGCCGCGCATTGACAGTGCAAAGCTGCCCCTTCACACTGGCGACAAAGAGCCGCAAACAGCGGCCGGACGTGCGGCTTTCATCGGGGGAGGATCACATGGCGACGGCAGCGCCGGCGGTCGGTGGCACGCAAACCATCGAGGGTTTCGTCAACGCGTCTTTGGACGATGCAAAAATATCGCCGCTGCATCGCCGGATCATTGCGCTGATCGCGGCCGGTTATTTCTTCGACGTCATCGACTTCACCGTCCTGGGCTCGCTCAATCCGTTCCTGACCAAATCATTCGCCACGCCGAAGGAATTTGCGCTGATCGGCAGCGCCGCGATCTTCGGCATGTGCATCGGCACCATCGGGCAGGGCCAGTTCAGCGATCGTTTCGGCCGCCGCTTCATCTATCAGTTCAATCTCTTGCTGTTCGGCACGTTCACCATTCTAGGTGCGTTCGCGCCGAGCGTGCCGCTATTGATCGCGTGCCGTTTCATCGCCGGCATCGGGCTCGGTGCCGAGCAGCCGCTGTGCTTCGCCTATGCGGGCGAGTATTCGCCCAAACGCATCCGCGGCCGTATCCTCGCCATCATTCACTTCATCGGCGGCGCCATGGTGTGGCCGATCGGCACCGCGCTGGTGCTGTGGTTCGGCAGCATGATCAGCTCGCCCGACAATGTCTGGCGCGGCGTCTGGCTGCTCATCGGCATCGGCGCGCTGATCGTCTGGGTGTTCCGCTTCACGCTGCCGGAATCGCCGCGCTATCTGGCGACGCACGGCCGCGGCAATGAGGCGATCGCGGTGCTCGGCCGTCTCGGCATTGCCGGCCCGACGCAGCCGCTGACCACGGACGCCGCCAGCGACACCAAGAGCGATCCGTTCGTGGTGGTGTTCAGCAGGTACCCGACCCGCGTCGTCGCCGGCATGATCTGCTTCACGGCGTTCTTCGGCGTCGCCATCGGGCTCGGCGCCTGGCTCCCCGGCATCATGACCGCCAAGGGCTTCACCATCACCAAGTCGCTGCAATACGTTTTGGCGATGAACTTCGCCGTGCCCTGCGCCAGCATCTTCATGATGTATTCGCTCGACCGCTACGGGCGAAAGATCACCTCGATCCTGGCCTTCATCGCTGCCGGCATCATGGCGGTCGTGTTCGCCAATGCGGGTACCGGCATCGAGCTGATGATCGCCGGCTTCGTCATGGTGTTCTTCATCCAGGTGGCGGGCAACGCCATGCAGATCTTTGCCTCCGAGGTGTTCCCGACCAACGCCCGCGCCTCCGGCTTCGGCGCGGCCGCCGGTGTGGGCCGGCTCGCCACCGCCTTCATCATCCCGACCATTCTGTGGATCCAGAACGGTTTTGGGCTGACTGCGGTGTTCATGAGCATCGCCGCGGTCCTGATCATCGCGGCGGCCTCGGTCACGATGCTTGGTCCGGAGTCGCGGCAGAAGAGCCTCGACGAGATCGCGCCGCCGACCGGGTGACGAGGACGCTGTCTTCTGAGTGTCGTCATCCGCGTAACGGTTTATCGCCGCGCCGGAAAATAACGGTCCAGCCAGCTGCGCAGCGTTTCAGCGACGCGCGGGTCGGGATTGACGAACATGAAGTGGGTCGGGCCGTGGAGCAGATGGAGCTCGACCGGCGGCCGGGCGTGGCGCACGAAGGCGAAGGCTTCGTCGTAGTTCGTCACCGTGTCGGTAGCGCTGTGCAGAATGAGCAGCGGCCGTGGCGCGATCCGCGCCGCGAACTCCTCCGGTCGGAACGTGAAAAAGCCGATCGCGGTCTCGCCGGTGAACTGCATCAGCGAATCGTTCGAAGTGAGATTGACCTGCAACGGCTTCGGCATTTCGAAAATATCGAAGCGATGAATCATCTTCGACGTGCCGGTACGCTCGCGATGCGCCGCGACGTCGTCGAGCAGCGTTCGGAACTTCGCCCACGATTCGGCGCTGTGCATGCTCCTGATCATGCGCTCGCCGTTGGCGACGCCGTTCTCGACGATGACCGCGGCGACGCGCGGATCGAGGCCGGCCGCCTGGACCGCGACGCCGCCGCCGAGGCTCGAGCCGCATAGCGCGATCGCGTCGGGAGCAACGTCGGGACGCTCCGCCATGTAGCTCAGCGCATTGCGCGCATCGGCGACTTCTTCAGTCGGAATGACGCAGCCGCGTTCGCCTTCGCTCATGCCGCAGCCGCGATAATCGAAACGCAGCGCCACGTAGCCCCAATCGGCGAATTGCCGGCAAATCCATTCCGGGCCACCATTCTTGTTGGCGCCGAAGCCGTGCATCATCGCGATCGCCGGCCGCCGTTCGCCGGGCTTGAGATCGTCCGGGACGTGCACGACGCCTGACAGGTTCAAGCCATCGGACTGAAAGCTGACGGACTGCAGCGTCATTTGGGATGCACGCGTTCAGCGCCAGCGGCGCTGCAGCCAGAGCCACTGCTCGGGCCGCTCGCGAATCCAGCCTTCGACCACGTCGGTGATCTTCTGCGTGCCCGCTTCGACGTCGATCTTGCCGTCGGCGCCGCGCGGCATGGCGATCTCGTCGGTGAATTCGAGCGCAATCCGGTTGTCGGGCATGCGGATGGAGCGAAAGCCGTGTACCGGGCAATCGAACAGCCGCGCAAAGCGCGCCGCCATCGGATTGGCCTTGCAGCGCCGGCCGAAAAACGTCACGTCGATGCCGCCGGCCTGATGGCGATCCATGAACAGCGCCAGATGCAGGCCCGCTTTCAACGCCTCGCGGACTTTCCACGCCGTGTCCCGACCTGAGGCGATGAGGTGGCCCATGCACTCCCGGCGCATCGCCAACAGCTCCTCCGACAGCGGCCCGAAGTTCAGCCGATTGTAGATAATCGCCAGATTGAGCCCGTTGCGCTTGCTCCAGATGGCACCGACCTCGTAGCTCGCCAGATGCGAGGTGAACAACGACGCGGGACGGCCGTCGTCGCGCAGCCGCACCAGCCTTTGCAGCGTCTCGTCCGACACCACGATGCGGCCGCCGTTCGGATCGCTCGCGACCAGCCGATCCAGATTGACGTACTCGACCGCGAGCCGTCCCAGATTGTCCCACATGCCGGACAGGATGCGCTCGATCTCCGCCGCGGGCTTGTCCGGATAGGCGGCGATCAGATTGGCGCGCGCGGTACGATGGCCGCGCAGCCGCGGCCCGATGTTGCGCAGCAGCCAAGCGGAAAAATTCGCGGCGCCATCGATGTCGAAGCAGCGGATCAGCTTGAACAGCAAATGGCCGAGGCCATACCAGGCGCGGCCGGCGGCCGTATCCAGGCGATACGACCAGCTCAGCTTGTTGAGAAATTTTGCATGTGGGTTGACGGTCGCAATGCGCGCATTGAGCTCGGTTACAAAGGCGGCGCAGCTCGCGGCGCGGTTCTCGGCCGGCCGAAACCGCACCACATGGATCGAATTGAGAACGACTTTGCTGCCGTCGCGGCAGTCCAGCACGTAATCGAAGCGCCGCGGCAACTCGGCCGACAGCGCGCCCCACACTTTCGATTTGTACTCATGGACCGCGACGATATCGCCATAGGCGACGGCGCCCGAGGATGCGCCCTCGCGCCATTCCAATCCGCTCGCGCCGAGTCGATAGGTGCGCTCGGGAGCAAAAATGCTCGCACGAAAGGAGTGGACGTACTCGCGGCTCGCGGGGGAACTGGCCGACACGTCGTTCATCGCCGGGATCATATAGTCGGGCCACACACAGAGCAATTTTTGGGGCGGGACGAGCTAATTCGATGAGCCATCGCACGACGGCTCTCTCTCTGGTCGGCAAGGACGAATACGACGACTGCGCTCAGCCGCGCCAATAACGGTCTTCCCAGCTGCGCGACAGGCGCATCGCCGAGAGGATCAGGCCGGCCATCGAGTAGGTCTGCGGGAAATTGCCCCACAGCGCGCCGGTCTGCGGATCGACGTCTTCGGACAGGAGCCCGTAGCGGTTGCGATGCCCGAGCGCATCGATGAACAAGTCGCGCGCGGCCTCGCGCCGGCCGAGCGACCACAGCGCATCGATCAGCCAGAACCGGCAGATCAGGAACGCGGTGACCGGCATGCCGAAATCGTCGGCGCTGGCGTAGCGCATGACGTGCTTCTCGCGCACCAGTTCGCGCTCCATGGCGACCACGGTGGAGACAAAACGCGGGTCGTCGACTTCGACGACGCCGAGATCGGGCAGCAGGAGCACGCTGGCATCGAGATCGTCGGAGCCGAAAGCCGCGGTGAAGGCGCCGCGCTTCTGGTTCCAGGCGCGCTCGACCAGCTCGGCATGGATCGGCTCGGCGATCGAGTTCCAGTATTTGGCGCGCGGCTCGAGCCCGATCCGCGTGGCGATGGCGGCGAGCCGCTGACAGCCGGCCCAGCACATCGCCGCCGAATGGGTATGGATGCGCTGGCGGCCGCGGTATTCCCAGATGCCGGCATCGGGTTCGAACGCCTTTTGCGCCGCGCGATGGCCGAGCGATTCGAGCAGATGAAACAGCCCCTCGTCGCCGGGGCGCGGCAGCCGGCGGTCGAAGAACAACGGCATCGCCGCCAGAATGACGCTGCCATAGGTGTCGTGCTGCGTTTGCCGCACGGCGGCATTGCCGATGCGCACCGGTCCATCGCCGCGATAGCCGGCAAGATGCGGTGCGTTGCGTTCTTCGACCGAGGCGGTCGGCACCACGCTGTAGAGCGGCCGCAGCTCCTCGTCGGGCTTCGAGACGATGCTCAGCGTGAAGGAGATGAACTCCTCCATGGTGCGTGTCGCGCCGATGCGGTTGAGCGCCTGCACCACGAAGTAGGCGTCGCGCAGCCAGCAATAGCGGTAATCCCAGGTGCGGCCGGACGACGGCGCCTCCGGGATCGACGTGGTATGCGCGGCGATGATGCCGCCGGTCTCGTCGAAATTCGACAGCTTGAGCGTGATGGCGGCGCGGATGATCGCTTCCTGCCAATCTATCGAGATCGACAGCCGGCGCACCCATTCGTTCCAATAATCCTGCGTTCGCTCGGCAAATTCCCGGCAGGTCGTTTGCAGGTCGCCGGTGAACGGCTCGTCCGGCCCGAATACCAGATGCAGCGGCCGCGTCAGCACGAACGGTGACTCGTTGTCGATCAGCGACAGCGGCGCGTCGGTGGTGAGCCGGATCACGGTTGCGTCGTTGGCGTAGCGGATGTGGTTGCTGCCGAGCGAGCGATGCGGCAGCGGCTTGCCGTAGTCGCAGGTCGGTCGCATTCGCACCGTGATGCGCGGCAAGCCGCTAATCGGTTCGATGATGCGATAGAGCTGCGGCGGCCGGAACACGCGTCCGAATTGGCGAAAGCGCGGGGCGAAGTCGGTGATGCGCACCTTGGCGCCCTGGCGGTCGGTCAACGTGGTGCTGACCATCGCGGTATTGCGCACGTATTCGGAGTGATACTCGGCCATGTCGTCGAGGATGACGTCGGAAAATCCCTTCTCCTCGGCACCGGAGACCAAGCGGCAAAAGATCGGATCGCCGTCGAAGCGCGGATAGCACCACCAGACGATCCGCGAGCACGGATCGACCAATGCGGCCGTGCGGCCGTTCCCCAGCACGGCCAGATCAAGTCCGTGATCGATCATTGCGCTTGGCCCAAGCCTTCGGCTGCGATATGCGCGAGCCAGTCGCGCACCGCTTCCGGCCGGTCGAAATGGCCGTCGACTTTGGCAGCGACTTGGGCGCCGATGCCGCCCACCGAATAGGCCTCGCCGTCGAATTGCGGAATGACGCCGAACACCGCCAGATCGGTGGTGTCGTCGCCGATGAAGATCGGGCGGCGGCCGGCGAAAGGCTTAAGCCGCATGAGCTCGCACACTGCGTTGCCCTTGTTGATCGCCGCGGGCTTGACGTCGACCACGAGCTTGCCGGGCAGGATTTCCACCGCCTCGCCCCCCGCATCGGAGCAAATTGTCCGCACGGCTGCCAGCACTTCGGCTCCCTTGTCGGGCGCCAGCCGGTAATGCAGCGCGAGCGAATAACCCTTGTCCTCGACCAGAATGCCTGGACCGAGTTCCGCGATGGTCGCCAGCCGGCGCTTGAGCGCCTTGCTCAACGGCGCCGTCCGCGAGTGCACCTCGCCATCGCCGCTCACCCGCATTTCGGCGCCGTGAACCCCGATGGCGGCGAGCTGGAGTGGCGAGAAGATCAGGTCGATCTCGTTGAGCGAGCGGCCGCTGACCAGCGCCACGGCGCCAGCCGTCAGTTCGGCAAGCCTCGACAGCGTTCGCCGCAAGCCGGTTGGAACCCAGACCTGCCGCGGCGACGGCGCGATATCGAGCAGCGTGCCGTCGATATCCAGCAGGAAAGCGCGGTCGCGCAGGTCCAACACGGGCGGCAGCGGCGGTGCGGCAATGTCCATGGTCTCAGTGGCGCGATTCGAAATGCCCAATCCCCCTTGGCACGTCCGGGCCTCATTTTTCAATCGATGAATGCCAACGGCCGGCTCACAGTTTCGAGCGGCTTGCGCTCGGCGGCAACGCCCCAGACCGCCTGGACCAGGGCGGCGGCCGCCATCAGCGCCGCCCCGATGCAATAGCCGATCGCGACGCTGCCGCGCGAGCCGCTATTGATCAGCATGCCGAACAGCAGCGGCCCGGCAATCCCGCCGATGCCGGTACCGATGGCATAGAAGAACGCGATCGCGAGCGCGCGGAGCTCGAGCGGAAAGATTTCGCTCACCGTCAGGTAGGCCGAGCTGGCCGCCGCCGAGGCAAAAAAGAAGACGATCATCCATGCGGCGGTGAGTTGTTGCGCGGAGAGCAGGGCGCGGCTGAACAGATAAGCGGTTGCGGCGAGCAGCACGCCGGAGATCGCATAGGTCGAAGCGATCATGATCTTGCGGCCGATCGTGTCGAACAGCCGCCCGAGCAACAACGGGCCAAGCACATTGCCGGCGGCGAACGGCAAAATGTACCAGCCGACCTGGTCGGGCGGCGCGCCGTAAAAGTCGGTCAGCACCAGCGCGTAGGTGAAGAATATCGCGTTGTAGAAGAACGCCTGCGCGACCATCAGGCTCAAGCCGACCAGCGTGCGCTGGCGGAAATTCACGAACAGCGCTCGGCCGACCTCGCGCAACGGCGTGTGATCGCGCGTGCGCAGACGCACGCGGTTGAGCGTGCCGGCGCGAAGCGGGCCGCCGACTTGCGCTTCGATGCCGCTGACGATGCGCTCGGCCGCTTGTGCGCGGCCATGTGTCACCAGCCAGCGCGGGCTTTCCGGAATCCAAAACCTCATCACCACGATCACGAGCCCTATTGTGGCGCCGATCAGAAACGCCAGCCGCCAGCCGAGTGCCGGATTGATGACTGCCGGATCGAGCAGCAGGATCGAGCCGCCGGCGCCCAGCGCCGCGCCCAACCAAAAACTGCCGTTGATCACGAGATCGGTCCAACCGCGCAGTCGCGCCGGAATAAGCTCCTGGATTGTCGAATTGATGGCGGTGTACTCGCCGCCGATACCGGCGCCTGTGACAAAGCGGAACAGCGCAAAGCTCCAAAAGTTCCAGGACAGACCGGTGGCGGCAGTCGCCAGCAGATAAACCACAAGCGTCACGGTGAAGAGTTTCTTGCGGCCCAGACGATCGGTGAGCCAGCCGAAGAAGAAGGCACCGAGCACCGCGCCGGCCAGATAGGTACTGCCGGCAAGGCCGACCTCGGCATTGCTCAGGCCGAGCCCCGAGCTTTGCTTGAGCTCCCCGGACAGTGAGCCGGCAAGTGTCACTTCGAGGCCGTCGAGAATCCAGGTGATGCCCAACGCCACGATGACCAGGACGTGGAAGCGGCCGAACGGCAATGCATCGAGACGCGCCGGAATGTCGGTCTCGATGATGCTGCCGTAGAGGGCCGATCCCGGTTGAGCGGCCGGCGCGACGCGCGGCGGTGGGGGCGCAGTACCGGCGGAATCCGGATGCGGCGCCCGTTGGCTAGCGGCTGAAACCATCGCGCAATGCTTGCCCGGACCCAACGCCCGGTCCGTCAACGCCGCCGCCGGATGGCTGTTCCGGAAAACCATGGCGCACGCAGATGCACGGCTCGCCTGCTCGGGTTGACTTCAACGCGGTTTGGGTCGATTGCCTTGCATTGATCGGTGCAGTGCTGTCCCGAAGGGATTTTTGCCGCCGCCCGGGAAGGTGACGGCAGGCCTGCAGTCGGACGAGCGGCCGCGTGCCCGAAAACGCGCGGCGCCCCACTCGCCACGGCGGCAGCGCCCTTAGGCAGCCGACCCTGCTTGAGCGAACGCGCCATGACGAGGAGCGACATTAACTTTGCGGCGGAAGTCGCAATGACAGCACGCACCAACGGACGCATAGCGTCTCTGCAAAACGGTCTGGTCGCCGTACCGGCCTTGATCCCAGCCTGCGTCCGGCGAGTGCGACATGACTCCAACGCACGTTGAGCCGACAGCCTATCCCCTCAAACCGCCCGGTCGACGGCCCTGGTCCGCGCTGATGCGCGTGGCCACCCGCCGCCTGGAGATTCCGCGGCGACTGCGGGCGCTGGTCAGGGCGCGGGAATCGAGCCTGGTCGCTCTGGCGATGCTGGTGGGAATCATCGCGGGTCTGGTGGTGGCCGCGATGGGCTTCACCGTCGATCTGCTGCACGAGATGTTCTTCAACCTGCAGCACGGCGAACGGCTATCGGCCCGGCTGGCGCTCAACCCGATCTTGGCGATTTCCGTTCCGGTGGTGGGCGGCCTGCTGTTCGGCACCGCGACCGAGGTGATCAGGCGGTGGCGGCCGGAGCGCGAGGTCGACCCGATCGAAGCCAATGCGCTGCACGGCGGCCGCATGTCGCTCCTGGGCAGCATGATCGTTGCCGCGCAGACGGTTTGGTCGAGCGGGGTTGGCGCCGCGGTCGGTCTCGAGGCCGGTTATACGCAGGCGGCGAGCGGCATCGCTTCGCGCATCGGCGCTGCGTTCCGGCTGCGCCGCGGCGACCTGCGCATCCTGGTCGGCTGCGGCGCCGCGGCCGGCATTGCCGGCGCCTTCGGCGCACCGCTGGCCGGCGCCTTCTACGGCTTTGAGCTGATCATCGGCAGCTATACGCCGACCAGCCTGGCACCGGTCGCCATCGCGGCGCTGATCGGATTCGAAGTCGCCGACAAGCTGTCGCCGGCCGAGATCGGCGTCGTGGCGCCCGAGAAGATGACGATCGTCAGCCACGATCTCGCCATCGCCGCCATGCTGGGCCTGCTCGCGGCCGTGCTCGGCATCATCCTGATGCGCGGCGTCGCGCTGAGCGAAACCCTGTTCGCGCGGCTCGCGCTGCGGCCGATCCTGCGCACCATGCTAGGCGGGCTGGTGGTAGGGCTATGTGCCTCCGTATCGCCGCAGGTGATGTCTTCCGGTCACGGCGCGCTGCGCATCGCCGGCATGCTCGACCTGTCGTTCGGTTTCGTGACGCTGCTGTTCGTTCTTAAGATCATCGCCTCGATCGCGTCGCTGGGCTCCGGCTTCCGCGGCGGCATGTTCTTTTCCTCGCTCCTGATCGGCGCGCTTGGCGGCCATCTGTTGGCCGTGGCGCTCACCATGATGTTCCCGACGTTCTACTTCGATCCCAACGCCTATGCGGTCATCGGCATGAGCTCGCTGGCGGCTGCGGTGATCGGCGGGCCGCTGACCATGATCTTCATCGCGCTGGAAACCACCGGCGACCTGTGGCTCACCACCTTGGTGCTGATCGCGGTGATTATCTCGGCGCAGGTGACGCGCGAAGCGTTCGGCTACTCGTTCGCCACTTGGCGCTTCCATCTGCGCGGCGAGACCATCCGCAGCGCCGCCGATGTCGGCTGGATGCGCGATCTCACCGTCGGTCGGATGATGCGTCAGGACGTGCAGACGGTGCACGCCGCCACCAATGTCGCGGCCTTCCGCGAAGCCTTCCCGCTCGGCTCGACCCCCTACGTGGTGGCAGTCGACGAGACCGACCGCTATGTCGGTCTTATTCATCTGGCCGACATTCATGCCAACGAAGTCGACTTGGACCGGCCGCTCAAGGATTTCCTGCATTATCCCGACGAGATGCTGTTGCCCGGCATGGCGGTGAAGGAAGCCGTGCTGGCGTTCGACCGCGCCGAGGCCGAGGCGCTGGTCGTGGTCGATTCCTATCTCGACCGGCGCGTGATCGGGCTGTTGACCGAGGCCTACGTGCTGCGCCGCTATTCGGCGGCGCTGGAACGGCGCCGGCAGGAGATGCTGGGCGAGGAGTAGGGGCGGGGCAGCATGCAGATTGCGCGTGAAAATATTGTCGATATCTCGCTCGAGCTCGATGCGCGCAATTTCGGCATGCGCACGCCGGCCGGATTCACCAAGGACCTGCAATTCGCCATGGAGGTCCTCAAGGAACACGATGCGCCGGGCGGCGCCGGTCAGATCGTGCGCGGCGTCCATATGCGGCTGCACGCCGGCAGCCACGTCGATGCGCCCGAGCATAACGTGCGCGGCGGCACGCAAATCCATCAGTTGCCGCTCGATCTGTTCATGGGCGACGCCATCGTCGCCGACCTGCGCGACAAGATGCCCGGCAAGGCGATCACCGAAGCCGATCTCGACGGCACCATCGGCGGCATCGTCCAGCGCGGCGACCGCGTGCTGCTGCGCACCGATCACAACAATTCATATGATGGCGGCTCGGATCGCTGGATGAAGCTATCGCCCTATCTCACCAGCGGGGCAACGCGCTGGTTCATCGACCGCGGGGTGGTCATCGTCGGCTACGATTTTTATCACGGCAACGACGAGCCCGGCTCGCCGCGCGTATTTCATAATTCGCGCACGCTGAGCGAGCACGGCATCATCACCATGCCGTACCTGAAGAACCTGGACCGCATCGGCAAGCAGCGGGTGACGTTGATCGCGCTGCCGCTGAACATCATTGGCGCCGAGGCGTCTCCGGTGCGCGCGATTGTGCTGATGTAATCCGGCAAGCCGGTGGAGATCATATCGCCGGTAATAATCAAGATCACACGCGGGGAAGGGGACGACCAATGGGCTTCATCAGAGCATGCGCGCTGGCGCTCGCCGTGATGATTGCGGCCGACGTCGCGTCCGGTCACACGCAGCCCCGCTATCCGGCGCGGCTGATCACGATCGTCGTTCCCATTACGCCCGGCACCGCGATGGACATCCAGGCGCGGCTTTATGCCGACGGTCTGTCGCGGAAATACGGCTATCAGGTGATTGTCGAAAACCGGCCCGGCGCCGGCACCTTGATCGGCGCCCAGACCGTCGCCAAGGCGGCGCCGGACGGCTACACGATCTTGTTCACCAACTCGGCGCACACGATCCTGGGCACGATGAACAAGAATCTGCCGTTCGATCCGATCGGCGATTTTGCCGGTATTGTGCTCACCGGCCAGACGCCGGCGGTCGTCACCGTGGCGCCATCGCTCGGCGTGCACAATCTCAAGGAATTCGTCGCGCTCGCCAAAGCCAAGCCCGACACCGTCAATTACGGCTCGGCCGGCATCGGCACCGCGACCCATCTCGCCGGCGCCTATTTCGCCTACAAAACCGGCACCCAGCTGGTCCACGTTCCCTACACGGTGACGCAGAGCATCATCACCGACCTGCTGTCAGGCACGATCCAGGCGACGTTCGCACCAGAAGCCTTCACGCTGCCGTGGCTGCAGGATGGACGTCTGCTCGGCCTCGCCGTCGGGGCCGAGCGCCCGCTCACCGACCCGATTCAAATTCCAACGGCAACGTCCGCGGGCGCCGATTACGCGTTCTCGACCTGGTACGGTTTTTTGGCGCCGGCCAAGACGCCGCCCGCCGTTCTGCAGGCGCTGCACGATGCCATCGTCGACGTCGCCAACGACCCGCAGATCGCCGCCAAGATCCGCGTCCAGGGCATTACGCCGGCCAGCATCGGACTGAAGGATTTCGAAGCCTATATCCGCAACGACATGCAACGCCTGTCGCCGCTGTTGGCCGATATCGGCAAATCCAAAGGGTAACGTCTGCAGCGGATTACTTATCAGCGCCGCGTGCCCGACTACTAATCCAGCGGCTCGATGCGGGTGATCCAGCCTTCGTGATCGACGTACCAGACGGTGACCGGATCGGTGGAATTGTCGATCCAGCTTTCGCGGTCGATGCCGTAGGGCTCCGGCAGCACGTATTCGGTGAACTGCTCGGTCTTTGGATTGAAGCGGAAGTAGCGGCCCGAGTGCATCTCGCCGCCCCACACCTCGCCGTTCCGGTCGGCCTGTGCGGTGTACATCGAGGCATACGGCGTCGGCAGCGGATATTCGTGGATGCGTTTCTCCGCCATGTTGAACTCGACCAGCTCGCCGCCGCGGCCGCCGGCCCAGTAATTGTCGTGCAGATCGAACTCGCCGCGCGCCGGCCCGGAATTGAAGCTGGTGTCGGGCTCCCAGATCGCGCCGCTCCTGGTGTCGGCAATGACGACGCCGTCGCGCGGCCAGGCGCCGCCGCCGAAATAGCGGCCGTCGGCGCTGATCGCGCTGCCGTAGGTGCCGGGGAATTTTTTGGTGACGACGCCGAGCACCTCGGCACCGGTCTGCGCGTCGACTTTGCTGACCTTGTTGTTGCGCGTCTTCCAGATGTAGCCGTCGGGATCGAGCGCGTAATTGCCGCCCATCGGCGAATTGAGCGCTTCCTTGACCTGCCAGGGAATGCGCTTGAACTCGCCGCTGCGCGGGTCGAGCCGCCAGATGTTGTGCGCCCAGTTTTCCGAACCCCAGACGATGCCGTCCTTGTCGACGTGAATCCAATGCGTGCCGGGAAGCGCGCCGGGCTGCACCGGCGGCACGTGAAACTCGGTGACTTGGCCGGTGCGTGGATCGAGCCGGCCCACATAGGAGCTGCGGTGCGTGCTGTACCAGATGTTGCCGGCCGCATCGCCCGATACGTCGTGCGTTGCCGGCTCGAGTCGCGGCAGTTCGTATTCGGTGATGACCACGCGGGTGGCGCGGCCCTGCGGCCGCGGCAGCGCGATGAAGGCCGGGTCCGGCGATTGCGGACCGCGCACCGTCGCCAGCCAATGCGCCAGCCGCGCTTCGTCGGCTTCGGAGAAGCGGCCGCGGCTGTTGACGTTGATCAGCGGCGAGCCGGCGCCGTGGATCATGCGGTGCAGGATTTTCGACCAGCCGGCCTCGTCGTAGCGGTTCCTGAAAATCTGCTGATAGGAATGGCACCAGTTGCAATTGACCGTGAGCAGCCGCTTCTCCGCGCCGCTGCCCGATAGGCTCATCAGCCATTCCGACCCGGTCATCTGCGCGGCGATTTCCGGAGAAGGCGGCAGCACGTCGGACTTGGCGATGCGCTTGAGCACGATGTCCGGCAGTGCGCTGGCGCCATCGATGTCGACGCCGTCGCGCGCATAGGGAAAGAACTCGCGCGGCTGCGCGATGTGCAGGGTGTAGGCGCCGGATACCAGATGGGGAAACTCGTAACGGCCGTTGGCGTCCGTAAACACGGTGGTGCGGATCGCGGTGCTCTTGGCGATCAGCTGCACCATCATGCCTTCGAGCAAGTCGCCCTCGGCGGATTTGACGATGCCGTGCGGGCCGCCCGACAGTCGATTGCCGCTCGACCCCGGTCCTTGCGCCGCGCTTGCCCGATACGCCGGATTGAGCGGCGGCGCGTCGGAATTCCAGCAGCATTTTTCACGCAGGAAAGCGATGAGGTCGTCCAGGTCGGCCTCGCTCAGCGTGTATTTGTAGGCCGCCATGTCGGCGCTGCCGTTGCGGATTTGATTTTTCACCGTTTCATCGTTGACCGGCTGGCCGGACAACAGCGTCGCGTGGCCAAACAGGCCCTCGAGCTTCGGCACGGCCTTGGTGAACTCGTTGTGGCAGAACCAGCACTTGTAATAGAAAATCTCGCGGCCGCGTTCAGCGCCGCTGAGCGCCGCTTTTTTGAATTGATAGATTTGGTCGGCCTTCTGCAGCTCGTCCATCGGCGGCGGCTTGTCGGTCGCCTGCTGGGCCGCTGCCGGGATGATGGAGGGCGACATGAGGGCGCCCGCAATGATCAGCCCTCCGCTGAGTGCCGCTATCGCGCGATAAAGCCGCATGTCCTTCTCCCCGCAACCCGAGGCGCCGGCACGCCCGGCAGCGCAAGTATAGTTGGTCGCACGAGTGACAGCGAGGGCCGGCCGCGGCACCGGATGGACCGCCTGCGGCACGATGGGTAAGAATGGCGGATCGGCTGATGGTCGCGTCGGCCGCGCGCGGAGCCTGTCGGGATGGATGATCGGGTCAAAGTCGATTGCGTCGCCAATGCCCGGGCGCTGGCGCCGATGATCCTCGATGCGGCGCCGCGCATCGAAGCCGGCCGCGACCTGCCGCCCGATCTGGTCGACGCGCTGCATGAAGCGCGGCTGTTCCGCATGCTGGTGCCGCGCTCGCTCGGCGGCGAAGAAATCTCGCCCGTCGAATACGTGCAGGCGATCGAGGAGATCGCCAAGGCCGACGCCTCGACGGCGTGGTGCATCGGGCAGACCTCGGTCTGCTCGACCATCTCCAAAGCCATGAACCCGAAAGTGGCCGAGGAGATTTTCAAGAAAAATCCGCGCGGCGTGCTGGCCTGGGGACCGTCCGGCAACGGCAAGGCCATCATCGACAAGGGTGGGTTCCGGGTCAGCGGCGTCTGGCCGTTCGCCAGCGGCAGCCGGCAGGCGACCTGGCTCGCCGCCCATTGCATCGTCTACGAGGCGGACGGCGAGCCGCGCCGCGACCCCAATACCGGCAATCCAATGCAACGGACGCTGGTGCTGCCGCGCGAGACCGCGACCATCAAGGACGTTTGGCATGTGATCGGGCTACGCGGCACCGGCAGCGACACCTATTCGTTCACCGACGTGTTCGTGCCCGAGGAGCGCGCCGTCGCCTATCACGCGCTCAGTCCGACCGAGCGGCACGAACACGGTCCGCTCTACGCCTTCACCATCTACCAACTGTTCGGCTGCAGCTTTCCGGCGATCGCGCTCGGCATCGCGCGGACCACGCTCGATGCGTTCTGTGCGTTGGCGCAGAGCAAGACGCCGATGGGCCAGACCGCCGTGCTGCGCGACAATGCCGTCATCCAATCTCAGGTCGGCGTGGCGCAGTCGGCGCTTGCCGCGGCGCGGTCGTTCTTCTACGACGCGCTCGGCGAAATTTGGCAGGCCGCGCAAGACGGCTCGATCTCGATCGATCAGCGCGTGCGCCTGCGCATGGGCTGCATCCATGCGACCCAGCAGGCGCGCCAAGTCGTCGAGACCGCATATTTGGCCGCAGGCGCCACCGCGATCTTCGAAAGCAATCCGTTCGAACGCCGGTTCCGCGACATGCATGCGGTGTCGCAGCAGGCGCAGTCGCAATTCTCGATCTACGAGGCGGTCGGCCGCCACTTTTTGGGGCTGCCGCACAATTCGCGCCTGATCTGAGCCGACATTAATGTAGCGCGGCGGAGCAGAACCCATGACCGACGACGGGCGAGCCGCGGCGCTGATGCAGAAAATGCTGCGCAAGAAATTTTTCGCGGTGCTGTCGAAGCCATTGGTCGCGCCCGAACAGCTGCGGCCGGTGCTCGCCGCGCATCTCGATTACATGATCGATCTGGAGAAGCGCGGCGTGGTCTTCGCATCGGGGCCGCTGGCGGATGCGGAGCGTCAGCCGCAGGGCGAGGGCTTGACTATTCTGCGCGCGGCGAGCGCCGCCGAAGCGCGTGCCATCGCCGAAGCCGACCCGTTCTTCAAGAACGGCCTGCGCACCTTTGAGCTGAAGGAATGGACGGTGATGGAAGGTATGCTGGGCTTGCGCGTCAATTTCTCCGATCAGACCATCGATCTGGCATAGGGGCAGGGAACGCTCATGGAGACCATCGGCTTCATCGGCCCGGGCAAGATCGGGCTGCCGATTTCCCAACACCTGATCAAAAGCGGCCGCCGCGTGGTCGGCTTTCGCCGCTCGTCGCTTGCCGAATTCCAAGAGATCGGCGGCGTCCCAGCGGGTTCGGCGGCCGAGGTCGGCGCCCAGGCCGACATCGTGTTCTCGTGCCTGCCGTCGACCGAGGCGCTCGACGACGTGGTGCAAGGTGCGCGCGGCCTCCTTAATACTGCGCGGCGCGGGCAGATCGTGGTCGAGCTCGGCTCGCATCCGGTACCGGACAAGGAACGTCAGGTCGCCGCGCTGGCGCAAAAGGGCGCGATCTTCATCGACGGCGAAGTGTCCGGCACGCCCGGCATGGTGCAGGCCCGCAAGGGGGTGATCTACCTTGCCGGCGATGCCGCGGCCTGCAAGACCATCGAGCCGGTGGTCGCGGCGTTCGCCGAAACCTGCCTCTACTTCGGCAAGTTCGGCGCCGCGAGCCGGGTCAAGCTGGTCAACAATCTGATGGTCGCGCTCAATATCGCGGCGACCGCGGAGGCGATGGCGCTCGGCCTAAAAGCCGGCGTCGACGTGCCGCTGATGATCAAGGCCATCGCCGGCGGCAGCGGCGGCTCGACCCAGTTCGGCATCCGCGCGCCGTGGATGGCGGAGCGGCGCTTTACGCCCGCGCAAGGCACGGTGCCGCAGCTGCAGCATTATTTCGACATGATCGGCGACATGGCCGACAGCCTCGGCGTGGCGACGCCGATGCTCGATTGCGCGGCGGCGCTCTACGAGCGCTTCGTCGCCATGGGCTTTGGCGAGCTCGACGTCGCCAAGATGGTCGACGTCATCGGCGCACTGCCGCGCACCAAACAACGCGCCAAGAAATCCGAGAACTAGGAGTATCCCATGATCCGCGTCAGCAAGATCGCGCACGCCAGCTACGAGACCCCCGATCTCGACAAGCAGACCGAATATTACACCGAAGTGCTCGGGCTGACTGTCGCCGCCAAGGAAAAGGACGCGGTCTTTCTCGCCTCCACGGTCGATCATCATTCGGTGGTGCTGCGCAAGGGCGCGACCGCGCAATGCACGCGCGTGGGCTTCCAAATTTCGCCGGATGCCGACCTCGGCGCCTTCGAGAAGCAGGTCGCCGGCCACGGCATCAAGACCGAACGCAGGAAGGATCCGGAGCCGTCGATCGCCGACATGCTGGTGTTTGCCGACCCGAAAGGCACCATCATGGAAGTATTCAAGCGCGACGCGTTTTCGCACCAGAAGTTCGGCCGCAAGGGCATCGTGCCGCACAAGCTCGGCCATGTGGCATTTCACGTCACCGACGTGAAGCACACCACCAAGTTCTATTGCGACGTGCTCGGTTTTCGCGAGTCCGACTGGATGGGCGATTTTTTCTCCTTCCTGCGCTGTGGGCCGGATCATCACACCATCAATCTGATGCAAACCGGCTCGAACCGTCACTTCCACACCGCATTCGAGCTGCGCGACTGGGCGCACCTGCAGACGGCGTGCGATTGGCTCAGCCTGAACGGTTACAAGCTGCTCTGGGGCCCCGGCCGTCACGGCATCGGCCACAACCTGTTCGCCTACCATCGCTCGCCCAACGGCATGATCACCGAGACCTTCGCCGAGCTCGACCGCATGAACGAGGAGCTCGGCTACTTCGAGCCGCGGCCGTGGCATCGCGACAACCCGCAGCGCCCGAAAGTCTGGGCCAAGGACCCGTCAGCCGCCAATCTCTGGGGCGTCATGCCGCCGGACGAGATGCATCACTAGGAAGCCGTTTCCCGGATGCGGTGCAGCGCACCACTTCGTGCTGCACTATGTCCGCGAAACACCAACGCAGGGGAGAAACGCCATGCCGAAGACTCGCCGCAGCGTGGTCGCAAGTCTCGCCGCAACTCCGCTGTCGGCGTTGCTCGCGCGCACGCCGGCCGGCGCCGCCGAGCCCATCAAGGTCGGCTTCAGCATGGCGCTGACCGGCGCGGTGGCGCAGAACGGCAAGCAGCTCATCATCGCGCTCGAGCTGTGGCGCGACGACGTCAACGCCCATGGCGGCCTGCTCGGCCGTCCCGTGCAGCTCGTCTATTACGACGACCAGAGCAATCCGGCCAACGTGCCGAACATCTACACCAAGCTGATCAGCGTCGACAAAGTCGATCTGCTGCTCGGGCCGTACGCCACCAACATGGCGGCGCCAGCGATGCCGGTCATCATGGACCACAACATGACGACCATCAGCATCCTGGCGATCGGGGTGAACCGGCACTTCAACTACGCGCGCTACTTTTCCATGGTGCCGGTCGGGCCGGCGGGCGTGAAGGCCTTCTCCGAAGGTTTTTTCGATCTCGCCGCCGCCCAGCAGCCGAAGCCGCAGACCGTGGCCCTGGTCGCCGCCGACGCCGAGTTCTCCAAAACCTCGGTCGACGGTGCCCGCGAAAACGCCAAGGCGCGCGGCTTTCGCATCGTCTACGACCAAAGCTATCCGCCGAGCACGACCGATTTCGCGCCGGTGATGCGCGCGGTGCAGGCCGCCAATCCGGACGTGGTGTTCGTCGCCGCCTATCCGCCCGACACGGTCGGCATCGTGCGCGCCGCCCAGGAGATCGGGCTCAAGCCGAAAATGTTCGGCGGCACCATGATCGGGCTTTTGATCACGCCGATCAAAATGCAGCTCGGCCCGCTGCTCGACGGCATCGTCATCATGGAAAGCTTCGTGCCGGCGCCGACCTTCAACTTCTCCGGTGTGGCCGACGTCTTGACGCGCTATCGCGACAAGGCCAAGGGCCAGCAGATCGATCCGCTCGGCTACGCCTTCGTGCCGTTCGGCTACGCCGCCGGCCAGGTGCTGGCCCAGGCGGTCGAAGGCACCAAGAGCCTCGATCACAGCAAGCTGGCCGAATACATCCACGGCCACACGTTTGCGACCGTGGTCGGCGACGTCGCCTACGGCAAGGACGGCGAGTGGGCCGCGCCGCGCACGCTGTTCACCCAATTCCAGAACGTCGCCGCCAACGATCTCGACCAGTTCCGCACCGGCAAGGTGCAGCCGGTCCTATGGCCGGAGAAATACAAGACCGGGACTATCGTCTATCCGTATGCGGCGGCGAGGAAGTAGGCCGCCGCAGCCTCGCGCACGGAGGCCGCAACCGATCAGCGCTTGCGTTTGCGCACCGAGGGCCGCTTGTCGCGGCGCGCCGCTTTGCGGATGCGGCAGCCGGCGCAATGGCAGCCGCCGTTCTCCATGAAATAGGCCAGATATTCTTCGCCGTAATGGTAGGTGATTTCCTCGCCCGGCGAGATGGTGCGCAGCGCCCGGATCACGATCTTGCCGCCGCGGATGATCGGCGTCGCATTGGGCCAGCATGAATGGTTGATGTAGCGCGCCACGTTGGAGCGCGGCGAACCGTCGATGCTGAGCTTGCTGTTGAGCACGAACATGTAGGACGCGCCGCGCGCCTCGCGGCGGTCGGCTTCGTCGTTGGGAAGGCGCGGACCCCGGTAAGTGGCAATGTAGCCGCCGCGCTTGATGGTCTTGACGGCAAACAGGCCGAGCCCGGTCGCCGCGCGGCCGATCCGGAAAAAGGGATAGGACATAGTGTGCGATTAGCCGCGGCAGCGCGTTTTGTCATCCCCCTCGGGCGCTATCCACATGTCTGTGTACGGTGCCCGCCAATTCGGCAGGCGCGGGCCGACCTGCCGCGGCATTGCCTTGTCCGTCCGTCGCGCTAGGGTGCGGCCGGAAAATTGAGCCGGCAGCGGAGCGAACATGCGAACCATAACGGTCGAAGAACATTTTGCGCATCCGGAATTTTTTGACAGCCCCGGGCGCGAGTTCAAGGAGCAGGCGAAAACCGGACCGCGCGGCGCCAAGCTGTTCGAGCAGCTTTCCGAGGTCGGCGACAAGCGCGTCGCCGAGATGGATGCGGCCGGCATCGATGTGCAGCTGCTGTCGCTGCAATATCCCGGCACCGAGCAGCTGGAAGCGGCCGAGGCGCTCGCGGTGGCGCGGGCGGCCAACGACTTTTTGGCCGATGTCATCAAACGGCATCCGACGCGCTTTGCCGGCCTTGCCGCGCTGCCCACCGCGGCGTCCGAAAAGGCCGCCGAAGAGCTGCAGCAGCGGGTCGGCGCCGGGTTCAAGGGCGCCATCGTCAACGGCCACAATCGCGGCCGCTATCTCGATGACAAGTTCTACTGGCCGATTCTCGAATGCGCGGAAGCGCTCGACGTGCCGATCTATCTGCACCCGACGCGGCCGCCGAAGGCCGTTATCGACGCCTCCTATGGCGGCCTCGCACCGGAGGTGAGCTGGATGCTGTCCGGGCCGGGTTGGGGCTGGCACATCGAGACCGCCGTGCACGTCATCCGGCTCATTCTCGGCGGCGCGTTCGACCGCTTTCCCAAATTGCAGGTCGTGGTCGGCCACCTCGGCGAAGGCTTGCCGTTCATGCTGCCGCGGATGGATATCAATTTCGCGCAAGGCTTGACCAAGCTGAAGCGCTCGGTCGGCGACTATTTGCGGCAGAACGTGCACTACACGTTCGGCGGCTTCTTTTTCCCGGCGACGTTCCTCGACCTGCTGCTCGAGGTCGGGGTCGAGCGCATCATGTTCTCGGTCGATTACCCGTACGGCTCGATGGCGAAGGGCCGCGCTTTCCTGGAGCAACTGCCGGTGAGCGCCGCCGACCGCAACCGCATCGCCCACGGCAATGCCGAGCGGCTGTTCAAGCTGTAGCGGTACTTTCAAATATCGTCATTGCGAGCCAACGGGTCCGGCCCGAAGTGGCCGGCCCGATGACAAGCTCCGCGAAGCAATCCAGGGGCGGGTCCACCGAGTCTGGATTGCTTCGTCGCTTCGCTCCTCGCAATGACGGTCCCCTACTCCGCCGCTTCCATGTCGGCCGCATCGAGGAAGCCGCCGGCCTGGCGTCGCCACAGCGCGGCGTAGTGGCCGTCTTTAGCGATCAGTTCGCGATGACTGCCCTGCTCGATGATGCGGCCGTGCTCGAGCACGACGAGGCGGTCCATCTGCGCGATGGTGGACAGCCGGTGCGCAATCGCGATCACGGTCTTGCCGCCCATCAGCGTGCCGAGGCTTGACTGGATCGCCGCCTCGACCTCGCTGTCGAGCGCCGAGGTCGCTTCGTCGAACACCAGGATCGGCGCATCCTTGAGAATGACCCGCGCGATGGCGACGCGCTGGCGCTGGCCGCCCGACAGCTTGACGCCGCGCTCGCCCACATGGGCGTCGTAGCCGCGGCGGCCCTGCCAATCCTCGAGCTCGAGGATGAATTCGTTGGCGTGGGCGAGCTTGGCGGCGCGGACGATCTCCTCCTCGCTGGCGTCGGGCCGGCCATAGCGGATATTGGCGCGGATCGAGCGATGCAGCAGCGAGGTGTCCTGCGTCACCACCGATATTTGCGCGCGCAGCGATTCCTGGGTCAGGCTGGAAACCTCCTGGCCGTCGATCAGGATGGCGCCGTCTTCGAGCTGAAAGAAGCGCAACAGCAGATTGACCACCGTCGACTTGCCGGCGCCGGAACGGCCGACCAGCCCGATCTTTTCGCCGGGCGCGATAGTAAGGTTGAAATTCTGCAGCACGCCGACTTCGCGGCCGTAGCCGAAGCTGACGTTCTTGAATTCGATGCGGCCGGTGCGCACCTTGAGCGGCCGCGCGTCGGCGGCATCCGGCAGCTGCAGCGGCTGCGCGATGGTGATCATGCCCTCCTGCACCACGCCGATATCCTCGAAGATCTCGGTGATGCGCATGGCGATCTGGCGCGACATGTTGGTGAGCTGCAGGCTCAACGGCAGCACCATGGCGATAGCGCCGACCTCGACGGCGCCGTAGCGCCACAGCATGAGTGCCAGCGCGCCGGAGCCGGCGATCAACAGCGCGTTGAGCACGTCGAGCAGCGCGCCGAACGCGGTAAGGAGCCGCTGCGACGCCAAAAACAGGCCGACGTGGCGGTCGACCGCGTTGCGCACGTATTCGTCTTCCTCGCGCGCGCGGGCGAACAGTTTCACCGTGACGATGTTGGTGTAGCTGTCGACGATGCGGCCCATCAGCGTCGAGCGCGCGATCGAGCTCTGTTTCGAACGCTCGCGCATGCGCGGCACGAAAAAGACCAGCAGCGCCGCGTAGCCGGAAAACCACAGCAGGATCGGCACCGCCAGCCAGCGGTCGGCGCTGGCGGTGAGCGCGATCGCGGAGGCGCCGTAGACGCAGATGTACCAGACCGTGGTGATGGTGGCGGTGAGCGTCGAGCGCACCGAAGGCCCGGTCTGCATCACGCGGTTGGAAATACGGCCGGCGAAATCGTTCTGAAAGAACGCCCAGCTCTGGCGCACCACGTGCCAGTGCGCCTGCCAGCGGATCAGCCCGGTGAACGGTGCGGCGATGGCCTGATTGGTGATCAGATAGCGCGTCAGGGTTACGGCCGGACGGACCAGCAGCACCACGACCGCCATGCCGGCGAGCCATGGCCAGCCTTCGGAGAGAAAGCGCTCGGGCGGCAGCTTGGTCACCATGGTGACGACGCGGCCCATGAACCAGGGCACCGCGCTGTCGGACAGCGCGACCAGGAGCTCGACGACGAACAAAGCCGCGAACAGCGCCTTGGCCTGGCGGGCAAAGTGCCAAAGGAAGGGGATCAGCGCGGCCGGCGGTTCGGGGCGATCCGGCGTCGCCGTCGGCTTCAGGAATCGCTCAAAAAATGCAAACATTTGCGGATGGTTACAGGGCTGTCGTGGCCGGCGTCAATCGGCGGTGGCGACGGGGTGTGGACGCGGCGCGGCACCGGTCGCGACAGCGTTGCACCTTTTCGCCCGGCATCGTGCATGTCATCGTTCGTTTCCGGAAAGACAAGGGGGCAAGGGGAGAGTGCTCATGCGGAGACTTGCGTTCGCGCTGGCATTGCTCGCGAGCTTGTGTGGCGGCGGCGGCGTGCAGGCCCAGACCTATCCGTCGCGTCCCATCACCATGCTGGTGGGTTTCCCGCCCGGCGGCCCGACCGACGCGCTGGCGCGTCTTCTGGCCGATGCGATGGGACGGACGCTCGGCCAGGCCATCGCGGTGGAGACGGTGAGCGGCGCCTCGGGCACGATTGCATCCGGCCGCGTCGTTCATGCCGCCGCCGACGGCTACACGATCGGCATCGGCAACTGGACGAGCCACATCGGTTCGCCGGCGATCTATGCGCTCGATTACGACGTGCAGAAGGATCTGCAGCCGATCTCGCTGTTGGCCTTTTCGCCGCTGTGGATCCTCGGCAAAGAGGCTTTGCCGCCCAAAAGCGCGGCCGAGCTGATCGCGTGGCTCAAGGCGCAACAATCTCCAGTCACGTTCGGCACGGTCGGCACCGGCAGCGCCGCGCATCTGGCCGCCGTGTCGTTCGCCAAGGCGATCGGCGTGAGCTTCCAATACGTGCCGTATCGCGGTGCCGGTCCGGCGATCCAGGATCTGCTGAGCGGCCAGATCGAACTCTCCTGTCTCGAAGCCTCATCGACGCTGCCCTACGTGCAGGCCGGCAAGATGAAGGCCTACGCGGTCGTGGGCGAGCAGCATTGGCCTAAATCGCCGCAGACGCCGACTTTGATCGAAGCCGGCGCGCCCGGCGTGAGCCTGCCGTTCTGGCATGGCCTGTGGACCACCAAAGGAACGCCGCCACCCGTCGTCGACCGGCTCAATGCCGCGGTGAAGACCGCGCTGGCGGACCCCGCAGTCAAGCAGCGGCTGGAAGCGCTCGGCCAGGTCATTTTCCCCGCCGAGCAGCAAAACCCGGCGGCGCTCGCGGCGTACGAAAAGGCCGAGATCGACAAGTGGTGGCCGGTCATCAAGTCGCTGGGTATCAAGCCGCAGTAATCAACACCGGCAACGTCTGACTCGTCATGCCCGGCCTCGTGCCGGGCATCCACGTCTTAAGCTGAGCAGGCTTCAAAGACGTGGATGGCCGGGACAAGCCCGGCCATGACGAATTGGATGAGCTGAAACGAGCCAGCCTCCGCCTCACTCCCCGCTGCGCCGCGCCTTGACGGCGATCGACAGCAGCGCGCGCTCGGCGATGGTGTCGCCCAGATCGGCGGTGCGTCGCGATTCCAGAACCGCTTCGGCGAGCTCGGCCATCGCCGCAAGGAGGCGCCGCGCGGTCCACAGATTGAGCGCCGCCTCCACCGCCTTCTTGCGCCGGAACGCCGCCGGCGGCAGCGCGCTGTCGACGGAAAAATTCTCGCCGGCTTCGATCGCCGTGCGCCATTTGTGCAGCTGCGCGAGCTGGCGCTGCGCGGCAAAAAAGATCGAACCGAGCGACGTGCCGGCGGTGCGTGCCTTGCCGAGCTGGGTTTCCAGCTCCGCCGGCTTGCCGGCGAACGCCGCGTCGACGATCGCGTCGATCGCCAACTCCGAGGCGTCGGAGACCACCGCGGCGACGTCCTCGACCGTCACCTGCGTCTCGCCGCGTGCGTAAAGCGCGAGCTTGTTTATCTCGCTGCGCGATGCGGCGCGGTCGCCGCCAAGGAGCGGCACCAGCATGGCGCGCGCGTCAGGCGCCAGCGTCAATCCGGCCGCCCGCATCTCGTCGTCGATCAGCCGCGTGCGCGCCCGCTCGTCGTCGGCGTAGCAGGGCAGCGCCGCGGCGTTCTTGGCGCGCTCGATGAGCGCGCGCAGCGGCGCATTCCTCTTGAGGTCGCCGGCCTCGATCACGACGCGGCAATCGTTGTCGCGGAGCGCGAGCAGCGGCTCGACCGCGGGCGCGATGTTGCGGCTGCCGGCCTTGACCCACACCGCGCGCTTGCCGCCGAACAGCGGAATGGTCTGCGCCTCCTCGACCAGCCGCGACGGCTCGGCGGATAGCGCGTCGCCTTCGAGCCGGGCCAGCGCGAACGGATCGTTCGGATCGTCGACCGCGCCCTTGATCAGCGCGGTGGCGCGCTCGCTGACGAGACCGGCGTCGGGGCCGAACACCAGCACCACCGGCCGCGCCGGATCCGGCCGGGCGACGAAGCTATCCACCTCTGATGGTTTGACGGCGACCATGAGCTTAAGCGCCACATCCCTTCACTCGTCATTGCCGGGCTTGACCCGGCAATCCATGGAGCGTCGAGGCCGCATGGATGCCCGGGTCAAGCCCGGGCATTACGATTCACGCCACCACGTTGACGATGCGCTTCGGCACGATGATGACCTTCTTGGGTTTCTTGCCGTCGAGCGCCTTTTGCACCGCATCGAGCGCCAGGACCGCGGCTTCGATCTCGGCATTGCTGGCGTCGCGCGGCACGGTGACTTCGGCGCGCTTCTTGCCGTTGATCTGCACCGGCAAGGTGATCGTGTCCTCGATCAAGAGCGCGCGCTCGGCATCCGGCCACGGCGCCTGCGCCACCAATGTGTCGTGGCCGAGCGCGGCCCAGCACTCCTCGGCGAGGTGCGGCATCATCGGATGAAACAATTGCACCAGAATGTCGGCGGCCTCGCGCATCGCCCAGCGCAGGTCGGGCGCGATGTCGTGGGTCTCGATGTCGCCGAGCGCGGCGGTGAGCGAGTTGGCGAACTCGTAGATGTGCGCCACGCAGACGTTGAAGTGCAGCTTCTCGACGTCGTCGCCGACCGCGGCCAGCGCCTTGTGCGCCGCCTTGCGCAGCGTGAGTGCGGCCGGCGCAAACTGTGCCGGACGCGTGACCGGGGCGCTACGGCCGATCTCGCCCGCTTCGCCGACCAAGCGCCACAGCCGCTGCACGAAGCGCGCGGCGCCCTGCACGCCGCGTTCGGTCCACTCCACGTCGCGCTCCGGCGGCGAGTCCGACAGCATGAACCAGCGGGCGACGTCGGCGCCGTACTCGCCGATGATGTCGTCGGGGTCGACGGTGTTGCGCTTGGACTTCGACATCTTCTCGATCGGGCCGATCTCGACCGCTTCGCCGGTGGCGATCAGCAGCGCGCGCCGCGCGTCGCCCTTGCTCTCGATCTTGACTTCCGCGGGCGCCGCCCAGTCGCCGTTCTGCCGCCGGAACGTCTCGTGCACCACCATGCCTTGCGTGAACAGCCCGGCGAATGGCTCGTCGAGCCCGACGTGGCCGGTCTGTTTCATGGCGCGGGTGAAAAACCGGCTGTACAGCAGATGCAAAATCGCGTGCTCGACGCCGCCGATGTATTGGTCGACCGGCATCCAGGCGTCGACCATCGGCCGCTCGGTCGGCGCCGATTTGATCCACGGGTCGGTGAAGCGCTCGAAATACCAGGCCGAGTCGACGAACGTGTCCATGGTGTCGGTCTCGCGCCGCGCGTTCTTGCTGCCGCATTGCGGGCAGGCGACGTGCTTCCAGGTCGCATGATGGTCGAGTGGATTGCCCGGCCGGTCGAAGCTCACGTCCTCCGGCAAGGTCACCGGCAAGTCTTGTTCCGGCACCGGCACGACGCCGCAGGTGTCGCAATGGATGACCGGAATCGGGCAGCCCCAGTAGCGCTGCCGCGAGATGCCCCAGTCGCGCAGCCGGTAATTCACTTGCCGCTCGCCGCGCGGGCGATTGCCGGTACTCTCCTTCTCCAGCCGCCGCGCCACCTCCTCCCGCGCCTGTTCCGGCGTCATACCGTCCAAAAAGCGCGAATTGATCATGCAGCCGTCGCCGTCATAGGCGGTGTCGGTGATGACGAAGGTTTTCGGATCCTGATCCGGCGGACACACCACCGGCGTGACGCCGAGATTGTATTTGTTGACAAAGTCGAGGTCGCGCTGGTCGTGCGCCGGGCAGCCGAAGATGGCGCCGGTGCCGTAATCCATCAGAATGAAATTGGCGACGTAAACCGGCAGCTTCCAGCTCGCATCGAACGGATGCACCGCCTTGATGCCGGTGTCGAAGCCGCGTTTTTCGGCCTTGTCGATGATCTCCTGCGCGGTGCCGTGACGCTTGCATTCGGCGATGAACGCGGCGAGCGCCGGATTCTTCTGCGCCGCGGCCTGCGCCAGCGGATGATCGGGCGACAGCGCCATGAAGCGCGCGCCAAACAGGGTGTCGGAGCGCGTGGTGAAAATCTCGAGCTCGCTTTCGCCGTTCGGCGTGGTTTTTTCATCGAGCGCGAAACGCACCAGGAGGCCTTCGGAGCGGCCGATCCAGTTCTTCTGCATCAGCCGGACTTTTTCCGGCCAGCGTTGGAGGCCGTCGAGCGCCTCCAAGAGTGGCTGCGCGAACTTGGTGATGGCGAAGAACCACTGCGTCAGCTCGCGCTGCTCGACCACGGCGCCCGAGCGCCAGCCGCGGCCGTCGATCACCTGCTCGTTGGCCAGCACGGTGTTGTCGACCGGGTCCCAGTTCACCTTCGACTTCTTGCGCTCGACCAGGCCGGCGCGCCAAAAGTCGAGAAACATTTTCTGCTGGTGCTTGTAGTAGGCCGGATCGCAGGTCGCGATCTCGCGCGCCCAGTCGAGCGACAGCCCCATCGACTTGAGCTGCGTCTTCATCGCCGCGATGTTGGCGTAGGTCCATTCCTTGGGATGGACCTTGCGCTCCATGGCGGCGTTCTCGGCCGGCATGCCGAAGGCGTCCCAGCCCATCGGATGCAGCACCGCAAAACCCTTGGCCCGCTTCACCCGCGCCACCACGTCGCCCATCGTGTAGTTGCGCACGTGGCCCATGTGGATGCGTCCCGACGGATACGGGAACATCTCCAGCACGTAGTACTTCTTGCCGAGGTCCTTGTTGGGCGTGGCGAAGATGCCGCGCTCATCCCAGACTTTCTGCCAGCGGGCCTCCGCCTCGGCGGCGTTGTAGCGTTCGATGGGCATGGATTCGCAGTCGTTTCAGCGCATTCGGGGCGCGGCGACGTGACACGAAAGGCCGTAGCGGGTCAACGCCTCGTGCACAGGCTTGCCTGATCCGCGCATCCATGCTGACGCATAGAAGCGAAGGCGCCTCGGACAGGATATTCGGACATGCACTACACCACCCTCGGCCGCACCGGATTGCGGGTCAGCGTCGCCGGGCTCGGCACCGGCGGCTTCTCGCGGATGGGGCTGAAGTCCGGCTTGAGCGAGGACGAGGCGGCGCGGCTGGTGCGCGAGGCGATCGAGCTTGGCGTCAATTTCATCGACACCGCGCCGCCCTACGGCACCGAGGGCGTGGTCGGCCGCGCGCTGAAAGCCGTGCCGCGCGGCCAGGTGGTGGTGGCAACCAAATCGACGGTGCGAAGGAACGGCGAATGGTGGACGCCGGCCCGCATGGTCGAGAGCCTCGATAATTCGCTGCGCGTCCTCGGCACCGATTACGTCGACGTGTTCAATCTGCATGGCATCGACCCCGACATGTACGATTATGCGCGCGACACGCTGGCGCCGGCGCTGGTCGCCGAGAAAGCCAAAGGAAAAATCCGCCACATCGGGCTCACCGAAAACCCCATCGTCGATCACACCAACGAGACGCTCAAGCGCGCGGTGCACGATCCGGTCTGGGAAGTCTTCATGGTCGGCTTCCACATGATGCACCAGGGGGCGCGCGTGAACGTGTTTCCAGTGACGCGGCAGAATGGCATCGGCACGCTGATCATGTTCGCGGTGCGCAGCATTTTTGCCGACCCGCCGCGCATCGCCCGCGAGCTGCGCGCATTGGCGCAAAAGGGCCTGGTCGAGACATGGCTTGGCGAGACCGACGATCCGCTCGGCTTTCTGGTGCACGAGGCCGGCGCCGCCAGCGTGATCGAGGCGGCGTATCGGTACGTGCGCCATGAGCCGGGCGTCGACGTGGTGCTGTTCGGCACCGGCAACGCGGCGCATCTGCGCGCCAACATCGCCTCGCTGTTAAAGCCGCCGCTGCCGGAGCCGGACCGCGCCAAGCTTAAGGCTCTGTTCGGCCATCTCACCGGCATCGGCCTCGACGGCCATGAAGGCCGGACCCGCTAACGCAGGATGAATTTAGGTCGAGAGAGCAACCGCGTGCACGGCGCGCTCCCTCTCCCCGGAGGGGAGAGGGTCGGGGTGGTCCAAACCGGCTACATGGGTGACAGAATAGACTGACGACATGGGTGACAGGTCAACTGATCGGCAGGGAGGGCCTTGCCGATGGTTTGGAAAGAGACCTGCGCCATGGAAGAACGGGTGCGCTTT